>Ga0065721_10049130_pt1 | contig 45201 bp, 44 predicted proteins | sample Mesricmetagenome_FD_59108 | JGI IMG/M metagenome (GOLD analysis project Ga0065721, IMG submission 59108) | Mesophilic microbial community from rice straw/compost enrichment Sample: eDNA_1 v2 (version 2) | ecosystem: Engineered > Solid waste > Grass > Composting > Bioreactor | place: USA: Davis...
GACAAGCGAGCTGGATAGAATGCCCGAGATCGGATAATTATCGAGAATCCGCAATTGGTTCCCCAAGCTGAAGTCGAAGTGGATAAACGCAAACCGGCAGCCGGCTCCAAGCGATGAAGCCGTGTAGGCGACCGTCGGGCTGAAGAAAATCAGATCTCCCGCCGAGGCGACATGAACTTGATCGCGGATCCGAAGCTCGATCGTTCCTTCGCGAAGATACCACAGGTCGTAATCCGGATGCTGCTTGCTCTCGATCCAATCGGCGGGGTGATTCATCGTATTGGCGGCATTAACGCGGATTTGGATGTGTTCGGACAGCTCGTTGAACAGATACATGTTCCCCAATTTCACTTTCACCGTACCTTTAGACAAAACGGATTTCCCCCATTATATCACGGGACTCCGTAATCGGATTCAATCCGTACCAAATGACAGGTTCGCCTTACTTTGCTGCATTCCGATTCCTCGCCGGCATCCTATAATGAAGGCATGGAGGGGATAAACATGACCGTTCAAAAACCGAAGGTCGTCGTGTTGGGAGCAGGAAGCTTGTTTTTCGGAAGGCAGTCCATCTGGCAAATGGTTCACTCGGAGCACCTGAATAAAGGGACGTTGGCCTTGGTCGATACCGACGCCGCGCGCCTGGACAAGATGTCGAAGCTCGCCAGGATGGTGGCGGCAGCCAATCGGGTCGAGCTGAAGATCGAAGGTTCGGCAGACCGGAGAGAAGTGCTTAAGGATGCGGATTTCGTCGTACTGAGTTTTGCCGAAGATACGGTGAAGTACAGGGGCATCGATTGCGCGGTTTCCGAGAAGTACGGCATTCGCATGTGCTCGGGAGATACGATCGGTCCTGGAGGGATTTTCCGGGCGATGCGCGAGCTGCCGGCGATCATGGATTGCGTCAAGGATATCGAGGAGCTCTGTCCGGACGCGTGGGTAATTAACTACATTAATCCTTCCGCGGTTCACGGCATCGCGCTGTCGCGCTTTGCTCCGCAGCTCAAGAGCTTCGCGCTCTGCGACTCGCACCATATGCCGCATAAGAAGATCCTGTACGCGGAGAGGGCGGGCATCATCGGGGATAAAAGCGAGTATACCGCGGAGATCGACCGCAAGTTCGATATGCGCATCGCCGGCGTGAACCACTTCACCTGGCTGATCAAGGCGGAATACGAGGGCAGGGACGTTCTTCCGGATATCGCCGCGTCTATGAAGCGAACCGCGGAGACGGAGACGGTAGGGGGAGACGTCGGAGCGAAAGCTCTGTTCAACGATTCGATCAGCTATCAGCTCTATGAGATCTTCGGTTCCGTTCCGACCTGCACGGCGCATACGAAGGAGTATGTTCCTTACTATCAGGGTCTCGGAAAGCTGAAGGATGCCATTCCGCCGCTCTCGATCTGGGAGACGAAGGATCGGTATCGGCGCCATGAAGAGATGTGGGAGCAGGTAGACGGATTCTTGAGCGGGGCTCTCCCGATCGAATCGTACATGGATTCCTTCGGTCCCGACCATGCGACGGATATCATCGAGAATATGGTCGCGGGACTCGGCAAGCCGTTCTTCATCAACACCTTGAATCGGGGAGCCGTCACGAATATGAACGACGATGCCTTCCTGGAGCTGCTATGCGAGGTCACGATGGACGGAGTGAAGCCGCTGCACGTCGGGGAGATGCCGCGGGGCATTCGGGGCATGCAGGAGCTCGTGCTGGATACGCACGAGCTGACGGCGGAGGCCGTCATCGAGGGGAGTCGCGAGAAGCTGAGAAGAGCGATGCTGACGGACCCGCTTGTGCGATCGATCGCCGATGCCGACCGGATCATCGATGAGCTTCTCGAACTGGAGAAGGATGTCATTCCCGAGCGGTGGTATGCCAAGTCTATGGCATGAATATGGGGCCGTCCCATAAGTCACAAACTTATGGACGGTCTCCGTCTTTTTGGTTAGCGATTTATATTTTGGAGGGATGTGTCTCCTTCCGGTTGCTGCTCCACCCCACAAAGTGAAGCCACGCGTTGAAGCTTATTCCGATTACTTTGCGGGGGCCCCGGGGTGCCGCCGTGAAATGGGATTTGGTAACCCCTTAACAAGGGGATTTCACGTCGGCAAAAGCAAACGCTTCGCTCCTCCAGGAGACACATGCCCTTATTTTGTAGCTTTCGTTCCGAGCCCATGAAGTCCGTTCTCGAGACCGTCTTCACTGCCGTTTGTTCGAAGAAAATAAAGTAATAGACCAAGAAAATAAAGTTGTAGACTGACACGCCGGTGACGGCGGAAGCGGTGTGTAGCTGCAACTCACTCTCCTAGTTCTCTCCAGACGCGCCAGGCACAGCAATCAACAACTACGAAATAGCCATCTCTTGGACGCCGGATCCAATCTGCGTCTTGTATGCTATCAGCTTTCGCTAAAATGAGGGGACAGGCAGGGAGAATGACGGATAAATCGAGTCAGCATCATGGCAATTTCGTCCGGGGGAAGCGTTCGACCGGTTATGAACCAATGCTGAATCAACCCGAACTGGCCAGTGCCAAGATAAGCAATGATATAACCGGCTGGTTGATCAGACCAACTCGAATCGGGGTGATCTTTCTTAAGACTTTCGTACAATCGAGTTCCGACAAGGTACTGAAGCCGCTCTCTGAATTCGATGGGAGCGGAGGGATGAAAGACAGCCTTAAAAAAAGAAGCATGATGTTGCAAATATCGAAAGGCTTCGGCGAAAGCCGGGAAAGGCGATCTCTCATCCGAATGCTTAAACAGATCACCCAACTGAATGGGCTCGAATATATCCAGCAAGCCACGCATCCACTCCGTTTGCTCAATCAGATCGTAAATATCTTTGTAATGCAAATAAAAGGTGCCGCGGTTGATACCAGCTTGTTGCGACAGATTCTTAACGGTTAACTCCTTGATCCCCTGATTTTTTAGGATGTCTAACAGTGCATGTTCGATGAGCTTGCGGCTACGAATCGCCCGCAGATCCGTATTTCCCTCCATTATCCATACTCCTTTCTATACCATACGTAATGTACAGTTTTTTTACAGTGTTCCTTATTGAACAGATCGGCTGTAATGTTGATTGTTCCGAACAATTGGGCCTTATTATAATATACCCCATGACGCATATCAACACGTGTTCATTTGAAAGGAGAAGGGTACTTATGCAATATCGAAATTTAGCGCGCTCGGGGATTAGCGTGAGTCAATTTGCCCTTGGAGGGGGCGTTTTCGGAGCACTTGCCGGCAAAGAAGAGGGTAGCCGCATTATTGACGAAGCGCTGGACGCCGGCATCAATTTGATCGATACTTCCAACCGTTATGGAGACGGAGAATCGGAAAGAATCATCGGTGAAGCGATTAAGGGAAGGCGGGAAAAGGTTATTCTGGCAACGAAATTCGGGGCCGAACCGAATGACGAGCGGAATCAAAGCGGCGTTTCTCGCCGCTGGGTTCGGCAAGCGGTCGAACAAAGTCTGCTACGGCTGCAAACGGATTATATCGATCTTTATCAGTTGCACCGTCCGTTTGGGGACGTTGCTTTCGAAGAAATATTGGGCGTGTTGAGCGATCTTGTCCAAGAAGGCAAGGTCCATTATATCGGCACTTCCAACCATCAAGCTTGGCAGTTGTCAGAATCGCAGGCAGAGAGCGAGCGTCGCCGCTTGCAGCGGTTTGTCAGCGAACAATCTCCATACTCGATTCTTAACCGAAGCATAGAGATGGACATTGTCGAAGTCGCTCGGCGTCACGATTTTGCTTTGTTGACATACAGTCCGCTGGCAGGTGGTCTACTGACGGGCAAGTACGCGTCCGGTAGCGTGGCGGAGAGTGGGTCGCGAGCGGCACTATTAAAGGGAGCGGCCGGCCGCATGCTCGATCCCGAATTGCCTGAAAATGCGCAAAAGTTCGCGATCATCGAAAAGTTGAAGCATGTAGCCGACCAAGCAGGAATGCCGCTGGCCCATATGGCTGTAGCGTTTGCCCGGACCCATCCGGCTGTCACTTCAATTATTGTGGGGCCGCGCACATCAGAGCAATTGAGACAATATATAAACGGAGCGGATCTGACACTTAGCCCCGATCTACTGGACGCCATAGATGAGATTGTGCCCCCCGGGAGCAGAATGGACGGTCAAAATCCTGCTTGGACACCGGAATGGCTGGATACTTCCCGGCGAAGACCTTAAAGATAAGGTCTGATCATCAGCCCAGTCTAACGACTGGTGCTGCATCAGTCCTTATTCTAACAAGAGAGTAATAATACACAATGGCAGTCGGCCATAAAGCAAGGCTGCCGTTTTGTTGATTATTTCGAAAAGTATTGATTAAGCTATCGGTGTAGTTGAATGGCAATAGCGACAGTCTAAGACTTTATTTTTCAAGTCTTGGTCTGCCGCTATTTCTTATAATGGATCAGTCTAAAACTTATTTTTAAACTGCTGCCAATTCTTCAACTCAAAAACCGCATTAAAACAACGCCCCCAGTCTAATGCATTATTTTCACCGAACACCGTTCTCCAATTTCTTGTGGAATCGGGCTACGTCAAGCTAGACCATTATTTCGTCGATATCAGCAAGTTGGATAACTGGACGTACAACCATGAAGAGGACACGTGGACATGCGCAGCAGGTCGGAAGCTTTATTTCCGTTATGAAGGCAAGGAAACAACCGAAAGTGGATATGAGATACGGAAGAGGCACTACCGTAGTTCAACCTGTGATGGCTGTCTGCTTAAGAGTGCATGTACGAAAGCTCAAGGAAACCGGGAAATCAGTGTTAGTCTGAAGTATATAGCGTACAAGCAACAGGTTCGGGAGAAGCTCCGGAGGGAGGAAGGCTATAAGCTATCGGTCAAGCGAATGATCGAACCGGAGAGCGTGTTTGGGCAAATGAAGAATAACCGAGGATTCCAGCGATTTCTGCTTCGTGGCTTGCCAAAGGTAAGCTTAGAGGTCGGATGGCTTTTGCTTGCCCATAATCTGCTCAAGAAAGCGGCAATCGACGGAAAACGAACAATAGTGGCGCAGGGATAGCCTCCCTTACGCCACCATTTTTCAAATATAGCCTATTTTACTTAAGCGAACTGTTCTCAAAGTGAGCTAAGAACTTACTTTTGAGACAGCCCCATGCCGTTGTCACTCGAAAGCTATTCGGTCCAAACGACTTGCTCGCCGTATTTTTTGCCCCAATCGTACATGCTGCGCAGCACCGGCATGAGGCTTTCGCCATAGTCCGTCAGGGAATACTCGACGCGCGGCGGGACCTCCGGATAAAGCTTGCGGCTGACCAGCTTGTCTTCCTCCAGTTCGCGCAGTTGATGCGCAAGCATCTTTTGGGTGATATTCGGGATCAGCTTGCGAAGCTCGCTGAATCTCTTGGTGCCTTCGAGACCTAGGTGCCACAGAATGATCAGCTTCCACTTCCCGCCAATGACGGCAAGCGTCAGTTCTTTTTCGCAGTTGATCTCTTTCAAGTTGATGCGATTTTTGACTTCCAGCGCCATCGGCCGTTCCCCCTAAGATGAGTTTAAAAATGATAGCAAGTATACATAAGAAACTTAGGAGAGTCAAATAGGCCGATCTGCGCGGAAGCGTTAAAGACGGTTCAAAGAAGGCCCCCGCCTAATGCTGGCTATTCGAGATTGGCATGATTGCCGTACATGACGTCCCCGCGAAGCTGCTTAAGCTCCATCAGTTTGAGTACGACGGCATCATAGAACAGGAGCAAGCCTTGCTCGAACAAGCTTCCCATCGGTTGAACGGTCGCGGCGGAGGAAGCTTCTTTGCTCGCGGCGGGCAATGCCGCCACCGAATCGGACATACGAGCTAGTGTAGACTCGGGATTAACGCTAACGAGCATGACCGAAGCGCCGATGAGTTTGGCTCTATCGGCCATTCCGATCAAGCTTCCCGTTTCGCCCGACCCGGAGCCGAGAACGAGGGTATCGGACGAAGTGATCGCCGGGGTAATCGTCTCGCCCACGACGAAGGCTTGGATGCCCAGATGCATGAGCCTCATCGCGAACGCTTTGCCCATCAGGCCGGAGCGCCCGGCGCCCGCGACGAACACGCGATTCGATTGCATGAGCTTGGCCGCGAAGAGATCGACCTTATTCGGCAATTCGGGAGCGCTCCCGATCAGCTTGTCCAACTCGCCGAGAATGACGGCCGCGTAAGGAACCGAAGAAGACATATCCGGTTACCCCTTAATCATCTGCCGCATTTGCGAAGCGACATCGGCTTTATTCTCGGCGCCGGTAATGCCGCCGCCGACGATGACGAGATCCGGATTCGCGGAGATCGCTTCCTGAAGCGTGTGCAGCTTGATGCCTCCGGCTACCGCGGTCTTCGCATTCCGGACGACGGATTTGATCGTTTGAAGCTCCTCGAAGGAGTTTTTGCCGGCGGCTTGCAGGTCATAACCCGTATGGACGCAGATGTAATCGACGCCTAACGCATCGATCTCCTTCGCGCGCACCGCGATGTCTTTGACATTGATCATGTCGACCATGATCCTGCGGTTCCGCTTACGGGCTTCCTCCACGGCTCCTTTGATCGTAGAGTCGTCCGTAGCGCCCAGAACCGTAATGATATCGGCGCCCGCTTCCGCGGCTTTCATGATTTCATAGCCGCCGGCGTCCATGATCTTCAAGTCGGCAAGCACTTGAAGGGATGGGAACGCTTCTTTGAGCGCTTTGACCGCGTGAAGCCCTTCGTTGATGATAATCGGCGTCCCGATCTCCACGATATCGACATAAGGCTCGACTTCCTTCACGAGCTCGATCGCTTCCGGTATGTTGACTAGATCCAGCGCAAGCTGCAATTCCATATTTCATCTCTCCTTGGGAATAGGTTTGGCGTTTCGTTCCGCAATGAAGATCATAAAGCGGTTCGGTCCGTCGGGGAAGTACGCACTTCGGCGTGAGTTGGTTACGCCGGGGTAACCTATGGGCCGTCGCCGTATTTCCGAACGATGAGTTTTACCTAAAATCCCCTTTCCATGGTGTTGTCAGTATGCTATATTATTTCTAATCATGTTTAAAGGGGGTGAGGTAGGTGAATCTCGAAATGGTCAATAACCGTCTTAGCCAGCTTCATTTGGAAATGACTGGCATCGCTCCGACATCTCTCGCGAACGGGATCCGTCTGTCCATTTTTGCTAATACGGTTAAACCATTCGCGAGAAGACGCCTGCCTTGACCACGACGGAACGTTAGTCAAGAGCCGCGGCTTATTGCCGCGGCTCTTTATTTGTTCGGGCAAGAAGGGTCTTCCATGAGCAGGAGGCTCTTACTATGATAATTGTAAACGTACAACAGCTTCGCAAATACCATGCGGCGAACCTTATTCTGGACGGAGCGACGTTCCAAATTCAGGAGCAGGAGAAGGTCGCCTTGATCGGCCGCAACGGCTCGGGCAAATCCACGCTTCTGCGAATCCTGTCCGGCTATGATCAGCCGGATGGAGGCTCCGTCTCGATCAAGAAGGATCTGCGGATCGGATACTTGCCGCAGATCCCGGCCGAGTTCGAACAGATGACCCTTTACGAAGTGCTTGTGCACGGTTTTAAAGACCTTTCGCAGCTTAAGCAAAAAATGTCGGAACTCGAACTCCGGATGGCGAGCCCGGAAGCCGCCGACCGCCCGGAGCTGATGGGAAGTTTACTGGCTGAATATACGGACGTGCAGGAGCGCTTCGAGCAAGGCGGCGGCTACGAGATGGATACGTCCATCGACCAGGTGGCAAGCGGGCTGCAGATCGACAGGGGAGACGATTCGCGCCCTTTCCGAAGCTTGTCGGGGGGAGAGAAATCCCGGGTCGTGCTCGCCTCCCAGCTCGTCACCCGTCCGGGGCTGCTTCTGCTCGACGAACCGACGAACCATCTCGATATGGCGGGGATCGAATGGTTGGAGCAATTCGTGCAGCGGTATGACGGCGCCTGCGTCATCGTGTCGCACGATCGGTACTTCCTTGATGCCGTCTGCGTTAAAACGATCGAATTGGAGGATGGCGAAGCCCATCTCTATCACGCGTCCTACAGCGGGTACGTCAAAGAAAAGGAAGAACGTCTTCTGAGGCAGTTCGAGCTGTACCAAGAACAGCAGAAAAACATTAAGAAGATGAAGGAAACGATTCGGCAGCTCGAAGAGTGGGGACGGGTCGGCGGCAACGAGAAATTTTTCAAGCGGGCGGCTTCGATTCGCAAGGCGCTCGACAGGATGGAGAAGGTCAAGCGGCCGGATTTGGAACGGAGATCCGCCGATTTCGCCATTAACCCCCTAGACCGTTCAGGCAACCGGGTCATCGAAATCGAAGGGATTGCCAAACGATTCGAAGACCGCGTTATTCTAAAGGAGGCGGAAGGCATCCTCTTCTACGGAGAAAACGTGGCGCTGGTCGGAGACAACGGTTCCGGCAAAACGACGCTGTTCAAGCTATTGTTAGGCGAGCTTACTCCCGACTCCGGACAGATCAAGCACGGCTCCCGCGTGGATATCGGTTATTTGGCGCAGCAGGAGCCGATCCAAGATCCTAAGCGGACGGTGCTCGATTATTTTCGCAAGGAAGGCGGTCTGGAGGAAGGGGAAGCACGCGGCGTGCTGGCTCAATATTTGTTCTACGGCGCCGACGTGTTCAAGTCCCTGCAGTCTCTGTCCGGCGGCGAATGGACGCGTTTGCGGCTGGCTCTGCTCGTCAGGAGAAAGCCGAACCTGCTGCTCCTCGACGAACCGACGAACCATCTCGACATCGATTCGAGGGAAGCTCTCGAGGAAGCTCTCGAGGATTACCCGGGAACCGTGCTCGCCATCTCCCACGATCGGTATTTCATCAACCGTCTGGCCAAGAGGGTGTGGGAGCTGAAGGAAGGAGCCCTGATCACGTATCTCGGTAATTACGACGAGTACCTGGCGAGCCGGCAGAAGCAACAATCGACGAAATCCGATCCGACCCGGGTGAGCAAGAAAGATCCGGCGAAGAGCAAGCGGAAGCCGGTCCGCGAAGAGACGGGCGATCGTATCGCCGAGAAGCTGGAACAAGAGATTCGGGCTATCGAAGAGGAGCTTAAACGGCTCGACGCGGAGTTGAACGGATTGAGCGGCATCGGGAACGAGGCGGACCTCGAAGCCTTGTGGCAACGGAGAGTAAAGCTGCAAGCGCGGCTGGATGAGCATATGGAGCGATGGCTGGAGCTAGAGGATTAAGCGAGGCAAGCCCTCCCGATTGAACGGGAGGGCTTCTTTCTTGCCGGGTTAGGTATTGACATCAATTGGAATGAACGATTGAATGGAGTAGACCCTGGAAGGAATAAGGAGGTCAGGAACCGATGAATTACGACTGCCTGATCGTCGACGACGAAGTCGAGCTCGTGGAGGCGACATGCGAATATTTTAATCTGTGCGAGGTGCGATCGGCTTACGTAACAAGCTCGGAGGATTGCGAACGATTCCTGCGGGACAACGAAACGAAGCTGATCCTTCTCGATATTAATCTGGGCGAGACGTCCGGGTTCGAATTGTGCAAAAGGCTGAGGCAAACGACCGATGTGCCCATCCTCTTCATTAGCGCCCGTTCCAGCGACGACGACGTTCTGATTGCCCTGAACATAGGCGGCGACGATTATATCCGGAAGCCTTATTCGCTTAGTATTCTTCTGGCGAAAACGAAGGCGGTGCTGAAACGTTACGGCAGCGGCGGAAGCTCGGGATCGGCGGAGCGGCTGAGCTACGGGAACGTGACGATCGACTGCCAGCTCGGCCGTGTTCGCGTCGGAGGAACGGAGGTCAAGCTTAAGGCATTGGAATTGAAGCTGATCTGCTACCTGGCCAGAAACCGTAACCGGGTCGTCGCCAAGGATGAGCTGTTCCACAACGTATGGGAAGACGCCTTCACGGGCGACGGCACGCTTAACGTACATATTCGGCATTTGCGCGAGAAGCTGGAAGAGAATCCTAACGATCCTCGATATATCAAGACCGTATGGGGAACGGGCTACATCCTGGAGGACAATCCGTCGTGAAGACCAGGAGGCTGATCTTGCTGATCGCTGCCGTCATTGCCGCCGGCGCCATTCTATCTTATCGGATTCTTCATTCCAATTCCGATATCGAAGCCGACGTCGTCGAGATCAACGAAGCGGCCAAAGCGGTCGAACAGGCGTGGGGAGCTTTCGATGCAGCCGATTGGAGCGCGATTCCTTATCCCTTCGCCATCATCGACAGCGAGGGAACGGTCCTCTATCGATCGGGAGCGGACACCCCCGATACGGTATACGAGGCCATTCGCGAGAGAAGCACGATCGTGGACATTAAGATTAACGATGAAGTCGCGGGCAAGCTCTTGCTGCAGCATGAGGATCGGCTGCAGGTGAAGGAAATCAAAGAGAAGCTGTTTGCCGTTCTGCTGACGGCATTCGTTCTGTTGGGCCTGTTAGGAGCAGCCTATCTTCTCTATCTGCAGCTCGCCGTATTTAAACCGTTCCGCAAGCTGCAGCGATTCGCGCTCCAGGTGGCGAGAGGGAATCTGGACCTCCCGCTCGCGATGGACAAGAACAACCTGTTCGGAGCGTTTACCGAGAGCTTCGATATAATGCGGGAGGAGCTGTCCGCGGCTCGGCAGGGAGAATACGAAGCCAATCGCAGCAAGAAGGAGCTCGTCGCCAGCTTAAGCCACGATATCAAGACGCCGGTCGCCTCCATCAAAGCCTTAAGCGAATTGATGCTTCTGCAAGCAACCGACGAGAAAGCGATCCGGCAGCTTGGCGCGATCAATGCCAAAGCGGATCAGATCGACCTGCTCGTCACCGATATGTTCCACGCGACGCTGGAGGAGCTGCAGGAGCTTAAAGTGACGGTATCGGAGCAATCCAGCGCGATCTTGGCCGGCATGGCCGCCGGCGAGATTCAACCGATCCGCTGCGATCCGATTCCGGAATGCATCGTACGGATGGATCCGATGCGTCTGCAGCAGGTTCTGGACAACGTTCTGAGCAACTCCTACAAATACGCCGCAACCCCGATCTCGATTTCTTCGCGCATCTCGGGACCTTTTCTTGAGCTAAGCATATCGGATTACGGCCCCGGCGTCGGCCGAGACGAGCTGCCTTTGCTTTTCCATAAATTTTACCGGGGAAGCAATTCGGAGAGGCATGGCGGTTCGGGACTCGGCCTCTATCTATCCCAGTACTTCATGAAGAACATGGACGGCGACATCGAATGCTATAACCGCGAAGACGGCTTCACGGTCACGCTTAAATTGAAACTCGCTTAAAGAATTAAGAAATGGTTAAGGACCGGGCAAAGATCGGCTAAGATTTGCTCCTGTATGATGAGAGACAGGATAACCATTTCATTTAAGGGAGCGCGCATATGGGAAGAACGTTGATCCGAACGGAGAAGCTGTGCAAATCATTCTCGAATGACGGAAACCAGCAGCACGTATTGAAAAATTTGGATATGAGCCTGATGGAAGGAGACTTCACCGTCATCATGGGAAGCTCCGGGTCGGGCAAGTCGACCTTGCTCTATGCGATCAGCGGCATGGACAAGCCGACGCTCGGAGAGATTCATTTCGACGGTCAAGAGATCTCCAAGCTTAGCAACGACCGGCTGGCGAAGTTCAGAAGGGATTATTGCGGATTCGTGTTCCAGCAGATCTACCTGCTGGACAACATGAGCGTGCTCGACAACGCCCTTGCGAGCGGCTTGCTCCTCAGCCGGAATAAAAAGAAGATCGCGGCGAAAGCCAAGGAACTGTTTAAGAGAGTCGGCTTAAGCGAATCGTCCTGGGGCAAATTCCCATCGCAGCTGTCCGGAGGAGAAGCGCAGAGAGTCGGCATCGTTCGGGCTTTGATCAACGACCCGAAGATCGTGTTCGCGGACGAGCCGACCGGCGCTCTCAATTCCGTCTCGAGCGGCAACGTGTTAGACGTCTTAACCGATATTCACCGGAATGGCCAGAGCATCGTCATGGTCACCCACGACATCAAGTCCGCCTTGCGCGGCAATCGGGTCATCTACCTGCGCGACGGCATCATCTGCGGAGACCTTGATCTCGGTCCCTACTCCCCGGAACTCAACTCAGGGAGGCAGGAGAGATTAAAAGATTTCCTAGCCGAGATGGGGTGGTAGCATGAAGATCGCACGTCTCGCCGTCGCCAATATCCGCAACGGCAAAAGCGCAGCTCTCTCGCAGCTCGTCCTGATCTTCATTGCCGCCTTGCTGCTTACGACGGGCATGACGGTGATCGGCCAGATCGGCAGCTTCTTCGACCGGAAGACCGATCAGCTGCGCGACCCGCACGCGGTCATGATCATCGAAGAGGCCCAATTCAAACCGGAGTACGAACAGTTTGTCCGATCCTATCCCGGAGTCGCCTCTGCCGAGGCGGAACCGATCTTGCTCTTGAACGGGACGAATTTTCTATTCAATCATAGCAACATGTCGATCGGGACGGTCATCCTGAACGCGGAGAAGGAGAGATCGCTTTCTCCGCTGAATCTGATCGAGACCTCGAAGACGGCTACCGCCGAAGACATCTATTTATCTTATAGTTTTAAAGTGAGCGGAGGCTACAAGCTGGGAGATTCCTTCACCTTCCACTACAAGGAGAAGGACTATCGGTTTCGCGTCGCGGGCTTCTTCGAAACGACGATGATGGGATCGCAGAGCATGGGTAGCTTCAAGTTTTATTTAGCGGATGCCGCTTATCGTAACCTGGCCGATTCGCTGGGCGAGTCCTCCGGAGGCCGATTGTTATCCGCAACGCTCGCGGACCGTTACGAGGGAGCTGCGCTTCTAAGCGATTTTAAGCGCGCGTTCCCCGAGATGGATTCCCCGAACAATTCCGATTATACGTGGCAGATCGATGTCGGGACGGTTAAAAGCACGAGCACGATGACCGTCAATATTGTCGCCATGCTTCTAATCGCCTTTGCGTCGGTTATCGTACTGGTCTGCTTGATCGTCATCAAGTTCCGCGTATCGAACAGCATCAAGGACGGCATGAGAAACATCGGCATTCTTCAAGCCATCGGCTATACGAACGGGCAAATCCTCTTCGCTTTCGTTCTGCAATTCGCGGGAATCGCATTCGTCGGAAGCGTCGCGGGCGTTGCCGCTTCCCATGCGGCCATGCCGTTCTTCGGCGGAGTGATCAGCAGCTTATCCGGGCTTCGGTGGAGCGGGAGCTTCGACCTTGCGGTCCAATTCGGCAGCTTGTTCCTGGTCGTGGCGCTCGTGCTGGCGGTTACGCTGCAATCTTCCCTGCGCATTCGCAAGCTCGCGCCCGTCGCCGCCCTTCGCGGAGGAATTGCGACTCACAGCTTCCGCAGGAACTATTTTCCTCTGGAACGTTCCAAAGGCGGCCTGGATTACGTTCTCGCCTTAAAGGCGATGATGGCCGGGCGCAAGCATAACGCGATGATCGCCTTGATTATGGCCGCCGTCACCTTCGGCTCGATCTTCTCCATCATTCTGTACTATAACGTCGCCAAGGACAAAACGGCCTTTATCCATCTAGTCGGTGTGGAAACGTCGAACGTATTGGTTACGGCGAATTCCGGAGAGAATGGACAACGGCTTAGGGCATCGTTGGAGAAGGAGGATGGAGTCGATAAGGTGACGGTTCTGGATCTCGTCGAGACGAGGATGGAAGGAGAGACCGTCTACACGAACCTGTCCGACGACTTCGGGAGGCTCGAGAACAATACGGCCTACGAAGGGCGGCATCCGAAATACGACAACGAGATCTCGATCTCCTGGCTGATTGCCAAAAAATGGGATAAGCGCATCGGCGATACGATTCAGGTGGAAGCGGGGGGAAGAACGTATTCGTACCTCGTAACCGGGTTCAGCCAGGAGATCAACAACATGGGGCAGGTCGCGAATCTGACCTTGAACGGCATGCGGCACCTGATTCCGGACTACCAAGCGACGTCTTTACACGTCTACTTGGAGGGCAAGTCCAACAAGCCGTTTATTTCCGATATCAAAGAGAAGTACGGAGATACGATTCGAGATGTCATCGACGTCGACGAGACCTTGAAGAGTCAGACCGGCACCTACGTGTCGGCCGTGTTCGCCATCATGGTCGTCGTTCTGACTTCTACGGTGCTGGTTATGGCCTTAATCCTTTACTTGGTCATCCAAACGACGATCCTGAAGCGCAAGCAAGAGTTCGGCATTCAGAAAGCCCTCGGCTTCAGCGCCTTGCAGCTGATGAATCAGATCGCGATAAGCTTCGTTCCCGTCGCGGTTGCGGGAGTGTTCATCGGGTGTCTGCTCGGCTGCTTGTGCACCAATCCGCTGCTTGCGCTGCTCTTCTCCAGCACGGGGATAAAAAGCGTTCAATTTGTCGTCAACGTGCCGATCATCGCCTCAGTCGGGGTCGTCATCGTCGTTCTCGCTTATATCATCTCGCTGCTTGTATCTCGCCGCGTTCGCCATTTATCGGCCTATAGCTTGATTGTGGAATAATCGAAGGCAGCCCCGTATCCTCGCATGAAGCCGACTTCTCGTCGGCTTTTTTCTTGTTTATATAAATACTAAGCATAAGGCTTCCTTAGCGGGACACCCTAGCTCTATCTATTTCGCATAAGGGAGGGGCGGCCATGCTAAACGACAAGAAGACGAAATCTCTGGCCGACCATGAAGCGTTGGAGCTGCATGAAGCGCTGAACTTCAAGACTTTGTGCTTGGCCAAGTCCAAGCTCATGCAGGGGCTGGTCTTCGACCAAGAGCTTCGGGCTCTAATGGAGAAGGACGTGCAAATGAGCATTCAAGCGATAACCGATCTTCAACGGATTTACTCGGGAGCGAAGTTCGCATCCGACATACCCGAATTCAGGCCGACCCCGATTTTGAATTAAGGAAGGAGAACGACATGGAATCGATTCAAGCGGACCCGATTCGGATGGATGCCCTCGATCCGGCGAATTCGTTGAACATGCCGGAGATGACGGATATGACGCTCGCGACGGATTTTCTCGTTCGCGCGAAGGAAGGCGTTCGCATGGCGGCTGTCGCGTTGACGGAGACCGTCAGCCCGGAAGCAAGAACGCTGCTTAAATACCAGCTGAAGCAGGGAATCCAACTGCATCGGGAGATCGCCGAGCTCATGGTTCGCAAGAAATGGTTCCATCCCTACGAGCTGGAGGAACAGTTCAAGCTGGACGGGCTGTCCGCCGTGAATACCGTAGAAATCGCCAAGCAAAAGCTGTTCCCGGACTCTACGGACCGCAAAGGAATGTTCGACCGAACCCCGGACGAGCCTAAGGGAGGACCTGTCGCATGAAGGCCGTGACGTATCAAGGGATAAAGAACGTGGCCGTCAAGGATGTGCCGGACCCTAAGATCGTAAAGCCCGACGACGCGATCGTTCGCCTAACGACGACCGCCATCTGCGGCTCGGATCTGCATCTGCTCCATGGGATGATTCCGAATCTTCATGAGGATTACGTGATCGGGCACGAGCCGATGGGAATCGTCGAAGAGGTAGGACCCGAGGTCACGAAGTTGAAGAAAGGCGACCGCGTCATCATCCCTTTCACGATCGCGTGCGGGGAGTGTTATTATTGCCGAAACCGATTGGAGAGCCAATGCGATAATTCCAACGAAAATGGCGAAATGGGAGCTTACTTCGGGTATTCGGGAACGACGGGCGGATATCCCGGCGGTCAAGCGGAGTTTCTGCGGGTTCCGTACGCGAATTTCACCCATTTCAAGCTTCCTGAATCCTGCGAAGTGCCGGATGAGAAGCTGTGCCTGATCGCGGATGCGTTGCCGACAGCCTATTGGAGCGTGGACAATGCGGGCGTCAAGGAAGGGGATACGGTCGTCGTCGTCGGTTGCGGACCGGTCGGTCTTATCGCCCAGAAGGCGGCCTGGTTCAAAGGAGCCCGCCGGGTCATCGCCGTCGATTATTTGGATTATCGGCTGGAGCACGCCAAGCTGACGAACAAGGTCGAGATCGTGAACGGCGGCACCGTAGCGAACGCGGGAGAGGAAATTCGGGAAATGACCAAGGGAGGCGCGGACGTCGTCATCGATTGCACGGGCATGAGCGGCAAAATGACGCCGATGGAATCGCTGGCCTCGGGACTTAAACTGCACGGGGGCGCGATGGGCGGCCTTCTGACCGCGACGCAGTCGGTGCGCAAGGGCAAAACGATCCAGATTACGGGCGTTTACGGCGGCAGATACAACGCTTTTCCACTCGGCGATATTTTCCAACGCAACGTGAATGTCCGGACGGGACAAGCGCCGGTCATTCACTATATGCCGTATATGTACGAATTGATTCAGTCGGGCAAGCTGGACCCCGGAGACGTCGTTACCCATGTGCTGCCGCTTAGCGAAGCGAAACGAGGCTACGAGATCTTCGATACCCGGCAAGACAATTGCATCAAGGTTGTCCTCAAGCCTTAAAGCGATCCCCTAACATCGAAAGGAGATGTCCCATGAGTTACGCGTTGCACGAAATTCTCGAGGTCCATGAGCTGGCGGCCGTCAAGTCCGTAACCCTGACGAAGTCGAAGACGATGCAGCTTCTCGTATCGGACCCGGCCTTGAAGAGGATCATGCAGCAAGACGTTCTGGCGTCGACCCGTCATCTTCAAGAGTTCGAGAAACTGCTCTCCGAGGCAGCCCGTCAGGAGGTTACGTCATGAATCCGCTGCTCGAGCGTCTTATGGGCATGCACACGATCACCGATCAAGTGATCGCGACGGACCTTCTGAATTCGGCCAAGAGCGCCGTCCGCAATTACGCCATGGCCATAACGGAGGCAATCTCCCCGGAGATCCGAAGCGTATTGGAGCGGCAGCTGGACGACGCCATCGCCCTTCACGAGCAAATCGTCGCATATATGCTGGATAAAGGCTGGTACCATCCGTGGAATTTGAAGGAACAGCTGGAGTTGGACGTTAGCGCTATCCGGACGGCAATGGCCATTCCGACTTCATAACCGCTAATTGCCGCGGTTAATGATCATAGCCGTGATCCGTTGGGAATAGATGGCCGTCAACTGTTCGCTCATGTAATCGGCGGAGTATTTAAACCGGCTGCGTATCCAATGCTTAATGACGCCAAGCGTCGCATGAACCTGATAGCTGGCGAAAATGTCGTATTCGATCTCCGCAGCCCCTTTCTCCATCTGAAATCGGATTTCCTCTATCGTGATTTTCCTCATCTCCTCTTCTAGGCGGTCATACAGGTTGGGAGTCGCTTGAACGAGGTCGAGGGCTTGAAACAAGCTCTTATGGTTCTCGATATGCTCGAAGATCAGCCGGGTAGAGGGAACGACCCCTTCCAAGATCACCTTATCGATATTTTCATAGGGGACACGAAGGGCATGGCGAATGCCTTCGATCGCTTCCGCGAACAAATCCTCGGTCAATTCTTCTTTCTCTTTGTAATGAATGTAGAATGTACCGCGATTCAGATCGGCTCGGCTCGCGATTTCGCTTACCGTGATTTCCCGGATATTGTTATCGTCCAGAATAAGCTCTACCATCGCGTTTCGAAGGAGCTTGGCCGTCTGGAACTTCCGGTTTTCGCGTCGAGTAAGGGTCAACATTCTCGCTCCTTTTGTTCAGAATGGTCGGAAAAATGAACAAACCGGCAACGATTGTTCGTCCATCAACACTTTCGATCCTCCTGTATATTGAATCGGAACCTGTTCGAATCTATTATAGTTGGGCAAGAGATTTTAACACAATGTTCCTATTCATAGAGAGGATGTGCTTAGGTTGACTACAGTTCAAGAGAAGAGATTCGACGGGCAAGTCGCGGTTGTCACCGGCGCCGGAGCCGGCATGGGAAGAGAGCATGCCAAGCTTCTTGGATCGCGCGGCGCTTCCGTCGTCGTTAACGATCTGTCCCAAGGCGCGGAAGAGACGGTACGCATGATCGTCGAAGCCGGAGGCAAGGCGGTAGTCAACCATGACGACGTCTCCACCGAAGCGGGCGGCGCCGCGATTATCGAGAACGCCATTCGCGAATTCGGCCGCATCGATATCCTGGTCAGCAACGCCGGGATTATCAAGAACGTGCCGTTCTCCGAGATGACGGCCGATCAATTCGATAAGGTTATGCGCGTCAATGCTTACGGCGCATTCTATGTAACGAAAGCGGCATGGCCGCACTTCCTGAAGCAAAATTACGGACGGATCGTTCTCGTGTCTTCATCGTCCGCGTTCGTCAGCCAGCCGCTGATCAGCCAATACGCCGCTTCCAAGGGCGCCATTCTGGGCATGGGCAAGTCGCTGGCCGAAGAGGGCGCCGCTCATGGCATTACGGTCAACATGTTGGCTCCCGGCGCTTTCACGGCGATGGCCGGAGCGATGGAGGACGAGGAAGCGCGCAAGCGGATGGAAACGATGATGCCGGCCTCTCTTGTCGCCCCGGTTGTCGCATGGCTGGCCCACAAGGACAACAAGCTGAACGGAGAGATCGTCGAGGCGGCCTCCGGCCGCGCCGCGCTGAACTTCGTCGGATCGGCCAAAGGCTACTGGAACAAAAACCTCACGATCGAGGATCTGTTCGCCAACCAAGAGAAGGTGCTCGACAAGGAAGGATTCGCGACGCTGGAGAACACGGTCGTCTTGTCCAGCTGGATGACCGATAATACCGGTTGGGCGGAAGAGTTCGGCAAATAAGGGCTCTGCCAGGAAGGCGCCAAACAAGCCGTTTCCCATTAGGAGGCGGCTTGTTTGCTTGTAACATGATGTCTCAGCTTGATTGAAGCAGCTCGATAAAGTGAAGCGCGGCTTTCGAGAGGCGGCGATTCCGGAGAGCGACAAGGCCGACGGAAGACGTCATTCCCGCTTCGTCGGCTATCTTGCGGGAGACGATCGGATATCCGGGATGCTGCTTGAGCAGCGTCTCGGGGACGATGGAGACGCCGAACCCGGACGACACCAGATTCATGAGCAAAGCGATGTCCGAGCATTCCCCGAGCAGATTAGGTTCCAGTTGAAGCTCGGCGAAGGCATTCAGAATCAAATAATGAACGCCCAAGCCTTGCGTGCTCGGAAGCAGAAGGGGGAGCTCGCTAAGCTCGGCAAGGGAGACTTCCCGGTCGAGGTCAAACGGAAGATCGCCGGATGAAATCAAGTAGAAGGGCTCCTGATCGAAATGCAGCACGGCTAGATCGTCCCCAAGGTCGAGCGGCAGCCTTATAAACGCCAGTTCGACGGCACGGCTGCGAACCAAATGACACAGGTGGGAGGACTCGCTCTGCTGAATCTTGTAGGAGATCTTCGGATACCGGAGCCGGAAGCGGCGAAGAAGCTCGGGAAGCTCCGCGACGGACAACGTGTTCACTCCGATCGCCAGCTTACCGTTCATACCGCTTCCGACCTCTTGGACCTCCGTCTTGGCCGCTTCCATTAGTTCAACCATCTGCTGTGCGTATTCGTACAGCCGAAGGCCCGCTAAGGTAACCCCCAACGTTTTGCCGTTTCTCTCGATGAGCGGGGTGCCAAGTTCCTCTTCCATGGCCTTCAACTGTTGGCTCAAGGGGGGCTGGGAGAGATGAAGCCGCTTGGCGGCGCCGGATACCGTTCGTTCCTCCACGATAGCGATAAAATAACGCAGCTGCCGAATATCCAATTCGGGCACTCCTTTCCGAACTATATGAAAAACCTTATCTAAAGCGAATGTTTTATATATTTCTCCTATCGATCTCCCCATGCTACCATGAATGCAACCGGAATAACAGGAGGGACGACGATGATAGACGATATCGATCTTAAGCATCTGCGCCGATGCGTCGGGCTGGCGGAGCAAGCGCTGAACGCGGGAGACGAGCCGTTCGGCTCCATTCTTGTGTCCGCCGAAGGCGAAGTGCTGCTGGAAGATCGCAATCGCGTGGCGGGCGGCGACCATACGCAGCACCCGGAATTCGCGCTGGCGAGATGGGCCGCGAATCATATGACGGCGGAAGAACGGAGCCGTGCGACGGTTTATACGTCCGGCGAGCATTGTCCGATGTGCGCCGCGGCCCACGGCTGGGCAGGACTGGGACGCATCGTTTACGCGAGCTCCTCTTCCCAATTGACGGAATGGCTCGGGGAGTGGGGGGTTCCGCCGTCGCGGGTGCGGCCGCTGCCGATTCAAGAGATCATTCGCGACGCGGATGTCGAAGGACCCGTTGCGGAGTTGGCGGAGCAAGTGAAGGAGCTGCATCGCCGATTGAGGGCGAACGCCAAGCCATAAAGCGAAGAACCGTTTCTCTCGAGCGAGGAGCGGTTCTTTCTCATGAAGGGGCACAAGTCCCAGAGGCGAGACAAGCTTACTAAAGAAAGGAGTGCGGCGATTGTCCATTCGATTTCGGCTGTTGGCGAGCTTCATCACGGTGTTCGCCGTGGCCGTCGTCCTCTTCGCGCTGATCTCCTACTTGCTCTCCGTTGCGATTACGGGCGACATGAAAAGCGTCAGCCATTTCTATAAAATCCATTATTCCTTGCATCCGTTGACCGAAGAGGAGGAGACGATCTTCCTCGATCTCAAGTATTTGGCCAAGCAGGTTCCGGAACAGCTAACCGACGAGGCTCTGCTTGCGCAATACGATCAACAGTTGAAAATGGTGCAGGCCGGCTTATTCGTTAGGAGAGACGATGAACTGATTTATGCGTCGCCGTCGATCGGGGAGCCGGAGATGAACTCGGCGCTTCCCGCCTACGATGCGGCTAATCTGTCGATCCGCAGCACGCTTAACGTCGGCAACCGGTTTTTCTCTTATGCCAAGTTCGATTTCCCTTATCCGGACGGTTCGACGGGCAGCTTGTACGTGATGAAGGAACGAAGCCCGTTCGCGGAGTTCGTTCGGACGCTGCTTCCGATTCTGATCGCGGTCCTGCTGGCCGTCATCGTGCTGACCGGCTTGCTGCTTTATCGCTACCTAACGAGGACGATGATCCGCCCGCTTGAGGTGCTGAAGCGCTCGGCCGAGCAGATCAAGGAAGGCGACCTTCAATTCGAGCTCAAGCCTCATTCTCGCGATGAGATCGGTCAGCTGAGCCAAACGTTCGAGGAGATGAGAAGGAGATTAAACGAGTCGATTCAGCTGCAGCTTCAATACGAGGAGAACCGCAAAAGCCTGATCTCGGGCATCTCCCACGACCTCAAGACGCCGATCACGACGATCAAAGGATATGTCGAAGGGATCCGGGACGGGTTGGCGGATTCGCCGGCCAAGCTCGATAAATACGTCGGGACCATCTATGCCAAGGTGAACGAGATGGGCCGATTGGTCGATGAATTGCTTCTCTATTCCAAGTTGGATCTCAGGCGCGAGCCTTATTCGTTCGAGCGAATCGATCTGGCGGCGTTCGCTCGCGACGCGGCGGAAGAAGCCGCTTTGGAGCTGGAGGTCAGAGGAATCGAGGTCGATCTGAACGCAGCGGAGGAAGGCCCTGTCCTCATTCTCGCGGATCGCTCGAAGCTGAAGCGCGCGCTCGATAATTTGATTCAGAACAGCGCGAAGTTCATGAGCAAGCCCGAGAAGAAAATCGAAGTTCGCGTCGCGACCGACGGCCGCTATGCACTGCTTGAAGTGACGGACAACGGCCCGGGCATTCCCGCGGAGTCGCTGCCTTATATTTTCGAGCGGTTCTACCGGGGTGACACTTCCCGTAACAGCGGTACGGGAGGCAGCGGACTCGGTCTTGCCATCGCAATGCAGATCGCGGAAGGCCACCGGGGGACGATAATAGCGAACAGTATTACCGGCGAAGGAACGAGAATGACGATTCGGCTTCCGCTGGCCGATAAAGGAAACGAGGACACGGAATGAAACGAATCTTGATCATTGAGGACGAAGTGCCGATCGCGGAGCTGGAACGGGATTACTTCGAACTGAACGGAATGCGGGCCGAGCTTGCCCACGATGGTCCGAAGGGATTGGAGAAAGCGCTCGGGGATCGCTACGATCTCATCGTGCTCGATCTGAATCTGCCGGGCGCGGACGGGTTGGAGCTCTGCCGGATGATTCGGAGCAAGCTCGACGTTCCGATTCTGATCGTGTCCGCCCGGGACGAGGAGATCGATAAGATCCGCGGCTTCGGGTTCGGCGCGGACGACTATGTCACGAAGCCGTTCAGCCCGAGCGAGCTGATTGCGCGAGCTAAAGCGCATATGACCCGTTATGAGCGGCTGGCGGGAAGGACGCCGGATTCGGAGCAGATTCGCATCCGCGAGCTGACGATCGACCGTTCCGCCAGAAGGGTTTACGTTCGGGGAGAGGAAGTCGTTCTGACGACAAGGGAATTCGACGTCCTCGCGTTCATGGCTCAGCATCCGAACCGGGTATTCAGCAAGGAGGAGCTATTCAAGCGGCTCTGGGGACTGGAATCCGCGGGAGATATCTCGACCGTGGCGGTGCACGTCCGACGGGTCCGGGAGAAGATCGAAGCTATGCCCTCCGATCCGCAATTTATCGAGACGGTATGGGGCGCGGGGTATCGCTTCACCGTCTGAGAGGCTTAATTGTTATGCCGCCGTTCATAAATTGTTAATCTCTCCTTGCGGGATTGTTCAAACCTTGGCGCTACGATAGAGAAGAGCCAGACGAAACCGACAATCCCAAGGAGGAATACGCGCGATGAAGAAAGAACCTCGTACGATAGCAATATGGACGCTCGCCGCCGCGATTGGCGTTGCCGCCCTAGGTCCGGTGTCCGCATCCGCCGCGACTCCAAGCGCTGCAACGAAGGCGATAGCGCTGAATGAGAGCATGGATGCCGTTGTCTCGCAAGCGATCAAGCAGCTATCCGACCAAGGCGTCCTGCAAGGATATGAGAACGGTACGGTTCGTCCGAACCAAGCGGTCACTCAAGCGGAAGCCGCCAAGCTGATCGTTCTCGCGCTACGGCTTCAGCCGGCAGCCGCTTCGAGCGCTTCGCTAGGCAACGAGCATAACGGCAAATGGTACGCGGACTACGTGAAGGCGGCCATCGACAACGGCCTGTTATCGGCAGCCGACTTCCAGCCGAACAAGCCGCTCTCCGAGCGGGAACTGGCAGGCATGGTCGCCAAGGCGCTGCAGCGGGATGCTTTGTCCGCCAGAAGCTGGATGGAAGCGATCGGCGACGGCAAAGCCCAAGCTACTCGCGGAGAGGCAGCCCGCCTCCTGGTGAAGGCGGAAACTTCCGTCCGCTCCGAGAACGCGCGCATCGTCTCCGTGAAGGCGCTAAATTCCATTGCGCTGGAGGTCACGACGAGCGGTCCGCTGACGCTGGACGACGAGACGATCGAACGGTCGGCGGAGACGTTCCGATTCGACGGCGGTCTGACGAACGTCAATCAGCCCCGCCTGAAGACAGGTTCGGCGAACACGTACATCGTTCCGGTTACGACAATGGAAGAAGGCAAATCTTACACGCTCGCTTATAAAGGGCAACAGAAGCTGAACTTCGAGGGAAGCGGAGAGCTTATTCGATTCGAACAAGCCCGTCAAGTCGCGAACGATACGTTCGAGGTCGAAGCCCTTCTCTCCGAAGGCGTCGTCGATTACGGCTATATCATCTCCGCCTACGCGGACGGCCGCGGCGCGAACGCGCTCGTCTTGGGCGACGGGCTTACGCTGGACGGTAAATCCCTGCAAGTCATCTCTTCGCTGCGCAACCGGACGGCCGTTCTGACTCCGGAAGGCGGCGAACCGATGACGGTGTCTTACGTCGGCTATACCCAATCGACGGACGGCAAGCAGGAGCCGAAGTTCCGTCTGCCGGCCGGCAAGAAGCTGGAGCCGGGAGTAACCTATCGCGTATCGGCGGACTGGTTCGAGACGAAGAACGCTTCGTTCGTCGCAAGCGACATAGCGCCGCTTGTTATCGCTTCGGCGCAAGCGACGGATGCCAAGACGTTAACCGTTACGCTGAACGGCGATCCGGGGGACGAGCTGTTCGCCTTCCGTTCCGCGAAGCTGGAAGGGGATGACGGCTCGGAGTTGACGGCGCAATACAGGGTACAGACCCGGAAGGGGGCAACCGGCGTATTCGATCTTCAGAACGGCGGTGAGCTGAAGAACGGAGTGAGCTACAAAGTATCGCCGATCGGAGATTGGGCCGTGGCCGCGGGCGAAGTGACTTTTATAAAAGCTTAATGATTTGGAAAATTAGGGTTAAAGGAAAAAGCAGAGCCGAGGCTCTGCTTTTTGCGTTCTTAAACCCTTATTCGCTATCGGCCGGCAGGTCGATCGTTCCCTCTTGCGCGGCAGCCGGATCCGTCATGCCAGCCGTCGTTTGCCCGTTGTCCGGAATGACGCGGCGGGCCGTGACAAAGGTGCGATCCCAGACGCTGCCTTCGAAGTCCGAGATCGTCACGCCGATTCCGACCCGGTACGTTTGCAGCACTTGTCCGTTGCCCATATAAATACTGACGTGATTAATGACTCCATCCTTGTTCGTATCGGAGAAGATAAGGTCTCCCGGCTGCAAGTCCTCCTTGGAGACGGCCGTTCCGACTTCGGCTTGCTGACGCGAAGAGCGCGGAAGATCGATACCGTTCTGCTTAAACACGTATTGAGTAAACGAAGAGCAGTCGAACGTGCTGGTTTGACCGCCTTTCGCGCCGAATTCATAGTCGACGCCGAGATATTGTTTGCCCGTGGCGATGATTTTATCCGCAAGCGTCGACGTCGATACGCCCGCCGTTCCATCAGTCGTTGCATCCGGCGCGGCTTCGGCGGCAGCGGCGGATGCCGGCTGGGCCGTCAGCAGCGCGCTGCCGGAGAACAGGATCGCCAGGCTTAAGCCCACGCCTGCGAACGTCTTGCCGATTCGGTTCGTTTTAGAGGTATATGGAAAGTCGTTATGCATAAGATGAAGTCCTCCTTGGAAGTCAAAGGATTGGGTCGATGCCCATAACCACCATAACATAAGATTTGAACCCATCACTTCCCAGAGAGAACCCGAATCCTTGTCCTCCGGTCGTTAGGCCCAAATAATTAAAACTCCATTAGAAAATCATAATCCAAATCCTCTTGAGTTTATTTTCCTTTTATGAACGCCTTGTATGGTAAGAAGAGACCTTCGACGAGGAGAGAAGAGCATGAAGCCGGAATCCAGGATCGCCATCGTATATTCGAAGTTCGGGGATGGACACCTTCAAGTCGCTCAGGCGCTGAAGCAATCGTTTGAAGCGCACGGTTACCGCAACGTCCGCCTTTACGACTTGCTTGAAGAAACCCATCCCCGATTGAATGCGGTATCGCGAAGGTTTTATTTGAAGAGCGCAAGCTATGCTCCGCGGGTATACGGCTTTATCTACCGGGCGACAAATGTCAAGCCGAACCGGTTGGTCAGCCGCCTCTTCCATTCCGTCGGCATGAAGCGGCTGCGAGAGGAATGGGCGAGAGAGCGACCGGATCTGGTCATTCACACCTTTCCGCTGCTTGCGGCCGACGAGCTGCGCTACAAGCTCCGGCATGACATCCCGACCATTACGGTAATCACGGATTACGTTCTGCATACGAGGTGGGTCCATCGGAACACGAGCATGTACTTCGTCGGCTGCGAATCGTTAAAGCGGTCCTTGTCGGCCGCGGGCGTTCCGGCCAGCAAGATTGCCGTAACGGGAATCCCGTTGCGGGAAGCGTTCCGGCAGACGCGCAGCCGGGAAGAGCTGTGCCGCCAGTATAAGCTTGAAGCCGATCGCTCTCGCATTCTGATAATGGCGGGAGCCTATGGCGTTCAAACCTCGGTTAAGGCGATAATGGATACGGTATTGGCGAACGCCGACAGCGATGTGATCGTCGTATGCGGCAAGAACGCCAAGTTAAAGAGAAGCTTGGAAGCCGAGTACGCCTCGAGCTCGCGCGTCACCCTAATCGGATACGCGGACCATATTCACGAGCTGATGGCGATGTCCGATTGCCTGTTGACGAAGGCCGGAGGCATCACCTTAACGGAGGCGATGGCGATGTCGCTGCCGACGGTCGTGTACCGGCCTCTGCCCGGCCAGGAACGGGGCAATGCGGAATATTTATCCGCTATGGGAGCGGTCGGCGTCGCGTACCGTATCGAAGAGCTGGCTTTGCAGCTTAGAATCGCGCTCAGCAAGGATGGGGCCGGCAGGATGAAGGAAGCGATGAGAAGCCTTTATCGACAAGAATCGGTTTCTACGATCGCAAGTCGTTTATATCGGTAGGATAACGTTGTTCTTTAGCGAACAAGGCGTGTATTATAGAGAGGTACGATTTTATCCTACTTTCATTTAGCGAGTCAACGAGGTGCGCCATCGTGAAGATTGGATTTTTCGACTCTGGGGTGGGCGGACTTACCGTCCTCTATCAAGCTCTTGAATTGCTCCCCAAAGAGGATTATATATTCTATGCGGATACCGACCACGTTCCTTACGGCGAGAAGCCGAAGGAGGAGGTCAAGCGATTCGTGACCGAAGCGGTCGATTTTATCGCCGCTCAAGGCGTCAAGGCGATCGTTATCGCCTGCAACACGGCGACGAGCATCGTGATCGAAGACCTAAGGGCGCGATACGATTTCCCGATACTGGGAATCGAACCGGCCGTGAAGCCTGCCGTTCTGGAGAACAAGGAGCGGAACAAGAAAGTGCTCGTTCTGGCCACCCGCCTCACCCTTCAAGAGGAGAAATACAAGAAACTGGTGAGAAGCCTGGACTGCGAGCATAAAGTCGAAAGCTTGCCTCTTCCGGGGCTTGTGGAGCTCGCGGAAGCGTTCGAGTTCTCCGACGACGCGGTGCTGCCTTATTTGCGAGAGCAATTGAAGAACGTGGACATAAAAGAAGTCGGGACCGTCGTTCTGGGCTGCACGCATTTTCCTTATTTCCGGACGGCGCTGCGCAAGTTGTTCGGCAACGAGGTCCATTTCGTCGACGGCAGCGTCGGCACCGCCAAGCAGTTGAGAAGATTGCTGAATGATCGTCTCGAGGAAGGCGACGGCACCGTTCGGTTTTATGAATCCGGACGTCTCGTCAGGGACGAAGCCAAGCTGAGCCGGTACCGGCATCTGATGGAGCGCCTGAGAGAAGATAATCCGGTGACGAGCTAAGGGATGCACCGAACCCGTCGAGGACGGCAGCCGGCGAGCTCGATCGTTTATCGCTCCGCCGTCCTATCCTCCAAGAAAGCTTGAACCAGCTTGTTGAATAGTTCCGGCTGGCACAGGTTGCACAGGTGAAAAGCATCCGGGATGGTCGCGAATTCCCCGTAAGGAAGCCGATGAGCCGTATCCTGCATGTTGCGAACGTCCGTCTCCGCCTGATCGCCGGCAATGCAGCAGGCCGGGACTCGAATGAGAGGGAGGAGCGAGGTGTAATCGACCTGGTTCGTCGCCAAGCTCTGGACCAGCATTTCGCTAGTCCTTTTGTGTAGCAGGCTTTTCCGGAGAATGCGATAAGCGAGATCCCAACGGTTGTACATGACCTTCAACGAGCGCAGAAATAGCTCTCCGGGCAAATAGTTGGCTAACTGGCTGACCAGCCAGAGGGACCGCCAGACTTTCTCCGACGGCGAAGTGGCCGTATTCTTGCTCAAACTATCCGCAAGGATAAGGGCCCGGACTTGATTCGGATACAGGTAGGCGAACCGTTGGGCTAGAATGCCTCCGTAATCCGCCCCGATCAGCACCGCTCCGCGAACGCCCAAGAATCCGAGCAGCAGGCTCAAATCCTCGCACTGAATATCGATCACCTTGGCGGAAGGGGCCTGAAGCTTGCCGGACTGCCCGTTGCCTCTAAGGTCGACGGCGATGACTTGATAGGAAGCCTTGAAATAATCGATCTGAGGCTGAAACATCTCATGCGTCAGCCCGTGCCCATGTATAAAAAGCAGAGGAGTCCCCCGGCCGGATATTTCATAATAGAGCGAAGTTCCATTAACCCTGTGAACAGGCATCGATTCGCATCTCCTTAGAAGATAGAAGGTGAGCGAGGGCAACAAAAAAAACCGAAAGAAGAGGAACTCTTCTCACGGCTTCTAAAGCCATGGCGAATAGGCGCCATGGCATTCGCGCGTTGGGCAGTTGCCTCTCGTTACGCTTGCGAGGTTAGCTGACGGATTAGGACGTGAGAGTCGCCCTTCCATAATGGATTCACCCCGGAGCGCGAACCGCGCTCGAATGGTTCCCCCGCTTCCCGAATCGGGAATTAAGCGTTAAGCGATTAGTAGATTATCATCTATTCAATGAATCCCATCATACTCCTAATCTTAGCTGTTGTAAAATAAAGAAATTCGATCGCGTTCGGGCAGCAACTTTTTTCTTCGGAGACCGGTTGACATGGAGTTGACTCCAGATCCTAAAATGAAAATATCCAGCGCTGGAAAAGAGGCGATACGATGTATTCGATCGGGCAAACGGCCAAGCTGACGGGCTTCAGCATCGATACGCTCCGTTATTACGAGAAGATCGGCTTGACGAAGCCGCCCGCTAGATATCGGGGACGTTTGCGGTCGTATAGCGAGGAGGACGTCAGGTTCTTAACCTCGTTGCAATGCTTAAAGAAGACGGGATTATCGCTCGACGAAATGAAGTCGTTCCTGATGGAAGGACAGTGCTATGCGAATCCTCATTTCCCGCTTAGCGCGGGCGACAGGGAGACCATAGAGAGCCGAACGGGTATTTTATCGGAGCATCTGGCAAGAATGGAAGCTCAATATGCGGCGCTAGCCGGTCTGATTGAGCAGACGAAAGAGAAGTTAGAAGTCTACCAAGCGCTTTTGGCAAAGGAGGCGGAGAAGCCGTGAAAATCGCGACGATCGGCTCGGGGAAAATGGGCGGCACGTTGGGCAGACGGTGGGCGGCATGCGGGCACTTCGTAACGTTCGGCTCCCGGGATCCCCAAAGCGAGAGGATGAAGCTGCTGCTTCAAGCTTCCGGATCTCGCGCGCAAGCCGCTACGGTACGGGAAGCCGTAGAGCAAAGCGACGTCATCCTGCTGGCCGTCATGGCTGACGACATAGAGCGGGCACTGGAGGAAGCAGGAGATCTGAACGGCAAGATTCTTATCAATTGCACCATTTGTTTCGATGGAACGTCTGCGGACGAGAAAGTCCGGCGCCTCGCTCGAAATGCACGGGTGGTTCGGGCATTTCACAACCTTACCTGGGAGGTGCTTGCGAACCCAAGCTATGAAGACGGCCGCGCCGCCGCATTCCTAAGCGGGGACGACCCCGAGGCCGTAGCCGTTGTATTGACCCTTGCGGCGGACATCGGCCTGGATGCGATCGACGTTGGCGATCCTGATTCGATGGCGAAGGCGGAAGCGGCAGTCGGAATGCTGTGGGGAGTTCTCGGTCCCCGGTTCGGGCGAGAATACAGTCTTGGCGTGCTCAGACGATGATGGAATAAAGCTGTCGGCTTCCGCCAAGTATGCGCGATTGGTAGCTTCCGCTTCCAGAGCAACGGGTACCGATCTTCCGGATTGATTCGGCCTTGCCGAGAATGGTAAGCCTCCCTTTGTGAAAAGATAATTCAAGCATCGTTAGCACACCTTGGCAAAGGGGCCATGTTCATGATTCAACTTCCTCAGCTTCCGCAATCCTATTGGACCGCGTCGGCCGACATCCCCGAGTTTCCCCGCGCGGAAGGCGATTTGTCGGCCGATGTGGTCATCGTCGGCGCGGGAATCACGGGAATTACCGCGGGTTACCTGCTCGCTCAAGAAGGACGCAGCGTCATCCTGCTCGAAGCGGGCCGAGTCCTTCACGGCACCACCGGCCATACGACGGCCAAGATCACCGCCCAACACGGCGTCATTTACGATGAATTGATCAGCCATTTCGGCGAAGATAAAGCCCGGCTGTATTACGAAGCGAACCGGAATGCCCTGCAATTCATCAAACAAACGGTGGAGTCGGAGAAGATCGGGTGCGATTTCTCCGTTCAGGACGCCATACTCTATGCGGAATCGGAGCAAACGGCAAGCCAACTGGAGAAGGAACGGCAGGCTTACGCCAAGCTTGGAATCGCGGGCGAGATAAGAGGGAGCATCGGGCTCCCGGTCCCGATCCAGTCCGCGTTGGCGATGACCGATCAGGCTCAATTCCACCCGCTCTCCTATTTAACGGCATTAATAACTAGAGCGGTACAACGGGGCGCCCAGGTTTACGAGAAGACGACGGTCGTTAAAGTCGAAGAAGGGGAGAACCCCGTCGTCGTAACGGAAGAAGGGCACCGTATCCAAGGACGGCATGTCATTTCCGCTTCCCATTTTCCGTTCCTGGATTGGAAAGGCTTCTATTTCGCGCGAATGCATGCGGAAAGATCTTATGTGCTCGGCGTCAAGGTCGGGCAGCCTTATCCGGGCGGTATGTACATCAACGTAGACAAGCCGAAGCGGTCGGTCCGGTTGGCGCTGGACGGGCCGGAGCCATTGATCCTGATCGGGGGAGACGGCCACAAAGCCGGGCAGAGCACCTGCACGATCAACCATTACGAGGCTCTGCAGGCGTTCGCCGAAACCCATTTCGACGTCAAGGAGATCGCGTATCGATGGTCTACGCAGGATCTCGTTACTTTGGACAAGGTTCCGTATGTCGGAAGGGTGACTCAAGAAACCGATAACGTTCTGGTGGCGACAGGTTATCGCAAATGGGGCATGACGAACGGGACCGCCGCCGCCCATATGCTGAAGAACCTTGTCCTGGGAATCGACGATCCTTACCTTGCCATATACGATCCTTCCCGGTTCCATGCCGATCCGGATATCCGAACCTTCGTCACGAACAATCTGGACGTCGCCAAGAACCTGATTGCCGGCAAAACGGAAATGGTATACCGCTCCCCAAGCGACATCGGAGCCAATGAAGGCTCCGTGGTCCGAGTGAACGGCAAACGGGCCGGCGCTTACCGCGATCCCGACGGCGCTCTTCACCTGGTGGATACTACTTGCACCCATATGGGATGCGAGACGGTCTGGAATGAAGGGGACCGAACCTGGGATTGTCCATGCCACGGCTCTCGTTTTTCTTATACGGGCGAAGTGATCGAAGGCCCGGCGAAGAAACCGTTGAAGCGGCTGGAGTCGGAGGCCCAATAATCTCGAGAGCAGCCGCGCGCGCCGCGGCTGTTTTCTTTTGCGGTTTTTCTAGTATAGTAAACGATGAAGAGATTGGTTTCGCGAAAGGAGACCGACAACCAAAGGAGAGCTTCCATTGTCGAACTTCAAGGCTTATTATTCTTTTGTCAAACCGTATTGGCCCCTTGTGCTGGCCACCGTATTGATCGGAATCGTCAAGTTCGCCATTCCGTTGACCTTGCCCCTGCTGCTGAAGTACGTAGTGGATGAGGTACTGCTCGGCGAACAAGCGGATGCGGAGAGGATCAGGAGCCTGTTGACCGTTATCGGCGCGGCGTCCGTTCTGTTTATCGTGGTTCGCTACCCGATCGAGTATTACCGCCAGTACTTCGCGCAGCTTATCACGTCCAGAACGCTGTTCGATATCCGCAATCGGCTGTACGATCATGCCCAGCGCCTGTCGCTCCGCTATTACCAGAACCATAAGACCGGCGAGATTATCTCGCGCATGATGAACGACGTCGAGCAGACGAAGGGACTCGTGGAGACGGGGATGATGAATATATGGCTGGACGTCATCACGTTATCGATCGCCATCGGAATCATGAGCTACATGGACTCCTCCTTGACTCTCGTGTCGATCGCCATCCTCCCGTTCTATGCCATTGCCGTAAAGCTGCTCTATAAGAAATTAAGGATGTTAACGAAATCCCGATCCCAATCGCTCGCGGAGATGCAAGGATATTTGCATGAACGAATTAATGGGATTCCCGTCATCAAGAGCTTTACGCTCGAGCAGAACGAGCTGCTCCAATTCGGGAAGAAGAACGAGCAATTCCTGAAGCGGGCCCTGGCCCATACGCGCTGGAACGCGCTGACCAATGGAATCATCAACACGCTTACCGACATCGCTCCGCTTCTGGTCATCGCCTATGGCGGCTATCAAGTCATCCAGGGTCATCTGACCGTCGGCGGCTTTGTCGCTTTCTTCGGCTACTTGGAACGGCTTTACAATCCGCTGAGGCGCATCGTGAACTCCTCGACGGAATTGACGCAAGCGAGCGCGTCGCTCGAGAGGGTTCTCGAATTCATGCAGGAGCCGTACGACGTGACGGACGCTCCCGGCGCCAAGCCGATTCGAGAGATCGAAGGCGACGTTCGCTTTGAGAACGTATGGTTTAAGTACGCAGAAGACTCCGACTGGATCCTGAAGGGAATTCGGCTGCATATCCGCCCGGGAGAGACCGTGGCGTTGGTGGGCATGAGCGGAGGGGGCAAATCCTCGATCGTCAGCCTGATTCCCCGACTTTACGACATCCAGTCCGGCTCCGTCGCGATCGACGGCCAGGACATCCGCCAAGTCACGCTCCAGAGCCTTCGCAGCCAGATTGGAGTCGTGCTGCAGGACAACATTCTGTTCAGCGGAACGATCCGGGAGAACATCCTGTTCGGAAGGCCCGGAGCGAAGGAAGACGAGATGCTCCAAGCCGCCAGGGCCGCCAATGCCCACGATTTTATCCTCGATCTGCCGCAAGGCTACGAGACGCAAATCGGCGAGCGGGGCGTCAAGCTCTCCGGAGGCCAGAAGCAGCGTATCGCCATCGCGCGCGTCTTCCTGAAGAACCCGAAGCTGATCATCCTGGACGAGGCGACCTCCGCGCTGGACCTCGAGTCCGAGCATCTGGTGCAGGATTCGCTGGAGAGGCTCGCCCGCGACCGCACGACCATCGTGATCGCGCACCGGTTGTCAACGATCACGCATGCGGATAAAATCATTCTTATCGAACACGGCCAGATCAAAGAAGAAGGAACTCATCGAGAACTTATGGAATTAGGCGGTTCTTATGCCCGCTTGTTCAATATCCAGACGATTGGAGAGGGAGGAACCCGGCATGCAAACGATAAGACGAATGATGGAGCACCTGTATTGGGCTGACAGGCGGATCATGGAGGCGCTGGACGAGAACGGAACCAAGGACAAGGATATTCTTAAGCTCGTCCGGCACATCGCCGTCGCGGAGCAAGTATGGCTGTCCCGTCTGGAGGGAAAAGGCAGCGCGCAATATGCGTTATGGGAAGAGGAAGACGACGTCGGGACGCTGAAAACGATGTTCGAGGAGAATGAACGGCGGTATCGAGACTACATCGATCGGCTTGAGGAAAACAGGCTCGACGATATCGTCGAATACGCGAACCAGAGCGGCGTCCCTTTTCGGACTTCCGTCCGCGACATTCTGTCGCAGGTTCTCCTGCACGGCCAATACCACCGGGGCCAGATCAACCGCGCGCTTAGGCAGGCTTCGGCGGAGCCCGTCCAAGTCGATTTTATTACGTTTGCCCGGCTTTAAGACATAAATCCTAATACAGAGAAGTCCTAAGTCCTCGCCCAGCGAGGGCTTTTTTGTTTGGCTTGCGTCTGTGAGAGATTTGGGAGTGCGGTCGGCTAGAGTCTGAAGAAGAGCGGAGAGAAGCTGTCGAGAGGAGAGAAAGGACATTGCAATCGATAACGAACCAAGACACGAACGGTAAAAAAAGGATCGTTCTAGGGAATACAGGTTTGCCGGATGGAGGCTGGGAGCAAGTCAAACGCCATTGGACGCAGCCTGCGGGAGAGCCTTGGTTGATCGGCGACTTGTACCCCGCGCTAGCTCGTCGTTTCGTACGGAGCGTAACGATCGAACACCCGGAATCCTTCGACGAGGCAACCGGCAGGAGCGGAGTACTGTATCTGGCGAATCATCAGAATTTGCTGGAATCGCTGTTCTTCACGACGGTCATGTCCGCGATTACCGAGAGGCGAATCGGCACGATGATCAAAATCTGGATTAGGGAGCATTGGATCGGACGGATGCTGGAGGGCGCGACCCGATACCCCGAATTCGCGCCTGGCGCCCTTTTTCCTTACCAACTGTTTTATTTCAACGATGCCGAGCCGCGCTCGATCTTCCGCTTGCTGTACGACATGAGGAACTTCATGCTGCTCGGCGGCAGCTGCATGGTGCACGTGGAGGGCACCCGGGCTTTCTCGAGCAAGCATCGCGTGACCAAGATCAGCGACAGCGTCATTCGTCTGGCGGCGGATGCCGGCGTTCCGATTATTCCCGTGCGCTTCTCCGGAGGACTTCCGGCGGAAGAGGTCGAGCGCAAGCCGATCTATCCTTATCGGCTAGTTGCGCAGGATATCCATCTGGGCGAAGCCATCAAGCCGGAAGCACTAGCCGATTTGCCCATGAAGGACCGCAAGCAATACGTTCTCGACGCCATCAACGGAACGGGACCGGACCCGGATTCCGAACGTTTGAACCAGATCGATCCCGAATTCGAATCGGCGGTTCAATCCTGGTCGAAGGAAGCCGGTTGCCCGGAGGAGTTCGCCGTGCTCTATCAGGCGCTGCGAGGACTTGCAGCCGACGAACGCAGCAAGGATACCCAAGACCTCTTGAACGGGCGAGGAACGTCGGAATGGCCCGACACGCCCAAGGGGCAATGGATGGAAGAATGGGTCGGACGATTGCTCGGCTCGCAAGGCAGTCAACTTCTAGCGAGAGGAAGAAGAAAAGGATGACGACAAACCGGAAAGCGATTTTGTTCGACTTCGGCGATACGCTAGTCTCTCACCTAGGCTCCAAGTCAGGCATGTTCCGCTGGTTCTGCGACCAAGCCGACGTGCCGCTTCCGGGAGATCCGGAGATCGTCCGGGCTGCGGCGGCAGCCGGCTGGCGCGAGGGGATGAAGCGGGTCAATCCGGCGGACTGGAAGGATTTAAGCTGGCGGGAGCACGTGTTTCGCGCAGGCTTGACGGAAGCGGGCATCATGGAAGAGCTGGAAGGTTATATCGGGAAGTTGATGCAAATCAAGCTTCCGCGGCCGACGAATGCGGTCGGACCGAACGTCTACCGGCTGCTGGGCGAGCTGCGGGAGCGGGGCTACAAGCTTGGAATCGTCAGCAATTATTACGGTAATCTGGCGGAAGCGCTGGAGCAGACGAATCTAGCGCCGATGTTCGATTCCGCCATCGATTCGGACGTCGTCGGATTGGAGAAGCCGGACCCGCGGATCTTCCGGCTGTGCTGCGACGAGCTCGAAGTTGACCCCGCGGAAGCCTTCTATGTCGGCGACATGCCGCCTTATGACGTGGACGGCGCCATTCGCGCGGGTCTTCGTCCCATTCTTCTCGATCCATGCGGCATATGGATGGAAGCGGGCGATTATGCGCATATCCCGAATATTCGTTCCTTGGATGAATTGGCGGACGTTTTTCTCGAGTAGATTAAGTTGCCTAGAAGCGATCCGATATTCTGCGGGCTCGGCGTTGCTCGATGACTCTTTTCATCATGGCTCCCGCGCGGTCCCACGAATAGCGCTCCATATCCCGGCGTCCTTGCCTTCCTTTCTTAACGCACAACTCCGGATGGCGATACGCATGAAGAAGCTGGCTTTTTAAGCTTGCCAGATCCGCCTCCGCCCATAGCTGTTCTCTTCCGGAGAATAAGGATCGGAACCTTCGCGCGATGGCGTGACGGCTGTTCATGCCGGTCCGGGGATTCTTCAGCTTATAACGGACGAGAAAGGAATTGCCCCCGTTTAAGAAGTCCATTTGTCCGCCCCAGCCGGTCGCAATGACGGGAATTCCGCTAGAGAGTGCCTCCATGAAGGGCAATCCCACGCCTTCGCCTCTAGTCGGAAGGACAAAGGCATTGGCTAGAGCGTAGAGGCCGGCAAGCTGCACCGAATTCAAACGCTTCGCGATGACGAATATGGGAGCGGTTTGTTTGCGGATGCCGAGCCGTTTCTTGTAGCTTGCGATTCGGTTCCGAATCCAACGTCCGGACTCGCGCGGAGAGTACCCGTTCGTCTTGATAATGAGCAGGACTTTATCGGATGCGGAGAATTGCTCCCAATAAGCCCTTAGCAAGGCCTCGGGGTTCTTGCGATGCTGAAAGCCAAATACCGAGAGAAAGACGAATCGTCCTTTGGCGCGCGCCAAGGGATATTTCGGGTTCCCGGGTTTAAACTTCGTCCGGTGAACCCCATGCGGAACCCGATAGATGGGAATGCTGACGCCGCTTTGCCTTAAGGCGATGCGGTTAAACTCGGTCGGTACGCATACGGAGTCGAATTTGTTGATTTTGGGAACCCAGCGACGCGGGACGCGGGTCGTCTCCCAAACCGTATTCAGAATAATGCGGTCATACCGTTTCCGATCCTTTGCCAATGTCCACTTTCTGGGGAGCTGATGGTAAATCAGCACCTTACGTGAATGGAGTCGGCGTCTGCGTCTAGGTTTATTAAATCCGCGACCGACCTTAACGGTTATTCCTTGTCTGCGAAGAGCGGCCACGTATTCCCTGCTTGCGATCCCCAGCCCGGAGGCACGCTTTACGGGGCCTCTCCACACAACCAGTAGCTTGCTCATATCACCGCGCCTTTCTGCGAATGCTCCCTTTCATCGATAGTTCAAAGTACATTCGCGCGCCCGTTTCGGCAACGGGCAAATATCCAGAAGGCGGAGGGAATTTTGCGTATAGCGACATTGTGCTTCCGAATGTTTAATATTCGGCCAAGTCGGTGACAATAGCGCGGTGCCTGTCGGTTACGCGACATTGCCATCGCGATTGATTATTGTTCACCGATCTGTAACGATCTAAACTACAGATGGGACCCCATTATGAAACCCGGTTTCAAAATATCTCATCAAAGAAAGAAGCGAACATACATGGCAAAAACAGCGATTATTACCGGCGCCGCAGGCGGCATCGGCAAAGAGCTTGCACGTCGCCTGGCGGAACGCAACTTGAATCTGGTGCTTGTGGACCTGAACGAAGAGGCCGTTAAAGCGGTCATCGCGGAGTTTGGTCTGAACGATTCCAACTCCTTGGCGGTTGCGGCGGACGTATCCAAGGAAGAAGACGTTCAAAACTACGTGAACAAAGCGGTGGAAAAGTTCGGTTCGATCGACTACTTCGCGAATAACGCCGGCATCGAAGGCCCGCTCGGCAACGTGGAAGACCTGAGCATCAAGGCGCTCGACCTCGTTTACAACGTGAACGTCCGCGGCGTATTCCTAGGCCTGCAATATGTCGTTCCGGTGATGAAGAAGCAGAAATCCGGAGCGATTCTGAATACTTCTTCTTTGGCCGGCCTGATGGGAGCTCCGGGCATGTCTCCTTACGTCATGTCCAAGCATGCGGTCATCGGCATTACCCGTTCCGTCGCGAACGAGCTGGCGCCGCTGGGCATCCGCGTCAACGCGGTCTTGCCAGGTACGATCAACACCCGCATGATGCGTCAAATCGAGAAGAATTCCGGCAATGCCGAGGATTACAAGAAATTGAACGAAGCGGCTACGCCGATGGGCCGCTACGGAGAGCCGCAAGAGGTTGCGGCCGTGATGAACTTCCTGTTGTCCGACGAAGCCTCGTTCGTTACCTCTTCGCTCTACACGGTCGACGGCGGCATGGTCGCGCAATAAATCGTCGAATAGAATCAACCCGAAGCGCAGCCGCTCTCTAGCCATAGAGAGGACTGCGCTTTTTTGTCGGACTTGAACGGGTATTCCATTATTGCCTATAATTAAGGTCTGAAAAACGACGATTCCCAAGCTTAGGAGTTAACGGACCATGGATGACGCAAGCGACAGAAGGACCAACCGGACGCGGGCGGCTTTGAAAAGCGCCTTGGTGGAGCTCATTCTCGAGAAGGGCTATGGCTCCATTACCATCGTGGATATCGCGAATCGGGCCGACTATAACCGTGGAACCTTCTATAAGCATTATTTGGACAAAGACGATTTATTGGCCGCCATTAAGTTTGAGATTCTGCGGGAGTTGTCCGACGCGCTGCTGGCCCCGTACGAGGGATTGGATCGCGTGGACGCCGATAAGATTTTCCCTTCTACGCTAAGGCTGCTGCAGCACATTGAGCAGCATAGGGACTCATTCGTCGCCATGATCTCCGCAAATAAAGAGTTTTATTACGATATTTACAACATGCTTCGCAATTCCATGAAGAACGATATGCACATCGTCATCAACGATACGAAGGAACAAATCGATTACGAAATCATGCTCAGCTACCGAATGTCCGCTTTCGTCGGCGTTATCATGTACTGGGTGGAGACGGGCTTCAAATATTCGGCGAATTACATGGCGGAGCAAGTGTTGATTCAGGTGAATCGAAGCCTGGACTATATCGAGTTCAATATGCCCGGTTAACGGATCCTTCGGCCCGTTAATTTCGTAGCCGGGAGGATGCCGGCTTTGGCGATTCCGGTCATGTCGTCCCCGTCGACTGCTGCTACGAACTTTAAATTCAGGCGCAACGGCTTCGTAATTCGAAGGGACCAGGTTAGCGTGCCGTCCCGGAGCACCGGATCGATAAACTCGACCGCTTCGTCCCCTTGAACGGCGGTTCCGCGGATCGTGCCGTCCTTCGCCGATATCGAGAGCCTAACCTGCAGCTTCCCGACGGGAGTGGCGAGCGTCGTGTCCCATTCGCCGACGAAGCCGGCGTCGGATCGGACTCCGGAAGAGAGCTCCGGTTCGCTCGTATCGCCCTCTTGAGTGCCAGAAGAGAGGAGGGGAGCCAACCCGCTTGCTCTCCAAACCGTGCCCCTCCGTTCGAATTCGAACAATTTTTCTACCGCAAGCGCGATGCGCGGCCCCAGTTCGCGTTCCACCAGGTATAGGGCGACATCGAGACCGGAAGTGACCCCTCCGCCGCTCACCAGATTGCCGTCGTCCACCACGCGGGCCCAAACGGGATTGACCCCGGTCGCTCCGAGAAAATCCATGCCCAGGCGGTTCGTGACCGCGGTCCTGCCTTCCAGCAAACCTCCCATAGCCAGCACCAGAGAACCCCCGCAAACCGTGGCGACGACGACGTCCTTTTGCCTGAGCGCTTGTTTCATGAGTTCGGTGATTGACGTGTTCGCGGCACGTCCAAGAAGAACGGGGATGGAATCGGGACCGTCTCCTTCGAGTTCGCCGGATGCGCCCGGCACGAGGATGATTCCCGCGCGCTTGGGATTCAGCCTGCCGCTCGCTTCGATTTTTAATCCGTTGACGCCGCTGACGACGGACCTCGGTCCTTCGGCCGTCACGAATTCCACGCTTAACGCGTTGTCCGAATACATGGCGGCACCGCTGAATACCTCGTAAGGCGCGATCGCATCCATCAAGTCAAAGCCGTCGAATAACACGATTTGAACCTTTATCATAGGGAATTCCTCCTTAAATGACGTCATAGGCATCCTAACCTATGAATATCTCGAACGATGAAGAGTAAAGGTCACAAATCGATAAACACGCCGGTTTTACCTGTTTTCTTCGATTCCGGAACGGTTTCTCGTTGGTTGATAGACGGGAATAACCATTATCGAATGCTGCCGATCGCTTCTTTTCACCCTATCCGGCCTTTGCTATGATGGAGCTTGGAGCTTTAGCTTGTCAGGAAAGGGGCAAAAGGAAGTTCATGGACCAACGGGACCTTCGCATCCGGGAGCTGACGACGCTCAAGACGATCGCAGAGACGCTGAACGAGTCTAACGATATGAGTTCGATGCTGAACGTCGTTCTGGAAAAGCTTCTGGAGCTGACGGGATTGACGGCCGGTTGGATGTTTATCGTCGACGAGCGGGGAACCTACGAATTCGCGGCCGGCAGCGGATTGCCTCCAGGCCTTAGCTATCGCGATGCCGAGCCAATGCGAAATGGGAGCTGCTGGTGCCTGAACCGTTACGGCGACGGGAGATTGAAGAACGCCGTCAACATCATGAATTGCAAACGGATCGAGAACGCGGTGGCATGCGACTGGGGAGACACCTGCGGGATTACGCACCATGCTACCGTTCCCTTGCGCTCCGGCAACAAACGCTTCGGCCTGCTGAACGTGGCCGCTCCCGATAAAATTCGCTTCGAGAAGGAAGAGCTTGCGCTGCTGCAGGCCGTCGCTTACCAGATCGGAAGCGCGATAGAACGAATGCGGTTGTACGCAGCGGAGCAGAGAAGAGCTTCGCTGTTCGCGAAGCTCGGCGAATACGGAAGCGCGCTTGGCGTGGAGGCGGCTCGAGCCAAGGAGCGTGCCGGACTATGGAAGCATGCCATGGAACTGATCGGCTGCCGCTTCGATTGGCCGAGCGCGGCGCTGCTCGAGCCGACGGGCGGGGATTTGACCGTGCGCGCCGTCTATTCGGAAGGTCGAACGATCGTGCCTCAGCTTCAGATGGCGATGGATGTCATGGACTGGCACGAAGATAAATCGACTAAGCTGAGCGCTGCTCCGATCCGGCAGGAAGAAGCCATGAAGCTCGCCGATTGGTTAGTCTGCCAAGGATTGCTGCCCAAAGTTGCGCAGGCGGCTGCTTCCCGGGTCGCCTTGCCCGGCAAAGGCGCCGCGGGCATCTTGCTGATCGGCTATGATCGACCAAGCGATCTCTACCGAACGGATGCCGAAGCGATCGATGCGCTCGCCGGGCAGATCGGCGTGACGTTCGAGCGGGTTCGGACGGAAGAGAACCGGCGGGAGATCGCTCGATTGGAGGAACGGAATAAGCTGGCAAGAGACCTGCACGATTCCGTAAATCAGACTTTATTCTCGCTCGGGATGATGTCGCGCGGCGCCGCGAGTTTACTTTCTTCAGGCCAAGAAGCTTTGCTTATCGAGACGCTGCAGGATATGCAGGGACTGTCCCAGCGCGCGCTGAAGGAGATGCGCGAGCTCATCATGCAGCTTCGGCCTTCGGGACTTGAAGAAGGATTGGCAACGGGCCTCAGGCATTACGGGGAACGGTTAAAGCTGAGCGTGCGCACCCAGGTCAATGGCGTCATGGAGCTGCCGCGGACGGTCGAAGAGGCTTTATGGCGAATCGGCCAAGAGGCGATCAATAACGTTAGCAAGCATTCGGGAGCGACGGAGGTCGAGGTAAGCCTGCTTCTCCAACCGGAAGAAGCGGTCTTGCGGATTGCCGACCATGGTCGGGGCATCGCCCCGAAGAGACTGGCGGAATTGAAGCGCAACTCGATGGGCTTATCGTCGATGAGAGAGAGAGCGGAAGCGCTCGGAGGCCGATTCGCGCTGCATACCGGAGCTAGGAGCGGGACGACTATCGAAGCGATCATTCCGTTGGCGGGAGCCGAATCGTTATAGGGAAAGGGGGAGAGGAATGACCATCCGACTTATGATTGCCGATGACCATGCGATGGTCAGGCGCGGCTTGCAGGTTTTTCTGGCGACGCAGCCGGATATCGCGCTCGTCGGCGAGGCGGCGAACGGGCAGGAGACGCTGGATCGCGCCGCCGAGCTGCGGCCGGACGTTGTTCTGATGGACCTGAACATGCCGGTGCTGAACGGCATCGAGACGACGGCCAGATTGGTCCAAGTCCAACCGGAGATCAAAATTATCGTTCTCACTTCCTTCGCGGATCAAGACCACGTTCTGCCCGCGATCCAGGCGGGAGCGAAGGGGTACTTGCTTAAGGACATAGAGCCTGACATGCTCATCGAAGCGGTCCGTCGGGTTCACCAAGGCCGAGTCGAGCTGCACCCGGACGCCGCGGGGATGCTGGTCAAACACTTATCGGGCTCGGAACGCCCGCAAACGAAAGAGGACAAAGGATCGAGCGAAGAAGATCGACTTGGCCATTTGACTCCGAGAGAGCTGGAGGTTCTGCGGCACCTCGCAACGGGCATGTCGAATAAAGAAATCGGCGAATCGCTTGTCATCACCGAGAAAACCGTCAAGACTCACGTCAGCCATCTGCTCGACAAGCTTGGATTCTCCGACCGAACGCAGGCGGCTATCTTCGCGGTTAAACGGGGAATCGGCTTATAACGCCGCGCGTCGTCTCCTCCCAAAGTCGTAGAGGCTCTCAATCGAATGGTTGAGAGCCTTTTTGGCGTATTTCGTTCTTGCTGCCGACGACCGATCGGCATAGTGCTTTTACAATAAAACCATATCAAGCAGGCGATCAAAGCCAAAGGAGCGAGAGACTATGAAGATCGTATTCCTGACCGGAAGCAATCGCATAGGAGCGACCAGCACGATATTGGCCAAAGCAATGGCCATGAGAATGGAGCGCATGCAAGTGGAGGCAAGCGTGTTCGATCTGGCGGAATGGCCGTTGCCCTTCTATTCGCCGGATGACAGCTACGAGCATCATGACGGCGTGCAAAGACTGAGCCGGCTCATGCGGGAGGCTGACGGGATCGTGCTGACTACCCCGGAGTATCATGGCTCGGTAAGCGGCGTGCTCAAGAACGCGCTCGATTTTCTCGGGCAAGAGCATTTTGCCGGCAAGCCCGTCTTGTCCGTCAGTTCGTCCGGGGGCGCGGTGGGAACCAGTTCTCTGACGCAACTGCAGACGATCGTTCGCAACCTGCATGGCGTCAATAGCCCGGAGTGGGTCTCCATCGGGGGAGCTCAGCGCGCGAGGTATGAGCAGCTTGAGAACGCCGAGCTCGACGCCAGAAGCGAGCATGGAATGGAGACGTTCCTGCAACTGGTCGGGAAGCTCGTTAGAAGAGAGGATGTGACCGTCCGATGATCACGCATTTCGCCGGATTGAGGCTGCATACGGTGTCTATTCCAGGCGTAAAACAGTTCTATCGCGATATTCTCGGATTCCCGATCGTGATGGAAGCGGAAGGGGAGATCCGATTTCGGCCGACGGATTCGTTCGAGCTTGCGTTCGAAGAGTCGGAAGAGCCGATAGCGCCGGTTCACTTCGCATTCGAAGTGCCGTTCTCCGCCTTCGATGACATCGCGAACAAGCTTCGGCGAACGGTACCGTTGCTGTCATGGGAGGACGGGACGACCCTTAACCGGTTTGAGACGGGGAAGAACGTTTATTTTCGGGATGGAGACGGACATCTGCTCGAATTGATCGCTCATTCCGACGGAAGGGAGCAAGGGCGGCAGGCGTTCGGCAAACTCCAGGTTCTGTACTTGCGAGAAGTCGGACTTCCGTTCGAACCGGAAAGATTAAACGGAGCCAGGGAATGGATGAAGCGGGTCTTGTCGTTGCAAAGCGTGATGGAGGACGAGCGGTTCGGTTTTATGGTTGGCGGAACGGCGTATTCGGTTGTCGTGTCGACAGCGCGAAGGTGGGTACCGATCTCGATGATCGCCCTAAAGCCTAATATTGAGATTGCTTACGGAATCGACGGTCAGGACCATCTAGAGCTAATCCGCAGCGAGCTCATCCGCGAAAATCAGCTGTTGGATACCGATGGGAACAAACTAACGTTCAATCTGTTCGGGTATACAGTTCATTTGGTCGCAGGATCGAACCGTATAGTTTCCCGCCCCCTGAATGAATACTAAACTCGCCTTAATTTGAAGGCGAAGGGCGTGAAGACGATTGGTTGAGAACATGACATACGGAACCGACTACCACTACATCCCGGTCACTTCGATTCAGAGCGGCTCATTCCAGCTGATCGCGCCGGAAGTATGGACTCTAACCGTACAAATCGTAAACGTGGTCTTTATCGGAACGCAGGATAAAAGTCGGTGGATTCTCGTCGATGCGGGAATGCCCGGTTCCGCGGATTCCATTCTCAAGGCCGTTAACGAGCGATTCGGCGAAGGAAGCCGTCCCACTGCCATCCTGCTTACTCACGGCCATTTCGACCATGTAGGCTCGATTGTCGAGCTGGCAGGCCGCTGGGACGTTCCTGTCATGGCTCACCCGCAAGAACTGCCTTACTTGACCGGCCGATTGGCCTACCCGCCGGGCGATCCGACAGTGTCCAGCGGTTTGCTGGCCAAATTGTCTCCGTGGTACCCGAACGAGCCGATCGATTTAGGCAGTCGGGTAAACGCGCTCCCGGAGGATGAGTCTATACCGGGGATGCCGGGCTGGGAATGGATTCACACGCCCGGACATACGCCCGGACACGTCTCGCTGTTTCGTAAAGCGGATCGGGTATTGATTGCCGGAGACGCGTTCGTCACGGTAAAGCAAGAATCGCTTTATAGCGTCTTAACGCAAGAGCTTGAAATCGGCGGACCTCCGCAATATTTTACGATGAACTGGCAAGAGGCCTCCGATTCGGTCAAGAAGCTGGAAGCGTTGCGTCCGACCGTCGCCGTTACCGGGCACGGAAAGCCGGCAAACGAAGAATGGCTGGGCGTTCACCTAAAGCGATTGGCGGACGAGTTCGAACGGATAGCCGTTCCCGGCCGCGGCCACTAGGATGGAATTAAGACAACCGCAGGATAGAAGCGCCAACTAGTACTCGAGGGAGGTACGCAACAACGATGATCAAACTTGAATCCTTGGGCCAAAGCGCGCCTAATACTAGCGTCACGGATAAGTTAACCTCGCCCGAAATCGGGAAGCTCTGGGTGACTTATCTTGGAAACAGCATGGCCAGCCGTATTCTGCCTTATTTCCTGAATAACGTGGACGATAGCGAAATCAAGTCCGTTCTGGAGGAAGGCCTTCGGTTGGCGGTGCGGTTTACGAATACGATTAAGGACATGTTCAACCGCGAAGGTTTTCCTCTTCCGAGCGGGTTCAGCGAGCAAGACGTGAATGTAGGCGCTCCCCGATTATTTGACGATGAATTTTATCTTCATTATCTGAAATATGTCAGCAAAGCGGGAATCAGCGTTTACGGTATTGCCGTCCCGCTGATGATCCGTCCGGACGTTCGCGACTTATTTACCGATTGCATCGTTACCACGGTTCAATTAATTAATGCCATTAACATCTTGCTCGACGCCAAGGGTTTTTTGATCAAGCCGCCGTTAATTCCGACGCCCAATCGGATCGATTTTATCGAGAAGCAAACGTTTCTTAACGGGTTCTTCGGGGATGTCCGTCCGCTTCAAGCCCTGGAAATCACCCATCTTTACGACAACCTTGAGAACAACGCGACAAGCAGCGCCGTCCTGACCGGCTTTAGCCAAACGGCCCAATCCGAACAAGTCCGGAACTACTTTCTCAGAGGCAAAGGAATTGCATCCAAGCATATCCAGATTTTCAACAAGCTGATGCAGAAAGACGACTTGCCGGTTCACCCGAGCCTGGATCATTTGGTTACGGATTCTACTTTCTCCCCGTTCTCCGACAAAATCATGCTTTACCATAAAATAGACATGTTTGCGGTGCGGATCCGCACGTACGGCAATGCCCTGGCGTTCAGCGCGAGGCATGACGTGGCATCGGTCTTCGCGCGGCTGATGGCGGAAG
>Ga0065721_10049131_pt1 | contig 45201 bp, 36 predicted proteins | sample Mesricmetagenome_FD_59108 | JGI IMG/M metagenome (GOLD analysis project Ga0065721, IMG submission 59108) | Mesophilic microbial community from rice straw/compost enrichment Sample: eDNA_1 v2 (version 2) | ecosystem: Engineered > Solid waste > Grass > Composting > Bioreactor | place: USA: Davis...
CCTTCGCGCAGTTGATCACCAGGCGGTACAGCCAAGTGGAAACCGGGACTCGAAACGAAATTGTTTGAGCGAGCGCGCGAGCTTGATGCAGGCCAGCTGGGTGATGTCCTCGGCATCGGCACTGTTGCCGCTCCAGCGAAAGGCGAAGCGATAAATCAGGTCGTAGTACCGATCCAGCAGTTGTGCGAAAGCCTGCCCATCGCCGCGCCAAGCTGCTTCCAGCAGTGGGTCATTTTCGGTATGCATGTTTTTCCCGGGAGCAAATATTGGCTGACAGATTAGACGAGGCTAGACGCAAAATCCTTGGCGCCGCTTTGCCAATAGGAATTCAGGTGGGATAGAGGTCGTCATCCGGTGCAGGTGCATAAAACCGTTCGCGCAGTATTTTGGCGAGCGCGCGCGTGGCTGGGCCTGCGTGGCTTGGGCTGGTGATGACCAATGAGAGGGGTATGACGCGCTCGGCGCCAATTTCCAGTGGCAGCTGCACCAATTCTCCCTTGGCGAGCGCGTCCGCGATTCTGTGTTCCGGTAGAAATGCAAATCCCAATCCGCGGCGCACAGCATCGACACTGCTGGCAAAATGACTGAAGGTCCAGCGCTGTTCGGAACCCAGCCAGCCCGCATCTTGTTCGCGTTTGACGCCGCTGTCGCGCACCACTATCTGACGGTGGTTTTTTAATTCTGCTTCGCTGATGGATGCCAGGCGCGCCAGCGGATGAGATCGATGAGCGACGGCCAGCATGCGTTCATCGGGCAATGGATCTCCCAAAAACCCCGGCGGCACGCGCGGCGTAATGGCGATATCGCATTCGCGATTGAACATGGCCTCATCCGTACCCGAGAGCGAAGTCTCCAACACTTTTACCCGCGTGAGCGGGCAGGTTTGAGAGAAGAGTTGGAGCGCGCACATCACCTTGGTCATGGGGGTTACGGCATCGGTGACCAGGGTGATGCGGGTCTCCCAGCCATTGGCCAGATAGTGGGCCATCTGCTCCGTCACCTGGGCCTGTTCCAGCAGGTTGGTGGCGTGACGGTAGAGCACCAGACCGCTCTCAGTGAGCACAGCCTTGCGGCCCTCCAGGCGCAGCGCCGGGTACGGCAGCAGCTCGTTGAGGCGGGTGATGGCGTAGCTGATGCTGGATTGGCTCTTATTCAGCTTCTCCGCCGCCTGCGCGTAGCCGCCTTCATCCACTACGGCTTTGAGCGCCGCCCATTGCTCCAGTGTGATCTTGGGTATCCAGGTAGGTTTGCGGGACATAGGCGGACCTGATTCCATCGAAAAAGTCGATGTATTGCTTCCAATATATGGTGCATTCTATCGATATTGCATAGATAGACTCTAGTCAACCTCAAATGAACACCAGGAGTTGACCATGAGCATCAAGATTCTGCGTATAGATACCAGCCTTTTCAGTGAGCAGGGCGCTTCCAGCCGATTGAACCAGGCGTTGATTGATAAACTGACCGAACGCCACGGATCCGCGGAGATCGTGCACCGTGATCTGGGTCGCGACCCATTGCCCCATTTCACTGCAGAGGTGATCACTGCCCTGGGTCTGGACCCCACGGCCCGTACACCTCAGCAGACCGCACTGGTGCAACTGGCGGATACCCTGATCGCGGAGCTGCAGGCGGCGGATGTGGTGGTAGTGGCGGCGCCCATGTATAACTTCGGCATACCCTCCACCCTCAAGGCGTGGATCGATTACGTGGCCCGGGCCGGCGTGACCTTCCGCTATACCAGCCAGGGACCCGAGGGGCTGGTGACCGGCAAGACCCTGTATGTGGTCACCACCCGCGGAGGCGTGCACCGCGACCAGAAGACCGATACCGAGGTCCCGCACCTGCACACGTATTTTCAGTTTCTCGGCTTTGCCGACATACGGACGCTGTATGCAGAGGGCCTGAACATGGGCCAGCGCGACCAGCAGCTTGCCGCGGCGCTGTCCGCCATTGATACCTTGGTCGCGGCTTGAGCGATCTGCCACTTCATGAGATGACGCTAGAGGAGGCTCCCATGAGCATTCGCAAACCTTTGGAAAGAATCATTGCCCGACCGGCGTCCGATGGCGCCGGCGTCAAACTGCTGCGGGTATTTGGCGGCGCCCAGCCGGAGCGTTTCGACCCGTTTCTGATGCTGGATGAATTCGGCTCTGCCGAGGCCTCGGACTATATAGGCGGCTTTCCACCCCACCCCCATCGCGGCTTCGAGACCATCACCTATATGTTGCGCGGCAAGATGGAGCACCGGGACCATATGGGCAATGTGGGCCTGCTCCAGGACGGTGACGTGCAGTGGATGACGGCGGGGCGCGGGGTGATCCACTCCGAGATGCCGCGCCAGACCGAGGGGCAGATGCGCGGCTTCCAGGTGTGGCTCAATTTGCCGGCGTCCAGCAAGATGACGCCGGCCCATTACGAGGACGTGCCCGGCGCTAAGCTGCCGGTGTACCAGGTGCCCGGCGCCCGCATCACCGCCATCGCCGGTACGGCCCAGGTGGCGGGGGAGACCCTGAGCGGTTATTTCGAGCGCCCGGATACATTGCCTCTGTACTGGGACGTGCATCTGCAGGCAGGGGCGGAATTGACTCTGCCGTTGCCGGAGGGCTTCACCGTCCTGGTATATGCCTACGAGGGTGTGTTGGACTTGGCGGAAACCCAGCTCAAGCGTCAGCAGCTGCTGCGCCTGGGCGGCGAAGGCGATCTGGTGGTGGCCAACCGCTCCGGAGAAGAGGCCCGCTTTCTGGTGCTGGCGGGCAAGCCGCTGAAGGAACCCATAGTCCAGTACGGCCCCTTCGTGATGAACACCCACGAAGAAATAGAGCAGGCATTGACGGACTACAGAAACGGCACTCTGACAGCCGCCTGATTCTGCGGCTTCTGAAAAGCGGCAATAAAAAAGGCGGGGAGTACCCGCCTTTTTCTATTTTCCGCCCGAAATCTGGCGCCGAGGGGATCAGGCACTCAGAGGATGCACCAGGGCTTCCTGCTCATGCATGAAGTCCGCCCAGACATCGTGGGCCTGGCGCAGGGGCATCATCTCCCAGGCGTTGCTGGCAAACAGCTCGCGCAGCAGCTGGTTGTTCATGCGGTGGCCGGAGCGGTGGCCCTTGAAGTGACCGATTACATAGTGGCCGGCCAGTGCCAGGTCTCCAACCGCATCCAGAAACTTGTGGCGCACGAACTCGTCCGCGTAGCGCAGGCCTCCGCCATTCACCACCTTGTCGTTCTCGATCAATATGGCGTTGTCCAGCGAGCTGCCGCGGGCCAGTCCGCGTCGCTTGAGCTCCGCCAGATGTTCGGCGAAACCGAAGGTACGGGCGCCGGCCACTTCTTCGCAGAACAGCTGCGAAGTGAAGGGCAGGGACAGGCGTTGACGACCTATCAGGCGCTGGGAGAATTCGATGGACATATCCAGCCAGGGCACAGCGGACGGCAGATAGGAGGCGCTGGCCTTGTTCTCGGTGATGCCTAGGGGGCGTTTGATCACGATCACTTGGCGCTCGGCGTTCTGCCGCACCAGACCCACCTTCTGGATCTGCTCGATGAAAGGCTTGGAGCTGCCGTCCATGATGGCGACTTCCGGGGCGTCCAGCACTATGCGCGCGTTGTCCACGCCCGAGGCGTTGAGCGCCGCCATCAGGTGCTCGATGGTGCTCACCCTTATGCCGCTGTCATTGCTGATGGTGGTGGACAGTTCTGTGTCGGACACCTTGTCCCAGCGCGCCAGCACCACATTGTCGGTGTGGGTGACATCGCGGCGCACGAACTCTATGCCGGTATTGGGCTCCGCCGGCATGACGGACATCACCACGCGCAGCCCGGTGTGCAGTCCGCGTCCCATGCATACAAAAGAATCCGCCAGCGTCTGTTGTTGGAAACTCAAATCGGTATTGGCAAAAAAATCGTTCACATCATATCTCTCGGTAAAGCCAGCCCGGTTTTAATGGTTCCGAAGGAGCGGATTTATGGGTGGGTGGCGCAGGGTTGTCCTGATTCTGGAGATAGTTTTAGACGAGAACGGCTTAACCCAAGCTGAATGGAAGAATTTTTTTGCCGGGAAGGGGGCGCGGCTTTAGTGCCGCAACCGCGCGCAGATGGCTATACCAGTTCGGTGACGACTTTATAAAGCAGCAGATCAGGGTCTTCCAGGTCGATGCGCTGCCCGAGTTTGATGGTGCCCTGGCCCACCAGCGGGTAGTACTCGTTGTGGATGAAGACGCTTTCCGCACGACCGGGTTTGACGAAGGTGCCGTTGGTGCTGGTGTCCAGCAGGCCCACCTGGCGGTCGCGGATTTGCAGCACGCAGTGGCGGCGCGAAATGGTATCGCCGGAAATCACCAAATCGCAGCCCTCTTCATCGCGACCTATATAAAAGGGCAGATCGTCGCGTTTGATCACGGTGAGCTTGCCACCATAAAACAATTCGATTCGCGCAAACTGTGCCACCAATGCTTTGGAGGAAACGGTATTGATACGGGTTGCAAAGGTTTTATCGTCGCTCATACATGAAAGACTCGGTGGGCTTTTGGGATGGCCGGGATTTGCGCTGCGCATTCTGCCACGGAGTGTGGGGCAAAGGTAGGGTTTGCCGCGTCTCAGAATCTCTGCACGCGCATGTCGATAATTTGTCGTGTAGCCGATATTTCGATCGGTGTCCCCGCTTCAATGTCGTTTTGTCGGCGCGGCAACGGGATTTTTGTAATTTTTTGTGCCAGCTGGCGCAATGGTGAACCTGAATTACACTTAGGACAGCACGCCTTGAGCGCCGCGCACTGACCGGACTTCCGACGGCGGTCCGCCGGATCGGGCATCGCAAGCAACCACCATTTCCATTTTCTAGAAGGACCCCTATGGCAAATGTGAGCAGACCGACCGGGACAATGGGGGCGCGGCCCCATGACAGGTGCGGCTGCAGATTGCGCATTGGCTGAGCGGGTTCTGGATCATTCATGTTTGTGTTGTGCAGAAGCGCGCCGTTGAAGGCCCGGCGACTCATATTAGAGCGACGCCCACCCAGGCGCGGCCCCCGGTGGGCAGTGCCGGTTGGCTGGTTGTTGGCGCTCTGCCTGAGTCTGGTGGCTGCGATGGCGCATGCCGGCGGCTTGAGGTTCGAGCACCGCATGACGGAAAGCGGCGTTTCCGTGGCGGAGACCAACGCCATAGTCCAAGACCAGCAGGGCTTCATCTGGATCGGGGGCAGCAACGGCTTGGCGCGCTACAACGGCCACAGCTTTGAACTCTTCCTCCATAATCCCAAAGACCTGCGCAGTCTCAGCAACAACTTTGTCTGGGATCTGTTGGTGGACCATCAGGGGGCCGTGTGGGTGGCCACCACCAATGGTCTCAACCGTTTCATCCCCGAGACCCAGTCCTTTGAGCGCTACCTGAACTCCTCCGCCAATCCGGCGAGCCTGATCAGCAACGACGTGTATACATTGATGGAGGACCGGGATGGGCAGCTCTGGGTGGGAACCCGTCAGGGGCTGGACCGCTACGACCCGGTCAAGCGCGGCTTCCGCCACTTCAAGCATGCGCCGGACGACCCCGGCTCCATCAGCGATGACAGTATCACCGCGCTCTTCCAGGACGCCCGCGGCACTCTGTGGGTAGGCACACGGCGGGGGCTGAACCGCTTCAATCCACACAGCCAGACCTTCAGCCTGTTCGAATACCAGGCGCAGCCGGGCTTCTATGACCCGGAGGTGAGCATCCGCGCGATCGAGGAGGACGAGGACCACAACCTGTGGGTGGGGACGGACAACGGCCTCTACCGTTTCAACCAGAAAACCGGTCAGGCGCACCACTACCGCAACGATCCTTCCAAACCCGACAGCCTCAGCGACAACCGCGTGTGGAAGCTGCTGATCGACAGCAAGTCCAACCTCTGGGTGGCCACGGACCACGGGGGTCTGAACCTGTATCAGCGCGACAGTGACAGCTTCATGCACTACCGCCACGATCCCTATGACTCATCTTCCCTGGCCAGCGATCAGGTGCGGGAGATTTTCGAGGATAACGCCGGTGATTATTGGGTGGCCCTGTTCCCGGTGGGCGTGGACTATGCCGACCACACTGCCAGTGTCTTCACCGTGTACAACCACGATCCGGAAAAACCCGGCAGCCTGAGCCACGACGCCGTGCTCTCCATAGCCGCCGGGCCGGGGGAGAGCGTCTGGGTGGGCACTGAGGGCGGCCTGAATCTGTTTGATCCCAAGACTGACCGCTTCCGCCACTTCCGCCACCAGCCGGGAGACAAAAACAGTCTTGGAGCCAATGCGGTGCTGGCCATCACCCGGGACAAGGGCGGGCGCTACTGGTTTGGCACCTGGTCCGGGGGGCTCAATCTCTACCAGCCGGCCACAGGCACCTTCAAGCGCTTCATGCCCGAAGCCGGCAACCCCAACAGCATCAGCAGTCCCTATGTTTGGTCCCTGTTGGGCGACAGCCGCGGCCACGTCTGGATAGGCACAGAGTCCGGAGACCTGGACCGCTACGACCCAGCCACCGGGACCTTCACCCACTTCAAACCCGATCTGGACAACCCGGATGCCCTGAGTGGCGGCTTTATGCGGGCCATATTGGAGGACAGCTCGGGCACCATCTGGATAGGTACGCTGCAGGGGCTCAACCGCTTCAACGCGGACACGCAGACGTTCACTCGCTTCCAGCACCAGCAGGGTTGGCCGGGCAGTCTGCCCCACAACAGCGTCGCCACCCTGTTCGAGGACTCCAAACAGCGTCTCTGGGTGGGTACGGAGAGCGGTCTCGCCCTGTTGTTGGATGCGGAGACCGGCCGCTTCCGCTCCTACGGCTCCGACCAGGGCCTGCCCAACGAATCCATCATGGGCCTGAGGGAGGACAGCCAGGGATACCTGTGGATCAACACCCTCAACGGCCTCAGCCGCTTCGATCCGGAGAGGGAAGTATTCACCAATTACTCCCGTCTCAACGGCCTGGCCGGCAACATCATGAACCGCCCGGCGATCCATTTCACCGAACAGGGTGACATGTGGGTGGGCAGCACCAAGGGACTCACCCGCTTCCGCCCCGACGCGGTGCGCGACAACACCCTGGTGCCGCCGCTGGTGCTCACCGCCTTCAAGGTGTTCAACCAGGACGTCGCCTTGGGTCCGGAGTCCCTGTTGCAGCAGCATATCCAGTACACGGATCACCTGGTGCTGAACTACAAGACCACCATGTTCTCCCTGCACTTCGCCGCCCTGAGTTACCGCAACTCGTCGGCCAATCAGTACGCCTATCGGATGCAGGGCTTCGATGACCAGTGGATCGCCGCCGGCAACAACCACAGCGCCACCTACACCAACCTCAACCCGGGCAACTACATCTTCACGGTCAAAGGCTCCAACAACAACGGCGTGTGGAACCAGACAGGCCGCTCCATCCGCATCACTGTGCTGCCCCCGCCCTGGCGCACCTGGTGGGCCTACACCCTCTATGGACTGATGGTGCTGGGGGTGACCTACCTCTTCGTGCAGTCCCAGCGCCGCAAGGTGGAGTTTGAGAAACAGAAAGTGGCGCACTTGAAGGCCATAGACAAACTCAAGGACGAATTTCTGGCGAATACGTCCCACGAGCTGCGCACACCGCTCAATGGCATCATAGGTTTGACGGAGTCGCTGATCGACGACAAGGATGCGGAGATGTCGGACAAGGTGCGCACCTATCTGAAGATGATCGCCGGCAGCGGTCGCCGCCTGTCCAATCTGATCAACGATATTCTGGACTTCTCCAAAATCAAGAATCACGGCATGGAGCTGTATCTCAAGCCCACGGATTTCACCAATGTGTGCGAAGCCGTGTGCACCATGTCGCAGCCCCTGGCGGAGAAAAAAGCCGTGCGGCTGATACGCGAGCTGCCGGAAGATCTGCCGCCAGTGATGGCCGATGAAAACCGCTTGCAACAGATTCTCTACAACCTCATAGGCAACGCCATCAAATTCACCTTTTCCGGGCATGTGAAGGTCTATGCCGACTGGAACGATGAATTTGTCACCATCTATGTGGAAGACACAGGCATAGGTATTCCGGAACAGGATCTAGGCTCCATATTCGAATCCTTCACTCAGGCCCACGGCGATGCCGCGCGGGAATTCGAGGGCACAGGATTGGGTCTGGCGGTAGCCAAGAATCTGATAGAACTGCACGGCGGCACTATTTCCGTGGTGTCGGAGATCAACAAGGGGTCGACTTTCCGTTTCACTCTGAAAGTATCCGACCAACCGGTGGAAGTGGCCGCGCGGGAAATGGATGCGCGCACGCATCTTAATTCTGTGGTGGATGTCTATGGGGACAGTGATACGGAAGTGGTAGTCACGGAATCCCCCAACATCAATTCCTGCAAATTCCACATACTGGTGGTGGACGATGATCCCATCAACCGCCAGGTGCTCATCGGCCAGTTGTCGCTGCACAACTATCTGATATCCGAAGCCTCCAACGGCCAGGAGGCGGTGGAGAGAATCAAATCCGACGATTCTGTGGATCTGGTGCTGCTGGATGTGATGATGCCGCGCATGACCGGCTATGAAGCGGCCATGCAGATCCGTGCCATCAAGCCGGTGCACGAGCTGCCGATCATTTTCATCACCGCCAAGCATCTGGCATCCGACTTGGTGGCGGGTTTCGTGGCTGGTGGCAACGATTTTCTCATCAAGCCGGTTTCGAAAAACGAGCTGCTGTCGCGCACCAAAACCCATCTGCTGCTGCTGGATGTGACGCGCAATCTGGAAAATATCGTCGAGGAGCGCACCAACACTCTGCGCGAGGCACAGAAATCCCTGGAGACAGTGGACAATATTGTCACCCTCATCAACCAGCAGAGCAGCCTCGAAGGTCTGGCGCGGATTCTTCTCAAGGAGTCCGCAAAACTGCTGGGAGAAGAGGTGCTCGGTGCTTTCTGGCTGCTCAACGAACGCGGCTCCTCCTATAACCTCATATCGGTGCACGGCAACGACGGCGCCTCGCAGCTGTTTCCCACCGGTATTCCCTACAAGTTGGTGGCGGAAGAGGGCGTTCGCCACCCGCTGCAGCGCGGTGTGCAGATACTCTCTCCCGAGCAGATCGAATTTTTGCCGCGCGCCGCAGAAAAAATCGACAGCGCACTGGTGATGGCGATCGAAGAGGACAATCAACTGGCGGCGCTGCTGATGTTCGTCAACACTGCAGGCAAAGGTCTATTTACGGACCGGGATCAGCAGGTGTTTGCGCGTCTTGAAAATCACGCTTTGTCGGCGGTATCCAAAGCGCGGATGCTGGAGGCGCTGCGGCGGCAGAATCAGAAACTGGAGGAGATCAGCTATACAGATCAACTCACCATGCTGAACAACCGCCGTCATCTGATTCGCCATCTGCAGGGCGATCTCGCCCTTTGCAAACGCCGCTATCAGGTGGCGGAGACACAGAATCAATATCCGGCCGATGCGGATCTGTTGTTCCTGCTGGTGGATATAGATCACTTCAAACCGGTGAACGACAACTATGGTCACAACGCGGGCGACGCCATTCTCAAAGGATTTGCCAGCGTGATGAAAAGCGTATTCCGGGAATCCGACCATCTGATCCGCTGGGGCGGAGAGGAATTTCTGGTGGTGGTGCGCTTCTTCTACCGCAAGGGCGCCATCAATCTGGTGGAGCGTTTCCGGCGCGAAGTGGAACTCAGCGAATTCGATATAGGCAACGGACAAAAACTGAAAGTCACCTGCTCCATCGGGTTTTCCTGCTATCCCTTCTACCAGAGTAGTCCGGAGGCTTTCACCTGGGAGCAGGTGGTGGAAGTCGCCGACCGCTGTCTCTATGCCGCCAAGAAAACCCAGCGCAACGCCTGGGTGGGTGTATACGGCAGCAACGAGGAATCCATAACCCTGCCGTTCGATGAGGTCAATCAGAATATCGAGGATGTCATCGAGCGCAGGAATGTGAAACTCATGACCAGCATAGATGCGGACAAGCCGTTGAAGTGGGAGTAGCGCGCATCAGGGAATGATGCCGCGTCAGCGGGTGGCGCCCAACACCAGCCAGAGTGCCAGTACCAAAGCTGCGACCGCTACACCGCCGACTATCCAGACTACCCGCCGCAAGCGCACTATCTCCGCCTGTAACACTGCGGCGCCCTGGTCTATGCCCTCCAGACTTCGCTGCAATTGTTCCGCGAGCACCTGAATCGATTCCGCATTGTGAGTGACGGCCGCCTGCAACTCCTCTATCTGGCGCGCAACAACCGGATCCACCGTTGCCACGGGCGGCTTTTTGGTAAAGGCGGGAATAGCGATGGTAGCGATCTGGGTGACGTGGGGCAGAAGGGCTTTGAGAATCGGGACTATGGCGGCCATGGGAAATTCCGGTGTGTGAAAGGCTGGGCCCGATTATAAACCACGGATCCATTGCGCAGGCCGGTCTATTCCCGGCGCGCCAGCCACTGCGGCAGAAGATCGGCCGGCATGGGTTTGCTCAGGTAATATCCCTGTGCCATACCGCAGTGGCACTCGCGCAGAAAATTCATCTGATCCTCGGTTTCCACACCCTCCGCGACTATTTCCAGATGCAGTTTCTGTGCGAGCGCCACGCTGGCTTCGATGATGGCGGAGTCTCCCTTGTCCTGTTGCAGATCGCGCACAAAAGTCTGATCGATCTTCAACACATTGACGGGAAATTTCTTCAGATAGCTGAGGGAAGAGTAGCCGGTACCGAAATCGTCTATGGCGATGCGCACGCCCTGATCGCGCAAGTCTCGCAAAATGGCGACTGCATCATCCGGCTCCTGCATGATGATGTTTTCCGTGATCTCCAGCTCCAGCTTGTCGGCAGGCACCGCTTCTTCTGCGATTATGTCTTTGATTTTCTGTGAGAAGTGCCGGTCACTGAATTGTGGCGCAGACACATTGGCGGAAATGCGCACGTCTCCGAAACCCATGCTGCTCAGTTGGCGCTGCTGACGGCAGGCTTGGCGAATGATCCACTCGCCGGTGGGAATGATCAGGCCGGAATTTTCCAATAGACCTATGAATTTTCCGGGCGGCACCAGACCTCGGGTGCTGTGTTGCCAGCGGATCAGCGCCTCGCAGCCGACGATCTGGCCGCTCTCCAGATCCATTTGCGGTTGATAGTGCAGACTGAATTCGCGATTTTCCAGAGCGCGGCGCAGCTCCGTTTCCAGTGTCAATATTTCGTGACTGCGCGCATTCATTTCCGGCGCGTAGAAGCAGTATTGGCTGGAGCCGGATTTTTTCGCCTTGTACATGGCGGTATCCGCATTGCGCAGCAATTGCTCGGGTTCCCTGCCGTCCATGGGATAGACGGAAATGCCTATGCTGAAGGTGGCGTAGACCTCGTCCGCACCGATGAAAATCGGTCGCAGAAAAGCCTCCTGCAGTTTGTGAATCACCGCCAGCACATTGTCCGGATGCTCTATACCGGTCACCAATATGGTGAATTCATCGCCGCCGTGGCGCGCCACTGTGTCCTGGGCGCGCAGGCATTTGCCGAGGCGCTGGGCCACCTGAGCGAGAAAATGGTCTCCGGCGGTGTGACCCAGGCTGTCGTTGATGCGTTTGAAGTTATCGAGATCTATAAACAGGACCGCCACGTGATTCTTATGGCGCTGGGCCTGTTGTAAAGCGGAGTTGAAACGGTCGAGCAGCAAAAAACGGTTGGGTAATTTGGTGAGACCGTCGTGGGTGGCCTGATGCTGCAGAGCGGTTTCCAGTTTTTTTCGGTCTGCGATATCGCGGGCGATGATGGAGAGATATTTGACGCGCCCGCTCGGATGTCGATGGGCCAACACCACCAGGGAGAACGGATGCTCCGGATTACTGGCGGTGGGCAGCGTGGTCTCTCCGGTCCAGTTGCCGCGCTCGACCACATCGGTAAATATGGATTTCAGCAGACGCTGAAAGGCGGGCGGGAAAAATTCGTTGAGATGGCGCCCTTTGACCGCCACTTGCGGATTGATGGCCAGAGCCTGATAACCCGCGTCGTTGAGATACCACAATTTACCGGTGGGATGGATCACGCAGACTATATCCGGCGTGGCCTGCAGTACCTCGGCCAGACGTCGCCGGCCCTCTTCCGCGAGCAGTTTGCTGGTGATGTCACGGCTGGTGGAGACATAGTGCGTCACCCTGCCTTCGGCGTCCCGGATGGGGGTGATGACCCGTTCTTCAAAATAGAGTGCACCGTTTTTTTTGCGATTGCAGAAAGTGCTGTAGAACTCCTTCTCATGTTCGTCCAACCAGAATTTCGGCGCGGGCTTGGCGGGAATGGATGGATAAAAATCCTGCTGATCGTGGCGATAAAAACAATCGGGCGTGCGGCCGCAGACTTCAGCGGCGCTGTAACCGGTGAGTTTTTCGAAGGCGGGATTGACGTATTCGATCATGCCCTGATGGTCGGTGATGAAAATATTGTCGTTGGTCTGATTGATGGCCTGGGACAGTTTCAACAGCATCAATTCGGTTGCGCGCTTTTCTTTTTTCAATTCGGCATCGCGCAATTCCCGGGCGACCGTGGGCAGCAGACGCTTGCTGTTGCCCTTCATGACATAATCCTGGGCGCCGGCCTTGATGGCTGCCACCGCGGCGTCCTCGCCAATGGTGCCGGACACAAAAATAAACGGCACGTCTGCCTCCCGCGCCCGGAATAGCTGCAACGCATGGGTGCCGCTGAAGCCGGGCATGGAGTAGTCGGACAGCACTATATCCCAGGGCTTCGACAAGGCCTGCAGCAGCGTGCGCTCCGAATCCACCCTCTGCCAGTCCACGGCATAACCTCCGGATTTGAGGCTGTCCACGAGCAGGAGCGCATCATTTTCGTCATCCTCCACCAGCAGTGCGCGCAGGGGAATTTTACCGGTCGGATTCATGATGAACTCGTCTGCGAATTTACTATGCTGATCGCTTCTTCCGGATCGGCGATGACTATGGCATCCGGAGATGAGTCCAGAAGTGTGCGGAAATGTGCCTCACTATCGTGCATGACCTATCTCCAGGCGCCCGTCAATAAAGCATGAAGCGGAAAAACTGAAAATAAATTCCCTATCAAAAAAGGGTGATTGCGCGTAATACCCCGATTCGGCATGTGTTATTGTCTCAAGGAAAATTAGTTGCCGTGTTATCTACTACAACATAGCACAGTGAATGTGTATTTCAGGAAATTGAAGAGAAAATGCAAAAGTTAATTTTTATAATAGCGGCATATCCTTATGCCGCTGAATAAAAATAATGTGGGGTTGCAAACTTTGCGGTGGGATTTATTGTGCTGCTGTCAGAGCCATTTGCTTGGCTCGGCCAAAATCGGTTTTTCCTGACCCCAGTTTTGGCAGCTGCTCGACTCTCAGCCAGACGGCGGGTAGGGCGAGATTGGTGAGGCCCGCTGCCAGCAATTTTTGTTCGAGCGTATTAGTGTCCAGATTCTGGTCGTAGAGCGCCACGATTTTTTCGCCTTTTTTCTCATCGGGCACATTGATGATGATCACTTCCTTGTCTGGATCGGCCAGAGCTGTGCGTATGACATTTTCCAGCGCACCCAGACTCACCATCTCTCCGCCGATTTTTGCAAATCGCGAATAGCGGTCGACGATAAACAGGAATCCATCCTCATCTATATAACCCTTGTCGCCGCTGATGTACCAGCGCGTGCCGCGGATTTCGCGGATGACAGCGGCGGTTTTTTCCGGATTTTTCAAATAGCCCTGCATCACCTGGGCGCCGCCGATCAGAATCATGCCAGCTTCTCCGGTGGGCAGTTCTTCGAAGGTTTCCGGGTCCACGATCATGCAGCTGGTGCCCGGCAGCGGCATGCCGACGGAGCCGATCTTATGGCCGCGCTGTACCTGGAAAGTCTGCGTTTCCAGTTTGTCCGGCAGATTGACACTGGCCACAGGTGTGGTTTCGGTGGCGCCATAGCCTTCAAAAAGCGGTTTGTTGAATTTCAGTTGAAATGCGGTGCGCACATCCTCGCTGAGTTTTTCCGCACCTGAAACCACCACGCGCAGGCTATCCAACATCAGCGGGTGCACCTTGTGATTGCGGCAGTACAAGCGCAGGAATGTCGATGTGCCGCACATGATGGTGGCCCTATAGCGCGCAATGGCCTTGGCGCAGCCCAGGGCATCCGTTGGGTCCGCGTGACAGATCATGGGGCAACCCTCCAGCAGAGGCAGGAATTGCGTAACGGTCAGACCAAAGGCGTGGAACAGGGGCAGGTTCGCGATGATGGCATCGTCGTCCTCCATGTTCAGCACCTCGGCCACCTGTTTGACGTTCGCCACTATGTTGTGATGGGACAGCATTACACCTTTGGGTAGGCCCTCACTGCCGCTGGAGAACAATATGGCGGCAGTGGCGTCACCGCTGGAGCGGCAGCTGTACAGGCATTTCAGGAAAAATGTCGGCAGCAGCTTTACGCCCAGCACAGTGATGAGTTTTTCCCAAAGCGGAATCGAGTTGTTCAACTGCTCCAGGTCCACCACATCCAGATCCTGGAAGACATCATCCAAATGAATGCCGCGCTGCTCCAGTTTGCGCAGGAAGCGGGCGGAGGTGTAAATGGTTTGTATATCCGCCTGGCGAATGGCATTTTCCAGCGCTTCGCGACTGGCGGTGTAATTGAGATTGACTATGGTTTTGCCGGCCAGCAGAACGGCCATATTGAGCAGCGCACCGCCGGCGCTGGTGGGCAGTAATATGCCGATATTCTGCTCGCGGGTTTTCGGGCGGATGCGGCGCGTCAACATCAGACTGCCGGCCAGGGCCTGATTGCCGCTGAGCTCCCGGCCCAGGGTGTAATCCACCAATGCGATTTTGCGGCCGGTTTTTTTCGCGCTGGCAATCCAGGCCTGGGGAATACTGGGCAGGGTTTTGATGTGTTCATGCCAGGACTCGATACTCAAATCCAGCACACGGCGTTTGAGCACGTCCGCGGGTGTATCTTTCGGCAGGGGCTCACCAAATGCCACTATGATGTCGCGCATGAGCATGGAAGTGGTATTCGCCTTGAGGCGAGTGGACGAGCGGGAAAACTGGCTGCCCCAGAGGCCGCGCAAATAAAAAGGCACTATTACCACAGAATCATCCACCTGCTCACAGGCGCGCTCATAGCCGCGGCGAAATTCCGCCAAGTGTCCGGTGCGGCTGATGGTGCCCTCGGGGAACAGACAGACCACCTCGCCGCGGTTCAGGGCTTCGCCTACGGCGGTCAATGCCTGGCGGCTGCGCGGCCCGGATTCAATGGGAATGCAGCGGAACATATCGAAAAACCATTTCAGATACCAACGCTCGTAAATGCTGCGCAGCATGACAAAGCGCATGGGACGCGGACAGGCGATTTGCAAAATGGCCCAATCGATCCAACTCACATGATTGCCCAGCAGCAGCACACCGCCTTTGCTGGGAATATTTTTCATGCCCTGCACGCTAACCTTGTAACGGCGCGACAATACATATCCCAAGACAAAGCGCATCAGGCTCTGGGGCAATTGGTAGATCACATAAATGCAGCCCACGAGCGCCACAACCGCGATCAATGTCAGCAGGGTTTTACTGCTCCAGCCGAAATAGGAAAACAGAGCGGTGAGTATCAAGAAGCCGAGCATCACCATATTCTGGAACCAGTTGTTGGCCGCCAGGGTTTTTCCCAGCTCATGATTGCCGGCGTAGTACTGCACCAGGGCGTTGAGCGGCACTATGAAAACACCGCCGGCAAATCCCACTCCCAAAAATATGGCGGCGAAGGCCCAACCCGAGGTGGCGCCCGGCAGCAGCCACAGACCCACAGCCACACCCAGGGCGCCCAGGGGCAGCAGGCCGGTTTCTATGTAATTGCGGGAAAATTTGCCGGCGAACATGGAGCCCAGGGCTATGCCTATGCCCGAGCAGGCGAGAATGCCCTGCACCAGTATGGTGTTGTCATTGGCCAGGGTCTCCTTATAGAAGGACGGGAATGCCGCCAGCATCACCTGTCCCACACCCCAGAAGGTCGCCAATCCTATGACGGACAGACGTATCACCCGGCTGTGCAACAAGGGTCGTATGTCGTCTTTGAAGGTGCGTCCGGTGATGTAGCGGGAAAAGGAAAATTCTTCGGTGACGCCGGTGGGTGGCTGCTCCGGCAGGCGATACATCATCACCACTTCAATCAGACTATTGAGAATCAGCAGAAAACCCACAGGCGCTATGGCCCGCAGAATTTCCGCCTCGGATGTTACGTTTTCAGCATTTTTGTATCCGGTTTCGAACAGTATGGAGTAGGCGAAAATGCCGGCGAGTATGGCCACTATGGACAGTGCGGACACCACGCCATTGCCTTCACCCAGCCGCTCTTTGCCGAACAGCTCTTTAATGAATCCATACTTGGCGGGGGAATAAATGGCCGATTGCGCGGCCAGCAGAAAGGTCATGGCGAAAGCCGCCCAGAACCAGCCCAGATAGTAGAACAGCGTAATCAGCACAGTGCAGACCACAGCCGCCCAGGCGGATATACGCATCACCTGGGTTTTGCGGTATTTGTCCGAAAGAAAGCCCGCAGGGTTCAGCAGCAGGATAAACGGCAGCAGTATGAGACTGTTGACCAGAGCGGTGAGCATCACCTGCAATGGGCCGTCATAGAGTTTGAATACGGTGTTCTGGATGACGATCTTATGGCCCAGATCGACAAAGGCATTGAGGAAAACCGCGGTAAAGAAAGGAATGGCGCCCGCGAAATGGCGTAACTTCTTCATAGCTACAATCCTTTAGAGAAGGCAATTAGGTGCCGCGAGTCTGGCTGCGGCTTGTTATTCGGTGCAACTTTTGTCAGTCTCGTCGAGTTTTCGAGCACTTTCAGTATAAATTTTTGATACCGACACCCTTCGGATGGGAGAAAGGATTATGGCGCAAAGTGCGGTGCTGGTGGCCGCCCTCAAGCAGCAATTGAAGGCCCGGGGTAAAACCTATGCCGACGTGGCCCGGTTTCTGGGCCTCAGCGAAGCGTCCGTCAAACGCCTGTTTGCCTCCGGCCAGTTCACGCTGGAGCGCATGGATCGGATTCTGGAGATGCTGGAGATGGACCTAGGCGACCTGGTGGAGGCCGTGCAGCGGGACCGGCACCAGGTGGAATGCCTCACCCCCGAGCAGGAGGCGCAGATAGCCGCCGACCTGCCCCTGCTGTTGGTGGCCGTCAGCGTGATCAACGGCTTCAGCTTCAATGACCTGCTGGAGCAGTACACCCTGGACCAGCATCTGCTCATCCAGAAACTGGCCCAGCTGGACCGTTTGAAAATGATCGAGCTGCAGCCGGGCAATCGAATCAAGCTGCGCATAGCGCCCAATTTCCGCTGGCTGGCCAACGGCCCTATCCAGCGTTTCTTCCTGGAAAAGGTGGAGCGGGACTTTTTCAATTCCCGCTTCGATCGGGAAACCGAAAAGCTTCTGGTTTTCAATTGTGTGATTTCTCCAGGCACCAATCGTGAGATCCAGCGCAGGATGGAATCTTTTGTGCATGACATCAGCGAACTGGTGAAAAAAGACCGCTCGCTTCCTTTGGACCAAAAGCATGGCAACACCCTGGTGTTGGCTCTGCGCCAGTGGCAGGCGGCACTTTTCCGGGATTATCTGAGGCGTTAAATATTGAGCCTTTTGATCTGGCGCAATACCGGGTTCTAAATTTTGCGAAATTGTGACTATAGTTAAACAGGTCCGCTACAATCTGCACCGCTATGGACCACAGGATGTTGCATTCTGCGACAAACTCCCTATTGGAACTTAAACGCGTGTTTTAACCGATCCGTATTCCTTATCCATCGACCAAAGCCAATCGATCGTCACAATTGGGGTAATCACATGAGTCTCGACAAGAAATATCTGAAGTCCAAAGCCATCTGCAAGGTGAAATTCATCGCACCGCCCGAACTCGCCAAAGAAGCCAAAAAAATCTACCTGGCGGGGGACTTCAATAACTGGGAATATCAGGATACCCAGCTGAAAAAACAAAAAGACGGCACCTTCGCCACCACATTGGAATTGGAAACCGGCAGCGAATATCAGTACCGCTACGTGCTCGATGGTGAGCGTTGGGAAAACGACTACGCTGCTGACAAGTATGTGCCGACCCAGATAGGAGTGGATAATTCGGTAGTGGTGGTTTAACTGGATTTGCGGGGGCAGGGGGCGCCGCAAAGCGCTGATTGGCTTTGAATCCTCCTGCCGCCTTTACCACTTTTCGAAACCGACACCGCACTGCGGATGCGTGCGGATAGCCCCGCAGAGGTAAATATCTGCACCCGATAAGCCGATGCGCTTGGTACTGGTGGGTTGAAGCATTTTTTTCCGACGACTTTTTAATCCCCCCTCCCGGATCGGCTGCTCCATCTGCGACTTCCCGGTCCCGATCCCGTGCAAAATCAGACAATAATCTCAATTTCTTTAAAAAGCACTCTTATCCCCTTTTAATTTATGTTGCGAACTTATCGCAGAACGATTTAAAGGAAACAAGTATGCCTATGGACGGAAAGTTCTGGGAGAATAGTTTAAAGCCAACCAGCTCGGCAGAAAAATATGAAAAATAAAATCTCTCTGGTATTTGTAGGAGCCTTACTATTTGGCTGTGCCAGCTACACCAAAATTGATGGTAAAAAGTGGGATGGCTTTGACGCAACGCATAAGGAGTGGCGGATCGATTATAGGCTCCCTCATGGATATATCGCGGATGATGGTCCCAAGCTGGAGAATCATTCTAGGATTGGAAAATATCACTATGACGTGCTGAAAGGGGCGGGCGTTTACGGAGATCCTTGGGGGGAAACTCAAATCAGTATGTTTGTGCGCCTGAATGCAGAGGCGGATATAGATCTACATACCCAGGCGCGATTGAAGGAAGATTGGAAAGGATGCAGCATAGAGGATGATATACAATGGCGCAAAATCACTTGCGAGAGTGCCGCAGAGCGCTATTGGACGAGATTTTCAGTGATGCAGTTATATCCGGGAGAATATCTATATGTAATCACCCGAATCCTATATAGAGCTTATGAAAGAAAAAATGTCATGGAAAATAGACGGAAAATGTTCCAGGATATAATCCGCTCTATAACGGTAACCCGTATTTCAGTAGATCAATGAAGACAAATTCAACAAGCAACAATAGGGATATACAAGGAGAAGTCCATGAGTTTTAAAACCTTTATTGATCTTGCCAAATCCATCATCGAGATCGGTGCCAAAGCTAACGCCTCTGCAAGGGCGGATATTCGCAATGCGGTGGGCGAGCTCGGTGATGAGTTGGATAGAGCTTTATCCATTGCCGACTCCTATCTGATTGGCGCTAAATTTTCCGAAGATGACCATAAGCTTGCGAGGCATTTGGCTTGCATTGATGGCACGCTGATGAATAGTTACCACGAGCACCAAATTTGTGTCGCACTAGACCATATGGCGGACAGGTTCAAGCAGGCATTTGATCCGGCAAAATTCAGTGTATCTCTATCCAGATTCAATGAGATTCAAAAACTTATAGAAGAGCTAAAAAATCGCGAAAGGGTTGTTCTGGATGATCTTTCAGAGATAACGGATCAGTTGAGGGATATTTCATCGCAGCTGTTGGATGGCGATATCAGCCGCAAGGAAGTTCTCGAAAGTGTTGAGCGGCATAGGAATACGATTGGGGACTATCGAAAAGAGATTAAAAACAAGCGTCGGGAATTGCTCGATAATCTGTAGGGCGAAAGCTGTCCTTGAAGCCCCGGTCGAAATTAATGGGGGTTGGATAATGACTGAACACAGAGTTTACCGAATCGCCTTTGCCAAAGTGTATCCGCTGTATGTGCAAAAGGCCGAGAAAAAAGGGCGGACCAAAGCGGAAGTGGATGAGGTTATCTGCTGGCTGACGGGTTATGACGAAATTGGGCTACAGAAGCAAATTGGCAACGGGTGTGACCTTGAAACCTTCTTTGCGCAGGCACCGGCGATTCACCCGAACGCTTCCCTGATCAAAGGCGTGGTGTGCGGTATAAGAGTGGAAGATATTGAAGACCCCTTGATGCAAAAAATTCGCTACATGGACAAATTGATCGATGGGCTTGCAAAGGGCAAAGCCATCGAAAAAATTCTGCGCCAGTAGGAGAAGAGTTTTGAATTCCGAGGTGGGTCAATTTTTGACCACACAGGGATTGCGCTTCTCACCCGAGCCCATTCCTATGCCTGTATTGGCGGCGCAGAGCCCACCGGCTATGGGGCCGCTGCCGATTACCTCGCCGGAACTGGAGGAGCTGGGATGAGCTCGAGCTGCTGGAGCTTGAACTGGAGCTGCTGGATGACGAACTGGAACTGCTGGAGAATGAACTGCTGGATGAGCTGCCGGAGCCAGCGCCGCAGCCTACCAGTATCAGGCTTAGCGCGAGGCAAGCCATGGTTTTAAGGGAAATTCCGCAGGATCTGTACATGGAGGCAGGATCTGTACATGGAGATTGTGCCTTGGTTTGTGATTAGGACTGGGGCCTAGGGTCGAAAAATTCGGAGTGCATTGTGTCTGGTATTTGGGCTGGAAAGCATGTCGATCAGCGGGGATCGCATGTGCGGCGCATATATTCCCTAGAACAGCACTCCTGATATTATTTGTGGCGCTGCGCCATTTATCTCTGGGCGCCCGGCGCCAAATTCCCACCGGAACCACCTAATCAAGCGCACAAAATAAATAGCGCTGCGAGGTTCCTATATCCAAAATCCGGTTTGGGTTATGTCGCAGAAAGCAGCTGTGAATTGATTTTTGCCTCTGCTGCAGCGTCACTAAGCGATGGAAATTTTGTGAGTGCGAACTGATACGCCGGGCATGGGTTGCCGGTATCGAAAATTGGGAGGGATTTGGTTATCCCTGGCGCTGTCATCAAACACTATGTTATGGCGAAGGGGAATGCCTGGCGGTAAGTGGATTGCGGTTGGCCGAAGGTGCGGAAAAAGGAATTAAGCCTTATTTCTCACACTGGCGCGCACAGGCTGACCCTGATTGATTGTTGGAGGATCTGATTTTGTTTATTCGTTTTATTGGCGTTTTGACATTATTTTCGGCGCACACAGTGCTGGCGGAAACACCGCTCGAAGCGGCCTTTCCTGAGGCCGACATAATCGCAACCTGTCAGTTGGAAAATGGTGTCGCCGCCGTGGCGGCGGCCGCTCCGGGCACGAGCGGCGCCTATTATGCGGTGGTGCCCGGAGAAGAGCCCACCAAGCTGGAGAATTTTGTGGGAGACGCCGACCTTGTCTGCTATTCGCCGGAGGAGGCTGCGGGCATCAATCGCGTCATCAATCAGTCGGAGGGTATGACCGGCGGTATTTCCCCTGTCGGATCCGGCACGGTCATCTGCGGATTTTTGTCTTCCGTGGAAACCCAGTGCTGGCAGTTTGACAACGACGGCAATCTCAAACGCGTCGGCGGCTGGGAGACCTGAGGCGGCTGAATACCTAGAGGTTCAGCCGCCGCCGCGGCTTCTATCGATCCTTCAATTCCTCGCGGGCCTGGGCTATGGCCAGTCGCACCTGCGCCGGGGCTGTGCCGCCGGTGTGGTTGCGGGCGGCCACTGAACCCTCCAGGGTCAGTACCTGGAAGACGTCGGCCTGTATATCACCGCCGAACTGCTGCAATTCCTCCAGGGACATTTCCGACAGATCCTGTCCGGTCTTCACGCCGTAAGCCACCGCTTTGCCGACGATTTCGTGGGCGTCGCGGAAGGCGGTGCCGCGGCGCACCAGGTAGTCGGCCAAGTCCGTGGCCGTGGCAAAGCCGCGTCTTGCGGCTTCGCGCATCACATCCCGCTTCGGCTCTATGGCCGGAATCATATCGGCGAAGGCGCGCAGGCAGTCGCGCACTGTGTCCACCGTGTCGAACAGCGGCTCTTTGTCTTCCTGGTTGTCCTTGTTGTAGGCCAGGGGCTGGGATTTCATCAATGTGAGCAGACTGATCAGATGGCCGTTGACCCGGCCGGTCTTGCCGCGCACCAGCTCCGGCACGTCCGGGTTTTTCTTCTGCGGCATGATGGATGAGCCTGTGCAGAAGCGGTCCGGCAGATTGATGAAGTTGAACTGGGAGGAGGTCCAGAGGATCAGCTCCTCGCTGGCCCGGGACAGGTGGGTCAGGAGTATGGCGGCGAAGCTGCAGAATTCTATGGCGAAGTCGCGGTCGCTGACCGAATCCAGGGAGTTGCGCGTGGGATGGTTGAAGCCCAGCAGTTCACTGGTGAGTTCGCGGTTGATGGGGTAGGTGGTGCCGGCCAGGGCGGCGGCGCCCAGGGGGCACTGGTTCATGCGGCGGCGGCAGCCCATAAGGCGGCCGTAGTCGCGGCTGAGCATCTCGTACCAGGCCATCAGATGGTGGCCAAAAGTGACCGGCTGGGCGGTCTGCAGATGGGTAAAGCCGGGCATGATGGTATCCGCTTCGCGCTCGGCCAGGTCCAGAATGCCCTGCTGCAGGCGGGTGAGTTCCTTGGCGATCACATCGATTTCGTCGCGCAGGTAGAGGCGCACATCCGTGGCCACCTGGTCATTGCGGGAGCGGCCTGTGTGCAGGCGTTTGCCGGCTATACCGATCTTGCCGGTGAGTGCGGATTCTATGTTCATATGCACATCTTCCAGGGCCACGGACCACTGGAATTCGCCTTTTTCGATCTGCGCCCGAATCTCCTGCAGGCCGTTCACTATGGCGGTCTTGTCCTCCTCGCTGAGCACGCCCACCGACGCCAGCATGGTGGCGTGGGCTATGGAGCCGGCAATGTCCTGGCGGTAGAGGCGCTGGTCGAAGTTCACCGATGCGGTGAAACGCTGTACGAATGCATCTGTGGCTTCGCTGAAGCGGCCGCCCCAGAGGGTGCTGGTGGAATCTTTCTGGCTCATGTCGGGCTCCTGCTGCCGCGTCTAAACTTGCTCTGAGGGTTTGTTACACTGCCGGGTCGGCAAAAAAGGTGGCGCATTATAAACAATGCCACAGGTCACTTCAGTCTCGCGTGAAGCATGGGGGCCAGCATCAGCACCATAGGGCGCAATTTCCGGGGCGATTTCCTGCCCAATCTCTGTACTGTCCAGGCGGTCTTCCATCTGATTCTGGTGGGGGAACTGCTCGCCATAGCCCTGACGGTGGTCCACGGCGGCATGCTGGATTTCAACTGGAACCGCCTGGGGGTGCTGTCGATCCTGATCCAATGGATAGTGCTGGCCAGCGCGTCCTGTCTCTGTCCTCTGCGCCCCTGGTTCAAGCGCCGCCACCCCATGGTGGCCGGGCTGGTCAGCTATCTGCTGGTACTGCTGATCACCCTGGTGTTTTCCGTGGTGGGCACCTTCGTGCAGACGGGGGAGAGTGAAATCAACCGGGATCTGCTGCTCACCAATCTGATGCTGGCGGCGGTGTTTGCCGGCATAGTGCTGCGCTATTTCTATCTGCAGCAGCAGTTGCGCAACCAGCAGCAGGCGGAGCTCAACGCCCGCATACAAGCGCTGCAGGCGCGCATACGACCCCACTTTCTCTTCAACAGCATGAACTCCATCGCCAGCCTGATCGCCTTCGATCCCGAGGCGGCGGAAAAGATGGTGGTGGATCTCTCGGAATTGTTCCGCGCCTCCCTGAGCGAACCCGGCCTGATTCCCCTGGAGCGGGAGCTGGAATTGTGCCGCCGCTTCGTCGCCATAGAGCAGATGAGAATCGGCGAGCGCCTGCAGGTCCAATGGCAGCTGGACGATGCAGCCGACGTGATGGTGCCCAGTCTACTCTTGCAACCCCTGGTGGAGAACGCCATCTACCACGGCATAGAGCCGCTGATGGAGGGGGGCGTGGTGACCATCACCGTTCGGGTGGCGGGGTCCGTGTGCGACATACGCGTGCTCAACCCGGTGGGCGACAAGCGCCAGGCCAGCAGCAAGCACAACGGTATGGCCCTGGATAACATCCGCCACCGCCTGGACGCGCACTATGGCAAGAAAGGCGGGTTGGAGGTGGAGTCCTCGGAGCAGCACTACCAAGTGCACGTGTGGTTTCCGACGCAGCCGCCGGTGATCACCTGAGCCCGGCGCAGCAAACTTTCGCCGCGGCGCATTTGGCCTACACTTAACAAACGCAGGAGTCAGAGGCACGGAAATACAACAACCATGACCGGCGGGTATGCGACCCGCGTTAACTTTTGGAACTGAACGTGTGATGCAGGTATTAGTCGTGGATGATGAAGCGCTGGCGCGACAGCGGGCCATGCGCATGATCGAAAATATCGACGGTTACGATGTGGTGGGCGAGGCGGCCAACGGCGAGGCAGCGCTCAAGGCGATTCAGAGTCTGGACCCGGACGTGGTGCTGCTGGATATCCGCATGCCCGGCGACGACGGTCTGGCGACCGCGCGCAAAATTGCCCAGCTCAGCGATCCGCCGGCGGTGATTTTCTGCACCGCATTCAATGAGTATGCGGTGGAGGCTTTTGAAACTCTGGCGGTGGGTTATCTGCTCAAACCCCTGCAAAAAGAGCCTTTGATCACCGCTCTGGAAAAAGCCCGCAAGTTTCATGAGCTGCACCAGGCGGCGCGCAGCCAGGAGGGCAAACAGTCCGAGCGCCGCAAAAACATAGCCGCCAAAACCCGGCGCGGTGTGGAGCTGGTGCCGATCGAGGATATCTACTGCTTCGTGGCGGACCAGAAGTACGTCACCATCATGCACGGCAATGGCGAGACGCTTATCGATGACACTCTGAAAGAACTGGAGGAGGAATTCGAGGGCGTGTTTGTACGAGTGCACCGCAATGCCCTGGTCGCCATTCACGAAATCGAAAAGCTCGAGCGCATGCCCAGCGGCCAGTACGAGCTGCAACTCAAGACCACCTCCTACCGCCCGGTGGTCAGCCGCCGCCATGTGGCGTCGGTGCGGGAGCTTCTATCCAATCTTTGACCTGTTAAGGGAGAGTCAGGACGGCTTGTTCACCGGTCTGGTGCGGCCGGAATCGTCTATGGCCACATAGACAAACTCTCCCTCGGTCACCTTCTGTTGGGAATTGCGGTCGTAGTGCTTGACCCACACTTCCACGCGCGTCTTGATGGAGGAGCGGCCGATTTCCAGTATGTCGCAGTAGCAGCTGACGGTGGCGCCCACGGGCACCGGGCGCAGGAAAGCCATGCTGCCCACCGCTACGGTCGTCACCCGTCCTTTGGCGACCTCCCGGGCGATGATCGCCCCGGCCAGATCCATTTGTGCCATCAACCAGCCGCCGAACACGTCGCCGTTGGAGTTGGTGTCTTTGGGCAAGGCGAGAGTCTGCAGCGCCAGCTCGCCCGTGGGTTTCGGGTCTTCATCGATCTTTGCCATAAAACCTCAACCTTGTTCTCAAATCGTTGTTTTGTTGTTGTGTGAATCACTGGGCCAGCTGCGCAGGCAGCCAGGTCGCTATTTCCGGCCACAGCGCCAGCAGGCACAGCACCAGCAACTGCATGGCGATAAAGGGCATCACTCCCCGGTAGATGGTGCGAGTGGCGATTTCCGGGGGAGCCACGCCGCGCAGATAGAACAGCGCAAAGCCGAATGGCGGTGTGAGAAAGGATGTCTGCAAATTCAGAGCAATCATTATGCCCAGCCATACGGGGTCCAGTCCCATGGCCAGCAGACTGGGCGCCACCAGGGGCACCACCACGAAGGTGATCTCGATGAAGTCCAGGATAAAGCCCAGGACAAAGATCACCGCCATCACGATCAGCATAGCCATGAAGACACCGCCCGGCAGGTGCTGAAAAAATGTCTCGATCATGTGCTCGCCGCCGAGGCCGCGGAACACCAGCGAAAACACGGAAGCCGCCAGCAGAATGCTGAACACCATGGCGGTGATGCATGCCGTATCCTGCATCACTGCGGCCAATTTGGTGCGGCACAGCTGCCGTTTGGCCAGGGCCAGCAGGGTGGCGGCCACAGCGCCCACTCCGGCAGCTTCTGTCGGGGTGGCGGCACCGCCAATGATCGAGCCCAGCACCAGCAATATCAAAAGTATGGGGGGCAGAATGCTCCGGATCAGTTGGCGCCAGTCGGGCTTGTTCTCATCCTGAACCCGCGGGGCCTGATGCGGTTGCAGCCAGCCTTTGGCGAAAACGTAAATCAGATAGATGACAACCAGAAGAAGGCCCGGCAGCAGAGCGCCTACGAACAGATCGCCCAGAGAGAGCGGCGTGGCATTGAATACCCCTTTGGCCAGTTGGGTCTGTTGATGGGCGCTGGAGAGTATGTCCCCCAGCAGCACCAGGGCGATGGAGGGCGGGATGATCTGGCCGAGGGTGCCGGTGGCGCAGATCAGTCCCGTGGACAGCTCCGGGGAATAGCGCCGCCGCAGCATGGTGGGCAGCGAGATCAGGCCCATGGTCACCACCGTGGCGCCCACTATGCCGGTGCTGGCCGCCAGCAGGGCGCCCACCAGAATCACCGAGACCCCCAGGCCGCCGGGCAGATGGCCGCAGGCTTTGGCCATGTTTTCCAGCAGATCCTCCGCCAGCTTGGAGCGCTCCAGCATCACGCCCATGAACACGAACAGGGGCACGGCTATGAGGGTGGTATTGGTCATGACCCCGAACACCCGGTCCGGGTAGGCCAGCAGCAGTTGGGCGTCGAAATGCCCCAGGAGAATGCCGAGGCCGGCGCACCAGAGGGCGACCCCCGCCAGGGTGAACGCCACCGGATAGCCCAGCAGCAGGGCGGCGCAGACCAGCAGAAACATCAGCAGGGGCAGGAACTCAGCCATGGTCGTCCCGGACGGTGAGGATGATCAGATTGCGGGCCAGATCCGCCAGCCCCTGCAGCGCCAACAGCCCCGCGTACACCAGAATCAGGGTCTTGAGCAGAAACACCGCGGGCAGGCCGCCGGCATCTATGGAAACCTCGCCTATGGCCCAGGCGTTGGCCACATACTGCCAGCTGATGGCGAGGGTAAACACGCAAAAGGGCAGCAGGAACAGCAGACTGCCCAGGGCGTCCGTCCAGGCTTTCTGCACAGGTGAATAGCGGCGGTAGAAAATATCCACGCGCACGTGGCCGTCGTGGCGCAGGGTGTAGGCGGCGGTCACCATAAGCACTATGGCGTGCATATAGGTGACCGATTCCTGCAGGGCCACTGAGCCCTCGCGCAGGAAGGTGCGGCTTAAAACCGTGGCGGTGGTGGCCAGGGCCATCATCAGTGTCAGCCAGGCGACGAGCTTGCCGGTGATATATGAAATGCTGCCGAATACCTGATCCAGGGCGCGACAGCAGCGCAGAAAGCCAGACATTTTATTATTGTGTGACCGAATACGGGCGGGCGGCCATTATAACCGGCAGCGTTGAAAATGCATGCCCGGGCTGTCTGTTTCCGCATCATTCCCATGAACGCTTGGTGCGTGGGTTTTCTGGCGGCGCGACTGCAACACAATTGTCACACTCGGTCTCTAGGATGGCGGGCATGCAAATATCCCATGTTCTGTAACCCGGAGGCTCTTGTGAACAATTCACCGCTTGTGAAAAAGACCCTGCTCTCCCTCGCCTGCACCTTTGCAGCCATTATGTCGGCTGGCGCCAGCGGCCGCGACCAGATCACTATCGTGGGCTCGTCCACCGTATTTCCCTTTTCCAAGGTGGTGGCCGAGCGCTTCAGTCTGAAAACCGGTATGAAAGCGCCCAAGGTGGAACCCACAGGTACAGGCGGCGGATTCAAGGAGTTCTGCCGGGGGGTGGGCATCAACACCCCCGATATCGCCAACGCTTCACGCCGTATCAAGGATTCCGAGTACAAGGCCTGTCAGGCAGCGGGTGTTAAGGAAATCGTGGAAGTGTTCATCGGCTACGACGGCATAGTTCTGGCCAACAGCGTCAAAGGCAAGCCTGTGAATCTGACCCGCAGGGACATTTTCCTGGCGCTGGCGAAGATGGTGCCGGACCCAAAAGGTGGTGAGCAGCTGATCGCCAATCCCTACAAAACCTGGAAGGATGTGAACCCGGCCCTGCCGGCCACCGCCATTTCCGTGATGGGCCCGCCACCCACCTCCGGCACCCGCGACGCCTTTGTGGAATTGGCCATGGAAGGGGGATGCAAAACCTTTGCGGGCATAGCCGCTCTGGAAAAAGCGGATGGCCAGCGCTTCAAGGCCTTGTGCCACGGCATACGGGAGGATGGCGCTTTCATAGAGGCGGGTGAGAACGACAATTTGATCGTGCGCAAGCTGGTGGAAAATTCCGATATGCTGGGCATCTTCGGCTTTAGCTTCCTCGATCAGAACGCCGACGCCGTGCAGGCAGCGACCGTCGACGGATTTCAACCCACCTTCGACACCATCTCCAGCGGTGAGTATGTTGTCTCTCGACCGCTGTACTTCTACGTGAAAAAAGCCCACGTGGGAGTTATTCCCGGTATAGAGGCATTCCTGAGCGAGTTCACTAGTGACCGGGCCATGGGTGAGGAGGGCTATCTGGCGGAGAAGGGACTGATCCCTCTGCCGGAGAGTCAGCGAAAAGCCATTGCCGCCACCACCCGCAAACTGGAATTGCTGAACCTGTGATCTTTTTCGGACGCCATCCATGCCTTCTGCTGCACTCCTGTTGATCATCGCGCTGCTCAGCGGCGCGGCATTTATCGCCGGCCGCTCCCGCGCACTTGCACTGGCGGGGGCGGGCGGTTTGCGGATTCTCAATTCACTGCCCTTTTACTACGGTACGCTCACGGCCTTCTGGTGCGCTCTGCCCAGCCTTTTGGTGGTGGCGATCTGGTCCGTGTTGGATGGCGTGATCATTCGCCAGATGGTGGGTGAACTGGTGCCACCTGCGGCGGTGGAGGCGGCGGGCGGCAATCTCGGACTGGTGATGAACCAGGTGCGCAATCTGGCGGCTGGGCATGTGACGGCGGACGGACTCGATCCCGGCATAGTGGCCGCCGCCGAGCGGCTGGTGCAGCTGGAACGCGTCAACCGTTGGGCGGTGGCGGTAGTAGTGCTCTGCAGTGCTATTTTCGGTGCGCTGCTCATGTGGCTGCGCATCCGGCCGCAATTGAAGGCGCGCGCCAGAGTGGAAGATATTTTCCGCTGGGCGCTGCTGGCCTGCGCCTCCCTGGCGATCCTCACCACCATAGGCATAGTGCTGTCGGTGCTGTTTGAATCCCTGCGATTTTTCCAGCGGGTGCCGGTGACGGAATTTCTATTCGGTCTGGAGTGGAGTCCGCAGACCGCCATACGCGCGGATCAGCAGGGCAGCTCCGGCAGCTTCGGCGCCGTACCCCTATTCGCCGGCACACTGCTGATCGCCGGCATAGCCCTGCTGATCGCCGTGCCCACCGGACTTATGAGCGCCATTTATCTCGCGGAGTATGCCAGTCCCGGCGTGCGCGCGGTGATCAAGCCTGTGCTGGAGGTGCTCGCCGGCATTCCCACAGTGGTCTACGGATTTTTTGCGGCCCTGACTGTAGCGCCTATGATCCGCGATCTGGGTTTGGATCTGGGCCTGGATCAGTGGATGAATATCAGCTCCGAGAGTGCCCTGGCCGCAGGCCTGGTGATGGGCGTCATGATCATTCCTTTTATTTCCTCCCTGTCGGACGACGTGATCAACGCCGTTCCCCGCAGTTTGCGCGACGGTGCACTGGGTCTCGGCTCCACGCCTTCCGAAGTGGTCAGGCTGGTGGTGATTCCCGCAGCTCTGCCAGGCATAATCGGCGGCATCATGCTGGCCGCCTCCCGCGCCATAGGCGAGACCATGATCGTAGTCATGGCGGCCGGACTCGCCGCCAATCTCACCGCCAATCCTTTCGATGCGGTGACCACAGTGACCGTGCAGATAGTGACGCTGCTGGTGGGTGATCAGGAATTCGAAAGCGCCAAAACCCTCGCCGCTTTTGCCCTGGGGCTGGTGCTCTTCGCCGTGACTCTGGCGCTGAATTATTTTGCGTTGCACATAGTGAGAAAATACCGTGAGCAATACGAATAATCCCCGTGCTGGCCAGGTGGGCGATATCAAAACCATAGATCTGGTGCGGCGCAGTCTGGCGCGGCGTTATCGCGCGGAAACCCGCTTTCGCTGGTACGGCATTGCATCCATTGCGCTGGGGCTTTTTTTTCTGCTGGTGCTGTTCGTGGAAATTGTCGGCACAGGCGTCGACGGCTTTCGTCAGACACTGATCCGCCTGCCGGTGAAATGGGATCCGCCATTGCTGGAAATCACCGATGCCCGCGATCCCCAGCAACTGGAGCAGGGCAATTTCGAAGCCGTTGTGCGCGTCGGACTGGCACAGCGTTTTCCCCAGGTGACCGACCGCCGGGAAAAGCGCGAACTGCACGCATTGCTCAGTATCGACGCCGCCTATGCTCTGCGGAGCCTGCTGCAGAAAAATCCCGAGCTGCTCGGCGGCGAAACCGCCCTGTGGCTGCTGGCCGATGACGATGTGGACACCTACTACAAAAGCCTGCTGCGCGGCGAACCTTTTACCGCCCGCACCAGCGAGGCTCGCCGCGCTCAGATTCGCGAGTTGATGCAGACGGGCGACATACGCACGGGCTTCAACACCCGCCTGTTCACCTCCGGCGATTCCAGCGAACCGGAAATGGCCGGCATTCTCGGGGCGCTCATGGGCAGCCTTCTGACTTTGCTGGTGACTTTCGCACTGTCATTTCCCATAGGTGTGGCGGCAGCGGTTTATCTCGAGGAATATGCACCGCGCAATCGCTTCACCGATTTTATAGAGGTGAATATCAGCAATCTGGCGGCTGTGCCCTCGATTATTTTCGGTCTGTTGGGATTGGCGATATTTCTCAATCTGCTCCATTTCCCGCGCTCCATTCCCCTGGTGGGCGGTTTGGTGCTGACGCTCATGACCCTGCCCACCATCATCATTTCCAGCCGCAACGCCATCAAAGCGGTTCCCCCCAGTATCCGCGAGGCGGCGCTCGGCATAGGTGCCTCGAAAATGCAGATGATTCTGCACCATGTGCTGCCGCTCGCCATGCCGGGCATGCTGACCGGCGCCATTCTGGGGATGGCACAGGCCCTGGGGGAAACCGCGCCTCTGCTGATGATCGGCATGGTGGCTTTCATCGTGGACGTGCCCCACGGCATCACCGATCCCGCCACTGTGCTGCCGGTGCAGATTTTTCTTTGGTCCGATAATCCGGAGCGGGCATTTTTGGCGCGCACCTCCGCTGCTATCATGGTGCTGCTCGCATTTCTGGTGTGCATGAACGCCCTGGCTGTCTGGCTGCGCAAACGTCTGGAGCGCCGCTGGTGATCCGGCGGCTTGTGAGATAGAAACCATGCACAATACCCTCGAGCAAAAAATTCCGATTCAATCCCCGGTGGAAGCACCTCCCATGGCTCCGGCAAATGAAAATCGCACCGCGCCGCACACGTCTGCGGTGGATCAGGAAACGGCGGGCGTGCCCTTCGCCGATAATCCGAAATTCACCATGCGCGATGTGTGCGTGTTTTACGGGGAAAAGCAGGCGGTCTTCAATGTGAATCTGGACATTGCCGAAAATGAAGTCATCGCCATGATAGGTCCGTCCGGCTGCGGAAAATCCACGTTTTTGCGCTGCCTTAATCGCATGAATGACACCATCGGCAGCTGCCGGGTCACCGGCAGTATTGCGCTGGACGGCGAGGAGATTTATTCCAGCGGCATGGATGTGGTATCGCTGCGCGCGCGGGTCGGCATGGTGTTCCAGAAGCCCAACCCCTTTCCCAAATCCATTTACGACAATGTCGCCTACGGACCGAAAATCCACGGCTTGTGCAATCGCCGCGTGGATCTGGACGAAATTGTCGAAACCAGCCTGCGCCGCGCCGGTCTGTGGGACGAGGTGAAGGACCGACTGGAAGCCCCGGGCACCAGTTTGTCGGGAGGTCAGCAGCAACGTTTGTGCATCGCCCGCACCATCGCCGTCAGCCCTGAGGTGATTCTGATGGACGAACCCTGCTCTGCGCTCGATCCCATAGCTACCGCCCGCATCGAAGAGCTGATCGCCGAACTGAGCCGCAATTACACCATCGCCATAGTGACCCACTCCATGCAGCAGGCGGCGCGCGTGTCCCACCGCACCGCTTATTTTCATCTGGGCAGACTGATCGAGGTGAATCCCACGCAGAAAGTGTTCACCACTCCCGATCACCATCTGACGGAAGCCTATATCACCGGGCGATTTGGCTGAGCGCCCACCGTCTTCTGTCGCAAGAGGTTTATTTGAGTCATGGATAATCTGCATCTCGATCAGCATATTTCCAACCAGTTCAACGCCGACCTGGAGCATCTGCGCACCCAGTTCCTGGAAATGGGCGGCTTGGTGGAAGAGCAGGTGACAGACGCGGTGCGCGCCATAGAAACCGCCGACGGCGCCCTGGCGCAAAAGGTCCGCGACACTGAAAAAGACATAGACCGCCGCGAGGTGGAGATCGACAACGAATGCACACTGGTGCTGGCGCGGCGCCAGCCGGCGGCCTCGGATCTGCGCCTGGTGCTGATCGTCACCCGGGCGGTGCGCGATCTGGAGCGTATAGGCGACGAGGCCAACAAGATCGCCAAAATGGCCATAGCGCTCAACGACGACGGCGCCGCACCGCGCGGCTATGTGGAGCTGCGCCATATCGCCAGCAGCGTATTGAAGCTGGTCAATCAGTCGCTGGATGCTTTTGCCCGTTTCGATGTGGAAACCGCCAAGGCCGTGGTGCGCGACGACTCCCTGGTGGACCAGGAATACCGCAGCGCCATCCGCGAACTCATCACCTACATGATGGAGGATCCGCGCTCCATCTCCCGGGTGATGAATATCCTGTGGGCGCTGCGGGCGCTGGAGCGCATAGGCGACCACGCGCGCAACATAGCCGAGCATGTGATCTATCTGGTGCACGGCAAGGACGTGCGCCATATGCCGTTCAAACAGTTGGAAGAGACCATCGAGCGCAAAAACGATGGTCGCAAGTGACATCCGGGTCCGCACCCGCCGGCAGGCCGAAATTGGCTTTCCGCGCCATTCCTGACTAATCTCATATCAGCGGCTGTCCTACTCAGCTTCGCTCCCCGTCGAGGCAGGTATGGCCTGCCGGTTATCGAGACCAAGTGGCATTCGGACCGTGTGACGCAAATGAAATCCATAAGCTGCCTGATACTGACTCTTTTTCTGGTGGTCGCCTGCGAGGGCAACTCCAAAATGAAGAAAATGAGCAACAGCGAGCTGGTGTCCAAGCGCGATGAATGCCTGCGCACCAACCCCACCTCTCCCGGCAAGGTCACCGCCTGCGAAAATATTCGCAAAGAGTGCGAGCGCCGCCGCAAGGAGCGCAATTACGCCTGCTGACACCTGCGGCGGATTCCCGCAGATTTTTTTGCAGAGGATTTGAATCACGCTGCGGCGCAATTACGTAAATTTGCGCATGGATGAATGCGTGCTATCGCCAATACAGTATCCCGTGACAATAACGTCCAAGGGATACTGAGATGAAAAGAATAATTTTTGCGATTGTGTTGTTTAACTTGGCGAGCGGGTTAATGGGTTGTGGCGGGGCTTACGACGCAAACCCATTGCCCAATTCCAGCAGCGCATCCAGTGCGTCCTCGGCGGCCAGTTCCACGTCATCTTCCAGTTCGACCAGCTCGACCTCATCCTCCAGTGCGTCTAGTTCCGGAAGCGGCAATGTGCATGAAACCGGGGGCGAATACGAGGGCGTGGGCACTCATCCATTTGTCGCTGCGGCATTTGATCCCTTGTCCACTTTTGCCGCGGATGTGGATACCGCCAGTTACGACATATTTCGCCGCGATCTGGACAGGTTCAACGCGCTGCCGCATCCGGACAGTGTGAGGGTGGAGGAGTACATCAATAATTTCGCCTATGACTATCCCGCGCCCGAGTCCTCGGAGCCTTTCAGAATTTCGCTGGCGTCCGCCCCGAATTTTTTCAATCGCAATACTCATGTTCTGAGCGTTGGCATTCAGGCCTCGGACGGCGAGGAAAAGGCGAAAAATCTGGTATTTCTGGTGGATCGGTCTTCCAGCATGGTGGCGTACAGCAAACTGCCGCTGGTCAAGGTTTTGCTGAAGGAAACCCTGAACCTGCTCGCGCCCGCGGACACTGTGACACTGGTTACCTATACCAGCAAAGTGGAGTTGGTGTTACCTCCCACCTCGGCGGCGAAAAAATCCCTGATAGAGGCGGCGATCGATAGCATAGAGGCACAAGGTGTTACCAATGGCGCCCAGGGAATCCAGATGGCCTATGAACAGGCTCGGGCCGCCTATATCAACGGCGGTGTCAACCACGTGATCTTGTGCACCGATGGGGATTTCAATGTGGGCGTGACTTCCACGGAAGAACTCATCGACCTTATCCGCCAGGAGCGCGAAGGCGGCATTACCTTTACCGCCCTGGGTTTCGGTACGAGCGGTATCAACGACGCCATGCTGGAAGCTACGAGCAACGCGGGAGACGGTATTTACGCGGTGATCAGCTCCCGCGACCACGCCGTCAATTACGTTCAAACGCGCTTGATTTCCAATCTGAGCTATGTGGCCAGGGATATGAAAATTCAGGTGGAATTCAATCCGCAGCTCGTCAGCCATTACCGTTTGATCGGCTATGAAAACCGCGCGATCGAGGACGGTGAATTTGAAGACGATGAAGTGGATGGCGGTGAAATAGGCGCAGGTCACAGGGTCACCGCCCTGTACGAACTGGTGTTGAAAGACAGCGCACTGCCGGAAATCGAGAATGCGCCGGCAGTGGTGGAGGGCGAGGATTATTCAGGTCCTGTGTCTGTGGCCAGCGACGACTATGTGCTGGTCAAGGTGCGTTACAAGCCGGTGGATGCGGTATCAGATGACCCGGCTCTGGAAGTCTCCGCCAGTTTGAAATCCCTGGCGGCGGAACTGGATGCAGCCGACGAGGATCTGCGCTGGGCGGTGGCCATGGCGGCTTTCGCGGAGATTCTGAAGGGCAGCCCCTTTGCCGAGCGCGCCTATTTGGAGCAGATAGGCGTGATATTCCAGGAGCAGCGCGAGCGGGATGCGGACCGGGCGGAGTTCTACCGCTTGTATCAGCGGGCGCTGCCGAACCTCTAAGCGCCCGCCTCGCGCAGCACTACCGCCGGCGGCGTATTCACCGCCGAGCGGCAGCTGGCGACCCCGAGTAGTCCGATCAAGCCCGCGCTCAGCAGTGGACCAACGACCCACGCTACCGGGTGGGGTTTGATCGGCGTTTCCAGTACCCAGTGCTGCAGGCTGGCCAGCAGCACTTCCGCCCCCAGCACTGCTATCACGCCCGCCAGAAGCCCCAGCAGAGAGAATTCCAGCCAGACGCTGCCCAGCATGCGGCTTCTGGGACTGCCCAGAGCGCGCAGCAGTCCCACCTCCTGCTTGCGGGTGTCTATGCTGCTGGTGACCGCGGCTATGAGCACCAGACAGCCGCCAATCAGCGTCAGCCACAGCACCAGCTGCAGGCCGTCGCTCACCTGGGACACTATGTTGCGGATCTGGGCGATTATGCGGTCCAGCTCTATCACCAGCAGGGTGGGGTGCTGGCGCAGCAGGTCGTTGATAAAGGCTTTTTCCGCCGCCGGCAGGTGCAGACTGGTGATAAAGGTGGGCGAATAGGCATCCAATGTGCCGGGTGCGAAGATAAAGAAAAAATTGGGGTGCATGGAGCGCCAGTCCAGTGAGCGCAGGCTGGCGATTTCCGCCTCCAGCTCCAGACCGCCCAGGGAGAAGGTCAAACGATCGCCGGGCTTCATGCCCGCCTCGCGCGCCATTTCCGCCTCCACCGACACTCCCGCCAGCCCGTGGCGGCTTTGCCAGGTGTCCCACCATTGGCCCTGGACGATCTTGTTGTCGCTGGCCAGCTGCGCCGTCCAGGTCAGATTGGCCTCGCGGTTGAAGACCCCCTGCTGCGCCACGCCGGTTTCCGCCAATGGAACGCCGTTGATATGGGTCAGGCGGCCGCGCACCATGGGGTAGAGGGGTTCGCGCGGATAGTGGCGCTCATCCAGCAGTGCCTGGACCTGGGCAACCTCGTGAGGCGCTATGTTGACCAGGAAATGGTTGGGCGCATCCGGCGGCAACTGCTTCTCCCAGTCGTCCAGCAGGGATGTGCGCACTATGACCAGGGTGAGCAGCAGCATGATGGCCACGGCGAACACCACTATCTGCACCAGGGTCTGCTCCCGGCGCCGCTGCAGATTGGCCAGGGCCAGACGCCAGCTGCTGCCGGCATTGCCCGCCAGACGGCGGCTGAGCTGCAGCAGCCCCAGGGCCAGGAGTCCGGTCACCAGCAGCACGGCGCCCAGAGCGCCCATGACGCTCAGGGTGAGGGCGACATCCCGGCTGAACAGCAACACCAGACACAGCACGGCAACCACGGCCAGTACCGCTTGCACGCTCAGCTGCAAGCGATCCACCACCAGCTCGCGCCGCAGGATTTTCATGGGCGGCACCTGAGGTAGGAACCAGAGGGCGGGCAGGGCGAAAAACAGCAGGCAGATAAGCCCGCTGGCCAGACTGATGGCGTAGGGATAGAGGCCGGCGGAACCCAGGTGAATCTGGTAGACCTGCCACAGGCTGAGGGCCACCAGGCGCTGCAGCAGCTCACCGGCCACCAGTCCCGCCAGGGAGGCCAGCCCCGCCAGCAGCAACAGTTGGGTCAGATAGAGGCGGCGAATGCGGCCGCTGGTGGCGCCCAGGCTTTTCAGCAGCGCCACCTGATCCACATGGCGGTTGGAGAACTGCCGCGCCGCCAGTCCCAGGGCCACGCCCGCCAGCAGCACCCCGATCACCGCCGCCAGCAGCAGAAACCTCTGAGCCGTATCCAGGGTGCGCGCCAGTCCGCTCTGGTTTTCATCGACGCCCACCAGGCGTTGATGGGCATCCAGGCGCGGCGCCAGCCAGTCGGCAAAGCGCTCCAGGGCGTTGCCGTCATCGGCCAGCAGCCACTGGTACTGCACCCGGCTGCCGGGCTGGACCACCCGGGTGCGCTCCAGGTCGGCCAGGTTCATGAGCAGGCGGGCGCCGAGAAAGCTGAAGGGGTTGCCGCTGTCCGGTTCGCGGATCAGCACGCGGCGGAGGGTGAGTTCGTATTCCCCCACGGCGACCTTGTCCCCCAGCTGCACATTCAGCAGCGGCAGCAGGCGGGAGTCCACCCAGGCTTCGCCGGGCGGCGGTATGCCGTCGGCCACCTGGATCTGGGCCGGGTCCACGGCGAAGGGGGTTTGACTGACTTCCAGTTGGCCGCGCAGCGGATAGCCCTCCGCCACCGCCTTGATGGATGCCAGATGCATATGGTCCCCGGCAAACAGCATGGAGGAGAACTGTACAGTGCTGGTGTGCGCCAGGCCGCGCTCGCTGGCCTCCTGCTCCCAGGCGGGATCGTGGGGGTGGGAGCTGCGCAGCACCCGATCGGCGCCCAGCAGCGCATTGCTCTCCTGCACCAATGTGCGTTCCAGGCGATCGGTGAAAATGGCGATGCAGGCCACCACCGCCACCGCCAGCATCAGGGAGGCGGCCAGCAGCTTCACCTCGCCGCTGCGCCAGTTGCGCCACAGTATCCGCCAGGCCAGCATCAGAGCGCCTCCACTGCCAGGGCGCCGGCGGACAGATGAATGCGCTTCTGGCACAACTGCGCCAAGCGCTGTTCATGGGTGATGAGGATCAGGGTGGTACCGGAAGCCTGATTGAGTTCGAACAGCAGGTCGATGATGCGGCCGCCAGTGGTGATGTCCAGATTGCCCGTGGGCTCATCGGCAAAGAGCACGCGCGGCTGGCTGGCGAAGGCGCGCGCTATGGCGACCCTCTGTTGCTCGCCGCCGGACAATTGCTGGGGGTAGTGGTGCAGGCGTTGCTCCAGCCCCACGCGCCGCAGGAATTCCACGGCCGATTCCCGGGCGTTTTTCACCCCGTGCAGCTCCAGGGGCAGGAGCACGTTTTCCAGGGCATTGAGCCCCGGCAGCAGCTGGAAGGACTGGAAGATGAATCCCACGTGCTCGGCGCGCACCCTGGCGCGGCCCTCTTCGTCCAGATCGGTCAGGGTCTGTCCGGCCAGTATCACCTTGCCGCTGGTGGGCAGGTCCAGGCCGGCCAGTATGCCCAGCAATGTGGATTTGCCGGAGCCGGAAGCGCCAGTGATGGCGACGCTTTCGCCGGCATCGATCCTCAGAGAGATGCCGCTCAGGATGGTGAGGGCACCTTCAAAAGTGGGCACGGTCTTAACGAGGTTTTCCGCGATAACCATAGGGGTTGGGGGCATGGGGTGTTCCTTTGAACCGCTAATCACAGCAGCCCTGGTGCATACGGCTGCAATCGTCGATGAGTTGAATGGGAGTATTGGTTTTGTCGAAGCAAGCAAAAAGTGTGTTGCAAAAGCCCTGGCTGCACCTGTTGGTCCTCCTGGTGGTTTGGATGGCGCCCGGCGCCTATGCCGAACCTGCGCCGCGCATACTGGTGCTGGGAGACAGCCTCAGTGCCGCCTACGGCATAGAGGTGGAGCAGGGTTGGGTGCGCCTGTTAGAGCATCGTCTGGCGGAAAAATTTCCCTACAAGGTCATCAATGCCAGTGTCAGCGGCGAAACTTCCGGCGGCGGTCTGGCGCGACTGCCGGCGCTGTTGAAGGAGCATAGCCCGGCCCTGGTGATTCTGGAGCTGGGCGGCAACGACGGTCTGCGCGGTCACCCGCTCAACCTCATGCGCCGTCAGCTGGCGACCATCATCGAACAGTCCCGCGCCGCCGGTGCCCGGGTGCTGCTGTTGGGCATGCGCATACCGCCCAACTACGGTCAGCGCTATACCGAGCAGTTCCACGCCACTTATCGACAGCTGGCGGAGGAGTATCAATTGCCTCTGGTGGAATTCTTTCTCGAAGGCGTGGCCCTGCGGCCGGAACTCATGCAGCGCGATGGCATACATCCCACGGCCGAGGCCCAGGCCAGGTTGCTGGAGAATGTGTGGCAGGTGCTGGCGCCTATGCTGGATGCGGCGTCCTGAACCTCAGCGGTGTCGCCGCCGCAGCCATTGATCGCGCTCGAATATGAGCACCATCACCAGCGACAGCGCCAGGGGAATCAGCAGATAGAAAAAGCGGAACACCAGCAGGGCGGCTATGACATCTGCGGGGGCCATTTCGGGTACACCCAGCAGGAACAGGACTTCCAATACCCCCAGACCGCCGGGCGCGTGGGAGACCAGGGCGGCGGAAAAGGACGCGAGGAAAATACCCAGTACCAGCAGAAAACCCGGATTGCCCGCCTCCGGCAGCGCGAAATAGATGATCGCCGCGGCGCCTATCAATTCCAGCGGTGCTATGGCCAGCTGGCGCAAGGCCACCGGCATGCGCGGATACTGCAGGCGGAAATTGCGAAAGCGGATGGATTTGAAACGCAGGCTGCTGCCCAGTATGTAAAGCCCCACCAGGGCGAGCATGATCACGCCGCTGACGATGGAGACCCACAGCGGCAGGTCGTGGAAGAAGCGGTTGATCAGATGCGGCTCTATCAGCAGCACCACCCCGCCCAGCAATATGGCGCCCAGGGCGAAGGTAAAGGAGCAGAAGGCCACCAGCACTCCCACTTCCGCGGCGTTGAGTCCCTTGGCGCTGTAGGCGCGGTAGCGCACCACTGCACCGGAAAACACAGAGGCGCCTAAATTGTGGCCTATGGAGTAGGCGGTGAAGGACGCTGCCGCTATGAAACTCCAGGGGATTTTTTTGCGCAGGTGGCGCAGTGCCAGTTCATCGTAGGCGGCCAGGGCGGCGTAGGCGGCCAGGGTCGACAGGGCCGCCAGGCCCCAGTTCAGCGGCGATATGGCCTTGAGACTGTTCAATATGTCAGCGAAGGAGATGCCGTGCAGCTCGTGATAAAGCTGCCAGGCGGAAAACACCACGGCCGCCAGGCCGATCACTGGCCACAGATAATCTTTTGCGGATCTCACCAGGTGGGTCCCGAATTGGTGCTGTGCTGCGACGGGTTGGCCCGTTCAGATTTATCAGGCATGCGTCAGATCACCTTGCAAGCTCACCAGGCCACTCAAACGTATATCGCGTGATGAGCTGCCCACCTGTATCTCGAATTCTCCGGCTTCCAGAACCCAGTCTTTCTTGCTCGATGACCAGAAAGTGAAAGCGTCGCGGCGGAGGCGGATGACAATTTGCTCCCGGGCGCCGGACAGCAGATGGATCTTCTTGAAGCCTTTCAGTTCCTTGGGCGGGCGCGGCTCGCTGGATTGCAGGTCGCGCACATAAACCTGCACGGTTTCCTGCCCGTCCACGGAACCGTTGTTGGTGACTGCGAAGCGCACCTCCACGACTTCACCGCCTTCCTCCTGCAGAGTCGTCAAGGCGAGATCCGAGTATTGAAACTGGGTGTAGGACAGGCCGAAGCCGAAGGGGTAGAGGGGTTCAATATTGCGCGCGTCGTACCAGCGGTAGCCGACAAAAACGCCCTCCTTGTACACCACGTCATAAACCGGGCGCACTTTTTCCCATTCGTCGTTGGCGCCGTAGTAGAGGGCTTCGCCCTGGGGTACATAGTCCGCGCCCGGACCGTCCCGGAATTCGCGTTCGATGGTAAAGGGCAGTTTGCCGGAGGGATTGACGTCGCCGGTGAGAATTTCCGCAAGGGCGATATTGCCGTTCTGGCCGTTGTAGAAGCAGTAGACGATCGCCGCCGCCTGCTGATACCAGTCCGTCATGCGGATGCCGGAGCCGGCGTTCACCACCACTATCACATTGGGGTTGAGCCTCAGTATGCGCTTCACATACAGCTCCTCGCCCAGCTCCAGGGCGAAGGGGCGGTCCCAGCTTTCCGCATCCTGGGTGCCTATGCTGAGGATGATGTGTGCCGCGCTGCGGATGGTCTCGTCCGTGGGTGAGGCTTCGTAGCGGATGCCGTCGCCAAAGACTTTATGCAGCGCCTGGTAGAGCGTGATCTGGTTGTAGCCGCGCACTTCGGAAGAGCCGCCGCCCACGGCCTTTTTATGCACATAGCTGCCCAGCAGCAGAATATCGCCGGTCGATTTGTCCAGCGGCAGAATGCCGTTCTCATTGCGCAGCAGCACAGTGCCCTCACGCGCGGTTTGCAGGGCGACCTTCTCGTGTTCGGGATACTTGTGGATCAAATCCGGCTGCGGTTTCTTCTCGAACAGATCCGCGGCTTTGAGGGTGGTGAGTATGCTTTTCACCATGCGGTCCACGTCCGCTTCCGCCACTTCGCCGCGCTGGATTTTGTCTTCCAGATCCAAGGTGGCGAGGCTGGCGGGCATCTCCAGGTCCTGGCCGGAGCGGGCGACCTTGGCCCCGTCGTACACCGACCACCAGTCGGTCATCACCAGCCACTGGAATCCCAGGGTCTGACGCAACAGGGTCTTGATGACATATTCGCTCTGCCCGGCCCATTCGCCATTGACCAGGTTGTAGGCGGTCATCACCGCCATGGCGCCGGCCTCTATGCCGGCCTTGAAGCCGGGCAGATAGATTTCGTGCAGAGTGCGCTCATCCACTATGGAGTTGCTTTTGCGGCGGAAATAATCCGTGTTGTTGGCGAGGAAGTGTTTCAAAGTGGAGATGGTGCCCGTGCTCTGCACGCCCGCCACATAGGCCTCCACCATTCGGGCGATCAGGCAGGGATCTTCGCCGAAGTATTCGAAATTGCGCCCGCATTGGGACACGCGATACAGGTTGAAACCTGGCCCCAACAGCACCCCTATGCCGTTGGCATTGCACTCTTCCCCTATGGCGGTGGCATAGGCGCGGGACAATTCGGGGTTCCAGGTGGCCGCCAGCATCAGGGGCGCGGGAAAGGCCACCGATTGATGCACGGCGTTCTGATAGGTCACATCGAAGAACCGCTCGCGCAGCACCACGCCTGCGGTGGCGTCGGAGAGCAGCACCGGGGGCAGACCCAGGCGCGGCAGTCCCTTGATGAAGAACACATCCACGCCGCCCACATAGGCGCATTTTTCCGCCAAGGTCATTTGCGACAGGATTTCGTCTGCCCAGCGGGCTGCGTCCGTGTAATTCAGTTTGGGAAGCATGGAAACTCCGATAGCAGAAAGTGCGCGCAGGACAGGGTGAGCGGCGACGAATGGGGCGCTATTGTAATGGAATCAGCCGCTTATGACAGGGCAAAAAAAAGGCCTCATAAAGAGGCCGGGCAGTGGGATACAAACCTTGAGGAGAAGGGCATGGATGGGAACAAAGGGCGTTCTCATCGAATTCGAGCGGATGTTGCCATCCGGTCTGGATGTATAGGCTATGCCCATGCCGACACATCCGGTTGATCCTGCGGCCTCGCACACAGGTCGCGGCCGCTTACTTAAATGGCGGGTAACATCGGAGACTTACCCGGTCTCTAGCATCGACTGCTTCAGTGCGTTATGGGTGGAGTCCTACTGCGAGTCCAATACGACTTCGGCTACCGCTCAACAACCGCCGAAATTTGTTCTCATGGCGCTGCACCCATTCCGCAGGAACTGATGCTAAGCAAGGTGACGATAAGTGTGACTTCAAGACGACTGCTCGGCTGCCTTACTCACTTACCACTGCTTGTCGCCCTTGCTTGATTACAGTGTAGAGGGAATTTCCGCAGTTTTTATTCCCCAACTAAAATAGTTTCTGCTTGATTTTGCCAATTCGAAATCAAAATGGAATAAGAAGGCTGCGACGTGTCGGCAATCCCAACTTTTGCAGCGTTCGTCGGGCGGTAATAGCGGAGCTCAGGGAAGGTGCGATTTTTTATGAAAAAAAGATGGTGGGGCGGCGTCCCTGCCGTTGGTAATCCTGCTATCGCTGACATTGCACGCCGGCTTTGTCGCCCATGCCGGGCACCAGCTTGATGTCCGCCAGTTGCAGCTCCAGGGTGCCCGAAGTTTCCAGGGCAAAGGCGCGGGTGACCTCCTCAAAGCGGATGCCCTGGGCGGCGAAGCAGTCCAGGTCCACGGACAACTCGTTCCAGTCGTTCACCGGCGAAGCGTTCACCAGGGTGGTGAGATCCACGTTTTTCACACAGCCTTCGCCCAGGCACGCCATCTGCAAATGCAAGGCGGCGCTTGCCGGCTGCAAGAGCCGCACGTGAAATACCAGGGCTCCGTGGTCTTCGAGTATTTGCGAGAGATCGCGGGTGGCATTGGGGTTATTGATCTGCAGCGCGCTGGTGGCTGTGCCGTCCCAGGTGGCATGTATGGCATCGCCCTGGGTGAAGCGGTCGCCTTCGGTCAGAGTGAGTGCGCCATTTTTGGCAATACCCGAGACGTAGCGCACCTGGGTGCTGCCGGGGCTGGCGGCATAAACCTGCCAGGGATCCTGCGGTGTTTTAACGAACAGATTCACATCTGCCGCGCCTTGCAGCGCCACCACGTTTTCATCCGTGGGCAGAGTGCCCAGAGCGGCGCCCGGCTGGGCGTAGCTCAGGCCATAACCGAAGGGAAACAATGGGTCATAGTGCTGATCGCCCACATTCACCTCGGTCTGCTCCAGATGTCTGGGCCAGGAGAAGGGCAGCTTGCCGACGAAGTCATAGCGCGCTTTGCCCTGCAGATCGCCGAAGATCACGTCCGCTACGCCGCGCCCCTCGGTGCCCGGCAGCCAGGCGGCGACAAAGGCGTCAGAGGCGTTGAGGGCGCGGTTGACCCACAACGGGCGGCCGGAGAGGAATACGGATACGGTCTTGATGCCGTCCGCCTTGAGCTTCTCCAGCAAGCGGGCGTCCTGATGGGAGCCGGCCTGATAGCCCAGGTGGCGCAAATCGCCCTGCCATTCCGCATAGGGGGTTTCGCCGTATACCACTATGGCCACATCCGGCTTCTGCTGGTACTGGCCTTCAGGTGAGAATTCCACCGTGCCGCCGGCGGCGCTGACGGTCTGGCGTATGCCCTCGAGAATGCTGGTGCCGTTGGGGAAGTCGGCGTTGGTGATATCCGTGGACTGCCAGGAGATGGTCCAGCCACCGCACTGCTGGGCCAGATTGTCCGCCGCGGGACCCACCACCAGCACCCGCTGTTTGGGGTGCAGGGGTAGGGTCTGATGGTTGTTCTTCAGCAACACCAGGGATTCGCGCACCGCCTGACGCGCCACCGCCTTGACCTCGGGGGAGGCGAGCAGTTGGGCATTGCGGGCGTGGGCTCGCTGGGAGGGTTTGACGCCGTCCATCAGCCCGGCGCGGAATTTGGCCCGCAGAATACGGCGCACAGCGTCGTCCAGCCGCGCCATGGGGATATGGCCCGCCTCCACGTCGGCTATGGTGTTGGCGATGAATTCCTTCCAATCGAAAGGCACCATCAGCATGTCCACTCCGGCGTTGATGGATTGGGGGCAGCGGGTGTTGGTGCAGCCCTCCACCAGTCCGTGGGAGTTCCAGTCGCCCACCACGAAGCCGTCGAAGCCCAGGCGGTTTTTCAGCACTTCCGTGAGCAGATACTGCTCGCCGTGCAGGCGCACGCCGTTCCAGCTGGAGTGGGAGGCCATGATGGACAGCACCCCGGCTTCTATGGCGGCGAAATAGGGGTAGGCGTGCAGGCGGATCAGCTCCTCCTCGGAGGAATAGTTGTTCCCCCGGTCCACCCCGTCTACGGTGCCGCCATCGGCCAGATAGTGTTTGGCGGTGGCCATGACGTAGTTGGGGCCTATGCGGCCCGTGCGCGACAGATCCCCCTGGTAGCCCAGGATCGCCTGCCGGCCCAGTTCGGACACCAGCTTGGGATCTTCAGAAAAACCCTCGTAAGTGCGCCCCCAGCGGTCGTTGACCACCACTGACAGGGCGGGCGAGAAGGTCCAGTCCATGCCGCTGGCGCGCACCTGCAGGGCGGTGATCTCGCTGATCTTGCGCACCAGACCGCCGTTGCGGGTGGCGCCCAGGCCTATGTTGTGGGGGAAAATGGTGGCGCCGTAGATCTTGTTGTGGCCGTGCACCGCATCCGTGCCCCAGGTGATGGGAATGGGCAGGCGGCCGTCGCTGGTATTCATGGAAGCTTCGTAGTAGGCGTCCAGGGCCGTCACCCATTCATCGAGACTCGCCTGCTTGTTGCCATTGAGAAATCCACCGCCGCCGTTGAGCACCGAACCCAGATGATAGTTTTTGACATCTTCCGGCGTGGTGCGGCTGATCTCCGCCTGGGTGATCTGGCCGACCTTCTGCGCCAGGGTCATGCGCGCCAGCAAGGCCTCCACCTGAGCGTTGATGGCGGCGGTCTCCGCGGCCGGGAACGGCAGCTTCAGCTGCGGCCAGAGCTCCGGGTTGCGGGGC
>Ga0065721_10004065_pt1 | contig 45200 bp, 43 predicted proteins | sample Mesricmetagenome_FD_59108 | JGI IMG/M metagenome (GOLD analysis project Ga0065721, IMG submission 59108) | Mesophilic microbial community from rice straw/compost enrichment Sample: eDNA_1 v2 (version 2) | ecosystem: Engineered > Solid waste > Grass > Composting > Bioreactor | place: USA: Davis...
CGCAGGCCGCGGGCAAGCGGCGGAGCCGGTAAGCGGAGATGCCGCAGGCCGCGGGCAAGCGGCGGAGCCGGTAAGCGGAGATGCCGCAGGCCGACTAGCGGAGACGGCAGTCAATGCCGGGGAAACGGCTGGCATAGATGCTGCCGTGCGCCGGACCGCTTCCGGGCCGACGGTGCTCGACGTCGGCACCGGCAGCGGCGCCATTGCCGTGACGCTTGCTGCGCAGCGTCGCGGCTGGCGCGTATGCGCGTCCGATCTGTCGCCGGACGCGCTTGAAGTCGCCCGCAGAAACGCGGCCCGCCACGAGGCGGCGGACCGCATGACGTTTCTGCAGGGCGACCTGCTCGCCCCCATCCTTCCCGGGGGCGAGGGAGAGCACATCGGCGTCGCGCTCGATGTGCTCGTGTCCAATCCGCCGTATATACCGGCGGCGGATATGCCGGGCCTCCAGCGCGAGGTGCGGGACTTCGAGCCGCATCTCGCGCTGGTCGGCGGGGCGGACGGGCTGGACCCGTACCGCCGCATGCTTGGGCAGCTTCGGCAGCTCGGGCGCATGCCCCGCATCGTTGCGTTCGAGCTCGGTATTGGACAGCCCCGCATTGTGGCGGAGCTGATGCACAGGCTCGGCGCATGGGACGAAATCCGCATCGTCAACGACTATGCGGGGATCGAGCGCCACATTATTGCGGTTCGGAACCAACCCTAGCTTTAACGGAATACACCTTGATTTGTAAAGACCGGCCGCATCTCGTCTACATCTATGTGCAACGCAGGTGCCGCATAAGTCGAACTCGACCTTTCGCCACACTTCCGTCCCGTTGGTAATAACAAGTGTTCGAAAAAAGGCCTCCGAACCCGCTCTCGAAGAGCGGGTTCGGGGGCCTTTTCGACTTTAGTTTGAGCTGCAAGTTCATACACGACCTTAGAGAGCGAGCAGAGCCGTCCAAATCGAGCTGTAAGTTCGCGAACGACCTTAGAGCGAGGTTTGAGCCGAAGAAACCCCGCTGCAAGTTCGTACACGACCTTAGAGAGCGAGCAGAACCGTCCAAATCGAGCTGTAAGTTCGCGAACGACCTTAGAGCGAGGATTGAGCCAAAGAAATCCCGCTGTAAGTTCATACACGACCTTAGAGAGCGAGCAGAACCGTCCAAATCGAGCTGTAAGTTCGCAAACGACTTTAGAGCGAGGAATGAGCCAAAGAAATCCCGCTGTAAGTTCGTACACGACCTTAGAGAGCGAGCAGAACCGTCCAACTGGAGCTGTAAGTTCGCAAACGACCTTAGAGCGAGGAATGAGCCAAAGAAATCCCGCTGTAAGTTCATACACGACCTTAGAGTGCGAGCAGAGCCGTCCAAATCGAGCTGTAAGTTCGCGAACGACCTTAGAGCGAGGTTTGAGCCGAAGAAACCCCGCTGCAAGTTCGTACACGACCTTAGAGAGCGAGCAGAACCGTCCAAATCGAGCTGTAAGTTCGCGCATGACCTTAGAGTGCGAGCAGAACCGTCCAAATCGAGCTGTAAGTTCGCAAACGACCTTAGAGCGAGGAATGAGCCAAAGAAATCCCGCTGTAAGTTCATACACGACCTTAGAGTGCGAGCAGAGCCGTCCAACTGGAGCTGTAAGTTCGCGCATGACCTTAGAGCGAGGAATGGGCCAAAGAAATCCCGCTGCAAGTTCATACACGACCTTAGAGAGCGAGCAGAGCCGTCCAACTGGAGCTGTAAGTTCGCGAACGACCTTAGAGCGAGGTTTGAGCCAAAGAAATCCCGCTGCAAGTTCGTACACGACCTTAGAGTGCGAGCAGAGCCGTCCAACTGGAACTGTAAGTTCACGCATGACCTTAGAGCGAGGAATGAGCCAAAGAAATCCCGCTGCAAGTCGTACACGACCTTAGAATGCGAGCACAGAACCGTCCAAATCGAGCTGTAAGTTCGCAAACGACCTTAGAGCGAGGAATGAGCCAAAGAAATATCCCGCTGTAAGTTCATACACGACCTTAGAGCGAGGTTTGCGCCGAAGAAATCCCGCTGTAAGTTCATACACGACCTTAGAGAGCGAGCAGAGCCGTCCAACTGGAGCTGTAAGTTCGCGCATGACCTTAGAGCGAGGAATGAGCCAAAGAAATCCCGCTGCAAGTCCCGCTGTAAGTTCGACAGGATGCCCCGGCGGCATTGACCGTCTGCGCGTTACTCCGGCATCATGCCCGTCGAAATCGCGATCCGGTTCCAGGCGTTGATCGTAACGGCCGCCATAATGATGTTGCCGATCGCAACGCTGTCGAAGTATTTAGCCGCTTCCTCGTACACCTCGTCGGGCACATGACGCTCGGAGATGAAGGTGATCGCTTCCGTGAGCTGCAGGACGGCGCGTTCCTCCGGCGTAAAATAATTCGTGTCGCGCCATGCGCTCAGCGCGTAAATCCGTTGCTCCGTCTCCCCGTTGTTCCGCGCGTCTTTTGTATGCATATTGATGCAAAACGCGCAGCCGTTCATTTGGGAAGCCCGAATTTTGATCAGCTCCAGCAGCCGGTGGTCGAGTCCGCTTTGTCGAATGTAGCTTTCCAGCCCCTGCATTGCCCGGTAAGCCTCCGGCAGCTCCTTGAACATGACAACCCGTTTCGTTTGATTCATGTTAACATCCACTCCCTTGTTCTAAGTATCCGGCAGCCGCCCAAAATCATAGATCATGTCTCTGGCTAGATCATGTCTCTGCTAGATCATGGTTCAGGGTAGATCATGGTTCTGACTAGATCATGTCTCCGCTAGATCATGGTTCAGGGTAGATCATGTCTCTGGCTAGATCATGGTTCAAGGCAGATCATGTCACTGCTAGATCATGGCTCTGGGGGCTGCGTTCTACTCTAAGACAAGATGGACGGCGGAATTGTGACATGAGCGAGCTTATCCGGGTTTTTGACGATATAAATGCGCGATATGGCCGTGCCGTCGCCGTTCAGCTCGAATACGGATACGTGATAGGGTTTGCCGTCCCGCACGGTCAAATAGCCGGCCATGCCGCCGACGACAACCGGGATGCACGTCTCTTGCAAAAATCCTTTCGGCACGACTCCCGCCATAAAAGCGGTAACGCGGTCCCGGCCGATAATCGGAAAGATGGCGGCGCGTACTTTGCCCCCTCCGTCGGTCATCAGCACGGCATCTTCGGACAGAAGCCGGATCAAGGCGCCGGTATCCCCCGCCCGCGAAGCGTGGATGAAGCTTTCGGCCAGCGCGGCGGCCTTGCTCCAATCCTGTTGCGAATCCCGCTCTGCGATACGGGCGCCGAGCTTCGCCTTGGCCCGGCTCATCATTTGCCTGCAGTTCGTTTCCGACTTGCCGACAATGCCCGCGATTTCGCTGTAATCGAAGTCCATCGCATGGCGAAGCAGAAATACCGCCCGTTCGATTCCCGACAGCTTCTCCAGCATGACGAGCATCGCATATGTGACGTCCTCGCGTTTGTCGACGGCCGAAGCTGGGTTATCTTCATCGGCGGTAGAGACAAGAGGTTCGGGCAGCCATACGCCCGTATAGATTTCCCTGCGCTTGCGGGCGGTCTTCAGCTCGTTCAGGCAGCGGTTCGTGACGGCTCTGGCCAGATACGCCTTGACGTGCCGGATGTCGGACAGCTCCTGCTCCTGAAGAGAAGCGAATACCTCTTGCACGGCATCCTCCGCATCTCCCGCGGAACCGAGCATTTTATAGGCCAGGCCGAACAGCAGCGAACGATAGGCGGCGTAAGCGTCGCTTATATTCATGGGTGCCGCTCCCTTCGATGACTTTTTATTTTTATATCCATTGAAATGCGGAACAAGCGGAATAGTGGGAATCGGACTGCAGAAACGAACGAAAACAAGCGGAATGGGGAAATCGAACGGAAGTAACGTCAGCGTTCGCCTTTGCAGAGGGATGGTCTCCGTTATGCGGTTCAAGGAAATCCAGGCATCCCTCTGCGAAAGCGATCATAAGCCGATTCCTCGAACAGCTTGGCTCGCGTGCAGCGAATGATTCGTTCAACTTTATTTAGTTGTATCAAAAAGGCTCATCGAAATCTACTAATTTGAAGCGGTTGATAGGTTTAGAGGCGGGACGAGGCGGACATACTGACGGATAGAGACGTTCCGGAACGCAAGCGAAGCGCGCCGACGGGCACGCGAGAGGAGCTTGTGCTTATGTCCCGTTATTATAATTCTTCCTATTCGTTTTCGTTGTCCAACAGCCCTTATCGTTATCCTTACCGCCGTTCTTACGGATTGATTGTATTTGCCCTTATGATATTGATTATGAGCTGGGAAGCCCAAAAGACGGACGCGGCCATGACGACCGGCGCGATTCCGGAAGAGGCGATCCGGCTGCGCATACTCGCTCATTCGGACCGGCCCGCCGACCAATTGATCAAGCGCGTCGTCCGCGACGAAATCGTGAAAGCGATGAACGGCTGGGTGGACGGTCCCGCATCCATCGAGGAAGCCCGCGCCGCCCTTAACGCCCGCATGCCCGAGATCGAGCGCATCGTAGCCGAAACGCTTGCCAGCCGCGGATTTGACTACGCGTTTACGGCCGAGCTCGGCCCCGTTCAGTTTCCGACCAAAATGTACGGCAGCCAAGTGTATCCGGCTGGCGAATACGAAGCGCTGCTCATTACGCTGGGCGAAGGGAAGGGGCAAAATTGGTGGTGCGTCCTGTTCCCTCCATTATGCTTTGTCGATGCGGCGACGGGCGAAGCCTCCGCTTCCACGGCAGCCGTTCAAGACACAGGCGCTGCGAAGATTGACGACGAAGCGAAAGCTTCCGGCAACGAAGGCCTGACCGGCGAAGGCAAGGGCGGCGCTCAACTTCGGACGGCGTCGGCGGAGGCAGCCGATACCCAGGCAGAAGCGCCCAAAGTCAAATTTTTTCTGTGGGAGATGCTGGAGGCCTTGATCGATTGGATCAAATCGCTGTTTGGCAAATGATGATCCGCGAGGCTCTATCCGTCCAGATAGGGCCTCGTGCCGCTGAGGGAACCGGCCGGCTGCGGCTTACGTTCAAGCGGAACAAATTGTGTTATAATAGCGGTAAAATTGCCGGACATCGAAGGTGCGGCAGCTTATCATATTTAGCCAAACTAAGGATTGAAATCATGAAGAAAACATCTACCGCCATCTGGCGAGCGGCCGATGGAAACGAACGGGCTGCAGACGCAGGCGACGCGGAGCGCCGGATTGCGGAGGCGGCGGCCGTTCTCCGGGAAGGAGGGCTGGTGGCCTTCCCGACGGAAACCGTATACGGATTGGGGGCCGATGCCCGCAACAGCGCGGCGGTTGCCCGCATTTTCGAGGCAAAAGGCCGGCCGTCGGACAACCCGCTAATTGTTCATATAGCCCATATCGGGCAGCTGGAGGAGCTGCTTCTGCCGTATCCCGAGCTGGCGAAACGGTTAATGGAACGCTTCTGGCCCGGACCGTTGACGGTGGTGCTGCCGGTAAAGCCGGGCGCGCTGTCGCCGCTGGTGACGGCGGGTCTGTCCACTGCGGGCGTGCGAATGCCGGATCATCCGCTGGCGCTGCGCTTGCTGTCGCTGGCGGGATGTCCGGTCGCGGCGCCCAGCGCCAACCGGTCGGGGAGGCCCAGTCCGACGACGGCCGGTCATGTGCTGGAGGATTTGGACGGACGCATCGACGGCGTCGTCGACGGGGGGCCGTCGGGAGTCGGACTGGAGTCGACCGTCGTGGAGCTGGACGGCGAACGGACGATTCGCATTTTGAGGCCGGGCGGCGTATCGGCCGAGGCGCTTCGGGCGGCACTGCCCGAGGCGCTGGTCCTGGAAGCCGAGGACGGCCGGGAAGCTCCGGCCGCGCCGAGATCTCCAGGCATGAAATATACGCATTACGCGCCGCAAGGAGAGCTGACGCTCGTTCAAGGGGAGCCTGATCGGACTGCCGCCTACATCCAGGCGCAAGAAGCCGCCGCCGCCGCGCAAGGCTTGAAGACGGGCGTGCTTGCCTTCGACGAGCGGCTGGACCGTTACCGGGCCGATCTGGTCATCGGCTTTGGCAGCGAGCGGCGGCTGGAGGAAGCGGCTTCCCGGTTGTATGCCGCCTTAAGGCGGTTTGACGAGGCCGGCGTTCAGCGGATTTGGGCCGAGGCTTGCCGCCCGGACGGCATTGGGGAAGCGCTGCTGAACCGGCTCGCGAAGGCGGCCGGGTATCGGATTTACGAAGCTTAGCGTCGGCATCCGCAGGGCAGGTTCCGGGTGTCATAAGTTCTTGAAGTATGTTTGACCTCTTGTCCGCATATGTTGGTAAGGAATGCAGGCGGACAAGGGGAGATGGGAAGTGGCTGAAGCCAATGTATATGCCGGACAGCTTTTGACGCTGCTGATCATGGCGATGGCGCTGGGGTTCGACGCCTTTTCTCTGGGACTGGGCATCGGCTTGAAGGGCATCCGCCTGCGCGATATCGTGAAGCTGGGAGCCGCCATCGGCTTGTTCCATATTATTATGCCGATCGGCGGAATGCTGACCGGCCAATGGGTGAGCGGCCTGCTCGGAGACGTTACGACGTTTGCCGCCGGCGTGCTGCTCATGCTGCTTGGCGCCCATATGATCTACAGCTCCTTCAAGGGCGGGGAGACGTTCTCGTTTAATTACCGGTCCAGCGTCGGCGTCTTGTTCCTGGCGCTCAGCGTCAGCGTGGACGCCTTTTCGGTCGGCGTGACGCTGGGCATCTTTTCGGCGGATTTCTGGCTGACGGTCTTGCTGTTCGGTTTTTTTGGCGGCATCATGTCCATGCTTGGGCTGCTGCTGGGCCGCAAGGTCGGCGGCAGGCTGGGCGAATACGGGGAGGCTTGCGGCGGCGCGATTTTGCTTGTCTTTGGCGTCATGTTCGTATTATGAAAGGGGATGACAGGTTGAAGCATATTTTGTTCGTATGCACCGGCAACACCTGCCGTTCGCCGATGGCGGAGGCTCTGCTCAGGAAGCTGGCCGCCGAGCGGGGGCTGGCGGTCGAAGTGCGCTCCGCGGGCGTGTCCACCGTGGACGGACTTCCCGTATCCGCTCCTGCGCTGGATTCGCTGCGGCGCCGTTCGATCGAGCATAACGGTTCTTCCAAAGCGCTGACGGCCGATACGGTCAAGTGGGCCGATCTGATCTTGACGATGACCTCCGGCCATAAGCGGCAGCTGCTGCAATGGCATCCGGAATCGGTCGACAAGACGTATACCTTGAAGGAATTTGTGCTTCAGGACGGCCAGGTGCTGAGCGATATAGCGGAGCTTGAAGGCCTGTATACGGAAATGCAAATGAAAAACGCGCTGGGGCAGCAGCTGTCGGAGGAAGAAAGGCGCAGGCTGCTGGAGCTGGAACGGCGGATTCCCAGCTTCGATATCGGCGATCCGTTCGGCGGCTCGCAGGCGGAATACGACAGCTGCTCCGACGAAATCGAGACGGCTGTCCGAAAGCTGCTGGACAAGCTGGACGGCTGAGCCGGCGGCTCGGGCCGGTTGTCCGAACCGGTATGGGCATTTTGCGCAGTTTGACGAATAAGGATTGATTAATGTCAGGTTTTCCGCTATGATGGGGGTACAAAGACGGTTTCCGATGTGACTGGCGACGGAAGTGGGTAACCACGGTGGAGCATCGGAATATACGGCCGGTCGCCTGGGCAAAGAGCAGCATGCTGACAAGCATGTCATGCTCTTTTTCGTCTTTTATAAGGAACTGCAGGGGAAAAAGTTTCTTCTTGTCGAATGCAAGGTATAATAAAAGCATGACCACGGAAAGGGTGTTGACCTTGAAAATTGCAATTGGAGCCGATCATGCCGGATACCGGCTGAAGGACGAAATTATTCCGCTTCTCCAATCGCTCGGCCATGAAATTCAAGACTTCGGCTGCGACTGCAGCCAATCCGTCGATTACCCGGATTATGCGATTCCGGTATGCGATCTTGTCGCTTCCGGCCAGGCCGACCGGGGAATTCTAATATGCGGCACGGGAATCGGCATGTCGATCGCCGCCAACAAATACCCGGGCATTCGCTGCGCACTGGTTCACGACCTGTTTTCCGCCAAGGCTACCCGCGAGCATAACAACACGAATGTGCTGGCGATGGGCGAGCGCGTCATCGGGCCGGGGCTGGCGCAGGAGATCGTCCGCGTATGGCTGGAGACGCCGTTTTCCGAAGGCGAGCGCCATATCGGCCGGATTAATAAAGTCATGGAATTGGAAAAGAAACATACGATTCATCCCTAAGCAGGGGGGTGCGCGCATGAACATATTATCGGACAATGAATACGGCGTCATCGCCGCAGGAGTTGAAACGGCGATTCGGGAGCTTGTTGCCGCAAGCGGGCTGACCGCAGGAAAGCTGCTTGTCGTCGGCGCAAGCACAAGCGAAGTGCTGGGCCGGCGCATCGGCACGTCGGGAGCGGTCGAAGTGGCGTCGGCAATTTACGCGGGAGTGGAAAAGGTTCGCGGCGACATCGGGTTTGTTCCGGCCTACCAGTGCTGCGAGCACTTGAACCGGGCGCTCGTAATCGAACGCGAGGCCGCTGAGCGGTACGGGCTGGAGACGGTGCATGCCGTCCCGGTTCCGAAGGCCGGCGGCTCGATGGCGGCCTACGCCTACCGGCATATGCGGCAGCCTTGCCTCGCCGAGACGATTCAGGCGCATGCGGGCATCGATATTGGAGATACGCTGATCGGCATGCATTTGAAGCGGGTAGCCGTCCCGGTCCGGCCGACGGTGAAGTCGATCGGCAGCGCGCATGTCACGATGGCGTATGCCAGGCCAAAACTCATCGGCGGCGCGCGCGCGGTCTACGAGCTTCCGCCGGAAGAAGCCGCCGCCTCGGGCGAAGGTTCCTCGCACGCCTGCGATTAGCGGGGACGGAGGAAAGGCCGCCTGAATATCAGGCCGGTCCGCGGCCGGCTTGTGCTTGACAAGCCGGCCGCACGGCAGCGGTTAAGATGGTGCCATTCATCCAACATTGGGTTATACGCCGCAAAGGCATAATATAAGGAGGAATATTCAGTGGAACAATTACGCAAACAAGATCCGGAAGTGATGAAGGCGCTTGGCCTGGAGCTGCAGCGTCAGCGCGACAACATTGAGCTGATCGCATCCGAAAATATCGTCAGCGAAGCGGTGCTGGAAGCGATGGGCTCCGTGCTGACGAACAAATATGCGGAAGGTTATCCGAGCAAACGTTATTACGGCGGCTGCGAGCATGTCGACATCGTCGAGGACATCGCGCGCGAGCGCGCGAAGGAGCTGTTCGGCGCGGAGCACGCCAACGTGCAGCCTCACTCCGGCGCGCAAGCGAACATGGCCGTCTACTTGGCGGCTCTGAAGCCGGGCGATACGGTGCTTGGCATGAACCTGGCGCATGGCGGCCATTTGACGCACGGCAGCCCGGTTAACGCATCCGGCCTTCTGTACAACTTCGTCGCTTACGGCGTGCAAGAAGATTCCTTCACGATCGATTACGAGGAAGTGCGCAAGCTCGCGTTCAAGCATCGTCCTCGCCTGATCGTCGCCGGCGCCAGCGCGTATCCGCGCATTATCGACTTCGAAACGCTCGGCCAAATCGCGAAGGATGTCGGCGCGCTGTTCATGGTCGATATGGCCCACATTGCCGGTCTTGTTGCGGCAGGCCTGCATCCGAACCCGGTGCCTCATGCGCATTTCGTGACGACCACGACGCACAAGACGCTTCGCGGACCTCGCGGCGGCATGATTCTGTGCCACAAGGCATGGGCGGCGGCCATCGACAAAGCGGTATTCCCGGGCTCCCAAGGCGGTCCGCTCATGCATATCATCGCGGCGAAAGCGGTCGCGTTCGGCGAGGCGCTGCAGCCTTCCTTCAAGGAATACGCTCAGCAAGTCGTCAACAACGCCAAGGTGCTGTCCGAAGAGCTGACGGCCAAAGGCATCAACATCGTTTCCGGAGGCACGGACAACCATCTGATGCTGATCGATACGCGCAACCTGAACATTACGGGCAAAGCAGCCGAGCATGTGCTTGACGAAGTAGGCATTACGGTGAACAAAAACGCGATTCCGTTTGATCCGACCAGCCCGTTCGTCACGAGCGGCATCCGCGTCGGTACGCCGGCCGCTACGGCTCGCGGCATGAAGGAAGATGCGATGAAGGTCATTGCCGAAGTCATCGCCATGGTGCTTAAAAATCCGGAAGACGCCGCCACGCTCGACAAAGCCCGCGGCATGGTAAGAGGTCTTACGGCGCAATATCCGCTCTATCCTGAATTAAACTATTAATTGACATATCATCATCTTTATAACACCGTCCAGGCATTCCAATGCCTGGCGGTGTTTTTTTGTTTCCGTGAACGTTCATCGAATAACGGACGGACACTATGGATTTATTCGATTGAATATTCAGAATAATAATCATAATTATAGTTTACTAAATATACCTATAATGTAATCGTTAATTGTGCGGTAACGACGTGTTTCATTGGATTTGGTCCGCGACCCGGGCTGTTTGGGCGGGAGAGGCGCCTGCGTTGCCGGAATCGGCACCGCGCGTGCTTTAAAGCTAGTCCCGATTAATGCAAGCAAGCTTTAAAGCGCGCAGTTATTAGTGTGGAGTCGCTTTAACACATATATGGTTTAACGTTCTGAAGCAAACGAGAATTAAAGATTTAAAGCTTTTTATTCATAAAATCCGGCAAAAATGGGCATTGTAATAGGGGCGATGGAAACACTTTAGGAGGAGAAACCGATTGACAATTATTATACACAGGATGTATATTGTTAAGCATTAAAGTAAGTTGTTAACGATGTGTAAACCACTATTTAATGTAAAATATTACATGAGAAGAAGAGGTTTTACAGCGATCGTTTTCATCTGCGGTTGTATAAAAAATATCAACATAGAAGGCAGGGATCTATTGCATGAAAGGGAGATTTAACAAGCCTGTTCAATTCATGCTCGTCATGATTCTCGCGTTCAGCACTTTGCTGGCGGCGTGCGGGGACAAGAACGGCAACAATGCGGGCGGCAACACCGGAGGACAAGAGCAGGAAGGCGGAAACAAAGGCGCGCCTCAAGAGTTCCGTTTCACGCTCGCGAGCGAGCCGCCAAGCCTGGATCCGGCTCTGATGACGGACGCCCAATCGTCCATCGTGGCCGCCGGCCTGTACGAGGGTCTAACGCGCCTGAACACGAAGGGCGAGCCTGAATTGGCGATCGCCAAAGAAATCAACGTATCCGAAGACGGCAAGACGTACACGATCAAGCTTCGCGACGATGTCAAATGGACCAACGGCGACAACGTGACCGCTCACGATTTCGAATACGCTTGGAAGCGCGCCCTGAATCCGGAGACGGCATCGGAGTATGCGTACATGCTGTATTACCTGGAAAATGGCGAGAAATACAATCTTGGCGAGGCCGAAGAGGCATCCGTAGGCGTTAAGGCGACGGACGACTTCACGCTGGAAGTCAAGCTGTATACGCCGGCTCCTTATTTCGAGAGCTTGCTGTCCCACTATACTTACCTGCCGGTACATCAAGCGACGGTTTCCGAGAAGCCGGACTGGGCCGCCGACGCCGAGACGATCGTGTCCAACGGTCCGTTTCTGCTGAAGCAATGGTCGCACGGGGACAAGCTCATTTTGGAGAAAAATCCCGACTACTACAATAAAGCGAAAATCAACTTCGACAAAGTGACGATTTCGCTGGTCGAAGACGACAATACGGTTTACCAGCTGTTCCAAACGGACAAAATCGACTGGATCGGCGCCCAAGCCGGCTCCGTTCCGACCGACCTGACGCAGCAAGTGATCAAGGAAGGGAAGGCCGAGGTAACTGCGGTTGCTTCGACTTACTACTACCTGTTCAACACGCAAAAGGCGCCGTTCGACAACGTGAAGATCCGCAAAGCGTTTGCGATGGCGGTTGACCGCCAGTCGATCATCGACAACGTTGCGCAAGCGAACCAGCAGCCGGCCTTCGGCCTGGTGCCTCCGAGCATCGCCGGTCCGGATGGCAAGCCGTTCCGCGACGTGTATCCGGACAATTTCTTCGAGGAAAATGTGGAAGAAGCGAAGAAGCTTCTGGCGGAAGGCATGGCTGAAAAAGGTTTGAAAACCTTCCCGGAAGTAACGCTGCTGTACAACACGAACGAAGGCCATAAAAAAATGGCGGAAGCGATCGTGGACATGTGGCGCAAAAACCTGGGCGTAGAAGTGAAGCTGGCGAACCAGGAATGGGGCACGTTCCTCGAGTCGAGAAAAGCGGGTCACTTCGACATCGCTCGTTCCGGCTGGGGCGCGGACATCAACCATCCGATCAACTTTACGTACGACCTGATTCACCCGAACTCCGGCAACAACGACGGCAAATATTCGAATGACCAGGTGAAGCAGCTGCTTGACGGCTCTCTGGTTGCGGAGACCGGCGAGGAAAGCATCCAAATGATGGCCGACGCCGAGAAAATCGCGATTGCCGACGACATGGGCGTATTGCCGATCTACTACTACACGACCGTAACGATGGTCAAGGACGGCTTCGAGAACGTATTCTCCGACTACGCGGGCCATCTGGACTGGGTGTACGGAAGCAAAAAGTAAGCCCCGCGCTTGCCGCGGCTTGGGCGATGTAGAGTAACCGTTGGGAAAGGGTATATATAGTCTCTCTATATATACCCTTTTCAAATGCCAATATTGATGGAGAGAGAGTGGGTGATCCTTTTGTTCCGCTATATTATCAATAAAGTTGTCTTTATGCTGCTGTCATTGTTTCTGCTCATTTCCGCAACGTTTTTGCTGATGAACGCGATACCGGGAAGCCCGCTCCAATCCGAAAAGGCGCCTAACCCGCAAGTGCAGAAAAACCTGGAAGCGTATTACGGCCTGGACAAACCGCTGATCGTCCAATACGGCAAATATTTGTCCAACCTGCTGCAAGGCGATATGGGCATTTCCATGAAGAAAAAGTTTCAGTCCGTGGACAAAATGATCGCGGATTCGTTTGGACCTTCCTTAAAGCTCGGCATCGTCGCGATCGTGACGTCCGTAGTCGTCGGCTGCATCCTGGGCATTCTGGCAGCCATGTATCACCGCAAAATGCTTGACAATGTTTCCATGATTATCGCCGTTGTCGGCTTATCGGTGCCCAGCCTTGTCCTGGCGCCGGTGCTGCAATATTTTTTGGCATCCAAATATCGAATTTTCGAAGTCGCGGGCCTGAACGGGCCGCTGGATTACGTATTGCCGACGATCGCCTTGGCTTCAGGGCCGATCGCGTTTATAGCAAGGCTGCTCCGATCGACCATGATTGAAGTGCTTCATGCCGATTTCATTAAAACCGCCAAATCCAAAGGGCTTTCCGGCTATGTGATCGTAGCCCGCCACGCGCTCCGCAACTCCATGCTGCCCGTCGTCACCTACCTGGGTTACTTGACTGCAGGCATCATTACGGGTTCGGTCGTGGTGGAAAAAATATTCGCCATTCCGGGTATCGGAAAGCACTTTGTTACCAGTGTAATAGATCGCGATTATCCGCTCATTATGGGCATTACCATCTTTTATGCCGTTATTCTAATGGCGGCCCGTCTGCTGTCGGATATCGCCTATGTATTCGTCGATCCGCGCATGCGCGCGTCCGGCGGAAAGGGGGCCAAATAAGCGATGTCCGATTCCAAAACGACTTACTCATCCGACAACTTGTCCCCCGAGATGTTCCAGAAGCTGAGCCGCGAACGCGCGGTCAAGGACGAAGCGGGACGCAAAAGCCTGACCGCCTGGCAGGATATCCGCATGAGGCTGATGAGCAACAAGCTGGCGATGACCGGCTTCTGGATTATCGTCGTCATGACGCTCTGCGCCTTTATATTGCCGATCGTATGGCCGTTCGACCATTACACGAACGATTTGGCCAATACGAACCAGGCGCCGAACGCCGTACATTGGTTCGGTACGGACGAGCTGGGGCGCGACATGTTCGAGCGAACTTGGAAGGGCGCGCAAGTTTCCTTGTTCGTCGGCGTGGCCGCCGCGCTCATCGACCTGATCATCGGCATCGTGTACGGCGGCATTATGGGCTATTACGGCGGCAAAGTGGACGAGGTCATGAACCGGTTTGCCGAAATTTTGTACTCCATTCCGTACCTGCTTGTCGTCATCCTGCTGCTCGTCGTCATGGAGCCAAGCTTGACGACGATTATCGTCGCAATGTCCATTACGGGCTGGATCAATATGGCCTGGATTGTGCGCGGCCAAATCATGCAGCTGAAAAATCAGGAATATGCGCTGGCTTCCAAGTCGCTTGGCGCAAGCTCGATGCGCATTATTTTCCGCCATCTGATTCCGAACGCCATGGGGCCGATCCTCGTGACGCTGACGCTGACGATTCCGAATGCGATCTTTACGGAAGCGTTCCTCAGCTTCCTCGGTCTCGGCGTGCAATCGCCCGTCGCATCCTGGGGAACGATGATCGACGACGGCGTAGGCGGCATTCTGGCGAACTCGCCGTGGCGTCTGTTCTTCCCGGCATTATTTTTGAGCTTGACCATCTTTGCGTTTAACGTATTCGGCGACGGACTGCGCGACGCGTTCGATCCGAAGCTGAAAAAATAACGGCTTGATCCAAAGCCGAGAGGAGGTCACCGTGATGAAGACCTTGCTGGAAGTGAAAAATTTAAGCGTCTCCTTCGACGTGTACGCGGGCGAAGTGCAGGCGATTCGAGATATAAGCTTTAAAGTGAACAAAGGGGAGGCCGTCGCGATCGTCGGGGAATCCGGTTCCGGCAAAAGCGTGACGGCGCAAACGATCATGAGGCTCAACCCTTCGCCGCCAAGCCGGATCAAAGGCGGATCGGTCAAATTCGAAGGGCAGGAGCTGCTGACCTTGTCCGAGAGAGAGATGCAGACGATTCGCGGCAACAAGATCGGGATGATCTTTCAAGATCCGATGACGTCCTTGAACCCGACGATGACCGTCGGTGATCAGATTATGGAGGGCTTGGTCAAGCACCAGAACATCGAGAAAGGCAAGGCGCGCGAGCGTGCCGTCGAGATGCTCCAGCTGGTCGGCATCCCGAACCCGGAATCCCGGTTGAAGCAGTTTCCGCATCAATTTTCGGGCGGCATGCGCCAACGCGTCATGATTGCGATCGCGCTGGCCTGCAATCCGGCCTTGCTGATCGCGGACGAGCCGACGACCGCATTGGACGTAACGATCCAGGCGCAAATTATGCGCGTCATGAAGGATCTGCAGCGGAAGATGGGCACTTCCATCATTTTGATTACGCATGACCTTGGCGTCGTGGCCGACGTATGCGATCGCGTCATCGTCATGTACGCGGGCAAAATCGTGGAAACCGGAACGAAGTGGGAAATATTCAAAAACCCGCAGCATCCGTATACGCGCGGTTTGCTTCGCTCGCTTCCCCGTCTCGATCAGAAGAAGGAGGAGCCGCTCGTTCCGATTCCCGGCACGCCTCCGGACCTGATCAAACCTCCGGCCGGCTGCAGCTTCTGCGCCCGCTGCGACGAGGCGATGAAAGTGTGCGTGGACAACGATCCGCGCCTGCATGCCATTGAAGACAGCGACTCCCACGCGGCGGCTTGCTGGATGCTGCATCCGCTCGCGAAGCGGGAGGTGCCGGTATGAGCGCTCCGTTGATTGAAGTAAAGGATTTGCGCAAATTTTTCGATTTGGGCGGCGGCAATCTATTGAAGGCCGTCAACGAAGTCAGCTTCTCCGTCGGCAAAGGCGAGACGGTCGGCGTCGTCGGCGAATCCGGCTGCGGAAAGTCGACGGCGGGCCGTACGATTATGCGGCTGTACGAGCCGACTTCCGGCAGCGTGACGTTTGACGGCAAGGACATCTACAAGCTGCGGGGCTCCGAGCTGAAGGGGCTGCGCCGCAATATGCAGATGATCTTTCAGGACCCTTACGCATCGCTGAATCCGCGCATGACGGTCACCGATATTATCGGCGAGGCGCTGGACATTCACAACCTGGCCGGAAGCCGCAAGGAACGGAAGCGGAAGGTCGAGGAGCTGCTCGACCTGGTCAACCTGAACCCGGATCACGCGACCCGGTATCCGCATGAGTTTTCCGGCGGCCAGCGGCAGAGGATCGGCATTGCCCGCGCACTTGCGGTCCGTCCGAAGTTTATTATCGCCGACGAGCCGATTTCCGCTTTGGACGTGTCGATTCAGGCGCAGGTCGTCAACCTGATGCAGGATTTGCAGCGGAAGATGGGGTTGACGTATCTGTTTATCGCGCATGATCTGTCGATGGTGAAGCATATCAGCGACCGTGTGGCGGTCATGTATTTGGGCAAAATCGTCGAGCTCGCGGAAAGCGGCGAGCTTTACGGCGACCCGCGCCATCCGTATACGCGCGCGCTGCTGTCCGCGATTCCGATACCGGATCCGGAAGTGGAGGCGACCCGCGAGCGGATCGTGCTGAAAGGCGATTTGCCGAGCCCGATTCATCCGCCGAAGGGCTGCCAGTTCCACACGCGCTGCCCGATGGCTACCGAGAAATGCAAGACGGACGAGCCGAAGCTGCTCGAAGTGAAAAAAGGCCATTACGCCGCCTGCCATTACGCCTGACCGGCTTGCGGCATAACAAACAGCCTCCGGATCGCGCATCTGCGCGTTCGGAGGCTGTTTGCCGTTTCCTATGGTTCGAAGCTTGAGCGGTCTTTCGGCTCATTTGAAAGGTTTATCGCACCGCGGTTGTCCGCTTCGTTATTTCACTTTTACGCGCACCGTTACGGTTTTGCCCTGGAACGAAGCTTTGATCGTGGCCGAGCCTTTGGCGACGGCGGTGATCTTGCCGTCCTTCACGGTCGCTACGCTCGCTTTGGAGGTTGTCCAGACGGCGCTGTCCGTTTGATCCGCCGGATTGCCCGTCGTATAAACGGCCGTCAGCTTGACGGTTTGGGTCTGGCCCGCCGTCATCTCCAACGATTTGGTCGACAGCTCCAGCGATTTCAGCTTCGGCGTAACGACAACGGGAATTTCCACCGTTTTGCCTTGATACGTCCCGGTTACTTTGGCCGATCCGACATTGATCGCCTTGACCGAGCTTGCGCCGCTAGGCATGGCGATATCGGTGTTGTTCACGACCCAGTTCATTTTGGAGCCCAGCGATACCGTTTTGCCGCTTTTGTAATGGCCGGTTACTTTAATCGACTTGGAGCGGCCGGGATTCAGCTCGATGATGGACGGCTCCGCCGTCAGCTTGACGATTTCCTCCTCGATCTTCACCTTCACCATAACGGATTTGTTCAAATACGTTCCGGTCAGCGTGACGTTGGAAGGCTCCAGCCCTTTCATTGCCGTATCCATAATGACGATATTGTCGGATTTCGTTTCCCATTTGATCAGGCCGCTAATGTCGGACTCCTCGCCCTTTTCGTTGACCAGGGTCACTTTAGGAAGATCGGTGTTTTTGCCGATGATGGCGCTGACTTCTTTCGCTTCCGGTATCAGCTTGACCGGCTTCAGATGAACGGTCAGCTTGATGTCGGCTTTATAGCCTTGGACATGAGCGGTCAACGTCGTTTCGCCCAGCTCCTTGGCCGTCCATTTCAAATCCTTCACCGATGCAATTTCGTCATCCTCGACGGTCCATTTAACCAGCTTGGTCACATCGACGACGCTGCCGTCGAACGTGGTCGCCCTAATTTTGGGCAGGTCGCCGCTGACTCCGACAAAGCCGTCAATCGCATCCAGATCAGCGCTCAGCTTCGTAATGCTCGGATAGACCGTGATGTCGATGCTGCGGCTGATGCCCTTGTAGGAAGCCGTAATTTTGGTCGTGCCGATCGCCTTCGGCGTCACCAAGCCGTTCGATACGGTCGCCACCATCACGTCGGAGGACGTCCATTCGGCAAGGCTCGTCACGGTACTCGTCACATTGCTGTTCGTCAGCACTTCGGCTTGAATTTGGATCGGTTGGTCTTGAAGCTGCAGATGGTATTCCTTTTCAGGCGTCAGCTTGATGGATTGGTACGGCGTGCGCACGACGACGTCGATCTTGTCCGTTACGCCCAGATGCGAGACGGTAATCGTCGTTTTGCCCGGAGCGACCGGGGTAACGACGCCGTCTTCCACCGTCAGCACTTTCGAGTTGCCGGTTGTCCACTTCGCTTTGTCGGTCACATTCAGCGTTCCGCCGGTTTTAGGAGACGCCATGGCCGTTAACTTCGTATCGTCGTCGCCGACCAGCAGCTCAAGCAAGCCGTTAGCCTGGTCGGGCTCGATCTCGATCGATTTGTATGGCGAAACGACGGTCAGCTTGACCGTGTCGGATTTGCCCTTGTACGCTGCCGTAATCGTGACGGTGCCGGGGCCGACGAGCGTAATCTCCCCTTTGTTCACCGCTGCGACGGAGGAGCTGGACGTCGACCATACCGCTTTGTCCGTAATATCGGCGGTTACGCCGTTTTTGCTGCCGTGCGCGGCGAAGGTGAGCGATTGGCCCAGCTCGACGTTGTCGATGGCGGCTTCGGCCGGAGCCGAGCCTTGCATAATCGTAACTTCATCATATACGTAATCGGAGGTTGCCTTAACCGAAACGGTATAACCGCCGTAAGTTGCGCTTATCGTCGCCGTCCCTTTGCCCGCGCCGGTCAGCACGCCCTTGTCGACCTTGACGACGGAGCTGTTCGACGTTTTCCATACCGCGCTGGCGGTAACGTCTTTCTTGGAAGTCGAACCCGAGAGAGAAGCGAGGACGGAGACGTTCACCTTGTCCCCCTCGACGTACATGACCAGAGCCGAAGAGCTTGAATCGTAATCGGACGCATCGTAACTGAGTTCGATTCCCGTCACCGTCTCGTCCGCGGCGATGGCGGCATTCGACATGGGCAGCATCAACAGTATGAAGGCCATGGCGGCCGCGATCCATTGGCGAGAGTTCCTCCGCGACATATTCCAACGAGTATGTAAGTTCACTTCACCTTGTCCTTTCGATGGGAATATTTTCTTCTCCTTTTTATAACGGCTTTTAGACTTGGAAATTGAAGGTTTGCGCACAAAATGGGTCTTCGGCCCGTGCCGGTTCCGATGCTTGAGGACCGTCGGCTTAAGGGAATGAATAGAAGAAATTAGGAATCCGTCAGCGGATCTTAAGCTTTTGTTATGGTTTGCTTACAAGCCTCTTAACGATTGAGCGGTATCTTGAGAGAGAAGGATCGACGGGTATCCCAGGGTATCTGCAAGCTGATTAGGAGGCTGCCGCTATGAAAATAAATCTGTATGTGCTGTACGGAGGCAAATCCGTCGAGCACGAGGTGTCGTTGAAAACCGCATTTACCGTGCTGCATGCGATTGACCGGAATAAATACGATGTGTATCCCGTCTATATTACGCGGGAAGGGCTCTGGTGCGCTCCGGGCCGGCAGGACGTTCCCGCCGCCTCGGTCGGAGATCTGGAGCTGAAGCCCGAAGCGGAGGACGTTCCGCGTTCTATGGGAGACGCCTTGCTGCGCTGCTTCGGCGTGGCGGGTCCGAAGGTTGCGCTGCCCCTGCTGCACGGCTCCAACGGCGAAGACGGCACTGTGCAGGGGCTGCTGGAGCTGCTGGACATTCCGTACGTCGGCAACGGGGTGTTGTCGTCCGCGGTAACGCTGGACAAGGACGTCGCGAAACGGCTGCTGGAGCAAGCCGGCATCCGGCAAACGAAACATATCTGCATTCGTCTGACCGACTGGCAGGAGGAAGGCCGGCGGCTGCTGGAGCGGGTGCGGAGCGAGATCGGGTTTCCGTGTTACGTCAAACCGTCTTCGCTCGGCTCGAGCATCGGCATCAGCCGCTGCGAGAACGAAGCGGAGCTGTCGGCAGGCGTGGAAGAAGCTTTCCGTTTCGACGCAAAGCTCGTCGTCGAACGGGAAATCGACGGGCGGGAAATACAGGTCGCCGTCATGGGCAACGAGCGCCCGATCGCATCTTTGCCGGGCGAATTCGTGCATCGGCAGCGCTTTTTCGATTACGAGACGAAATACTTCGACAAGGAGCTGGCGATGTCCATTCCCGCCGCCTTGCCGGACGGACTGACCGAGCGGATTCGGGAGGCGGCGGTGCGGGCTTATGCCGCCTTGTGCTGCTCCGGGCTGGCGCGCGTCGACTTTTTCCTTGATGCGGCCGGGGAGCTGTATATAAACGAGATCAACGCTTTGCCGGGATTTACGTCCGCGAGCATGTATCCCGTCATGTGGGAAAGAACGGACGGCACCACGTATGCCGAGCTGGTCGAGAAGCTGATCGATTACGCTTGGAACCGGCATACGGACAAGCAAGCGCTGCAATATGCGAGGTGACGGCATGGGAGCGGCAGTAAGCGACGCGAACGTCCAACGTGGGGAAGGGCTGCAGTCGGCAGAAGCGAACGTCCAACGTGGGGAAGGGCTGCAGTCGGCAGAAGCGAACGTCCAACGTGGTGACGGGCCGCAGTCGGCCGAAGAGAACATCCTGCAGGGGGATAGGCTGCAGTCGGCAAATGCGAACGTTCTGCGGGGCTGTTCGCCGGCCGAGGTACTTGCGGCATCCATTTATCGCGATACGGCAGCGGAAGTGAGCTTGGGAGCGATTCGCGGCAACGCCGCGGCTGTCCGCGCCGCATTGCCCGCCGGGGTCCGGCTGATGGCCGTCGTCAAAGCAGACGGCTACGGCCATGGCGGAGCGGTATCCGCCCGCATGGCGGAAGAAGGGGGCGCCGAACTGCTCGCGACGGCTTACTTGGAGGAAGCGCTCGGACTCCGGGCGGCCGGCATTCGGCTGCCGATCCTCGTCCTCACGCCGATTCGGCCGGAGGATGCGGCGCTGGCTGCAGAGCATGATTTGATGCTGACCGTCGCCGGGGCGGATTGGCTTCGCCAAATGCAGGAATGCCGGCCATGGCGGTTGCGCCAGGCCTCGGACGGCGGATTACCGCTCAAGATCCACATTAAAGCGGACACGGGGCTGGGCAGGCTCGGCATTCGGAGCAAGGCCGAATGGGACGAGCTGGCGCCTTTGCTTCGCGGCGGGGGTGTCGTTGTCGACGGCTTTTATACGCATTTTGCGACGGCCGGGCTCGAGGATGTTACGTATCTGTTGCGGCAGCACGCGCGGTTTATGGAGATGAAGGAATGGGTGCGCGAGTCGGGCATTGAAGTCGGCAGCTGGCATTGCGCGGGCAGCGCGGCGGCGCTTCGCTTTCCTTGGCTGGCGATGGATATGGTCCGCATCGGCGCGGCCCTGTACGGCTTCGGCCCCAAGAGGGCGGTCGATTCCCTCCAGCTTCGTCCTGCCATGAAATTGCGCAGCAGGCTGCTTCAGACGAAGCTGCTGCGCAAGGGCGAGGTGATCGGCTACGACAATTCCTATGAGGCGGACGAGGATCAGTGGATCGGAACGGTGCCGATCGGCTATGCCGACGGCTGGACGCAAAGCTTCAGGGGCTCGGAAATGCTGGTCGAAGGACGGCGCGTGCCGATTGTGGGCAAAATTTGCATGGATCAGCTCATGGTGCGCCTGCCCGGGCCATGCCCGCCCGGCGCCGAAGCGGTGCTGATCGGCAGCCAGGGGGACGAATGCGTAAGCTGCGCCGATCTTGCGGCTTATCTGGGAACGGTGCCTCAGGAAGTGACGACCGGCTTGTCCGGGCGGATCAAGCGAATCTATACAGAGTAGAGGAGAGGATGGAGATGGAGCGGAGTTTGAGCGGAACGAAACCGTCTGCCCTTGTGAGGTTGGAGCGGGAGAGGATCGGACAGGGAACGCTGGTGCTGGTTAATGCCGGACAACCGGCGCGCTTGCCGGCCGGGGAAGCCCGCCTGGAGGCCGTCGGCGGCCAAGCGGGCTTGATGGCGCTGGATCCGTCGATCCGGCTGGAGCGCGAATGTTTGGCGCGGCTGCAAGAGCTGCTGGCCGCCGCCGGCGCCAAAGACGGTATCGTCGTCGTCAGCGGTTACCGCAGCCGGGAAGAACAGCGGGCGATTTATGAAAGCAGTTTGCGGGACAACGGCCTAGATTATACGGCTAAATATGTCGCCTTGCCCGGCAGGAGCGAGCATCACACGGGGCTGGCGGTGGACGTCGGGGAGTTGAACGACGGCGTCCTTGATTTTATCGCGCCTTCTTTTCCGGACCGGGGCAGTTGCTTGGCTTTCAAAAGATTGGCGGCGCGGTACGGCTTTGTCCAGCGATATAAAGAAGGGAAGGAAGCCGTGACGGGCATCGCCTGCGAGCCTTGGCATTATCGCTACGTCGGACGTCCGCATGCCGAGCAGATGGAAACTTTGGGTTATTGCCTTGAGGAATATACGCAATATATCAAGTCGTTTGTCTACGAAGGACCGCGGCTGACGGCGAAGGACGAGCACGGCACGTACGAAATGTATTACGTCCGCGCGTCTGACGGGCCATGGACCGAAGTGCCGTTGCCCGATTGCGACACGTATGACTTATCCGGCAATAATGTGGATGGATTCATCGTCACTGCGTACCGGGGGGATTGAGCGGGGCGGGTCTGGGCAGCGGAAGCGGCCTGCCGGAACCATCCCGGTCGCCGGGGCCGTTCCGCTTGAAGTGCATCTGTTGCCGGGTCACGCCCGCTTGAAGTGCTGGAAGAATTGCTATATGGAAGTGCAAGGAGGAATCGGCTATGAAGGTCGGAGCGGTAAAGGGCCCGGGTTTACCGACGGGCCGGTATGGCGGCTTGGATGCCTTCAAGCTGCTGGCCGCCATGCTCGTTGTCGCAATTCACACGGGACCGCTCGTTTCTTACGACGCCGAGGCCGATTTTATGGTGACCGGCATCGCCGGACGTCTGGCGGTTCCCTTTTTCTTTGCGGCTTCGGGATTTTTATTTTTTCGCAAGCTGACGGGCGACGAACGCGAAGACGGTCGAAGACTGCGGCGTTATGCGGGACGAATTGCAGGCTTGTACGGTTTCGCCATGCTGCTGTATTTGCCGCTTAATGTATATAAGGGTGATTTTCGCGAAGGGCGGTCGGCCCTTTCTCTGGCCAGGGACGTGGCGATTGACGGGACCTTTTATCATCTGTGGTATCTCCCTGCGCTGCTGACCGGCATCGTTATCGTTTATTATTTGCATAAATGGTTTGGAACGGGAGTTTTGGCGTTCTTGGGGCTGCTTCTGTACGCAACGGGCCTGCTGGGCGACAGCTACTACGGGCTGGCCGTCAAAGCGGATTTGCTTGACCGGCTGTTCGGGAGCATGTTCGAATGGTTCGATTATACGCGCAACGGCTTCTTTTTTGCTCCGGTCTATTTAATCATGGGACTGTGGGCGGCGCGGCATCCCGTGCAGTTGAATATGCTCCCGCTGCTTGGCGTGCTGTTGAGCGTCAGCTTGGCGGGGCTGTTTGCCGAAGGTATTATGCTGAGAGAAGCGGGCTGGCCACGTCATGACAGCATGTACGTGCTGCTGCTGCCTGCGGTGTACCTCCTGCTCCGCATTTCATTGCTCGTCCAGGTTCGCGGATTTCCGAATGCGGGGGAGCTCAGCCAATGGATCTACATCGTTCATCCCGCGGCGATCGTAGCGGTTCGAGGTGCCGCCGAAGTCGCGGGGATGGAACGTTTGCTGGTTGGGGATTCGCTGATTCATTACATCGCCGTCTGCTTGTTGTCGGCTTTCGTATCGGCGGTTGCGATCCGCGTTCACTTGAGCCTGCGGTCGTCGCGGCTGGCGGAATCTCGCGGTTGATGACGGCAAAACTTGTGAGGTTGCAGGCGATCGAACAAGCGAAAGGCACTGGCGCAGGCAGATGATGACGCAGGCAGAATGTGATGGCGGAAGGCACAGGCGAGGGCGGGATATATCGAGTGGAGAGGATGTCGGGAAGCATGAGCCCCGGCATCTTTTTTTATTTCTTGCAGGATGCCGCCGAGCTGATCGCCGAACTGGCGTGTCGTCAACAACTTCGATGAGAAGATTGGTAAGTACCAAAATCAACGTTGCAGCATAGCGGTGCCATGGTGCGGGGCGCTGTAAGTCACAAAATCGACGATGCAGCCCGCGCCCTGTCCGCCATGAAGGCGGCCGTGCGGCAAAACCGCAAAAATATTGCCTCCCGTGATGCAAGCCCACCTTTACAGTGCTATAATAAATTGGATTGTGACCATGCTAACAAGAGGATATTCGAAGTCCGATATGAGACGACCGACAGGAGAAGTCCATGCGCGGATGATACATCCGTCGTTGGCGGCTGCAGACAAAGTGAAATTTGGGAGGAATTACGCTCCATGAGCAAAGTAGTAATTTGCGATCATCCCCTGATTCAGCACAAGCTGACGTTTATACGGGACAAACGGACAAATACAAAGGACTTCCGCGAGCTGGTGGACGAAGTGGCTACGTTGATGGCCTATGAAATTACGCGCCATATTCCGCTCGACACGATTCAAGTGGAAACGCCGGTGGCCGTATGCGACGCCAAGGTCGTATCGGGCCGCATGCTGGGCCTGGTGCCGATTCTTCGGGCGGGTCTGGGCATGGTGGACGGCATTCTAAAGCTGATTCCGGCGGCCAAGGTCGGCCATATCGGACTTGCCCGCGATCATGAAACGCTGCAGCCCAAAGAATATTACATGAATTTGCCGACCGACGCCAAAGACCGGCTGCTGATCGTCATCGATCCGATGCTGGCAACGGGCGGCTCGGCGATTGCGGCGATCTCGTCGCTCAAAAACCGCGGCTGCGACCAGATCAAGCTGATGTGCCTCATCGCGGCGCCGGAAGGCGTAAAGGCGGTGCAGGAAGCGCATCCCGACGTCGATATCTACATCGCCGCCCTGGACGAGAAGCTGGACGAGAGAGGATACATCGTTCCGGGTCTCGGAGACGCGGGCGACCGCATGTTCGGAACGAATTAAGCGGCCCGCTGCGAATGGTATGTTGTAGTTTGGCGCATAAACGCGAATGAAGAAGTAGGAGAGGGATATTTTGTCTAAACTAAGAGTGATGACCATATTCGGCACCCGTCCGGAGGCGGTCAAGATGGCTCCGCTCGTACTGGAGCTGCAGCGCCGCGAGGAAGAGATTCAATCGATCGTATGCGTAACCGCGCAGCACCGGCAAATGCTGGACCAGGTGCTGGAGTTTTTTGAAATCAAGCCGGATTACGACCTGAACGTCATGAAGGAGCGGCAGACGCTTACGGAGACGACGGTCCGCGTGCTGGAGGGGCTCGAGCCTGTGCTGGAGCAAGCGAAGCCGGACATCGTGCTGGTGCACGGCGATACGCAGACGACATTTCTGGCCAGCTATGCAGCGTTTCTGAAAAAAATCAAAGTCGGGCATGTCGAGGCCGGGCTGAGAACGTGGAACAAAATGTCGCCGTATCCGGAAGAGATGAACCGCCAGCTGGCGGGCGTGCTGGCGGATATCCACCTGGCTCCGACGGACTGGTCCGCCAACAACCTGCGCAAGGAAAACAAGTCCGAGGATACGATCTACGTCACGGGCAATACGGCGACGGACGTCTTCCAATATACGGTGGACGAATCGTTCACGCATCCCGTGCTCGAGTGGGCCGAAGGCAAGCGGCTTATCTTGATGACGGCGCATCGCAGGGAATCGCTCGGCGAGCCGCATCGGAACATCTTCCGCGCGGTGAAGCGGATTGCGGACGAATTCGAGGATGTGGCGTTCGTCTACGCGATGCATCTCAATCCGGCCGTTCGCGAGCCGGCGTACGAGATATTGGGCGGCCATCCGCGCATTCGGCTGATCGATCCGCTGGATGTGTTCGAAATCCACAATTTCTTCCCGCATACGTATATGATTATGACCGATTCCGGAGGCATCCAGGAAGAGGCGCCGTCCTTCGGCGTGCCGACGCTGGTGCTGCGCGACACGACGGAGCGGCCGGAAGGCATCGAAGCCGGAACGCTGGAGCTGGCCGGCACGGACGAGGAGACGGTGTACGCGAAAGCGAAGGCGCTGCTGACGGACAAATCGCATTATTGCAAGATGAGCCAGGCGGCCAATCCGTACGGCGACGGCCGCGCTTCGGAGCGGATTGTCGACGCGATCCTGCATCATTTTGGAAGATTGAAGCAGCGTCCCGAGCCGTTCACACAACGTTCATAGTTTGCCTCCTGAAAGACGCAAATGCCCGCAATATACAGCATACAGTGGTACTGTACGGTTCCGTGAGGCCGAAATGCCTTGTGCGGCAAGGGTTTTGAGACGTTCTTTCCAAGAAAAGAAGCGGTTATTTCAATTGACAAACCTTGCGGCGCTTCGATAAAATATATGAGGATTGACAGGGGTACAAGCCTATGAATGGAAAGGGCAACGGCGACAATCCATTGAAAGCGGCAGCACTGCTTGGCGCTTTGGGACTGGATGTCGGGATTTGTATTTTCATCGGGTATTGGCTCGGATCCATGGCCGGCGAACGCTTTGGCGACGCCAAGGCCTGGACGGTCGGGGGATTGCTCCTCGGGCTGGCCGTCGGCATCATTACGGCCATCATGATCGTCAAGAAGGTGTTGGAGGACTCCGATGGATAACATCCTGAAATCGGCAACCCGCTGGTTAATGTTTCTGATTGCGGCCTGTTTGCTGATCTGGGCGGCAATTCCGGATTGGAAGCCGATGGCGATGGGATTGGCTGCCGGTCTTACTGCGAGCGCAATGAATGCGTTTTTATTGAAGCGCAGAGTTGCGATGATTGCAGATGCCGCATCATCCGACGGAGAACGGAAGCGACGCGGCTTGGGATTCGGAAGCAGAATTGCCACCGTCTTGCTGTTGGCGATGATTGCTTACCGCTATCCGGAAACCATGAGTTTGCCCGCGGCGCTTATCGGCAGTATGGTTATGCCATTTTTAATATTGACGGCGGCCATCATACAGACTGTAAAAGAAAACAATGGAAAGGGGTGATACCGTACATGCATTTATTTCCCATAGTCAATTTCATGGGCATTGATTTTGACTTGTCAGCGATTATAGCGATCCTTGTATCCGTTACGATTACGTTCGTCGTTGCGCGGCTTGCCGTGCGCAATCTGTCGGTCGATAATCCGTCGAAGATGCAGAACTTTATGGAATGGGTCGCTGAATTTATGCATTCAACGATTGCGAGCTCCATGCCTGTTCACAAGGCAAGACCTTATTTGGCGCTCGGCATGACCTTGATCATGTTCATCTTTATTTCCAACCTGCTCGGCTTGCCGTTTATGATCGTAACGGAAGCGCATCATGCGTACCCATGGCTGGGCGTAACGGAAGAATATTTGGCTTCTCACGGCGGTCACGCGCATATCGCGTGGTGGAAATCGCCGACGGCCGACCTCGCCGTTACCGCAGGCTTGGCGATCGTGGTGTTCGTCCTGGTGCATTTCCTGGGCATCAAGCTGAACCGGAAGCATTATTTCCATCATTACCTGCATCCGTATCCGATCTTCCTGCCGGTCAACATTATTGAGACGTTTGCCAAGCCGTTGACGCTTGCCCTTCGTCTTTACGCTAACATTTATGCCGGCGAGGTGCTGATCTCGACCATCTTGATGATGAGCTACCTGGGCCTGCCGTTTATGATCGCATGGCAAGGATTCAGTATTTTCGTAGGCGCGATACAAGCGTTCCTGTTCACCGTTCTGACAATGGTTTACATCTCGCAAGCGACCATTCATGACGACCACGAACAGGTTGAGCCTGTTAAGCACTAAATGACTGGCTGTACGCTTTGGAGAACGGTTTTCGATTTCCATACGTGACCCAAAGTTTAATAAATTGCAATATCCCAAATTCACTTTATTTTGAGGAGGATTTTAACAATGGAAGTATTGGCAGCAGCAATTGCAGTAGGTTTGGGCGCCATCGGCGCAGGTATCGGTAACGGTATGATCGTCAGCAAAACGGTAGAAGGTATCGCTCGTCAGCCGGAACAAAAGTCCGCTCTTCAAACGACGATGTTTATCGGTGCCGGTATCGTCGAGGTTGTTCCAATCATCGGCGTTGTAATCGGCTTCCTGGCGTTCTTTAGCTAATTGAAGTACAACGAATGGCGGGGAAGGCCTAGCCCTCTTCGCCATTATTTTGATTACAGGTCTATATCGGGATAAGAAAGGAGTGCGGCTATGAGTTTCGTTGCTTCAAATACAGTGATTACAATTATCGCTTTCGTTTTGCTGTACCTGGCATTGAATAAATGGGCGTTCGGACCGCTGTTCGGAGTCATGGAAAAGCGTCGGCAATTGATTCTGGAGCAGATGAACACCGCTGAATCCAGTCGCAAACAAGCCGAGGAATCGATGGCTGAGCAGAAGGCCGCTCTTGAGCAGGCGCGCAAGGAAGCTTACGCGATCCTCGAGCAGGCCAGAACGACGAGCTCCAAGCAAGCGGAAGAAATCGTTCAATCGGCCAAGTCGGAGGCTGCCCGTCTGAAAGACGACGCGCTGAAGGATATCGAAAGCGAGAAAAACAAAGCGATCGCGGCGCTCCGCACCGAAATCGGCGGCATCTCCGTCAAGATCGCTTCCAAGATTATCGAGAAGCAAGTGGACGAAAAGTCGCAGGAGCAGCTTGTTGATCAATACCTGAAAGAGGTCGGAAGCAAATGAGCCGGGACACGGTCGTAGCGAAGCGCTACGCTAAAGCGTTGTTCGAGCTGGCTTCCGCCGCGGGAAACGTTTCGGAAGTGGAGGCGCAGCTGAAGCTGATTGCCGAAGCTTTGGAACGCGATGAGGAAATTATGAAATTCCTTTCGCTGCCGGGCGTGACGCCCGAGAACAAATCGGCGGCGATCAAGGCCGCTCTCGGAGGCAACGTATCCGAGCTTGTGCTGAATACGCTGGAGCTGATCGTCTCCCGCAGACGCCAAGGCATTATCGGCGACATGTACGAGTCGTTTACGAAAATTGCCGGCGAGGTGCTGGGACAAGCGCATGCCACGGTATACACAGCCAAGCAGCTGACGGATGAGGAGCTGGCCGGCGTGGCCGCCCATTTCGGAGGCGTTACGGGCAAAAAGATCATAGCGGAGCAAATCGTCGAGCCGGCTTTGCTGGGCGGACTGCAGGTCCGCATCGGCGACCGTCTGTATGACGGCAGCCTGTCGGGCAAGCTGGATCGTTTGCAAAAATCGTTAAATTCTAAAGCACTGTAGATAGGGGTGAACGAATTGAGTATCAGACCTGATGAAATCAGCACGCTGATTAAACAACAGATCGAACAATATAAATCCGAGATTCAAGTCGTGGATGTCGGCACGGTCATCAACGTCGGTGACGGTATCGCACGCGTGCACGGCCTCGAAAATGCGATGCAAGGCGAGCTGCTCGAATTCGCGAACGGTGTTGTCGGGATGGCTTTGAACTTGGAGGAAGGCAACGTCGGTGTCATCATTCTCGGACCTTACACCGATATTCGCGAAGGCGACCAAGTGAAACGTACGGGCCGCATCATGGAAGTGCCGGTCGGCGACGAGCTGCTCGGCCGCGTCGTCAACCCGCTGGGCGAGCCGCTGGACGGCAAAGGCCCGGTCAACACGACGCAAACGCGCGCCATCGAATCCCCGGCTCCGGGCGTTATCGACCGTAAATCGGTTCATGAGCCGATGCAAACGGGCATTAAAGCGATCGACGCGATGGTGCCGATCGGCCGCGGCCAACGCGAGCTCATCATCGGCGACCGTCAAACGGGTAAAACCTCGATCGCCATCGACGCCATCATCAACCAAAAAGGCAACGGCGTGAAATGTATCTACGTCGCCATCGGCCAGAAGCAATCCACGGTCGCCAACGTCGTGGAAACGCTTCGCCGCCATGGGGCCATGGACTACACGATCGTCGTTACGGCGAGCGCGTCCGACCCTGCTCCGCTCCTGTACCTGGCTCCTTACGCCGGCGTATCGATGGGCGAATATTTCATGTACAAAGGCGAGCACGTCCTGATCGTATACGACGATCTGACGAAGCAAGCGGCCGCATACCGCGAGCTTTCCTTGCTGCTCCGCCGTCCTCCGGGCCGCGAGGCTTATCCGGGCGACGTATTCTATCTGCATTCCCGCTTGCTGGAGCGCGCGGCGAAGCTGAGCGACAAGCTCGGCGGCGGTTCCATTACCGCGCTGCCGTTCATCGAGACGCAAGCATCGGACGTTTCGGCTTATATTCCGACGAACGTCATTTCCATCACCGACGGCCAGATCTTCCTGGAGGCCGACCTGTTCTACTCCGGCCAGCGTCCGGCGGTTAACGTCGGTATCTCCGTATCCCGCGTCGGCGGCTCTGCGCAGATTAAGGCGATGAAGAAGGTTGCCGGCACGCTCCGTCTTGACCTGGCGGCCTACCGCGAGCTTCAGGCGTTCTCGCAGTTCGGCTCCGACCTGGACAAATCGACGCTTGCCCGTCTGAACCGCGGCGCCCGCACGATGGAAATTTTGAAGCAAGGCGTTAACCAGCCAATGCCAGTCGAGAAGCAAGTTATCTCGATCTACACGGCGGTCAAAGGCCATCTGGACGATGTTGCGATCGATCAAATCTCCCGTTTCGAGAAGGAGTTCCTTGCTTTCCTGGATTCCAACCATCCGGAAATCGGCGCTTCGATCCGCGATACGAAAGATCTGACGGCCGACAACGAGAAAGCCCTTGTCGACGCGATCAGCCAGTTCAAAAAGAGCTTTGCCTAATCCGGCAGGGCGATAATCGATAAATCCATTTGCAGAGTGGAACGCACACTCTCCGGAATATACGCTTACGCCCGTCCGTTAGTCCGGGCGTAAGCCCCTTACCAAGCCACGGAGCTTCTCCGAGGCATCGAAGGCGGGTGACACAGAAATGGCCAAAGGCATGCGCGATATCAAGCGCGAGATCAAGAGCAAACAGAACATGAAGCAGATCACGAAAGCGATGGAGATGGTCGCGGCTTCCAAGCTCAGAAGAGCGCAGGAAGCGGCAACGGCGGCGCGTCCTTATGCGAGCAAGCTGCAGGAAGTGGTGGCAAGCATTGCCGCGGGAACGAAGGACGTCAAGCATCCGATGCTGGAATCCCGTCCGATCAAGAAGACGGGGTATCTCGTCATCACCTCCGATCGTGGTCTGGCCGGCGGTTACAATGCGAATATCTTGCGCAAAGTGACGCAAACGATTAACGAAAAACACAAATCCGCGGATGAATACGCGTTATTCGTCATCGGCCGCAAAGGCCGCGACTACTTCCGCCGCCGCAACATGCCGGTTGTGGAAGAAGTGATCGGGCTGTCGGATTCTCCGACGTTTGCGGATATCCGGTCGGTAGCTTCGGCTGCGGTCAAGATGTTCGCGGACGGCGCTTACGACGAGCTGTACCTGTATTACAACCAGTTCGTCAACGCCATTACGCAAATTCCGACAGCGAATCGTCTGTTGCCGCTGGAGGCAATCAGCGAAGGCTCGAAGGTTTCGACCTACGAATACGAGCCGTCGCCGGAAGGCGTGCTGGAGGTGCTGCTGCCTAAATATGCGGAGACGCTTATTTACAGCGCGGTACTGGACGGCAAAGCCAGCGAATTCGGCGCTCGCATGACCGCTATGGGCAGCGCGACCAAAAACGCGACGAAGATGATCGGCCAGCTGACGCTGACGTACAACCGCGCGCGTCAAGCGGCGATTACCCAGGAAATTTCCGAGATCGTTGCGGGAGCAAACGCACAATCGTAATCTTCATATAAGAAGGAACCAGGAGGGAAAGCAATGAAAAAAGGACGCGTTGTATCCGTCATGGGTCCGGTCGTCGACCTTGAGTTCGAACGCGGCAACCTGCCGGAAATTTTGAACGCGGTCAAGATCGAGCATAAGGCCGGCAACGATGGAGTCGACATTAACCTTACGCTCGAAGTAGCCGTACACCTCGGCGACAGCATGGTCCGTACGGTCGCGATGAGCTCGACCGACGGTCTCGTTCGCGGCATGGAAGCCGTGGACACCGGAGCTCCCATTACGATTCCGGTAGGCGCCCCGACGCTGGGCCGCGTATTTAACGTACTCGGTCAACCGATCGACGAAGCCGGCGACGTAATTTCGGACGTCAACCTGCCGATTCACCGCAAGGCGCCGGCGTTCGACGAGCTGTCGACGCAAGCCGAAATTTTGGAAACGGGCATTAAAGTTATCGACTTGCTGGCTCCGTACACGAAGGGCGGAAAGATCGGCCTGTTCGGCGGCGCGGGCGTCGGCAAGACGGTTACGATTCAGGAGCTTATCAACAACATCGCGCAAGAGCACGGCGGTATTTCCGTATTCGCGGGCGTCGGCGAGCGTACGCGCGAAGGAAACGACTTGTACCATGAGATGAAAGATTCCGGCGTATTGCCGAAGACGGCGATGGTATTCGGACAAATGAACGAGCCGCCGGGAGCGCGTCTGCGCGTTGCCCTGACGGGTCTGACCATGGCCGAATATTTCCGCGACGAAGAAGGCCGCGACGTGCTTCTGTTCGTCGACAACATCTTCCGCTTCACGCAAGCGGGCTCCGAGGTTTCCGCCCTGCTTGGACGTATGCCGTCCGCGGTAGGTTACCAGCCTACGCTGGCAACGGAAATGGGTCAGCTGCAAGAGCGGATTACGTCCACGAAAAAAGGTTCCGTTACGTCCATCCAGGCGATCTACGTTCCTGCGGACGACTATACGGACCCGGCTCCGGCGACAACGTTCGCTCACTTGGACGCAACGACCAACCTGGAGCGTAAAATTTCCGAGATGGGGATCTTCCCGGCGGTTGACCCGCTGGCGTCGTCTTCCCGCATCCTGACGCCTGAAGTCGTAGGCGAAGAGCATTACAACGTCGCTCAAGGCGTGAAGAGAATTCTTCAGCGCTACAAAGAGCTTCAAGATATTATCGCGATTCTCGGCATGGACGAGCTGAGCGAGGAAGACAAAATTACGGTTGGACGCGCGCGCAGAATCCAGCTGTTCCTGTCCCAGCCGTTCCACGTTGCCGAGCCGTTTACGGGCAACAAAGGCATCTATGTTCCGGTTAAGGAATCCGTACGCAGCTTTAAGGAAATTCTTGAAGGCAAATACGACCATCTTCCGGAAGAAGCATTCCGTTACGTTGGAGTCATCGAAGACGCCGTGAAGAAAGCCGAAACGCTGCAATAAGCGAAAGGCGGGAGGAATCCACATGAGTACCTTTTTGGTCGAAATCGTGACGCCTGAGCGCAAAGTGTATGAGGAAACCGCGAACATGGTCAGCGTAACGGGTGTGGAAGGGGAACTGGGCATCCTGCCGAACCACATTCCGCTCGTGACGCCGCTTCGCATCGCTCCGGTTACGATCAAGCGCGGAAACGTCGTCGATGTCGTAGCCGTGAACGGCGGCTTTATTGAAGTGCGCAAGGACAAAATCGTCATTCTCGCGGAAAGCGCGGAGCTGGCGAAGGACATCGACGTCGAGCGTGCGGAAGCGGCCAAGCGCCGCGCGGAACAGCGTCTTGCCGCAAAGCGGGACGAATACGATTTCCGCCGCGCCGAGCTTTCCCTTCAGCGCGCGATGAACCGTCTGAACGTGAAGCAGCGCGTATAACGCGCCGCTTGACGCGCCGTTTGAAGCGGCGGCCTGAGCGCGTGCCTCCGGATCGTACGGCGGCCGCTTCAGGCGCTGCGGAGAACGACTGATTATCGCAAAAACCGTCATCGTCGATGAGCGACGCTGGCGGTTTTTTTTATTGATGAAGCAAACAAATATAGGGGAGACCATGGAGTCTTGAAGTACAGATCATACAGCTATTCGAGAACACTGCATTCACGATGCGAAGCTGGAATATGAATGCACGCCGACTCATAAACTCCGTCATAGACGGCTGTGGAAGCATTTGTTATAATTGTGGGGAAAAATTGAACATGCGAGCAAATCTGCATCAAATCCTTTGACGGAGGCGATTGGGTGGAACATGATGTGAACAACTACATCGTCGTCGCGATATTCGTAGTGATTGGCATTTTGCTTCCGGTTGCCGCCTTGACGGTTGGCAGGCTGCTGCGCCCGCACAAGCCGACCGAGCCGAAGGCGGGGACGTATGAGAGCGGGAACGAGCCTGTCGGAGAGGGCCAGGTTCGCTTCAACATCCGCTATTACCTGTTTGCGCTGATGTTTGTCATCTTTGATGTAGAAACCGTTTTCTTATATCCTTGGGCCGTTGCGTACAATAAGCTCGGCCTTTTTGTGCTGTTTGAAATGCTGATCTTTGCGGGCATGCTGCTGCTCGGTCTTTTTTACGCCTGGAAAAAGAAGGTGCTGAAATGGAAATGAACCTGGAATCCATATCGCTGGAGGAACGGAAGGAGCTTGAACGCAATGTATTTCTCGGCACGCTCGAAAGCCTGAAGGCTTGGGCGCGCAGCAATTCGCTGTGGCCGCTGACGTTCGGCCTCGCCTGCTGCGCCATCGAGATGATGGGAACGGGCGCTTCCCATTACGATCTGGACCGGTTCGGCGTCATGTTCCGGACGTCGCCGCGCCAGTCGGACGTGATGATCGTGTCCGGCACCGTCACGAAAAAGATGGCGCCGTTGCTTCGAAGGCTGTACGACCAAATGCCGGAACCGAAATGGGTCATCGCGATGGGGTCGTGCGCCACGGCGGGCGGTCCGTACGTGAAGTCGTATGCCGTCGTCAAGGGCGTGGACCAGATCGTGCCGGTCGACGTGTATATTCCGGGCTGTCCGCCCAACCCGGCCGCACTGATCTATGGCATTAACAAGCTGCAGGAGAAGATACGTTACGAAGCGAAGAGCGGAAAGCGGGTGACGGGCGGATGAGCGACGAGCTGAACAAGGAGGCGGGGGAGCAGAAGCCGCCGTCGCCGAGGCAGCCGGAGGTCGACGAGCTCGTTCGGCTGCTGAAGGAAGGGGCGGCCGAGGAGTCGGTGCTGGAGGCTTACGTCAACGAGCTTGGCGGCGATATGCCGACGCTCGTGCTGGAGCCGGCGCACTGGCCCGCCGCCGCGAGACTATTCAAGGAGCGAGGGTACCGCTACTTGCGCAACGTGTCGGGCGTCGATTACGAGACGCACCTGGAAGTCGTCTACTTTCTGCTGGATATCGAACGCAAGCAAGACGCCGCCGTCAAGCTGCGGACGGACCGCGAGGCGGCTTCCATTCCTTCCGCGACGCCGGTATGGGCGACGGCGAACTGGAACGAACGCGAAATTTACGATTTGCTAGGCGTCGATTTTCCCGGACATCCCGATTTGCGCCGCATTATGATGCCCGACGATTGGGCCGGCCACCCGCTTCGCAAAGATTACGAACCGCTGGACCCGGAGGTGTAGCCGCCGATGATCCGTACGGAAGAACTGCTGTTGAACGTAGGGCCGCAGCATCCGAGCACGCACGGCGTATTCCGCATTATCGTCAAGCTGGACGGGGAAGTCATCACGGAAGCGACGCCGGTGATGGGGTATTTGCACCGGGGAACGGAGAAGCTCGCGGAAAATTTGAATTATACGCAAATCATTCCTTATACCGATCGAATGGACTATGTGTCCGCCATGACCAACAATTATGTCATCGTACATGCCGTCGAGACGATGATGGGGCTCGAGGTGCCGGAGCGGGCCGAATATTTGCGGCTCCTCGTTATGGAGCTGCAGCGCGTGGCCAGCCATCTCGTCTGGTGGGGCACCTATCTGCTCGATATCGGGGCGATGAGCCCGTTTCTATACGCGTTCCGGGATCGGGAAAAAATTGTCAACCTGTTTAACGAGCTATGCGGCGCCAGGCTGACGTATAACTATATGCGCGTAGGCGGCGTCAAATGGGACGCTCCGCCCGGCTGGCTCGACAAGGTGAAGGAATTTGTGCCTTACATGGAGAAGAAGCTGGAGGAGTATGACCGGCTCGTGTCCGGCAACGAAATATTTCTCGCCCGTATCAAGGGCGTCGGCCGTTACGATGCGGCTACGGCGATCGATTACGGCTTGTCGGGCGCCAATCTGCGCTGCACCGGCGTGGAATGGGATTTGCGCAAGGCCGAGCCGTACAGCTTGTACGACCGGTTCGAATTTGACGTGCCGACCGGCCGGGACGGCGATTGTTACGCCAGATACCTCGTCCGGCTGGCGGAAATTCGTCAAAGCTTGCGCATTATTAAGCAGGCGCTGGAGCAATTCCCTGCGGACGGCCCGACGATGGGCAAGGCGCCCCGCGTCATTCGACCTCCCGAAGGCGAGGTATACGTCCGCATCGAGTCGCCGCGCGGCGAAATCGGCTGCCATCTCGTTTCCAAGGGCAAGCAGGAGCCGTACCGGCTGAAGTTCCGGCGGCCGTCCTTCGTCAATTTGCAAATTTTGCCGAAGCTGCTCGTCGGGGAAACGATGACGAATCTGATTACGATATTGGGAGGCATCGATATCGTCGTCGGGGAGGTGGACTGCTGATGGGCGGAATCTATGGATGGCCGCTGATGAGCGCCGCTTGGAACGGGCTTGGCGGCTTGGCGGATACGGGGGTGCAGGCGGCAAGCGCGGGTTGGCCGGGCGGCAGGCTTGCCGCGGGCGCAGCGTGGCTGAAGTCGTGGCTGACCGAGCCGCTGACATGGGGCAGCGCGCTGACGATCACGCTGTGGACGGTTCTCTTTTTGCTGATCGTACTCGTATTTGTCACCTATGCCATTTATTACGAACGCAAGGTCATTGGCTGGATGCAGTATCGTGTCGGCCCGAATCGAACGGGGCCGCTCGGCTTGCTGCAAACGGTGGCCGATATTTTGAAGCTGCTGATGAAGGAAGACACGATTCCGCGCAAGGCGGACCGGGTACTGTTCATTCTCGCGCCAGCCCTTGCGTTTGTGCCGGCCTTTGCGGTACTGGCCGTCATTCCTTATACGGATCGTCTTTATTTTGCCGATCTGAACGTCGGTTTGCTGTATTTCGCCGCCTTGTCCAGCATATCGACGCTGGCGATCATTATCGGCGGCTGGGCCTCCAACAACAAATACGCGCTGCTCGGCGGCATGCGCTCGGCGGCGCAGATGATCAGCTACGAAGTGCCGCTTGTCTTGTCCGTAACCGGCGTCATTATGCTGAGCGGCAGCCTGAATTTGCGGCGTATCGTAGAAGCGCAGGGCGACTGGTTCTGGCAATGGAACTTTCTGCCGCAAATCATCGGATTTGCCGTCTTCTATATTGCGGCCGTTTCGGAGCTGAACCGGACGCCGTTCGATTTGCCGGAGGCGGAATCGGAGCTGGTCGCCGGCTATCATGTGGAATACAGCGGCTTCCGCTTCGCCTTTTTTATGCTCGCCGAGTACGTTTACGTGTATGCGATCGCTGCGCTTACGACCGTCCTGTTTCTGGGCGGCTGGCATCCGCCGGCGCCGTTTCTCGATTTTATCCCGGGCATTTTGTGGTTTATGCTGAAATTTGCCCTTGTCGTCTTTTCATTGTTCTGGATTCGGGCTTCGTTTCCGCGCGTGCGGATCGACCAGCTGATGAGCCTGGGGTGGAAGGTGCTGCTGCCCATCGCGCTGCTTAACGTCTTTTTGACGGCCGTATATATGGAATTGTTCGTAAAATAAAGCGAAAAGGGGAGAAGGACATGGACGGATTGCTTAAAGGACTCGGCGTCACGCTGAAAGCGCTGGCGTCTCCCAAGGTGACGACCTCCTACCCCGACGTGCCGATCGAGATGCCGGACCGGTTCCGGGGCATTCAGCATTTTATCCCGGAGCTGTGCATCGTATGCAACCAGTGCGCCCGCATTTGCCCGACGGACTGCATCACGCTGACGGGCAAGCCGAACCCCGATCCGGACAAAAGGGGCAAGGTGATCGACACGTTCGACATCAATTTCGAAATTTGCATCCTGTGCGATTTGTGCACGGAGGTGTGTCCGACGGAAGCGATCGTCATGACGAACCACTTTGAGCTGGCGGCGTACAGCCGCGACGAGCTGTTCAAGGACGCGCAATGGCTGACCGACAACAACACGCTGGTCCGGAAGGACAACAACAACATCGGCGCTCCGGGCAAAGGGGGCGCCAAATAAAGTGTTTAACATCGATCTGACGGGCGAGTTTTTGGCGTTTTTTGTTTTTGCGGCGTTTATGGTCGGCGGAGCCGTGCTGATGATCAGTCTGGAGAAGGTCGTGCACATGGTGCTGTCCATGGCCGCCGTCTTTCTCGGCCTTGCCGGCATGTACGTGCTGCTCGATGCGGAGCTGGTCGCTTTCGTTCAAGTGCTGATTTATGCGGGCGCGGTGTCGATTCTGATGGTGTTCGGCATTATGATGACCCGGCACGGAGCGGAGCGGGAGGAGCCGGCAAGGCCGCTGTACGAGACGCTGGCGGCGGTCGGCGCGCTGTGCCTGTTCGGTTTGCTGTTCTACGCGATCCGCACGACGGATATGCCGGCGGCGCAGCCGTTCGATCCGGGGGAAGACCATACGCTGGCGATCGGGGAGCTGCTGTTCACCGGGTATCTCGTGCCGTTCGAGCTGCTGTCCGTGCTGTTGACCGTCGCCTTTATCGGCGCGGTCGCGCTGGCCAAAAAGGAGGAGGAATAAGCGATGCTTCCTTCCTATCTGACGATGGCGGCGATCTTGTTCTGCATCGGCCTTTACGGGGCGCTGGCGAAGCGCAATGCCGTCATCGTGCTGCTGTCGCTGGAGCTGATGCTTAACGCGGTCAATTTGAATTTAGTGGCCTTTTCCAAATACGGAGCCGTTCCGTCGCTGACCGGCCATATTTTTTCGATCTTTACAATAACGGTGGCGGCGGCGGAGGCGGCGGTTGCCGTAGCGGTGCTGATTGCGCTGTTCCGGGCGCGCGGCACGGCTCAGACGGACGAATTCAATCAATTGAGGGGGTGAAGCCGATGACGGATATGTTTACGAAGGCGGCCTGGATCATACCGCTTCTTCCGCTGGCGGCTTTCCTCCTGCTGACCGCGGCCGGCCGCAGCTTCCGCAGCCTCGGGCCGATCGCCGGCTCGGCGGCGTCGCTCGCGTCGTTCGCTCTCGCGCTGCTGGTGCTGCTGGAGCGGCTTCAAGACGGCGCGGTCGATTACAATAACAGCTTCGACTGGATATCCATTGGCTCATATACGCTCGGAATCGGCTTTGAGGTCACGAATCTGACGACGCTCATGCTCGTCGTCGTGTCGTTCGTCAGCTTGCTGATCAACGTTTATTCCGCGGGCTATATGAAAAACGACGAGAGAATTAACGTTTATTACGGTTACGTATCGTTGTTTGTATTCGCGATGCTCGGGCTTGTGCTGTCCGACAACTTGCTCGCGTTATACATATTTTGGGAGCTGGTAGGCGTCTGCTCGTTTCTGCTGATCGGCTTCTGGTATACGAAACCGGCCGCCCGCGCCGCCGCCAAAAAAGCGTTTATCGTAACGCGGATCGGCGATGCGGGCCTCTTGCTGGGCATTATCCTGCTGTTCTGGTACATGCCGGACCATGCGCTCGATTTCACGATGATCGAAAGCGTGTTCGAGGGCGGTACGGGGGCCATTGCGGCGGGCATTACGACGGTTATCGCGCTGCTGATTTTCCTGGGCGCCGCCGGCAAGTCGGGACAATTCCCGCTGCATGTCTGGCTGCCGGACGCTATGGAGGGGCCGACCCCGATCAGCGCGCTCATCCATGCGGCGACGATGGTGGCGGCGGGGGTATTCCTGATCGCCCGAACGTTCGATATTTTTCAGGCGTCCCCGGCGGCGATGGATACGGTCGCTTACATCGGCGGGTTTACCGCTCTCTTTGCGGCGACGATCGCCCTTGCGCAGCATGACATTAAGCGGATATTGGCCTATTCGACCGTGAGCCAGCTGGGGTATATGATGATGGCGCTGGGGCTCGGCTCATTGACCGGGGGCGTCTTCCATCTGATGACGCACGCGTTCTTCAAAGCATTGCTGTTTCTCGGAGCGGGCTGCGTCATTCATGCGGCGCATACGCAGGACATCCGTAAGATGGGCGGGCTCGGTTCCCGGATGAAGCTGACGGCATGGACGTTCGCCGCGGGCGCCTTGGCGCTGTCCGGCATTCCGCCGCTGGCTGGCTTCTGGTCGAAGGACGCCATTTTGGCCGCGGCGCTGGAAGCGAATCCGCTTCTGTTTGCCGCGGGACTGGCGGCAGCGTTCTGCACGGCGCTGTATATGACGCGGCTGTTCGTGCTCGTGTTTCTCGGCGAGCCCCGCTTCGAGCTTGCAGCCGCGAGCAAGGTTCGCGAAATGCCGCCGGCGATGACGATGCCGCTGCTGACGCTGGCCGTCATGACCGTTGTGTCGGGATTTGCGGAGACGCCTTGGAACGGCTGGCTCAGCGGCTGGCTGGGCGATGAGGCGGAGACGCATGCCGGCTGGGCGGCGATGCTCGCTTCCGTCGCGGCGTCGCTGCTCGGCTTGTATGCGGGCTGGGCGGTATACCGGAAGGGCGCGCTGCAGGGCGGGGCGGCGGTGAAGGAACGCGTCCCCGGGCTCGTCGCATTGCTGGAACGCCAATATTACATCGATGAACTGTACGCCGCTGTTGCGGTGAAGCCGGTGCGGGCGGTTGGCACGGCCCTGTCGGCGATTGACCGCTACGCGGTGGGCGGGTTGGTGAAGCTGGCGGGCGCCGGCGCCGGCTGGGCGGGACGGCTGCTGACCCGGCTTCAGAACGGCCAGGCGCAGGGCTACGGACTGGCGGCCGTCATCGGCCTGATCGTTCTCCTGTTGGCCATGCTCGGAAGGAGGTTTCTGACATGAGCCTGCTGCATGACATTCCGATTTTATCGATCATTATGCTGTCGCCGTTGCTGGGTCTCCTAATCGTTCAATTATTCCCCCCGGGAAGGAGCGGGTGGATCCGGCTGGCGGCGGTCGCCGCTACGCTCGTTCCGCTGGCGTTGTCGCTTTGGCTGTATGCCGACTACAACAAAGGCAGGGGCGGAAGCTACGAGGAGCTGCTGACGTGGCTGACCATTCCGCTGAACGGCGAGACGCTGCAAAATCGTTCGGCCGATTATGCGTTTACGGTCCAATACGTGCTGGGCATCGACGGGCTGTCGCTGCCGCTCGTCCTTCTCGCCACGGTCGTGGCCGCAATGGCGGCGTTGGCGGCCGTGCATGTCAAAAAACGGCAGAAGGCGTTTTATTCGTGGTTCCTGCTGCTGGAGACCGGCATGCTGGGCGTCTTTATGGCCCGCGACCTGTTTCTGTTTTTTATCTTTTTTGAAATTACGCTGGTATCGTTATATTTTCTGATCGGCATTTGGGGGCTGTACAACCGGGAACGAGCGGCTAATCTGTTTTTGCTGTACAACGGAATCGGCTCCGCGCTTATGCTGATCGCCTTCATTCTTCTGACCGTTACGGCGGGCTTTCGAATTGAGGAGACGGAAGGGAGCTTGCAGTTCCTGTACAGCGGCAGCTACGGCGATCTGGCGCGCAACATGGCGGATCCCCAGGCCTGGGCCAACATTCCGGCCGAGCTGGCGGGGGGAGCCAATCCTTTTTATATGAGCGGGACGATGTCCTGGACGATCTTTATTCTGCTGCTGATCGCCTTCGGCATCAAGCTGCCCGTCTTTCCGTTCCATACGTGGATGCTGAAGGTGCATCGGGAGGCACCGGCGGCCGTCGTCATGATCCACTCCGGGGTGCTGCTCAAGATGGGGGCGTACGGCTTGCTCCGCTTTGGCGTCTATTTGTTCCCTGAGCAAGCCAAGCAATCGGCGGCGGTACTGGCGGCGCTCGGGCTGGTCAATTTGCTGTACGGGGCACTGATTGCGTTCAGGCAGACGGAATTGCGTCTGGTGCTCGCTTATTCCTCCGTCAGCCATATGGGCATCGTGCTGCTGGGCTTGGCGGCGATGAACGAGATCGGCTTGCAGGGAGCGGCGTTCCAGCTTGTGTCGCACGGACTGATCTCCGCGCTTCTCTTTCTCATTCTCGGCAGCTTGTACGAACGGACGCGCACGACGGAACTGTCCGAGCTGGCCGGCCTGGCCCGATCGATGCCGTTTATGGGCGGCATGCTGCTGACGGCCGGGCTTGCTTCGCTGGGCTTGCCGGGGCTGTCCGGCTTCGTCGGCGAGCTTCTGTCGCTGCTGGGCCTGTTTGAGTCGCGGCGCTGGCTGACGGCGGCGGCCGTCCTGGGCATCGTGCTGACGGCGGCCTACATGCTGCGGGCGGTCATGAAGATCACGTTCGGACCGCAGCAAGACCGCCATGCCGCGCTGAAGGACGCGCGGTTTATCGAAGCGATGCCGATGATCGCGCTGCTTGCTTTTATCGTATTGCTGGGCTGTTATCCGGCCGTTCTGACCGATACGCTGCAGCCGGCCGTTGCCGGGCTGGTCGATCAACTATTAGCTGTAAGGGCAGGTGATTAAGCGATGACGGAATTTCAACCGCTTGCTTGGTCCGAGTTGCTGCTGATGGCCCCGGAGCTGCTGCTTGGCGTTTGGTTTGTGGCGCTGGTGCTGACGGACCTGATCATGCCGAAGAACGTCAGCCGATTATGGATTGGCGGTCTGACGGTGATCGGCTTGCTGGCATCCGCCGTGCTTGCCGCCTGGCAATTGGCGGACCGCGGCAGCGGAGCGATGGAGCAGGCGGTTTCCTTGCTGGGAGACAGCTACCGGGTCGACGGCCTGAGCCTCCTTCTCAAGCTGCTGATTCTAGTCGGGACCGCGCTCGTCGCTTTGCTGGGCATGGGCACCGTTAAGCATGACCGGGCGATAGCGGACAAGGGAGAATATGCGTATTTGCTGCTTCCGGCGGCCATGGGGGCGATGGCGATGGTGTCGTCGGGCAACCTCGTCACGCTGTACATCGGCCTTGAGCTGCTCAGCATTACGAGCTACGTGCTGGTCGGCCTCCGCAAACGGTCTTCGCTTTCTTCGGAGGCGGCTTTCAAATATGTCGTGGCCGGAGGCATCGCATCGGCATTTATTTTGTTCGGCATGTCCTATCTGTACGGGGTGACCGGCTCGGTCGAGCTCGGGGCAATTCGCGACGCGCTGCCGGAGGCGATCGACAGGTACAAGGCGTTCGTCTATATCGGCTTTGGCTTTATGCTCGCCGGCTTTGGCGTTAAAGTAGCGGCCGCGCCGTTCCATGCGTGGGCGCCCGACGTCTACCAGGGGGCGCCGACGCCCGTGGCGGCGTTCTTGTCGGTCGTATCGAAGGGAGCGACGCTGGCCGTCGTGCTGCGCGTCATGTATTCGACGGCGCTTGTCGTGAACACGCCGCAAGGGGCCGAAGTGCGGGATGAGCTGTTTTTTGCGCTGCTCCTGGTCGCGGCCGTCGCGATGCTGACCGGCACGCTCGCCGCGCTGCGCCAATATAACGCGAAGCGGCTGCTGGCCTTGTCGGGCGTCGCGAACGCCGGCTATTTGCTGGTGCCGGTCGGCTTGTCCGTCACCATGATGCACAGCAACAATGTGTCGGAGTTTCTGTTTTATTTGACGGCTTACCTGCTTATGACAATCGGCGCCTTCGCGGTCCATACCGCGGTGAGCCGGGCGGCCGGTCACGACGAGCTGAGGGGATACGCCGGGATGTATTACCGCGCCCCTTGGACGGCGGCCGCCATGACCGTATTTCTGCTGTCGCTGGCCGGACTGCCGGTCTCGGCGGGTTTCCTCGGCAAGCTGTTCATAATGCTGGGCGTCGCCCAGTCGAAGGCGTACTGGATCGTTGCCGTCATGGTGCTGAGCAGCGTCGTTTCGTATTATTTCTACTTTGGCCTGATCCGCCAGATGTTCATGCGGAGCGCGGGTGCGGTGCCTGCGGCGCGGGGCGTCGTCCCCGAGGGCGGCAATGCCCCCGCTGCCCTGGCCGGAGCGCCGGAAATTTCGGCGGCAAGCGAGCGCGATGACAGCTCGTACGAGGAGACGGAGGATAGCGCCTCGCAGGATGACAGGGAGGCAGGGTTGGCATTAGCGGAGGATGGCGGCTTGCAGGACGGTTGGGCTGCAGGAGCGGGAATTGCAGAGGATGAAAGCCGGTTGGCCAGAAATGCTGCAAAAGCAAGAGATGCGGCAGATGGAAGTTTATCGGTCGAATATGCTGCAAGATCAAGGAATGAGGGAGATGGAAGTTTGTCCGATGGGAAGGTGGAGTCGGGGATTGCGGTGAATTCAGAGCATGACGGTCCCGAACCGGCTGCGGACGGGCAGATCCGGATTCATTTGGCGACGGGACTCGTCATCTGGATCTGCGCGGCTGCAACGCTGGCGCTCGGCTTATTCCCCGGCCCGCTGCTGGAATGGATCGACGGAGCGTTTGCGTTTCAGGGCGACTTGCTGAGGTAACGAATGAACCGGGATGCTTGGAGGGCGAATTGCGCTGGGCTAACGGCCATCCGAGGTGTATGGGGGTAAAATGTGCTGCGGTAACGGCCATCCGAGGTGTATGGGGGCGAAATGCGCTGGGCTAACGGTCATCCGGGATGCTTAGAGGGCTATATGCACAACGGATTTGTCCTAATGGTCATGAGAGCGCCTTAGAAGAAGATTTGACCATGGAAAACGGTAACTTTCGGCTGTAAGCTGCGCTTATGACCGTTAAAGCTACGAGATTCTGTTTTTTACTTTCTAAGCAGCGATCATGACCGTTAAAGCTGCGGGATTCTGTTTTTTGCTTTCTAAGCAGCGCTCATGGCCGTTTTCGTTTCACCCTTCAGCACTCGTTGCGAGGCTTCTCCAGACGATTACAATTACGATTATGGTTAAGATTAAGATTAAAATTACGATTACAGCCGCAAAAACCTGCCCGTGATGGAAGGAGCCATCATGAGGCAGGTTTTTTTGTTGGGGGTGTGACGAAAGAAGGACGTTTAATTCACGAGCAAGCACAGTCCCTTGCTAAGTCAAGCGGCGTGTTCGGGAGAGCGGACTGAAGGAGCAGGAGCGGGGCGAAAGACGGACAAGAGAGCGGTTCAAAGATATCCAAATGACGGACCAAACCGGAGGCGTGCGTGCGAACGTTATAGGGAGGAAGTTTCCGGCGATCTCGTTCAGACCTCCTTGGAATGAAGGGCGCTTCCTTTCGTTGTTCGTTGCCGGCGCAAATGAACGGGATTTTTTGTTTGTGCTATCATTCGTTTTTTCGGTTTTTTGCGGCTGGAGGAAGGGAATCCAGGTCCGGCAGACGAATTAGTAATGAAGCATAACAAATAAGGTTGGAAAAAGGCAGAACTATGATGAGCACATTGTTTCGGCATATATGGCATGCGATCCGCGGCCGGGGGAATTCCGGCCGCGGCCATATACGCCGCCGCGACG
>Ga0065721_10002892_pt1 | contig 45145 bp, 41 predicted proteins | sample Mesricmetagenome_FD_59108 | JGI IMG/M metagenome (GOLD analysis project Ga0065721, IMG submission 59108) | Mesophilic microbial community from rice straw/compost enrichment Sample: eDNA_1 v2 (version 2) | ecosystem: Engineered > Solid waste > Grass > Composting > Bioreactor | place: USA: Davis...
CAGCGCAGGCGGGCGGAACCGCTCACGGTAGTGCCGAAGCGGATCACGTCCGGACCCTGGCAGAACGGGCAGACAACGACGAGCATGGACACATCATACCAACAACCTGTTCAAGTCCGTAGCCCATCATGCCATTTCTTATTCAGGTTTGTGGAGCCTGCAAAGCGCGGAGAGCCTGCCTAATGGTAAGAAACGATGCACGTACATGCGTACTGCCGATGGTTGCACCGACTTTTCAAATCAACCGTTGTCTGAATTCTATCCGGATGACTGTGTCATTGTTGCTAACGGACGCGTCGCTAAGAAAATAAAGGATGTGCCCAGTTCTTCGCCTTGTCCCGACTCTAGTCAGGTTCAAGAGTCCGAATTCGAGCCTACTCGCGTGACGGGTACATATACTGTTAATAACTGAGACTATTAATATGCGTCCTGATTCTAAGAAGCCTGAATGCTCTAAGTATTCGGGCTTCACCTTAATAGAGGTTCTGTTGTCGCTGCTTATTGTGGTCCTGTTAGTTGCGGTATTACTACCCGTTGTGTATCTTGCTCGAGAGAAGGGGCGGCAGTCCGCCTGCTTATCCAATCTGCGCCAGATCGGAATAGCCTTTAAGGCGTACGCGGAAGACAACGACGGGACATACCCCAGTCCGGGCAGGTGGGTGCAATGGCGGAGCAAGGGAGTTTCTGACCTTCATTGCCCCTCCGTTAAGGTCCCTGAGGACCGACGCGAGCGGGACCGCCTGGGCAACGTAGCAGGATACGCCGTCAATATACATATTCTGGCGAGCGACTTCGAACCCACAGAGCAGGGAGCGGAGACGCGGATCAAGTATCCCGCGACAACGGTGGCATTATTCGATACAACCCTTGGGGCGGATCTGCTTCTGGCCCCGGACCCCTGCCTGTACATCGCTCCCTGCAGTTATGCGGGACATCCGAAGGGGTACCAGCGTCACAGCGGCGGCGGGAATTACGCCTTCTGCGACGGCCACGCCCGGTGGTACCGTCCCGAGGAGGTGCGGGGGGCATTTGCCACGGACCCGACCGACACCTTTAACGGGTTCAACGACGGCAAGACGCCTTCGTTTGCGATCGAACCCGGGGCCCCTACGCCACCATGACGCCAGCCGGCAGTCTTCGCCCGCTCCGGAAGACCGTCCCGGCACAGTGGGCGGCGATCACAGTGGCAGTGCTGCTGCTGCTGTTCCTCCTCTCTGTCTGCCTGCGGCACCTCGCCGCGCAATCCCACGAGCGCAGGTGCTATACGCGCATGATGCGGGTGGGGCAGGCTCTCCGTCTTTACGTTGAAGACTACGACGGCACCTGGCCCGTCATGGATGATTGGTGGCAGGCGCAGCGGGACAATCCCGAATTGGCGGACGGCTGTCCGGCCGCGCGACGACTGCCGCCCTTCCCGCACGGCCCACGCTTCACCTCCGCTATCCACGGATACGCCTTCAACGCGGTGCTCTCCTACAAGGACGAGCGAGGAGGAGGAAGCCGCCCGTACCGCCAAAGTGATATCCGGTTCCCTCAACTCACCGTCAGCGTCTGTGAGCAGGCGAGCGATGTGGTTGCGACCCGGTCGCCCGACCCGTTCTCGGAATCCCCCGTGAAGCCGAAGGGGCGGGAAGAGGGCTTTCGGCGGCACCGGGGAGGGGCGCATTACCTCTTTTGCGATGGCCACGCGAAGTGGCTTCTCCCGTCGGACGTCAAGGGCGTCGCGGAGACGTTCAACGGCCCCTCACGGCACGAGGGGAAGATGCCTTCGTTTGAACTGTGAGTGTGACGGAGCCGGATTTGAGGGTGTGACGGCATGAAGCACGAGTGGACCAACGCGGAGATTGCGCCCGGGGAGCGGACGCGGGGGCTGGTGGTGGGGCGGAGCGGGGCCGTGGCGGCGTCGCAGCCGCTCGCGGTCGCGACGGGGCTGGCGACGCTGGCGCGCGGCGGCACGTTCGCGGACGCCGCGATCGCGGCCTCGGCCGTGCTGTGTGTGGTGGAGCCGTTCAACAGTCACCTCGGCGGAGACGCCTTCTTGGTGGTCTTCGACGCGTCCCGGCGGCAGACGGTGGCGTTCAACGGGTCAGGCGCCGCGCCCGCGTCAGCGACGCCGGAGGGGTTCGCGGACGGCATCCCGGTGCGCGGCATGCGCGCGGCGACCGTGCCGGGCCTCGTCCACACGTGGTTTGCGCTTCACGAGCGGTTCGGGACGCTGCCCATGAGCGAACTGCTTTCCCCGGCCATTGGGTATGCGGAGAGCGGCTTCCCGGTGGGGCCGCGCCTGCTGCGGGCGGTGCGAACGAACGCGGCGCTGTTCGCGCAGCGGCCGGGGCTCGGCCCGGGGCTGGCGCTCTCGCCGGACCTGCGGCTGGGGCAGATCGTGCGGCAGCCGGACCTCGCCTGGACGCTGAAGCAGATCGGGCTGTACGGCCGGGACGCCTTCTACGCCGGCCCCGTGGCCGAGCGCATCGTGGCGCACGCGGAAAAGCACGCCGGCGGGCACTTTTCCATGGCCGACCTGACGCGGCACCGGACGCGCGTGGAGGCGCCGCTCGCGGTGCCGTACCGGGACCTGGTCGTGTACGGACAGCCGCCGCCCTCGCAGGGGATGATCCTGATGGAGGAACTGCTGCTCGCCTCCGGCTTCGATCTGGCCGCGATGGACCCGGCGGAGCGCGCCCATGTGCTCGTGGAGGCGAAAAAGCTGGCGTTCGCCGACCGGAACGCGTTCCTGGGGGACCCGGAGGCGGTATCCGTTCCCCTGGGTAAACTGCTCTCGCCCGCCTACGGCGACCGCCGCCGCGGCGCCATCGACCTGGCGCAGGCTTCCGCCGAAACGCCCGCGGGCGACCCGCACGCCTCGGGCTCCGACACGACCTACTTCCTGGTCGCTGACCGCGCCGGGAATGCCGTATCGTTCATCCAGAGCATCTTCCACGCGTTCGGCAGCGGTGAGGTGGTCGAGGGGACGGGCATCCTGCTGAACAACCGCATGACCGGATTCTCGCTGGACCCTGCGTCGCCGAATGTGCTTGTGCCCGGCAAGCGCCCCGCGCACACGCTGAACGCCTGGCTCGCCACCCGCGCCTCCGACAACAGCCTGGCGCTGGTGGGCGGGACGCCCGGCGGGCACGTCCAGGTACAGACCAACCTCCAGCTTCTGGTGAACCTGGTGGACCTGGGTATGGACCCGCAGGCGGCGATTGAAGCGCCCCGCTGGCAGCACATCACAGAGGGCGGCGCGGTGGCGAGTGCGGCCGAGGGCTCCGGGGTGCTGGAGGTGGAATCGCGGGAGGACCCGGCGGTGCTGGAGGGACTGCGGGCGCGCGGGCACGATGTCCGCCCGATCGGGCCGTGGGCGCATGGCTCGTCGGCGCAGGTGCTCCAGGTGCTACCCGGCAGCGTCCTCGCCGTCGGCTCCGACCCCCGCTGCGACGGCCACGCCGCCGCGTTCTGAGTCGCGGTCCTCGCCGAAGTGGGCGTGTAGCACTACGGCCAGCGTGAGGCCGAGCACGGCGCCCGCGACGATCTGGTAGGGATAGTGGCCGTGCGCCTCCCAGCGCGACCAGGAGATGAGCGCGGCGATTCCGTACCAGAGCGGCGCCCCCTTCGGCCACCGCTCGGTGAGCAGGAAGGCCAGCGCACAGGTCGCGGTCGCGTGGGCGCTGGGGAAGCCGCCAGGGCTCCCGGTGGGGCGGGGGAGCATCGGGCCGGTCGCCAGCTTTATCAGGTGCGCCACCGCGGAGACTCCCAGGAACACGACCACCGCGCCGACCGCGGCCGCCCGGCTGCGGGCGCGGAATGCCGCGACCAGCAGAGCGAGCATCCCGCCCGCCTGGAAGACATCGTTTATCTGACGGCTGGCCAATCGGGCGAACGTGTCTACCGAGCCCGCCTCCTGCACCGGCAGGGTGAACACCGCGATCAGTGCGGCGGCGATGAGGGCAAGGCCGATGAGGTGCCAGGGAAGGCGCGACGGCGGGGGGACCAACGGGGGGCGGTTCACGGACCCATTGTAGCACGGCCTGCGGCGGTGAAGGGCTCCCGGTCCCAGCCTCCCCGGCGCTCCTGCGAATCCGGCGCGCTCAAACGATCGCGCGGGTACAATCCTCACGGGTAAGGAGGGGCAGACGATGGTGCCCGATGGGTGGACGCCGGAGGCGGTGGCGATGGCGCAGGGACTCCTCTACGTGCTGACGGGGCTGTGGCCCCTGGTGAGCATGGGCACGTTCCTGAAGGTCACGGGGCCGAAGACGGACCTGTGGCTGGTGAAGACCGTCGGTGCGGTGGTACTGGTGGTAGGCGCCGCGCTGCTGCTTGCGGGCCTGCGGCGCAGCGTGTCGCCGGAGATCGCGCTCGTGGCCGTGGGCTGCGCCGCCGCCCTGACGGCCGTGGACCTGGCGTACGTCGCCCGGCGCGTCATCGGGCCGGTGTACCTTCTGGACGCCGCGGCGGAAGCGGGCCTCCTCGTGTGGTGGGCCCTGGTTGCTGCCCGCGGCGCCGGCATCGCGGCGTGACCGGCGGGGAGGCGCCGCCGGACGGGGTACAATAGCGGTCGGCGCTGCCCGTTGCGTCGGGCGAGATCGTTGCGCCTCCGGGAGACTCTCATGCGCCTGTTCCGGCGTACCGCCGTGTCCGTTTCTGCCACGCTTGCCGTTGCCGCTCTTTGTCTGGGCGGCGCTCGCCCCGCTGCCGCCTGGTGGGCGCCCGGCCACGCGGTCATTGCGATGATGGCGTATCGCCAGATGCAGCCCGCCACGCGCACCGCGGTGGACGAGGTTTTGCGGCAGCACCCGGACTACAAGAACTGGCTCGCGGAACTGCCCGCGGGCGTCACCGAGGCGCAGCGGGGCGAGTACATCTTCGCGATCGCCTCGACCTGGCCGGACCGCATCAAGGACGCGAAGGACGAATCCGTTTCGGTGAAGTTCTTCAACCCTGGCGGGCGCAACCCCGCCCCGAAGCCCTATCCGTCCGCCCCGGCGCTGTACCCGGACCTGAACGTCCACGACACCTGGCACTACCTCGACGTCCCGATCAGCATGGATGGCAAGCCGCGGACCCTGCCCGCCGAGGAGTCGGTTCTGACGGCGATTCCTACCTGCCGGGGGTACGTTGCCGCGGCCTACCTGCCCGGCAGCTACCGGGCGTACTATCTGTCGTGGCTTGCGCACCTCGTGGGCGACATCCACCAGCCCCTGCACGCCACCGGGCGCTTCGCTGCCGGGAGGGCGGCAGGCGGTGATGCGGGCGGAAACGCGATTCGCTTCAAGAGCGACGGCAGCCCGGGGCAGCCCCGGAATCTGCACGCCTACTGGGATGGCCTTCTGGGCAGCGGCCCCGACCCGAACCGCTACAACACGCTGCAGAACGGCTGGGCGGAGCTAAACGCCACTATCGAGAAGATCAACGCCGACGCGCCGCGCCTGCTGGCCGGGTACGACCCGGCGACCCGGGAGAGCACGGACGAGCGCGCCTGGCTGATGGAGAGCTTCTCCGTGGCGCAGCAGGTGGTGTACACCTTCGGAGACCCCGATGCCAGCGGGGACCTGCCGCAGCCCGACGCCGAGTACCGGAAACTCGCCCTGCGCGCGGCGTACCAGCGCGCGGCGCTCGCCGCGCACCGCCTGGCCCGCGTCTGCGACCTCGCCTTCGAAAAGAAGCCCTAGAAGCCCCGCGGGGTAGGGCGGCGCGGCGCGGCGCGGCGCGGTGCTACTTCAGGCCGGTCATGGCGATGCCCTTGATGAAGTAGCGCTGCGCCACGAAGAACAGGATCACCGTCGGCAGGATGTGGATGAGCGAGGCGGCCATCAGCAGTTCGAGCTGCGTCCCGAACATATCCTGGAACATCCGCAGGCCGATGGAGACGGTGTACTTCTCCATCGAATTCAGGTAGATCAGCGGCCCCATAAAGTCGTCCCAGTGGCCAATGAACGAGAACAGGACCACGGTGATAAGGGCGGGCCGGGCCAGCGGCAGCAGGACGCTCCACCAGATGCGGAAGGGGGACGCCCCATCGATCATGGCCGCCTCGTCCAGCTCACGCGGAATCGTCAGGAAGAACTGGCGCAGCAGGAAGATCGTGAACGCCCCGCCGCCGAAGAACGCGGGGACGATGAGCGGCGCGAACGTGTCGATGAGGTTGAGCTGCCGCCAGAACAGGAACACCGGGATCATGGTGACCTGCGAGGGCAGCATCATGGTCGAGAGCATCAGATAGAACAGGGCGTTACGCCCCCGCCACTTGAAGCGCGCGAACCCGTAGGCCACCAGTGACGCCGAAAGCACCTGCCCGAACGTGGAGACCACCGTCACCAGCACGGTGTTGAACACGAACGTCGGGAACGGAAGCTCGGTCCACGCGCGGCGGAAGTTGCTCCACTCCACCGGGTCGGGTATCCACCGGGGCGGTACCGCGAAGACCTGCTCGTTGGTCTTCAGCGCCGTGCTGACGGTCCAGAGGAATGGCACGGAAAACAGTGCCGCCCCGAAGACGAGCACCAGGAAGATACCAAATCGCCGCAGCTTCTCCGCCTGCGCGTCCCTGCCGACTGGCTCAATCGACGCCATGCGCTACTCCTTCTCCCCGCCTTCGTAGTACACCCACTTGGATGCCTGCTTGAACTGCACTACGGTGAAGACCAGAAGGATCGCGAACAGTATCCAGGCCATCGCGGACGCCTTGCCGAGCTTAAAGTAACGGAACGCGTTGTTATAGAGGTACAGCACGAACATCAGGGTGGCGTTGTCCGGGCCGCCGGCCGTCATGATGTAGGCCGATGTGAAGACCTGGAACGACCCGATGATGCCCAGCACCAGGTTAAAGAAGATGGTGGGCGAGAGCATGGGCAGCGTGACGTTGCGGAAGATCGTCCAGCCCTTCGCCCCATCCAGCGCCGCCGCCTCGTACAGCTCGTCGGAGATGCCCTGCAGGCCCGCCAGGAAGATAATCATGCGCCCGCCGCCGACGCCCCACAGGCTCATGATGATAAGCGAGGGGAGCGCCGTGTCCGGGTCCACGAGCCACGCCGGCCCTTGAATGCCCACCTTAGACAGGCCGTAGTTCAGGATGCCCGAATCCGGGTGGAAGACCCACTGCCACACCAGCGCCGAGGCCACAGCGGGCACCAGCGACGGCAGGTAGAACAGGGTCCGAAACAGCGCGATGCCCTTGACCTTGTGGTTCAGCAGCAGGGCGATAAACAGCGAGCCTGTCAGGCCGATGGGGACCGAGAACAGCACATACAGGGCGGTGTTGCGGAGCGACTTCCAGAACAGCGGGTCCCGGGTCAGCAGCACCTCATAGTTCTTCGCGCCGACGAACTGCAGGGTGTGCAGGTCGTACTTGCAGAGCGAGAGGTACAGCGACATCAGCATCGGCCCGGCGGTGAAGAGCAGGAAGCCGAGCAGCCAGGGGGAGATGAATATCATCCCCCAGAACCCGGGCGAGCGGTACAAGTTCCCCCGGCGCCCCTTCGCCCCCGCGGCGGGCGCCGCCTTCTCCGGGGCGGTTATCTCTCGAACGGCCATTCTGCTGCCTACTCCGATCTCTCTGCCGCAATGCGCAGCGCCTTCTCCAGGGGCGCGTCTTTCCCCCCGGAGTACTCCAGCGCGTCTGGCACCGCGATGTCGGGCGCGACCCCGACCCCTTCCAGCGTCGTTCCGTCCACGCGCACGTCCCGGACAGCGAGGTAGAGCAGGGAGCGGTCGCGCAAAAGGAAGCACTGCCCGCCCAGCACCGCGCCCGCCGTGCGGGAACCGACCAGTGTGGCGACCCGGTGCTTCCGGAGCGCGTGCGCCACCGCTTCCTTGCCGCTGCGTGTGCCGCCGTTCACCAGCACTATCAGGGGCCGGCGCCACTGGGCGTCCAACTCCGTCCACGCGCCGCCCTCGCGCCCCCGGAACGACAGGACCGGCGGTCGCGGGTCGAACAGAGTCACAAACGACGGGTTCATGCCGCCCCAGCCGTCCCTCAGGTCCAGCACAAGCGCCCGTGCCTGCTGCAACTCGCCGCCGGCGACCGCCTCGCGGGCCGCCGCCTCGTAGCGCTCGCCCGCCCCGCAGAACATCGGCAGGTAGCCGACGCGCCGCCCGGAAACGTTCAGGACTCGCGTCCCCGCCCGCTGCGCCGCCAGCCACTCGTCCTGCGGGTCCGCCCGGCGCGGCGTCACCCGCAGGGTGTCCTCCGGCCCGGTGGCAGAACGGCGCACGGTGATCGCCAGCGGTCGGCCGGCTCGCCCGCGCAGGGAGCGCACCGGATGGAACGGGCCGGGAGCGCCGTCGGCGGAGACGATGCGATCCCCCCGCCGCAGTCCTGCACGCTGCGCCGGGCCGCCCGCGAACACGGCGCGCACAAAGCCCTCCGGTGTCACGTCCGCCCCGATCGAGTCCGTCTCTACCTTCGCCAGGCCGAGCGGCCCGCGGAAGATGGCAGTGAGGCCGTAGTACTCCGGGTCGTCGGGTGTGTGGTAGGCGGTGTGCGACGCCCCCAGGTCCGACAGCGCGCGGCGCACCGCGTCTGCGAACACCTCGCGCGACCCCGCGGCCGCCGCCTTCTCTGGCAGGTCCCGGTGCCGGTCGCGCCACTCCGCCGCGCGCCGGGCGTCGAAGAACCTTTCGCTCACCAGGTCCGCCACCTGCCGCGCCACAGCCACCCGATCCGCAGGAGCGTCTCCGCGCCGGGTCAAAAGCCCTCCTCGCCGGAGAGGACGGCGTTCACGCGCGCCGCAGCGTCCCGGCAGGCCGACTCCGCTGTGCCGGTCCCGATGTTGAAGTAGCCCTCCATGGCGGAGTTGAAGACCTGCGACCACTCCTGGTAGCGCCAGTCGATCGGCAGCGTCTTGCCGTTCTTCACGGCCTCCAGGAACACATCCGTGTGGTACGGCGGCTGGTCAGCATGGAGGTAGCGCGGGTCGCGCTGCACCGAAAAGCGCGTGGGCACGACGCGTCGCAGCTTGCCGCCCAGGAGCATCTCCGCCTCCGGGCCGGTCATGTACTTCACAAACTCCCACGCCGCGTCCGGGTTGGCCGTCTCCTTGTAGATAACGAGCTGGTTGCCCTTGACCACGGAGTAGTTTGCCTTGGGGCCGGACGGGGTGGGCACCAGGTCCCAGTCGAACCCCTTGATATTCTTGCGGAAGCGGGGCGACTCGCCCGCCCAACCCCAGTGCATCGCGATCTTGCCGGACTCAAAGGTGAAGGGCGACAGGGCGTTGTCGGCCGGGGTCGGCGCGCAGCCGTGCTTCCAGCGCAGGTTCGCGTACGCCTCCAGCCCGCGGATGGCATCCGGGTCTTCCGCCAGGGTGAGCTTCGTCATGTCCGCGTCCATGACCCGGCCCCCGTGGTTCCAGATCACCGACATGTACATCGGGAAGCCGACCATGTTCGCGCCAAACTGGAGCACGCGCCCGTCCTTGCGGTCACCCTCGCGCTTCGTCAAACGCGTGGCACAGTCTACGAACGTCTCCCAGGTCCAGCGGCCCTGTTTATAAAGGCTGTACGGGTCGGGAAGCCCGGCCTCGGCGAAGAGCTTCTTGTTGTAGTAGATCATCACCGCGCCGAACAGGACGTTCATCCCGTAGAGCGTCCCCTGCCAGCGTCCCTCTTCCAGGGCGATAGGCGTGAAGTCCGCCAGGAACTGCTCGCCCTCGCGCGCGACAAACGGGTCCAGAGGCAGGAAGTACTCCTTGCGGGCGAGCGCGGGGAAGTAGTAGTGGTCGGCCCGCAGGACGTCCGGCGCGGTGCGCGAGGCGAGCATCAACTGGAGCTTGTCGGTGTACGACGAGCCCGGCACCATGAAGAGGTGGACGCGGACCTTCGGGTTCTTCGCCTCGAAGGCGGCGATGATGTCGCGCTCGACCTGCAACTGCTCCGGGTTGCCCCAGGCCATGTAGCGCAGGATCGTGCGCCCCTGGTCATCTACGGTGGGCCGGCGCGCGCACCCCACTGCCACAGCGGCGAGGCCAAGCGAAAGTATCCTCCGGCGCGTCAGGCGGCGCCGGGCGGAAAAACGGTCAGGGTGTTCGGACGGGAGGGGCGCCATGGCGGGAGAGATTTCGAGACGCGGACGGTGGTTTCCTGCCTCTGGCAGTCTTGCGCCCATACGGCGCCACGTTTCCCGCCCCGCCCCCTCTGGTACGTACAAGGAGCAAAATGCTACCCCGCTCGCCCGCGTGGGCGAGCGGGGCAGGAGGGGAAGCAGCATGGGGATGCTGGAGGGCAGGGCGGCGTTTGTGACCGGAGGGGCGAGCGGCATCGGCGAGGCGGCCGCGCGCCGCTTCGCGCGTGAGGGCGCTCGGGTGACGGTGGCAGATGTGGACGAGGAGAGCGGGCGCCGGGTGTGCGGCGCCATCGAGGCCGACGGCGGGCAGTGCGCGTTCGCGGCCTGTGATGTGGCCTCAGCGGATTCGGTGCGCGAGGCGCTGCGGACCACACGGTCGCAGTGGGGACAACTGGACGTCGTGTTCGCCAACGCCGGCATCGGGGGCGTGTGGGCGCCGCTGGAGGAGATGCACCCCGAGGAGTGGGAGAAGACCCTGCGCACCAATCTGGAGGGGGCCTTCCTCACGCTGCACTTCGCCATTCCGCACCTGAAGGAGGCGGGCGGCGGGAGCATCATCGTTACCAGCAGCGTCAGCGGGAACCGCACCTTTGCGCAGCCGGGGGCAGGGGCCTACAGCACCAGCAAGGCCGGACTGGTGGCGCTGACGAAGATGGCGGCGCTGGAACTCGGGCGCTACGGCATCCGGGTCAACGCGGTCTGCCCGGGTGCGATACCCACAAACATCCAGGCGGGGGTCAAAGAGCGGGGGACGGAGGAGATTCCGATGACGGTAGAGATGCCGGAGGGGAGTCCCGCGCTGCACGGCGGGGTGGGGGACGCCGACGACGTGGCGGATGTCTGTCTCTTCCTGGCGTCGGACCTGTCCCGGCATGTGTCCGGGGTGGAGATCTTCGTGGACGGGGCCGCCTCGCTTCTGCGCTGAGGCCGGGGCGGGGGTAACCCCGCCCCACGAACGCGGCCTGACTCTACTTGCGGGAGGAGGCGGCAGCCCGCGCCGGGTTTCCCTCCGGCTTGCGGGTGCGCCGGAAAGGCGCGCGGATGACGATGCCCTTGTAGTCGAGTCCCGCCGCGGCGAGCGTTCGGTCCCACGAGGGGAAGCGGCGGCGGGCCGCGGTGATAAGCGTGATGTTATTGCGCTCCATCGCCTTGGCGTTGAGCGGGATGCCCTGCGCGTACAGGTCGCGGACGCGGCGAATCACTTCGTCCTCGGACCAGTCGCGGTACTTGCGTATCTCATCGTAGTCCAACCCTGCCGCCTCGACCGCGGCGCGCCACGAGCCGAAGTGGCTCTTCTTGGTGGCAGCAGCGGCCAGACTCGGGTCCAGCTTGAGCGAAACGTGCCGCCAGGAGAGGTCCTGGCCCTGCGCATACAGCTCCCGGATGCGCTCGATGATGCGGTCATTGGTCCACGAACGGTACTTGCGTATCTCGTCGTAGTCCAGGCCCGCATACTCAATGGCAGCCTGCCACGAGCCGAAGTAGCGCGTTGCAGCGCGCAATAGTGGCAAATCCTCCCGCGTCATTCCGGAGTAGGATAAGTCGAGGTTGGCTTCTTTGCGGCGCACGATCTCAGCAGCGATCGCGTCCTGATTCCATTTGGCCACGGTTACTGGTCTCCTGTGGGCCGGTGCGCGAGATGATGGATTTATAAATCGAATGAATGCACGGGACGCACCGGCGAAAGCGTCTGCCGCACCCCCTGGGACGGCCACGCGGCTCTAGTATACACGACGCACTTTAGAAGGGGCGTGTTGCAGAAAAGTTGGCCCTACAGAACACCGTTATCGGTGGACTTCGCTACTTTCTTCACAAATCCCTTCCCAGGGTATTCTAAGCGATTCGACGGCGGGATGCCACCGAGGGTTCACTTTGGTTCACGGATCGCCGCGCCTTGAAGCGGGCGCCCGGGTCCGATACTATAACCCCGACTATGGCGCGCACCAGAGCAGCAGGGCAGGGCGGGGCGGAGCGACAGGGTTTCGGCGAGTTTTTGCGGCCCATGCTGCTGCTGGCGGTCACCGTATTCATCGACCTGCTGGGGTTTGGACTCGTCCTGCCGAACTTGCCGCGCTACATCGAACTGGCTGTCGGCCAGGACCACCAGTATGCGGGCCTGATCGGCGGACTGCTCGGCGCGTCGTACTCCTTTACCCAGTTTTTGTGCGCTCCGCTCTGGGGGCGCTGGTCGGATCGGGTAGGCCGGCGGCCCGTCATCCTTATCTCGCTGATTGGCATCGCGGCGTCGTTCACGCTGTTCGGGCTGGCCGGCGACCGGCTCTGGATGCTATTCGCCGGGCGTCTCCTCGCGGGTGTCCTGTCCTCCGCCTCCATCGGCGTCGCCTTCGCCTACGTTGCGGACGTCACCACAGCGCAGAACCGGGCGCGCGGCATGGGCATCCTGGGCGCCTGCTTCGGGATGGGCTTCGTCCTCGGCCCCGCGTTCGGTGGTATTCTCGGCCTGCACAACGTCGCTCTGCCAGCCTTCGCCGCCGCGGGCCTGGCGCTGGCGAACTTCCTGTTCGCGCTGCGCTTCCTGCCGGAGTCGCTGCGCCCCGAGGTGCGGGCAGCGCACCGGGCGACGCCGCCCGAGGGCGTGCCCGTGCTGCTGTACCGGGCCGTCACCGGTCCCGCGCGCCTGCTGTATCTGCTGTCGTTCCTCACCATCCTGGCCTTTGCGGCCATCGAGCAGATCTTCTCGTTCTACCTGCTCGCCGTGCCCGCGTTCGGCGTCACGCCAGAGCGTCAGCCTATCGTCACCGGCAGCCTTCTCGCCATCGTCGGCATCCTTGGGGCGATCGTTCAGGGCGGCCTCATGGGGCGTCTGGTGGACCGGTTTGGCGAGGCGGCGGTGGCGCGCACGGGGATTGGCATGATGGTGGTGGGGTTCCTCCTGTTCCCCCTGCCGCGGTCGCTGGTCCTGCTCACCGTAGGGCCGCTGGTGCTGCTCGCTGTGGGGCGGGCGCTCTCTGGCCCCGCCATCACGGCGCTGCTCTCGCGCAAGACGACGCAGGGGCAGGGAACCGCCCTGTCGGCGTCGCAGTCACTGGAGGCCCTGGCCCGCGCGGTCGGGCCGGTCGCGGCGGGCGCCCTGTTCAACGTCACGGTCGGCGCCCCGTTCTTCGTCTCCGCGTTGATCCTCTCCCTGGCGTTCCTGGCGACGCTCTGGCGGGCCTCGGAGATGCTGCCCCCGCCGCCGACCGACGCCCCTGCAGACGCGCCCGCCCCCACGGAGGTCACCCCCGCCGATGTCCTGGCTGCGTAAATACTACCTGCCCCTGCTCTGCGCGCTGCTATTCCTGTCGGGCTTCGCGCTCGGCGGGGGGAGCCTGGCGGGCTGCGGACGCGCCGTTGAGAACAAGGCCGAGAAGGCCATCAACGAGATGCTGCCGCAGTACCTCGGCCCCGCGAAGCGGTGGTCATCGCGGGTGAGCGGCAAGACCGGGGCGATGCTGCGCGGGCGCCTCGGGAAGGTGCGCATCGAGGGAGAGGACGTCACGCTCGCCCCTGGCCTGGTCGTGGAGAAGCTTACCGTGGACCTGGAGGACGTATCCGTGGACCGCGGGGCGGGGCAGCTTCAGGATGTAGGGAAGACGGTGTTCACGGCGCGTCTCAGCGAGGCCATGCTGAATCGCTACGTGCGGATGTACCGGCCGACCCTGCGTGATCTGAACATTACGACGGCCGCGGACGGCCGCCTGACGGTGCGCGCCCGGCCGGAGTTGTTCGGCTACCCGACCCTGCCGGTGGAGGTGCGCGGTACATTGCGCCCGGGCGGGGGCGGGGCGTGGCTGGACTTCGACCCGGACCGGGCGAAACTCTCCGTGGTGCCGATTCCCGTGTTCGTGGCAGAGCACATCGCCGACCGACTGAACCCCGCCGTGGACCTGTCGGACCTCGCCCTCCCCATTGTGGTGGAGGGCGTCCAGGTGGAGCAGGGGGCGCTCACTCTCTCCGGTCGTGTGCCGTCCGACGCCTTGCTCAACGCCGCCCGCGAGGCGGCGTCGGGCGGTGGTCAGCGCGGCACGTAAGGCAGGAAGATCGAGGGCAGAGGCTCAGGCGTGAACTGCTTGAACGCACTCTTCAGCCCGAAGAAGATGCCCATCATGGCGGCGATGACGAGGAAACCGATGGTGCCGGTGCGCCGCGTGCTGCGCGGCAGTATCAGGATCGCAAAGACGGTCAATATCCAGGCCCAATAGCGGTAGGGGTTTTCCTCGATGTAGAGGCCGCGCAGAAGCGTCTTGTAGTGTTCGATGTCCACGGCACAACTGTCCTTCGGGTAGAGCAGGAGAAGCGAGAGTTCTCCCAGCCCATTATCGGCAGACAGGCGCGGCCGGATTAGACAGCGAAAGACCGCGGGCGCGTGGTTAGTCCTGCCTTTGTGTGAGCGTCACTTCTTCTCCCGTCTCCGACACAAAAACCAGGCGAGAGCGCCCGCCCGCTGCTTCGATGATGCGCCGCCATTCATCAGGCGTCACCGACGTGAGCGTGCGCTCGTCCACTTTTCGGAGTTGGGCTCCCGCCGACACGCCTGCCCTGGCCGCGGGGGACGAGGGCAGGACGTAGACAACCCGTATCGAGCCGGCAGCCGTGCCGGTGACCTCCTGTACAAGGACGAGGCCGGCATCCGGGAGAGGGAGTACGTTCGGAAAGAGCCCGGGCCGCACGAACCGGACTTCGCGCGGCTCTTTCCCGGAGGGCTGTACGGTTAAACGGGCCACGGTGCCCGCAACGCCGTCGAGTACGCGGTAGGCCGCCCAGGGCGGCAGGTCGTCGAGCCGCGTTCCATCCACGGATACGAGCGTGTCCCCCGCGCGAAGCCCCGCCGCCTCTGCCAACGAGTCCTTGCTGAAGGCGCCCGCGTAATAGGAACGCTCTGCGTTCCGGCGTCCCAGTGTCACGCCCGCGTCCCCGTTTATCACGGGAAAGGCCGCGGCACGAGGGTACAGGATGATCTTGCCCCGGGGGAGATCCAGCCAGAGGCGGAAGCGCGCGAGTACATCGAGCCCCAGGACGCCCTCTTCTTCGTCCGGACCTTCGAGGACCGTGAGCAGGGGCACCCGAACGCTGGTCGAACTATCGACGGAAGTGTCGGCAGCGCCGCGCAATGGGAGATAGTCCAGCAGGTAGGCCCGGCGGTTGGCGCTCCCCGCAACGGTGGTGAAGCCTGTTTCCGCCGAAGACAACACGTGTCCGCGGTCGCCGCGCGCGGCGCGGAGACTCTTCGCGGGTAGTACGGTGGCCGTGCTTCCCGTATCCACGAGGAGAGGCACGGCGGCGGCGCCCTCCCCGGGAACGGCAGATAGGAACGGCATCTTCGTGCCCGCGACCGGCACCAGCGCAAGCGACACGCCCCGTGGCTCTTTATCGCCGTTTTCTGCCGCCCGTGGCGGGGGCGGGCCGCCCCCCACGTGCAGCGTCAGGGTGTGCTGGTCGAAGTCGAACTCCGCAGCCGCCGCACCGAAGAGGGTAACGCCGATGATGCCGGCGATCCGGCCCGGAGCCCTGCCGGGAGTCGGGTAGTCCTCGAAGGGCAGGGCGGACTCAGCCACGTAGGCAGGCGCAATGTTCAGCCGCAGGCCGTCCGCGCCACTGCTGCCCTCCGTCACCAGACGAAGAACGCACGGCTCGCTCGCCTCCCGCACCCGGAACGTCTTCCCCTCGCTCCGGTCGCCGGCCTTGACGCCGGCCTCGGACGCGGCCCAGCGGGCGAGCGTCAATGTCCGGTTCACGCCGGTATCTACGATAAAGGGAAGCGGCTCCGACCCGTTGAGGGACGCCCGCACCACCACGAGTGGCCGGGCGGGCGGGGCAAAGTCGAAGGGGAGGACGTAGGTGCGCCCTGGCTCCGTCGCGGGGCGGCCCGGGACGGGCGCGCCGGGTTGTGGCTCCGCCCTCAGCGTGGTGGCCGTTACGAGGAGGGCAGCGAGAACGGTGAGCAGCGCGCGTGCCCCCCGGAAGAGTCGCCTTTTGCCTGTCATTGGGGCGAGCTTATATTAACTGAAAGACTATCTCGACGGGGTAGAACACGCCCCCGAAGGGGGCGGTAGTGATGCGAAGGCCGTTTTCGCCCGCTACAGCTTCGCAGAAGACCTTCCAACTGGCGGCGGGGACGATGCGCGACTGGCGCAGCGCGCCATTGACAGAGCCGACCAGGCCGCCCGTCCCACCGCGCGGCGAGAAGCTAACGCGCACCTTGCGACCGGGCGGGGCGGCGACCTTGAAGGCGTACAGCATGCCGTAAGTGCCGTCCAGGTGGCGGCTCATCCCATCCTCGGGCTGCCCGATACGGAAGAACTGTTGCACCGCTTCTCCCGTCAGGTCAATGGCGACCTCGCGGCGCGGCGAGTCCACAGTCACCACATGGGCGCCGGGGACGCTCCACTTGCTGTGGCGCCAGTAGATGCGCAGCTTCGTGGGCTGGTCGCAGCGGATATTCATGACGCCGGAGGCTACCTGCCGGCTTGCCAGATGCTGGTCAAAGCGGGCATAGCCCTTCTTGCCCGTAAACGGCACCTCGGGGCTGCTGAGGAACCGGGCCATGGCCTGCTTGCCTGCGGTCGGCGGGTCGCGGCGCGGGTCCGCGAACCCCTTGCGCGCCGTAAACCGGATCGGGCCACCGTCTATGCCGTTCAGCGCCACGACCAGGTGCCCGTTGCCCTTTGTCGCGTTGCGGTAGTGGAAGAAGACGGTATAGGTCTTGCCCGGCTCCAGGGTCGATTCCGCGTAGACCCCGGGCATCTGGATCTTCTCGGGGTTATTGCAGAAGAGCAGGCGATCCTGAGCGTACGCTGGCTTCCCGGCTGCCGCCAGCAGACAGGCGAAGCAGAGGACGAGCGCGAGCAGGAGGGAGCCGCGGCGCTGCGGATGGTGAGCGGACGTCTGGACAGGGGAGGTCGGCATTACCGGGAGTCTATTTGTCAGGAGAGGGGCGAATTCCTGCTTCCCGGCGATATTTCGCTCCGCGGCCGCGCCGCCCTGTTCAGGTATCGGCCGGGAAGTTGAGCGCCAGCAGCCGGACCCGCGTCATCTCCTCGACGGCGTAGCGGACGCCCTCGCGGCCAAAACCGGAGTCTTTTTCGCCGCCGTAGGGCATATTGTCCACCCGGTACTGCGGGACATCGTTCGCGATGACGCCGCCGACCTCCAGGCGCTCCCAGGCGCGGAACAGGCGGGCGTTGTCGCGTGTGAAGATGCCCGCCTGCAGGCCGTAGCGGCCGTCGTCCGTGCGGGAAAGCGCCTCCTCGAAGTCGTCGTATGGCTCCAGCACCGCGATCGGCGCGAAGACCTCCTCGCGGCAGACCGTCAGGTCCGGGGCGGCGTCGGTCAGGATGCTCGGCCCGAGCATAGTCTCGCCGCGCGACTCGCCCCGCAGCAGGAACCGGGCGCCCGCCCGCTCCGCCTCGGCGAGCGCCTCCAGCGCCTTTGCACGGGCCGCGGGCCGGATCATCGGGCCGATGTCCGTGGCGGCGTCCGCCGGGTCGCCCGCCTTGAGCGCCCGCGCCCCAGCGACGAATGCCTCGGTAAAGCGCTCCCAGACGGGCCGGTGGACGTAGAGGCGCTGGACAGAGATGCAGACCTGCCCGGCGTTCGCGAACGCTCCCGTGACGCACCGGGAAACGGCGTAGTCGAGCGCGGCGTCCTCATGCACGATGACCGCGGCGTTTCCGCCGAGCTCCAGCGTGACCTGTTTCCGGGGAGCCTTCGCCTTCAGCGCCCAGCCGACCCGCTCCGAGCCGGTGAACGAGAGCATTTTGACCCGGTCGTCGCCGAGCAGGACATCGACCGTTGCCTCGGGCCGGTCGGGTGTCAGCACGGAGAACGCACCCTTCGGCCACTCCGTCTCCGCCACCACCTGCGCCAGCCGCAGCGCGGTCAGCGGGGTCGCCTCCGCCGGTTTGAGCACCACGGGGCAGCCCGCCGCCAGCGCGGGGGCGACCTTGTGCGCGACCAGGTTCAGGGGGAAGTTGAAGGGCGTGATCGCGGCGACAACGCCGATGGGGAAGCGGCGCGTCAGGCCGATACGCCCGGCCGAGGCGGCGTTCAGGTCCAGCGGGAGCACCTCGCCGCCGATACTCCGGGCCTCGTCCGCGGCCAGGGAGAAGACCAGCAGGGCGCGGTCTACCTCGGCGCGGGCATCGCGGATGGTCTTGCCCGACTCGGCGGTGATACCGCGCGCAAACTCGTCGCGCCGTGCGGCGATGCCGTCGTGTAGGGCGCGCAGGATGCGGTGGCGCTGCTCGGAGGAGAGCTGGCGCGTCTGCGCGAACGAGGCATGGGCGGCCTCCACCGCGCGGTGGGCGTCGTCCTCGGTACTGACGGCAAGGGAGCCTGCCGTGCTCCCGTCATACGGGTTGGTGACGGCGCGGGTCTTTCTGCCGGACCGGGTCCACTCACCTGCCAGCAGGAACGGCCAAACGGAATCGCTCATTGTGTGTTTCCCCCGAGCCCAGTATATCGCCGGGAACACGGAGCGGTGCCCGGAACGTCGATTAGATGATAAGAGATAGAGAGTACGAAGGGGTACCGGCCTGCCTGCGCCGGACCCACCGGACCCGAGGGGTAACACGTGAACCTACGCATCAGGCATCTCCTGGCGCCGCTGACGGCGGCGCTCTCGCTCGCACTGCTGACCACCGCCACGGGCGGCGCCGCAGCCGCGGCCGGCATGAAGGGCCAGCCCGAACTGCCCGCCGCCGCCGCCGCGGACCTGCGCAAACTCGCTGCGGACGTTATCATCCCCGTGGGCGACGCCGGCCGCTCCCGCACGGCGATCCTGACGCTCGTGGAGGCGAACGCCACCACCGACTGGACGGCAGTCGTGGCGCCCGCGCTGCGCGAGGAGAACACCTATACCGCGCTGCTGGCGACCCTGGAGGACGCACTGGAGGCCCAGAAGAAGGACGCCGACCGGATGTTTATTCGCTACAACATCCTGAAGACGTACCTGTATCGGGCGCGCCTGCTGCCGAACCCGGACCGCCGCCCCGTGCTGGCGGCGGCCACGCGGTATGCGTCCGCCATCGACAAGGCCGAAAGGGACCCCGCGCTGTGGGAGGTCGTCGGGGATGTCTTCGCCGAGAGCGGCGCGCTGGACTCGGCGTTCGCCGCTTACAAGCGAATGCAGACCGGGGGCGCGCCGCCCAACCGGGTGCAGTACAAGACAGCCTACGCCTACCACCGCGCTAACCGTCTTACCCCGGCCCGTCAGGCCTATGAGGCGGGCATCACCGCCGACGCCCGGAGCGCCGACTCCGGGCGCGAAACGCTGCACCTGCTCTACCAGGGACTTGCCGCCGTCCACTTCCAGGAGGGCAGGACACGTGAGGCCGCGGACGCCCTGCTACGCTCCGCTAAGGTTGCCCAGGACCCGGACAGCCCGTACCGGCTCCGCCTCGACCTGGCGTACCTGCTGCTGGAGCGGGGCTACGCCACGACCGTAAAGCAGTACGCCGAGGCTGCCGTGAAGCTGAACCCGGAGGACACGGAGGCCAAGTCCCTGCTGGAGGAGGCGACCCAGAAGGCGGGCGACGCGTAACGGCTCATCAGACCGCGCGTGTCTGGCCGCCAGGGCGGGTACACTAGATTCCGAGATGGAATGGAACTGGCTGGACATCCTGATCGTGGTGCTGGGCGCGCTCCAGATTGTCGCGCTCGTGACGCTCGTCGTGGTGCTGCTGAAGCTGCGTCGCGGAGTGGAGACGCTTGTGCGGCGTCTGGCGGCTTTGAAGGACCCAACGGTCGTTCTCGCCTCCACCGGGCAGGAGCGGGCGCTCCGACTCTGGGAGCAGATGGCGAGCATCGGGGCGGACGCCACCGGTCTGTACCGTGCGCTGCGTCCTGAACCGGTGCCGGGGATGCCCATCACCTACAGTTCCATCCTGCGGGGATTCCGGGACGGAATGGGCACTCTGGCCACCCTGAAGGCCGTCCAGGGCCGGGTCTTCCGCAAGAAGCAGGTACAACCGCCCCCGGGGCCGCCCGGGCTGACCGGTCCGCCGCGGAAGCCATCGCTGAAGCGCCGCCTGCGCGACAGCCTGGTGCCCCCCGTGCTGCTGCCCGTGCTGAACAACCTGCCGAACATCGCCTTCGCCGTCGGCATCCTGCGGACCGTGCTGGACACGGTGAGGAAGCAGCAGCAACAGGAGGCGGCGGGAGCCGAGTGAGGCGTTGGTGCCGTCGTCCGTTGGTCGCCGTGGGGTTGTTTCCGCCCCGTTGGCCGCCGTCGAATAAATTCGCGACTTCTTAACCTAAGCCGCGAATTTATTCGACGGCGCCAACTACGGCGGCCACGGGACGCAGGGCGATCGCCAGGGCCTCGTCGGCGCGGCGGATCAGGTCGAAGTGCATCTCCGCGCGCACATCCGCGGGGATCTCCTCCAGGTCCTTCTCGTTCTCCGCGGGGAGGATCACCTTCCGCAGGCCCGCCCGGTGTGCAGCCAGCACCTTCTCCTTGATGCCGCCCACCGGCAGCACCTTGCCGCGCAGCGTAATCTCGCCCGTCATCGCCAGGTCGCAGCGGGTGGGGCGGCCGGTCAGGGCCGAGGCGAGCGCCGTCGCCAGGGTCACCCCTGCGGACGGGCCGTCCTTCGGCACCGCGCCAGCAGGAACGTGGACGTGGATGTCGCGCCCGCGGAAGGATTCCGGGGGGACATCCAGGGAGCGGGCGCGCGACTTCACGAACGACCACGCCGCCTGCGCCGACTCCTTCATTACGTCGCCAAGCTGGCCGGTGAGCGTCAGGCGCCCCTCGCCCTCCGGGTTGACCGTGGGGGTAAGCAGCACCTCGACGGCGACGGTGTCGCCACCGACCTCGGTGTAGACCAGACCGGTCGCGGTGCCGACCTCGTCCTGCTCCTCTGCCGTGCCCCAGTCGTAGCGCGGTGCGCCCAGGAACTCCTTCAGGCTGGTCTCGGTGACCGTGAGCGGGGAGTCATCGCCGCCCGCCACGCGCCGCGCGACCTTGCGGCATACGGACGCCACCTGGCGCTCCAGATTGCGGACCCCGGCCTCGCGCGTGTACTCCCGGACGATGCGGCGCAGGGCGGCCTTTTCAAAGTTCAGCCGCTCCGGGTCAAGCCCGTGCTCCTTGATCTGCTTGGGGACCAGATAGTCGGACGCGATGGCGATCTTCTCCGCCTCGATGTAGCCGCTGAACGGAATGACCTCCATCCGGTCGCGCAGGGCGGGCGGGATGCTCTCCAGGACATTCGCCGTCGTGATGAACAGCACGTCCCGCAGGTTGAAGGGCACTTCGAGATAGTGGTCGGAGAATTCGCCGTTCTGCTCCGGGTCCAGCGCCTCCAGCAGCGCCGAGGACGGGTCACCCCGGAAGTCGTTGCCGATCTTGTCGATCTCGTCCAGCATGAACACGGGGTTGCGGTAGCCGGTCTGCTTAATGCCCTGGAGGATGCGCCCGGGCATCGCCCCGACATACGTGCGGCGGTGGCCCCGTATCTCGGCCTCGTCGCGCACGCCGCCGATGGACACGCGGATGAACTTCCGGCCGAGCGACCGCGCGATGGACTTACCCAGACTGGTTTTGCCCACCCCCGGCGGTCCGGCAAAGCAGAGGATCGGGCCCTTCAGGTCGCTTCCCGCTAGCTTGCGTACCGCCAGAAATTCAAGGATGCGCTCCTTGACCTTCAGGAGACCGTAGTGGTCCTCATTCAGGATCGCTTCCGCCTCGTCCAGATCCAGTCGCTCCTCGGTGGAGCGCGACCAGGGCATCGCGACAAGCCAGTCCAGGTAGTTACGAATCACACCGGATTCGGGCGAGGCCATCGGGGTGCGCTCAAAGCGGTCCAACTCCTTGAGGGCGCGCTCCTTTGTCTCGTCCGGCATCCCGGCCGCCTCAATCTTCTCCCGCCACTCGCTCATCTCGGCGTCGCGCTCGTCGCGCTCGCCCAACTCCTGACGGATGGCCTTCATCTGCTCGCGCAGGAGGTACTCCCGCTGCGAGTCGCCCATCTCCTTCTCGACGCGCGAGCGGATGCTGTTCTGCACCTCCAGAATCTCGCGCTCCTTTTCCAGGGCGGCGTTCAGCTTCTCCAGGCGCTCCCGCACCGAGGCCGTCTCCAGGAAGTCCTGCTTCTGGTCCACCCGCAGGCTCAGGTAGGGGATGATCGCGTCGGTAAGGCGGTCGGGCTCCGCGATGTTCGTCACACTGACCAGCGCCTCGGGCGGGACGGACTTGCCGTCGTTCGCCAGAGCCTCGAACTGCGCTATGATGGTGCGGACCAGCGCTTCAAGCTCCACATCGGTCCCACCCGGGGTGGTCTCGACCTCCCGCGCCTGTACCAGGAAGTACGGCTCGGTCTGGAGGTACGGCCCGATGCGGACGCGGCGGACGCCCTCCATCATCGCGCGTACGGCGTTGTCAGGCATCCGCAGTACCTGGAGTATCTCCACCAGGATGCCCGTCTCGTACACGTCGTCCGGCTCCGGCTCCTCCTTCTCGACGCTGCGCTGGGACGCCAGAATCAGGTGCCGGGGCTCCGCCTCCATTGCGGCTTCAAGCGCACGCAGCGACCGGTCCCGCCCGACGTAGAGCGGGAAGATCATCTGCGGGAAGTAGACGCTGTCGCGGACGGGCACGAGCGGCAGGAGGGTGACGCCCTCATCCGGGGGCGGCGTCTCGGGGGCGCCCCCGCTCGCGGAGTCGGCCGCGCCGGGACGCGTTACACTTTCGCCGCCGGGTGGGGGGACGAGGTCGAGTTCCAGGGCGTCGGCTGCGGCGGAGGCGGCGCTGCCGGTGCGATTCTTTGCGGACGGCGGTTTCGCGGACGAGCGGGACGGGGGCATGGAGCAGAAAACCTCGCTGCGCGGCCGAGAGGGCTCCCCGCGCGCTGACATTCTACACGAAGGGCCTCCTGCATGCCAACCTGCCCGTTCCGCGCCCCTCCCGGCTGCCGGTGGCGAGCCGGCCCGTGCGTCCGGAAACGGGAAAGCCCGGGCAAACCCGGGCTGTCCATTCTGTGATCGTCTCCCTTTTCTCCCCACGAATCGTTTCCTCTGGGGTTTTAGGAACAACACTGTCCCCTCCTACAGTGTGACGGACGTGCCGGAGTCAATCAAGTCCCCGTTTTTCGGGACCAGCGGGCGGGGGCGACCAGGGGCGGCTCCGGGCACGGCCCTGGAGCGGAGACCGGCGGGGAGGGGATGGTGATACGGGTAACGATGGGCGCCAGGAGGCCCGCCTGCACCAGATCGTGGACATCCACCACAAATCCGAGGACGCTCGCCAGATTTCCTTGGTCGTCGTGAATCGCCTGATGCGTGTCCAGAACCCAGCGCGGCTCCGGCGTCCGCATCCGATACAGGAAGAGGTAGCGCTCCCCGGGGAGATAGGTGGCCCCAAGCGACTTCTCGTAAATCAGGGGCAGATCCTCAGGATGCACCAGGTCATAAAAGGTGGTAGCCGCCCGCTCCAGAGCGCGGTGGTCGTGGCCCAGGGCGGAAATCGAGGCGCTGACATAGCGGTGCGCGACCGGGCTGAGCGATTCCAACTCGTAGACCACGGCCCGCGCCATGTGGGCGGCGCGCTCGAAGTAGTCCTGGTGGTGGCGCGCATCGCGGGCGGAGGACTGGCACTCCGCCAGCTGCTTCTGCGTGGTGGCAAGCAGCGTCGCCATGCCCTCGCGGCTCGCGGCGTGGGCCTGCTGCAGCGCTTCATTCACCGCGCGCAGTTCCCGGCTCTGCTGCTCCACCTTCTCCCGAAGGTAGGCCAGCACGGCGGCGGTGCGGTTCTTGGCACCCATCTTCTCGCGAAGTCGCTGCCAGTGCGTGTCCACCGTGTGCTTGCTGATGCCGAGCTTCAGAGAGATCTCTTTGTCGGTGTACCCCTGAGAGGCGAGTTCCACAATACGGTCGATCCGTCGCTCGACCGCGGGTGGGGGTGGCGGCGCTGCCGTCACGGGGTCGCCCAAGCCGCTCATAGACCGCTTCTCCTTCAGGTTCCGGGCCGTCCGGTTCTGGACCCTCCCGGTCCAGTTTTTTAGGGACACTGCTATGTCCCTTTCGGCATGACGCGCCCAGAAACATTTTCCCCCCTCTGCGGCTGGGGCGGCACTCCGCACGCAGGTAGCGTCACAGAAGTTCCAGGCGTACTTCCGGGCGGAGGCGCTCAACGTCGGCCGGGTCTACCACTCCTGACGTGAGAGACAGGGCGTTCGCAGCGGCGCAGGCCGTGCCGAACGCGGCGGCGTCGGGAAGCGGGAGTCGCTTTTCGACGTGTGCAAAGACCGTGCCGGCTGCCAGCGAGTCCCCGGAGCCGATGGGGTTGACGGCCTCTACGGCGGGCGGCACGATGCGCCAGCGCTCCGCGGACGCGCGGCCCCCGAGCAGTGAGCCCGCCCGCCCCATCGAGACCAGTGCCCACTCCGCGCCCGCCTCCAGCAGGGCGTCTACGGCGGTACGGGCGTCCGCCTCCGGCTCACCGGCCAGAGTGAGGCCCAGCGTTGCGGCGGCCTCCTCCCGATTGGGCTTCACCAGGTAGGGATGTGCCGCCAGCGCCGCCTTCAGTGGTCCCTTCTGACCGTCCACCATCGCGCGCACGCCGTGCGCGCGCGCCTCCGACACGACGGCGGCGTAGAAGTCCTCACCGACGCCCGGGGCGAGCGACCCGCTCAGGCAGACAAAGCGGGCATGGGGCAGGGCACGCCGCCACGCCGCATCCACGGCCGCGGTCACGTCCGGGGAGAGGGGGCGGGCCTCCTCCACAAGCTCTGTGGTCGGTCCATCCGTGACCAGGAGTGTGGTGCAGGTACGCGTGGGCGCGTCCTCGCCCGCGGCGATTACCTGCTGTGCCACCCCCTCCGCGCTCAGTGTGGACTCTACGAAGGTTCCGGACCCGCCGCCGAGCGGGTGGACCAGGTGCGCGTCCGCGCCGAGCGTGGTGAGCACGCGCGCGACGTTGACGGCCTTACCGCTCGCGGTAACGGCGGTCTCTCGCGCACGATTTACCCCGCCGACTTCGAAGCGGTCGAAGCGCATCGTGCGCTGTACGGTCGGCGTCAGGCCGATGCAAAGGATCATAGGTGCCTTTATCTCTCCTGCGCGGAGTTTCGGCGGCGGGAAACCGCTCTCCTGCGTTGACACGCCGCGAACGCCCGTGGTAGGATTGCATACTATTCCGGTACGTTTTGTCGGAAAGGTCGGTTTTGTCTATGAATAAGGTCGAGCGCATCAAGCAAGAGAAGGACGGGCTGGACGTCTGGGCGGACGTCCTCCGGTACGCGAAGGAGGGCTTCGCCGCCATTCAGGAGGACGATTTCGTTCGGATGCGCTGGTACGGCATCTATCAGCAGCGCCCGAACGAGGGCCACTTCATGATGCGCATCAAACTGCCCGGCGGTATCGTCACCACCGAGCAGTTGCGGGTCATCGCGGACCTGACCGACCAGTACGCGCGCGGCATCGCCGACGTCACCACCCGGCAGACCTTCCAGTGGCACTGGCTCACCATCCAGGACTTCCCGGACATCGTGGCACGGCTGGAGGCCGTCGGCATCACGTCCGCAGGCGCGTGCGGTGATATCTCCCGCAACGTCGTGTCCTGCCCGATCGCCGGCCTGCACCCCGACGAGATACTCGACTGCCGCCCGGCTGTCCAGGCCATCCACCGCTACTTTACGGGCAATCGCGAGTTCTCGAACCTGCCGCGCAAGTACAAGCTCTCTGTCTCTGCGGACCCCGAGCAGTGCGTCCAACCGGAGATACACGACTTCTCGCTGGTGGGGGCGCGCGACCCGAAGACGGGTCAGGTGGGCTACGGCCTGCGCGTCGGCGGCGGCCTTTCGACCCAGCCGCACTTCGCCCCCTGGATTGACGCCTTCTTCCTGCCGGAGCAGGCCGTGGATGTGGCCCGGGCCGTGACCGCCATCTTCCGCGATCATGGCTACCGCGAAAAGCGCACCCACGCGCGCCTCAAGTACCTGGTGGCCGACTGGGGGCCGGAGAAGTTCAAGGAGGAGCTGGTCAAGAACCTCGGCTACGAGCCGCTGCCGGGCGTGCCGGACGCGTCGCCGGACAACGTCTACCGCGACCACATCGGCGTCCACCGGCAGAAGCAGCGGGGGCTCAACTGGATCGGCCTGTGCATCCTGACCGGACGCGTGACCGGCGCGCAGCTTCGGGAGCTGGCGGCCATCGCCGACCGCTTCGGCGGGGGGGAGATCCGCACCACACACATGCAGAACATCCTGCTGCCGGGCGTCCCCGACGAGAACGTGGACCTGGCGCTGGAGGCGCTGGGGGCGGCGGGCTTTACCTGGGAGGCGCACCCGGTGCGCCGCGGGGCCATCGCCTGCACCGGCAACGAGTTCTGCAATCTGGCCATCACCGAGACCAAGCAGCGCATGGTCCAGATTGTGACGCACCTGGAGACGCGGGTGCCATTTGACCGAAATCTGCGCATCAACATGAACGGCTGCCCGAACTCCTGCGCCCAGCATCACGTCGGCGACATCGGCCTCCAGGGCTGCAAGGCGCGGGTGCCGGGCAGCGCGGAGCAGGTCGAGGCGTACGACATCCACCTGGGCGGCGCGCTCGGCCGGAACCGCTCGTTTACCCGCGCCATCCACCGCAAGGTACCCGCAGACAAGGTCGCGTTTGCGCTGGAGAACCTGCTGGCGTCGTTTAACCAGACGAAGCGGGACGGCGAGGAGTTTAACACCTGGGTGCGGCGCCACTCCAATGAGGAACTGGATGCCTACCTGGGCGTGGAGACCGTCGTGGGCGCGCCCGACACGGCGACCCGACACACGCAAGACTCTGGCGTGGCGGCCGGCGCGTAGGCCGAGAGATGGGGATCAACAGTGGGGGCGGGGCGGAATTGGATTCCGCCCCGCCCCCACTGTGTTTTGCTGTGTCTCGCTGTATTACCGGTCGAAGTGCGCAATCGACAGGTCGGTATACTGGACGATGGTCCCGGCCTGGCTGACCTGGAAGGTCGCGGGCAGCCCCGGCGCCGGTCCCTCAATCTGGCCCGAGGACCCAGCCACGCTGGATTTCCAGACCAGGCGGGCCGTGTAGCCCCCCTCGAACGTGTACTGCGTTTCCGCAGGGGGCGTGGTGACGCCCGCAGGCGGGACCACGGCGGCAACGATCTGCGCCACCCGTGCCCGCGCCTCCTCGGTAGGGGCAGCGCCCCGCGGAATGCCGATCTGAAAGCCGTTCTGGTCGATGAACGAGCCCGTGTTGGAGCCGCCGCACCCGGCCACCACGGGCAGGAGCGCCAGCAGCGCGCCCACGGCCGCCGTGGCCGCCGCTCTCCGGTTTTCTTTTCGTTCGTGCCTACGCATACCCCGAGTATAACCAGGGACCTGGTGCCTTGCAACGGCTACGCTCGCATTGACAGACGGTTCGCGCCGCCGTTATACTCCCCATTACCACCATGACCGCCCCTCCCGAACTCCCCCTCGCGGTCCGCACCGGGGCCAGAGCGCTCGGCATTCTGCTGGGGACGGCCGTCCTCGTGAGCGCCGCCCTCCTGCTCGCCGCCGCGGGCGCGCGCGGCAACGCCGGGTTCCTGGGCATGATTCTGGTGGTTACCCTGCCGTCTGCTCTTATCGCCGGGGTGGCTCTGGGGAAGACGCAGGCGGAAAATCTCCTGTACGCCCTGCGCTGGGAGTCCGGCGGCAGCCCGAAGAGGGCGCGGGCGCGTGCCCGCGCTGTCGGAGGCGCCTGGGCCGCCACGGTGGCTGCCGCCGGGATGGCCTGGGGCGCGGCGTGCCTCCTCCGGCCGCCTACGGACGCCATGCTGCGGGCACACTTCGAGCGGCACAGGCCCGCCCTCGACCGCATGGTTGCGATGGCGGGCGAAGACACGCGTCTTCTCGCCGTCTCCGAGGAGGCGACCGACCCGGCCGAGCCCGAGGGGTACGGTGTCTCCGCGGAGCGCGTCGCCGCGTACCGGCGCCTGCTGCGGGAGGTGGGCTTGCCGAAGGGCTTTTTCGTCCGGGAAGACCGCAGCGGCATCGACTTTCCTCACTGGGAGTTCGGGTCCGGCTTCACCAGCGTGACGATAAAGGGAATCGCCTACTCCCCCGAGCCCCCGGAGAGGTACATCCCCCCGCCGCGTAGCGGCACCCGAGAAGCCTTCGTATCGTTCCGCCCCCTGCGCGACCACTGGTACATCTACGACTACTACCTGCCGCGCTGACCCCCGTCTCGCCCCCTTGGGGCGCCGTTGCGTCCGGTTGACACCGCGTTTTGGCTGGCGCATAATACTTTTAGCAACCATGGCGGCGAACATCGAGACAATTCTTCAGAAGGTGCGTCGGTACGCGCCCAATGCCGATCTGGCATTGCTGCGGCGCGCGCACGACTACGCCACCGGGAAGCACGAAGGGCAGTTCCGCCGCACGGGCGAGCCGTACATCAAGCACCCGATTGAGGTCGCGGATATCCTCGCGGCGCTGGAAATGGACGTTCCCAGCATCGCCGCCGGGTTCCTGCACGACGTTGTGGAGGACTGCGGCGTCTCCCGCGATGAACTCGCGGAGGCGTTCGGCGCGGAGATCGCCGATATGGTGGACGGCGTCACCAAGCTGAAGCTGGTGGACTTCGAGCGGCGCGACCCGCAGCTCGCCGCCGCCGCCCGCGAGGCTGCGGAAAAGGAGAAGGAAAGCGCGGCCGGTGACAGTCGCCGTAAGAAGCGGCTGGAAACCCGCTCCTCCGCGGAGAATCTGCGCAAGATTCTGCTCGCTATGGCTCGGGACTTCCGTGTCATGGTCATCAAGCTGGCGGACCGGCTTCACAATATGCGCACCCTGCAGGGACTCCCCGAGCCGCGCCGTCAGAAGGTGGCCGAGGAGACGATGCAGATCTTTGCGCCGCTCGCCCACCGCCTTGGCATCTGGCAGGTCAAGTGGCAGCTTGAAGACCTGGCGTTCAAGTACCTCTATCCCCAGGAGTACCAGGAGATCACCGAGCAGGTGGCCCGTACTCGCCGGGAGCGCGAGAAGGACATCCGCGACGCGATCTTCCGTCTGCGTGAGGGCTTCGCCAAGGCCGGCGTCGAGCCGGAGATTCAGGGGCGCCCCAAGCACCTGTGGAGCATCTACAACAAGATGCGCAAGCAGGAGATCGACTTCAACGACATCTACGACCTGATCGCGCTGCGCGTCATCACCGATACGGTCGAGGAGTGTTACACCGCGCTCGGCATCGTCCACAAGATCTTCCTGCCCATCCCCGGCAAGTTCGACGACTACATCGCCAAGATCAAGCCGAACCTGTACCAGTCGCTGCACACCAAGGTCTACGGACCGCGCGGTGAGCCGCTGGAGATTCAGATACGCACCTGGGAGATGCACCGCATCGCCGAGTTCGGTGTCGCGGCGCACTGGGCGTACAAGGAGAAGGGCGAGGGGGCGAAGGCGGGCAACAGCGGCTTCGACCGCAAGATGGCGTTCCTGCGCAAGCAGCTCTTCGACTGGCAGCAGGACAGCCGCGACTCCACCGAGTTCCTATCGTCCGTGGTGTCGGACCTGTTCACCGACCAGGTGTTCGTCTTCACGCCCAAGGGGGACGTGATCGACCTGCCCGCCGGAGCGACGCCGGTAGACTTCGCCTACCGCATCCACTCGGACGTAGGGGACCATGCGGCGGCGGCCAAGGTCAACGGCAAGATCGTGCCGCTCTCCTACCAGTTCCAGAACGGCGACATCGCCTCCATTGTCACGCGCCCCCAGGCGAACCCGTCGCTCGACTGGCTTTCGTTTACCAAGTCGAGCCACGCCCGCAGCAAGATCAAGGGCTACTTCCGCAAGCAGCGCTACGGCGAGAACGTCTCCAAGGGGCGCGACGCCCTGATGGCGGAGCTGGCGCACCAGAATCTGCCGGTTGAGGTGCTCAAGGACCAGAAGAAGATGCTGCCGGTCGCAAACGGTCTCAACAAGGAGACCGTGGACGACCTGTACGCGTCCATCGGGTTCGGGGACACGGCGCTCGGCGTGGTGGTCAACCGCATCAAGAGCGAGATCCACGTCGAACACGACGAGGGCGAGATCAAGATCGGGCGCGGGCGCGGCAGCGGGAGCGGCAAGCTCTCGATCGCCCCGGGCGGCGTGGACGGGGTCGCTATCTCTCGCGCCAATTGCTGCCTGCCTCTGCCCGGCGATGATGTGGTGGGCTACGTGTCGCGCGGTAAGGGCATGGTGCTGCACCGTGAAGGCTGCCCGAACGTGGCGAACTGGCGCGCGAACGAGAGCGAGCGGCTGGTGGATGTGGACTGGACGCCCGCCGACAACGCGCGCTTCGAGACCGGGGTCGTGATCGAGACGGTGGACCGGGTCGGCCTGCTGCGGGACGTGACCGAGATCTTCTCCGAGAACCGGACGTTTATCCTGGCGATCCACACGAACTCGAATAAGAATGCGGGCACGGCCGTGTTGCGCATCGACTTCGAGAGCCCCTCGGTGGAGCACATCGAAGGAATGATCCGAAGGCTCCACGCACTGAACGACCTGATCGCGGTCCACCGTCTTGGCGTCGGTGCGGAAGAGCGCAAAGACCCCGCCCGCGACACCGCCACCGCAGTAGCCGCGTGAGCGCATCGGGTGACCTCCCTGCCCGGCCCGCCACCGGGAAGCCCTCCCTCCTGCCCGATTTCCTCGACTACCTGCACGCGGAGCGGGGCCTTTCCCGGAACACCACCGCCGCCTATCGCCGCGATCTGACGCAGTGGTTTGCCGAGGGGCGCGACCTGACCCCGGACGCAGTGGAGGCGCATCTGGCGGAACTGCGGCGGCGGGGGCTGGCTCCGGCGTCTATCGCCCGCAAGCGCGCCGCGCTCTCGTCGTTCTGCCGCTGGCTGGTGGGGGAGGGGGCGCTGGATGCCAACCCTGTGGCTGCTGTGGAGGGCGTCACGCGCCGGGAGCGGAAGCTGCCGTCGGTCCTGTCACCCGGCGATGTGGCACGGCTGCTCGCCGCGCCCGACCGGAGCACGCCGCGGGGCCGGCGGGACGCCGCGATCCTGGAACTGCTCTACGCCTCCGGCCTGCGTGTGTCGGAGGCGGCGGCGCTGCGGGTGGGGGACGTGGACACGGCGCGGGGGCTGCTGCGTGTGCGGGGCAAGGGGAACCGCGAACGTCTGGTGCCGGTCAACCGGTCGGCACTCGCTGCGCTCGCCGCCTACCAGGATGCCCGCCCCGGCAAACTGCGCCGCCGTGATGCGAAGGCATTTCTGTTTCCCGCCCCGGGCCGTCCAGATCGCCCCCTGGGGCGCGGTCTCGTGTGGCGGGCGGTGAAGGCCCATGCGGCACGGGCAGGGCTGCGGACGCTGCCCTCGCCCCACTGGCTGCGGCACTCGTTCGCCACGCACCTGCTTGCGGGCGGCGCGGACGTGCGCGCGATCCAGGAGATGCTGGGGCACGCGCGCATCGGCACGACGCAGATCTACACCCACGTCGCCGACGACCGGCTACGCGCGGCCTACCGTGCCGCCCATCCCCGCGCGTAGCCGGAAGCTGCCTTAGTCGTTCGGCCCGTTGACGTTGATCTTGCGGCGGTCGGAGGCGTCGATCTTCGGAATCTCGACCTTCTCGCCCTCCTTGAGCCCGCTCAGGATCTCGACCTGGGATTCGTTGCGCAGGCCCACCTCGACGCTGCGCTCCTCCTTCTTCTGGTTCTCGCCCTCGCCCGTGACCACCATGACCTTGTCACCCGGCCGCACCGCCTCGCCCGGCAGAAGCAGGGTCTTCGCGCGCCGGTCCACGATCACATCCACGCCCGCCGTCATGCCGGGCCGGATCTTGCGGTCGGCGTTCTCCACCGCAATCTTGACCTCGAAGCGGACCACGCCCTGGCCTGTGGCCTGGGCATTGCTGGTGGCGGTGCTTTTCTGGTTGGCGCCCTGAGACGCCGGAGAGATGGCCGCGACCCGGCCCCGGTAGAGCTTCCCGGGCAGGCCGTCCACGCGAATCTCCACGGGCAGACCTACTTTCAGGCGCGGGACGTCCACCTCGTTGATGTTCACCCGCACCTGCATCTGGCTCAGGTCCGCGATACTGACGATGACCGCACCCTGGGCGAAGCCGGCAGTGGCCGAGGCGATGAGCTCACCCTCCTCAATGAACTTGCCGATTACCTCACCGCCGATCGGGGCGACGATGCGCGTCTCCTGAAGCTGGACCTCCTGCTGGGCAAGCGTGTTCTCGATCTGGCGGACATTGGCCCGCGCCTGGTCCACGTCACGCTGACGCAGGCGAGCCTGTTCCGTGTTGGACTTCTCAGTGGCGAGGCTGTTCCGCGCAGACTCCAGGGCCACGCGCGCGGACTCGACCCGCACCTGCGCGGCCTCCACCGCGACGCGCGCGGCCTCCTTCACCTCGACCCGTGGACCCTCCTCCAGCAGGGCGAGGCGCTCGCGGGCGGAGCGCGCATCGGCCTCGGCGACGTTCACCTCCAGTTGCGCCTGATCCGCCTCGGCCTGCGACAGGAAGCCCTTCTCCACCAGCGACTTGCGACGCTGAAGGGTGAGGCGGGCGTTGGCGAGGCGGGCTTCGGAGCTGCGCAGGGCAGCCTCCGCCTGCTCTACCTCCTGGGTGCGGGTGGGGGCAGCGGTCTGCGTGTAGGTCGCCTTCGCCTGCTTCAGGCCCACCTCGGCGTCGCGCAGGTTCACGCGGGCGTTCTCAACGGCGATCTCCGCGCGCCGGATGGCAAGCCGGTTCTGCTCCAGCGCCAGCCGGTAGTTGCCCTCGGCCTGGAGCAGAACCGCGCGGGCAGCGGCGAGCTGCGCCCGGACGCTCTCCACCTGCCGCTGGACCTCCACAGGGTCTACCATGGCAAGCGGCTGGCCCTGCCGGACGGTGTCGCCCTCTTTGATATAGATGCGCTGGACGCGGCCGGCTACCCGCGACTTGACGTCCACCTGCGTGACCGGCTCCAGCGTCCCGTTCTCCGAGACCTTCACCGTGATATCGCCGGACGTCACCGTGGCGGTGCGCCCCACCTCTGTCTTGGGCTTGGCCTGGACGCGTAGCCGGGACACGGCGAAGTAGGCCGCCAGGACGACCGCCCCGAGGATGACAACAATGCGCAGCGTTCGCGAGTTCACAATCCCTCCGAGTCTCCCCGCGCGATGGATGGCGGGGCGAACATAAGAGAGACAGGTGAAAGCGGCATTATGTTGCAGCGGTATAATGAATCGTGACCCCGATTTCCTCCCCACTCTCCGACGCGTCCCCGCGTCACATCGCCCTTCTTGGCTCCACCGGCTCTATCGGAACGCAGACGGTGGACGTTGTGCGCCGCCTCGGACCGGACCGCGCGCGAATCGTGGCGCTTGCAGCCCGGAGCAATGTCGCGCTGCTGGCAGAGCAGGCGGGCGCCACCGGCGCCGCGCACGCCGCGGTGACCGACGCCTCCCGCGCTGGCGCCCTCGCGGACACTCTGCGCGCCGCGGGCGTTTCGACATCCGCACACGGTGGGGCGGAGGCGATGACCACGCTGGCGACGCTGCCCGAGGTGGACACGGTGGTCGTGGCCGTTGCCGGGGCGGCGGGCCTGGAGGCGACGCTGGCGGCGTGCCGGGCGGGCAAGCGGGTCTGTATCGCCACCAAGGAGGTGCTGGTGGCGGCGGGCGCCCTGGTCACGCGCGAGGCGCGCGCCGGAGGCGCCGAGATTCTGCCGATCGACTCGGAGCACTCCGCCATCTTCCAGTGTGTGCGCGGCTATGCGCCCGAGGACATCCGGCACCTCTACCTGACCGCCTCCGGAGGCCCCTTCCGCACCTGGACAAAGGAGCAGATCGCCGCGGCCCGCCCCGAGGACGCCCTGAAGCACCCGACCTGGCGCATGGGCGGCAAGATCACCATCGACTCCGCGACCCTGATGAACAAGGGACTGGAGATCATCGAAGCGTGCTGGCTCTTCGGGGTGCCGCTCGCGCACGTTTCTTGCGTGGTACACCCGCAAAGCGTGGTACATTCCTTTGTGGAGATGCGCGACGGAGCGCTTCTGGCGCAGTTAGGTCTGCCGGACATGCGCCTGCCCATCCAGATCGCCCTCACGCACCCCCGGAAAGAAGACACGGAACTCCCCCGGCTGTCTCCGGGTACCATGGGTGCGCTCACCTTCGAGGAGCCCGACCATGACCGCTTCCCCGCGCTGGGGCTGGCACGGCGCGCGGCCGAGCGGGGCGGCACCGCCCCGGCGGCGCTGAACGCGGCGAACGAGGCGGCAGTCGCTCTGTTTCTGGAGGGGCGTATCGGCTTTCCCGACATCTGCCGACTGGTAGAAGCGGCGCTGGACGCGGACGCGGCGGCCCCGGCGGACACGCTGGAGGCCGTTCTCGCCGCGGACGCCGCCGCGCGCCGCGCGGTAACGGAGTGGGCGTCGGTGCGCGTATAGGGGTAAGGCGTCGCCGCTTGCAGAGCGGCAGCAGGTAAGAGCAACCACAGAATGAGCGTTATTCAGGCCATCATCGGCTTTCTCGTCGTCATCAGTATCCTGGTCTTCTTCCACGAACTCGGGCACTTCTCGTTTGCCAAACTCTTCCGGATGAAGGTCGAGGAGTTCGCCATCGGCTTCGGCCCCAAGTTCCGCCTGTTCTCCGACGGCGAGACCGAGTACACGCTCCGCGCCATCCCGCTCGGGGGCTTTGTGCGTATCAAGGGCATGGAGATCGAGGACTCCGTGGAGCAGCGCCTGACCGGCAGTACGGGGACGTCGGACCCGGAGGAGGACTCGGCCGAGGAGGCGATCTACGACCCGAACGACCCCGACGGGTTCAACAATCGGCCCATCTACCAGCGGTTTCTGGTGATTCTGGCGGGGCCGGTCTTCAGCCTCCTGGTGGGCTGGCTGGCGCTCTCGCTCATCGGGGTAACGTTCGGCCTGCCGGACCAGCAGAAGCCGCTGCCGATCGTGGCGCAGGTGGTCGCCGGAGAACCCGCCGATCAGGCCGGTATCCGCCCCGGCGACACGTTTGTCACTGTGCGTGGGACCGCGGTCACCGACTGGGACCAGGTGCAGGCGGCGATCCGCTCGTCCCCGGGCCAGCCGCTCCAGTTGTCCGTGCGGAGCGGAGGGGACGCCGCGGGGGCGCAGGTGCGTACCGTGACCGTTACGCCGAAGGCCGTGATGGACCCTGAAACCAAGCAGACCATCGGCCTGATCGGTGTCGCTCCCCGCTCCCTGTCCGAACGGGTCGGTCTCGCCGAGTCGTTCCGCTGGGGGAATCAACAGGTCGGGCTCTGGTTCCAGGCGATTGGGCGCCTCGTTTCCAGTGGCGCGATCAAGGACAGTGTCGGTGGGCCGGTCGCCATCTTCCGCGAAACGCAGCAGGCGACCCGGGCAGGCGGGCCCTACTTCCTCGCGCTGCTCGGGCAGCTTTCGCTCTCACTGGGCCTCTTCAACCTGCTCCCGATTCCGGTGCTGGACGGCGGCCACCTCGCGCTATTCTCGCTGGAGGCGATTCGCCGCCGCAAGCTGACCGCGCGGCAGACCGCCGTGGTGCTGAACACGGGGCTCCTGCTGCTCTTCGCCCTGTTAATCGTCGTGACGTTCAAGGACGTGTCGCGCCTGTTCACACGGGGGTAGCCGGAGCAAACAAAGAGAAAGGGCGCGGCCAATGCCGCGCCCTTTCTCTTTGTTGTGTGTCAGGCCGCCGGTGCGGGCTTCGCATCGGGCGGGTTGTCACTCCCGTACTCCTCGAACTCCTCATCGCCGTCCGCCTCGGTCTCTTCCGCCTCCTCCGGTGACGCGCGGAAGTAGGCCGCGAGGCCCACTGCCATGAGCGCGGCGAAGGCGAACTTGAACGGCGCAGGCAGATCGGTTGGGCTGATGAACGACTCGATGAAGCCGGCGATGACGAACAGAACCACCGTGCCGAGCAGAAGCTTGATGGCGTCCTTCCCCGCGACCACCAGCGCCTCCTTGCGCGGCAACTCCCCGGGGGCGATCAGCGCGTGCCCGATCAGCATCCCCGCGCCGCCCGCGATGAAGATCGCCGTAAGCTCCGGGACGCCGTGCGGCAGCAGGAACGACCACAGGATGACATCGTAGCCCGCATTGTGCTGCTGGACCGCCAGCGACCCGATCGGTAGGCCATTGGCGAAGAGTAGAATAAGCGTGGGAAAGCCCGCCAGCACGCCCACTGCGAATGCGCGGAAGGCCACCCCGATGTTGTTGGCCATCAGGGTTGCCGCGAAGGTCGGCTTGAACTCGTCGGAGATGGTAGTCGGCAGGTTCTTATAGAAGTCCACATCGTCCGCGCGCGACGGTAGGAACACGCCAATCAGGTCGGGGTTCACGGTGGTCATGGCCGCGCCCACCAGAAAGCCGAACCAGAAGACCAGCGTCGCCGCGTAGATGTACCGCTTGCGTCGGCGCAGCAGACGCGGGAACTCCACCAGCAGGAAGCGCAGGACGTTGTGGGAGCGGGGCGTCCGCTCGGAGTAGACCAGTCCGTGCGCGCGGAACACCAGGTCGTTAAGGTAGTCCACCAGGCGCGGGTCGCCGCCGCGCAGGCGGACATACGCCAGGTCGTTCGCTGCGCGCCGGTAGAGCGAACCAAGCGCCTTGAGGTCCTCACGGGAGAGGCGGCGAACGCCGTTGCGGTCAGACCCTGCCCGCGCCACGATCGCGGCCAAATGGTCCCACGCGGGCTTCCGCTTCGCAACGAATTCGGTCAGTGCTGCGGACGGCATCGGTCGTGTCAGTCTCCTCGCCTGCGGTGGAATTCGGGTTCGCCCCTGTCGCGCTTTTGCGGCATAATGGCATACATACGGAAGAGAAATCCCCGGCGGGAGCGGTTATCCCGCGGAGGTCGCGCGCATTGGCTCGTCAACTGACGATCATCACCCCCGAGAACATCCCTGTCACGGTGGAACTGGCGGGAATCGGCACCCGGTTTGGAGCGCTGCTCATCGACATCCTCGTGATGGTGGCCATTTATCTGTTTTTTGTCATGATGGCGTCGATAGGGGGGATGCTGCTCTCCTGGAGCTTCGCCGGTGCGCTGGTCCAACCGCTGTTGATCCTATTCGGGTTCGCGGTCCTCTTCGGATATTCTATCTTCTTCGAGACGTTCTGGAACGGCCAGACGCCGGGAAAAAGGTTCTTCGGCCTGCGCGTCCTGCGCGACGGCGGCTTCCCGGTGGACTTCTACAGCGTCGCCACCCGCAACCTGATGCGGATTGCCGACTTCCTGCCGGTCGCCTTCGCAGCCGGGGCGCTGGCCGTATTCTTCCACCGGGAGTACAAGCGCCTGGGCGACATGGTGGCAGGGACCGTGGTGGTGAAGGAGCGCGAGGTCGGCTCGGTGGGCCTCTTCCCGAGTCTGCGCGCTAAGACCGACGGCACCGCTGCCGCCGCTGCGCCGCGTCTGCCGGACGGGGTAAGGGACCCGCTGGAGGTGCTGACGCGCCCGGAGATCGATGTGCTGCGCCGCTTCAGTCTGCGCCGCTGGGAGATGACGCCGGACGACGCCGAGCGGCTGGCGTACCGCCTGATCGTCCCTATGGTCGGGCGGCTGAACATCACCTTCCTCCCCGGCGTCGCCCCGCGCTACGCCGACCTGGTGACGGTGCTGGTTTCCGACCTCGACGCCCGGCTGTCTGACGTCGAGTACTTCTGAGCCCCGCCTATTCCCACGCCTCCCATTCGAACGACGCGTCCGGGAACTTCTCGGCCAGTATCTCGGTCAGGGCCGATTTCGTCAGATCCTGCCGGACGTTCATGTGGACACGCACGACCCGGTGGGTTCCCTCGTTCTCCGTTGGGGCGCTCTCCGATTCGACCCCGGTGACTGTCGCGCCCGCCTCGGTGAGGCACTGCATCAGGCGCAGTGTCGTGCCCTTCTGCCGCGTGATGGTAGCCAGGAGGGTCAGATCGGAGCGCTGATGCGCAATCCACTCCTCCACGCGCCGCGCCGCGGTGAGCGTCAGCAGAGCGAACAGGGTGGCCGCGGCGGCAAGGGCGGCGAAGCGCCCCCCTACGCCCACCGCGATGCCGATGCCGGAGACGACCCAGATCGTGGCCGCCGTGGTCAGTCCGCGCACGGACAGTCCGCGCCGCAGGATGACGCCCGCGCCCAGGAAGCCGATACCGGTCACTACCTGTGCGGCGATGCGCCCCGGGTCGCCGAGGCCGCCGAAGGACACCAGGGAAAGGAGGCAGGAGCCGCCGCAGACCAGCATATGGGTCCGCAAACCCGCCGCGCGCTGCTGCGCCTCGCGCTGCCAGCCGATCAGGCCGCCCAGGAGCCACGCAAGCGCCAGAAGCCCGGTGTCGTGCGCCAGGGGAACCCAGAACGACGCGTCGCCGGGCATGGCTCCCGCGACCTCAAGCGCCCTTCAACTCTTCCAGAAGCGCGACGATAGCGGTCTCCGCTTCGCCGATCGGCACATCGCGGCTCGACCCGGCGTCACGGCGGGCACGTATCTCGACCTTGCCCTCCGCAAGCCCCTTACCGATGACCACGCGCACCGGATAGCCGACCAGATCCGCGTCCTTGAACTTGACGCCCGGCCGCTCATCACGGTCATCGAGCATAACCGGGATGCCGCGCGCCTCCAGAGCGTCGTGAAGGGCCGTGCCCGCCTCCTGTGCCTTCTCGTCCTTGACGTTGGCGAGCACAATGACCACGTGGAACGGCGCAATCTCCGGGTGCCAGACGATGCCGTCGTCGTCATGGGACGCCTCCACGAGCGCGGCAAGAAGGCGCGAGTTGCCGATGCCGTAGCAGCCCATCTGCACCGCCTTGGTCGAGCCGTCCTCCGCGTTGAAGGTCGCGCCCATAGCCGCCGAGTACTTTGTGCCGAGCTTGAAGATGTGTCCGACCTCGATACCGCGGGCCTCGGTCAGCGTGTACTCCGGGGCGACCGGGCACCGGTCGCCCGCCACGGCGACCCGCAGGTCGGCGTACTCATCCGGCGCGAAGTCCCGGTCGATGTTGACGTGGACGTAGTGCGCATCGGCCTGATTCGCTCCGGTGATGAAGTTGCGCATCACGGCGACCTCGTAGTCGGCGAGGAGCCGCACGCCGGACAGGCCGACCGGCCCGGCGAAGCCGCGCGGGGCGCCCGTGACCTTTTCCACCGTCGCTTCGTCCGCCAGGAACAGGTTTTTCGCCTTCAGGTGGCGGCGCAGCTTGATCTCGTTAAGCTCGCGGTCGCCGCGCACCAGCACCGCCACAGGGGTGCCATCGGCCACGTAGACCAGGGTCTTGACCAGGTGCTCCGGCGCGGCCCCGAGCATGCCCGCCACCTCCTCGATGGTGCGCATCCCGGGCGTCGAGACCAGCTCCAGGGGCTTTTGCCCGTTGCCGTTGGCCGGCGCCGGGAGCGGCTCCGGCGGCAGGCAGGCGCAGGCCTCGGCGTTCGCGGCCCAGTTCGCCTCCTCGCAGCGCAGGACCGTGTCCTCGCCGGACTCGGTCAGCACCAGGAACTCGCGGTTGTCCAGGTCCCCGATGTCGCCGCCGTCCGCCTCCGCCTCCACAAACGGCAGGCCCATGCGTCGGAAGACGTTGCGATACGCCTGCGCGAACTTCCAGAACGAGACGTCCATCCCCTCCTCGTCACGATCGAACGAGTAGGCGTCGAACATGATGAACTCGCGCGTTCGGATCACGCCGCCGCGCGGGCGCGGCTCGTCCCGGAACTTCGTCTGCTGCTGGTAAAGCAGGGTGGGGAGCTGGCGCCAGGAGCGCACCGAGTGGCGGATCACCTCGGTGATCGGCTCCTCATGGGTGAAGCCCAGGGCGAAGTCCGCCTTGCGGCGGTCCTGCAGGTGGTAGACCACCGGCACGTCCCACCGGCCCGTCTCCTCCAGCATCTCGCGGGGGGTGAGGGTCGGGAGGCGCAGCTCCTGGCAGGCGATGGCATCCATCTCGGAGCGGATGACCTGCTCGACGTTGCGGATGACGCGCCAGCCGAGCGGCAGGTAGGCGTAGACGCCCGCCGCCTGCTGCCGGATGAACCCGGCCCGGAGGAGGAGTTTGTGCGACGGCAGTTCCGCGTCGGCGGGAACGTCGCGCAGGGTCGGTATGAAGTACTGGGAGACTCTCAAGGGAAGGAAACCTCTGCTGGGCCGCTGGGGGCGTTCCTTCGCCCGCTCCGGACACGGCTTTGCCGGGGTCCGCGCCGCGCGCGTCGCTTCCATGCGAGGCGCTGCCAGTCGTTCTTATCATTATAGCCGGCAGACGCGTTTCCCCGCAATAGGCGGCGCTGTGAGCGCTAAATGGCGTGTCCGCAGAGGCTGCAGACGCCGCGCGCGGCGGTGTCCGCCCAGGTAACGAGGGACGCGCCGCAGCCCGCGCACACCGCGCGTATGCCCGCTGCAGCCGCCTGCGCCGCGGCGCGCACCCGTAGCGCCGCCCGGGACGGTTCATCGGGCGCCCCCTCGTCGGCTTCGGGCGGGGCGTCCAGGCGCCGCCGTCGCTCGCTCCTGGTGAACCCGAACTCCGCGGCCAGCGCCTGCAGTCCGCCCGCCGTGCGCGCGCCCCCGTGGACCACGCCCAGGCTCTGCCCCTGAGGCAGGGGCACGCGCAGCACGGTGCCTTCGCCCACCAGTGTCAGGATGCCGTCTGCGAAGGTGTGACGCTCCCACCGCGCTCCCGCTTCCCGTATCGCCTCAACGGCGGCCTGACCCAGCCCGCACCAGGCCAGGCCGCCCTGAACGGCGTTCTCCGCCAGCATCTCGCACAGGAAGCCCGTGAGGGTACGGCCCGTCATCGCGGACTACCGCCCTCGCTGCTCAAAAGAACGACCGGTGGGTCGTCCGCGCCCGCAGCGTCCACCGGGACACCGGCGTACCGGCTGCCGTCGTCCGTGGTGCTGAAGAGGAGAAGCCCGTCCCGCACGAAGAGGTACAGGGGAGGAATAAGGCAGTAGCGGGTGCGGTTCATCTCGTCCCGCTCGCCGGTGCGGGCGCAGTAGGCGCGCAGGCGCGCGGGCATCGGCACGCCGAGGCGCCGCTCGGCGTCCGCGAGCGCAGCCTCCGAAAAGCCGTCCCCGGCCCCGAGCGGGGGAAACAGGCGGACGGCCAGGTCGAGCGGGTCGGGGAAACGGGTGTCGGAAGCGAGCATGCAGTGGTCTCTCCGCCCAGAATACTACCGCATCGGGCGCGAGCGCGGAAAACGGCATCCGGGCCGCGCGCTACTGCGCCGCGGCGGCGCGTGCGCTGCCGCCGCTCCCCAGCATGGCCTGCACGTCGTCTTTGGTGAGCGCCTTAAGGCGAACGAACTGCGGAACATCCCCGGGCGGGACCAGTGTCGCCATATAAAGCGCCTGGAACGCCTCACGCCGCTGTTCTTCCGTAGCAGCGGGATGCGTGGCGCAGTACGCCTCAAACCGGTCGGCGATGCCCTCCCACGCGCGCAACTCCGCGTCGGCATCCGCGGCGCAGGCGAAGTTCTCATGCCACGCGCGCTGCTGCTGTTGCGGCTGCTCGGCCATGCCCAGAACACCCCCCAGGCGCTCGCGCAGGGCGTCGGCCCGCGCCGCCTCCTCGCGCGACAGGCGCGGCGTTCGTAGATTTGACAGAGCGGTATCCAGGTCGGGCGCCGGGGAGGCCGCAGGCGATGGCGTGGCGGTAGGTGCGACAGAGGGCGTTGTCGTTGCGGCCGGGGTAGGCGTGGGGGGGGCGGGCGCCGCCGAAGGTATGGGCGAGGGCGAAGGGGCGGGGCGCCGCGCGAGCAGCGCCGGCAGGCGCCCGATCATCTCGCGCACTGCGGGGCGCACGGTCGCCCGCCAGGGCCCAAACCAGGCGATGGCCCAGGCGATCGCCGCAATCAGGGCGAGGTCCGCCAGCTTCCACAGGCACCCACCTCGCTCCCCGCCGCCGCTCCGCCGTCGTCCAGCCATTTGTTCGTGACCTCCCGGTAGATAGACGCGTGAGTGCGGGAAGTGTTACGTCCCTCAGGCGCGAAACCGCAGCGGCGGCAGCCGCGCCACCGGCTAGGGGCCGCGCTTCCAGAACTGCCACCACGGCTTGTGCTGCGACCGCCCCGGCGCCTCCGGGCCTTCTTCTTCCTGGTCCTCGTGGGGAGAACGGTAACCGGGCTGCACCACCACGGGCGGAAGGTCGAGGGGAGCGAGGAGAGCGGCGAACTGCTGTCGTGCCTGGGGAGACGGCTCGTAGGTAAGGAGGCCCGGGTAGGTTCGGGTGACGTGATAGAGGAACGCGGAGAGTCCCAGCGCCGGGTCCTCCGCCTCCTCCTGTATCACCTTCACAACCTTGCCGAACTGCGCCAGCGTTTCCGGCGACAGGTAGTGGTCACTGAACAGGATGTCGAGCGTCATGTCGCCGGAGGAGGCGACGCCGCACTGGGGACAGGGGCAGATCGCCCCGAACTTGGTCTCGCCGCAGGCGAAGCAGAGCGCCCAGGTCATGAGGGTAGACCGCCTTTCCCCGGAGATAGTACCCACTTTTACGGAGGAAGCCGGGGAAACGTTGCCTGCCCGCCCGCGCACACGGAAGTAATGCGCCGGTCAGGGCGCAGCGGTGTCGAGAGGGGGCGGGCCGAGGGGGTGCCCGCAGCGGCTGCAGACCCCGCGGGCCGTGTCCGCCCAGGTACGCTTTCGGCCGCCGCAGCCCGCGCACAGGGTCTCACCCCAGGGGGTGCGCGAGCGCTCCGCCTGCCGCGCCATGATCGCGCTCAGTTCGTTCAGGGAAAGGACGTCCGGGTCGTGGGCGTCGTCCGGGTCGGCGGTCAGGTAGCCCCAGTCGATGCGGAACTCCTCGGCTAGAGCCTCGATCCCCTCCCACGTCCGCGCGCCGACGAACACCTGGCACTTCTCGCCCGTGTCGCGGGCGGAGTAGACCAGCAGCATGTCCTTGCGCAGCAGGGCGATGCTGTCGCCGAAGAACACCAGGCTCTCCCAGCCCTCGGTCAGGCGCTCCAGACGTGCGCGCGGCGCCACACCGATACCGTGGTTCTCCATCGCCCCATGGGCGCACTGCCAGAGCAGCATCCCATACAGGAACTCCGACAGGTGCTCGCTGAAGACCGTCCAGTCGCCGCCCTCCACCAGGCAGTACACAGGCGGGTCGGCTAGCTCCGCCTCGCGCAGGTCCACGGCCCACTCCAGCAGCCCCTGGTTCTCCACCAGGAACACCACCTTGTGCCCACGCCGCCGCAGCGCCGAGGGCTCTACCAGAAACTCCTGCGCCCCATTGATGCCGGGGTGCGCGCCCGTGAGACGGTAGTGTTCGCGCAGCAGCGCGGGGAGGCGGCAGCCCAGGCGCGCCTCAGCCGCCTCCACCTCTGCCTCGGGGACACCGTCCCCCGGCGTCAGCGGGTTGAGCAGGCGTGCCGCCAGGTTCTCATAGGTAGACCAGAAAGCCACGGATTCCATACCGAAGTCACTGCGCGGGAGCCATCGCAAGCGGAAGGAAGTCCAGGGGCTCGTTTCGTGGTTTCCGGGCTGTGGCGGCAGCGGCGGTGTAGGCTGCGACCTCCGCCTCGCTGAGAGCCAGGACGCCCGCGGCGCCGTCGTCCGTCACCCGCTCCAGGCGCACCGGCAGGATCGTGCCGGTCAGTTCAGAGGGGATGCCGTCGACGGAGACCTTGATATAGTTCGGCGTGTGCCCCTGCGCCGTCCCGCTGGGCCCGGTGCGCCCCTCGATCAGCACAGGCAGGGTCTCGCCGACATAGCGAGCGGTGAACGCCGCATTGGTCTCGTTGACCACGGCCTGCAACTCCCGGTGGCGGCGCTTCTTCTCCTCCGGCGAAACATCATCCGACAGCGAGGCGGCGTGGGTGCCGGGCCGCGGCGAGTAGCTGAACACGTGCGTCCGCTGGAACGCCACCGCGCGGGCGAAGGCGAGGGTGTTTTCATGCATCGCCTCCGTCTCGCCGGGGTAGCCGACGATCAGGTCGGTCGTGATGGCGACATCCGCCACCCGCTCTCGCAGGCGGGCCACCAGGTCCTTGTAGAAGGCGGTGGAGTAGGGGCGGTTCATCGCCTTCAGCACGGTGTCGTCGCCGCTCTGGCAGGAGAGGTGGAGGTGGGGGCACAGGTTCGGGTGTGTGGCGAACGCCTCGATAAGCGGCTCCGTCACCTCGATAGGCTGAATCGACGACAGGCGCACCCGCGCGATGCCGGGCACATCCGCGATTCGGAGCAGGAGCGTGGCGAGGTCCGGGCCCTCAGAGCCCGTGTCCGGGCCGTACGCGCCCACGCAGACCCCCGTGACCACGAGCTCACGCGTTCCCTCATCGGCCATGCGCGCCGCCTCGTCCACCACCTCGCGCCACGGGCGCGACACCAGCACCTTGCGGGTGTAGGGGATCTGGCAGAACCCGCAGAAGTGCTCGCAGCCATCCTGCACCTTGAGCGTCTGCCGCGTCCGCTGGTGGCCGCGGGGCGGCAGCGCGGTGGCGGGCGAGGACGAGTAGGAGAGGATGTCTGGCCGATGCCGCAGGACGTGGGCGAAGACCTGCATCTTCTCGTGGTTGGGCACCAGGAGCGTCGCGCCCTCCACCCACTCTCCCTGGTCGATCACGGTCTGCGAGTGGCAGCCGGTCATGACCACCACCGCACCCGGGTTCGTACGGGCCGCCTTGCGCGCCAGATGGCGGCTCTTCTTATCGGCTGCGGCCGTGACCGAGCAGGAGTTGATAACGTAGACGTCGGCGGGCGCGTCGAAGTCAGTCAGGGTGAACCCGGACTTCGCGAAGTCTTCGGCGATACGTTCGGTTTCGTACTGGTTGACCTTGCAGCCCAGCGTCGTCAGCGCGGCGACCGGCATGTGCGTCTCTTTCCAGGCTTTTCGTGCCGTGGCAAGCTGCCGTTAGGCATTAGGTGGTTATTGCCACAGCCCGTCCGCGCCGTCGGATAAATTCGCGGCTTAGGTTAAGAAGCCCGCCTCCGCGAGCGAAGCTCCGCTTCGTCGGTGCNGGCTCCGGTTGTCCATGCCAGGTACGGATAAGCCGTACCTGCCTGCGATTACCGGAGTCGGCGCAGGCCGACTTCTTACCGGTAGCCGAGACTTCAGTCCACGGCGGCAACCGACTTCTTAACCTAAGCCGCGAATTCATTCGACGGCGCGAACTGCGGCAACATCCGACGGCACCGATATTATACAGCCCCGCATTCCGCGACAAAAAGCAGCGGGCCGGGGCGA
>Ga0065721_10049132_pt1 | contig 45139 bp, 42 predicted proteins | sample Mesricmetagenome_FD_59108 | JGI IMG/M metagenome (GOLD analysis project Ga0065721, IMG submission 59108) | Mesophilic microbial community from rice straw/compost enrichment Sample: eDNA_1 v2 (version 2) | ecosystem: Engineered > Solid waste > Grass > Composting > Bioreactor | place: USA: Davis...
CCGCAAACGCTGGAGCCGTATATGCCTTGGTCGCAATCGTTGCCGAACACGTGCCGAATGCATCAGTCTTAATACTTAGCCTACGCCAGCTCCCACTGATCTCAAGGTGGGGGCTATTTGACGCTTACCTTTATAGCTCACATAAAGGTTATCGTTGCTGTCTATGGAGAGATTTAAGTAACTCAACTTTCGCAGAGCCAGAATCAGCTCAACAGCATGAGTCGCATAGGTTTGAGGTCAACTGAGTTGTTGTCTTGACGAAAATAGAAAAACACCCCTTCGTTTGGTAAAGTGAGAGTGACGAGCAATCACTACCACACAGAAGAGGTGTCTTCTCCATGATAGATCAACAAGGGTCACTTGATCAACTGCCAAACGAAATCAAACCGGCTTTTCAGGAACTGAATGTGCTGAAACACTTGCGTAACGCGGGTTTCAAGAAGAAATTCGGCTTTACCTGCGCCTACTTATTCCGTCTTGTGTTCCTGCTGCTCTTTCACCAGAAAAACTGGTTTCGGCTGTTGGAAAGCAACAAAGCCGAAGCGTTTCCCGCCAAGGATGCGGTATACCGATTCTTGAATCACAGCAGCTATGCATGGCGGAAAAAACTTTAAACTCGCGCTTGGATGCGACTTACAATATTCCAGCGCAGCGATCATCTCTCGGTACGCCTTGGTTCGGATAGCACTCCGTGCGGAGCTTTCACAGCTTCTCATTCTTTAGCGTAGCAAAAAAGCTTTCCATCCTTGCGTTATCCTAACAACGTCCTGTGCCGCTCATGCTCCTTCGTTTAGCCAGACTCTTCCGGAAAGCATGGCTCGTGAATGGACGGCATAACAAAATACACCCCTTAGAATAGCCATCGGAATCCCTAAGGGTTTTCCAATGTCTATTTTAAGGGGTGCGCTCCAGCGCTAACCTGGGCGGGATTTTCGCTTGTGCGGATAAGTGAGCAAGGCCAGCAAGAACATGCCGAGCATAATCACTTCTATAAGCGTGCTGTTATTGGAATTTTTGCGTATTCAAGCACCAGAGTGCCAATACGTGTAATCGAAGCCGCACATTGCGTCCATAGCCCTTGTGGTCCCTGACCCGCCGCGATTGGCGGCCAATAGCTCGATTTCCGTCACTTGTGCATCTATGATTTGGCGATGATGTTCCGCCTGTGATTCAAGACGCCGTACTTCTTTGACAAACAACTCGAACAGCGATTTCGTTCGCTGAATAGTTACTCACTTTCTATTAATTCGTGGATTTTTGGGAAGAAGGAATTTTCCCCAGCAACTCTATGGCATACTGAAGATTATTTTCCAGTGTTCCCTTTGCCCGTTCACCATCTTGCTCAATTATGAATTTCAATACATCCTTATGCTGTACATACATTTCCTCGCTCACGCCCGGCATCGCATACATCGGAATTCGGTTGGCCTGCAGGTTGGTCGAGAACATGTCGGACAGAACAAACAGCACATCCGACAACGTTTTGTTGCCTGAAGCTTCGGACATGGTCGTATGGAATTCCAGTTCGCCTCTCATCTGATCGTCAAGATCATCGGAAGCCATCAGTTCAACGGCCGCCTCCATCCTCCGGATATGCTCCGGTTGCCGGCGAACGGCGGCCAGCATGGCAATGCCGCCTTCAATCACCTTCCGCGCCTCGAGCAATTCGACCGTCGTCGCCGTCGGCAACATAAAGAAAGGATAAACATTGGACAGCATATTGGCAAGCTCGGGTTTCTTGATCGTTGTGCCTTCTCCCGGCTTCGACTGGATGACATCGAATATTTCCAGAATACGAAGCGCCTCGCGTACCGATGTACGGCTGACTTGCAACGCTTCGGACATTTCCCGCTCCGGCATCAGCTTGTCGCCCGGCTGCAAATTCCGCAGCTCGATTTCGTTCTTGATACTGATCAGAACATCTTCGAACCTTCGGTTAGCTTTCATTATCGGTTTCAATCAAACCAGCCCAATCGGATTTGAATTAGATTGCCTATTGCTTCCTTCCCATGATAGCATTCGCGGGTTTCCGATGTAAATATTGTCCTCTGCGTTCACTGCCTATATACTTTCCGTCCTGGGCCACAATTTCCCCTCTGGAGAGCACATGGCGGATAACGCCTTGAATTTCTTTTCCCTCGAAAGCATTGTAATCGGTATTGTGCTGCTGGTAGGCCCGGCTTAGCAATCGCGTTCGCGACGGATCCATAATCACTAAGTCGGCGTCCGATCCAACGGCGATCACGCCTTTGCGGGGGTACATGCCGAACAGTTTGGCCGGATTCGTGCTCGTAATCTCGGCGAACCGTTCCAGGGAAATGCGTTTTTCCTGCACGCCGTGGTGATAGACGATACCGTATTGCTCCTCGATCACCGGCACGCCATTCGGGATGCGCGAGAAGTCGATGGCTGCCAACCGCTTCTTCTCCTCGAACGAGAACGGGCTGTGATCTGAGCCAATCGTATCCAGAGCCTCGCCGGCGATGCCGCTCCACAGTCGTTCCTGATTCCACTTCTCTCGCAACGGCGGCGAGCATACGTATTTACTCCCCTCGTAGTCCGGACGCTGCAAGTCCGTGATGTCCAGCGCCAAATACTGCGGACAAGTTTCGCCGTACACTTTCTTGCCCGCCGCCTTCGCGATCCGGATTTCTTCCAGGGCCGCAGCACTGCTGACATGCACGATGTAGAGAGGAGCCCCGGCCAGATCGGCGATCTCGATCGCCCGATGAGCCGCTTCCGCCTCCATCTCGGGCGGCCGGCTCAAGCTGTGATACACCGGGTCTACGTCGCCCCGCTCCAGGTGTTCTTTGATGATTCGGTCGATCACTTCCCCGTTCTCCGCGTGCACGCACGTCATGAACCCCAGTCGGCCCGCTTCCTTCATGATGTTGTACATGGCGCCGTCATCGACCATGAATACGCCTTTGTAAGCCATGAACAATTTGATCGACGTCGCGCCGGCTTCGCGAAGCTTCGGCAAGTCCGCGATCATGCTGTCGTTGTAATCGTTAATGATAATATGGAAGCCGTAATCCACGTTGCACGGCTTGGCGCGTTCCTGCCATTCCAGCAAATCCTCGTACAGCGACTGTCCTGCTCTCCGATTGGTGAAATTGATAATGGACGTGATCCCGCCGGCGGCGGCCGCTTTGGAGCCGGTCACGAAATCGTCGGATGTCTTCTTGTCCGCGAAGTTCCAGTCCAGATGCGTATGGACGTCGATCCCTCCGGGAAACACATAGCAGTCTGCCGCATTAATCGTTCTGACGGATTCCGGTACGACCAATTCCGGTCCGATGGCCGCGATCGTTTCTCCGTCGATCAGGATGTCGGCCGCTGCCGGTCCTGCTTCCGTTACGACAATTCCGTTGCGAATTAATGTTTGCACAAGAGCAACCTCCAGACGATGTAGGGAAGGCGAGCGATACGTTCGCCCGCCGCCGTTTTTTTTGACCTGTTACAGCCCGTTTGCCGCTTCTTCCGCCACCGACTTGTCGTAGACTTTCGCCAAATCGATTTTATTTTTGACCAAGCCGTATTTTTCCGCGATATCCGCCGTAATTTGATATTTCTCTTCGTCGATCATACCGAGCATATCCGGCGTCGAGCCTTCCGGTAAGATCAACTGCGAAATTTCCTTCAGCATCGTTTCCTGATGCTCGCGCGTCGAGGAACCGTCCGCGATTTCGCCCATCACGATATCGATCGCTTCCGCCTGGTTTTCAATCGCGTAGCGCCAGCCCTTGAGAATCGCTTTGACCGCGCGCACGGCAACGTCGTGATTACTCTCCACCCAATCTTTTTTGGCAATCAGAACATCTTCCAGCATCGCGACACCTGCGTCCTCAATGCTGTACACATCAAGCTCGGATTCCGCATAGCCGTTCTCCAGAATGACATGATACTCGTTGTAAATGGACGCGGATGCGACATCCAGTTGGTCGTTGAAGAATTGATCCATCGTGAAGCCTTGCTTCACTAGTTGGATGTCCGATTTCGGATTGAGACCGTTCTTCTCGAGGAACGCCAGCACCTGGAATTGCTGGCTGCCCATCCAGCTTCCGATTTTTTTGCCTTTCATCTTCTCCACGCTGTCGATGCCGGCGGACTTCTTGGCTACCAGTCTGTTGCTGCTCTTCTGCAGAACTTGGGCCACCGAGACGAGCGGCAGTCCGTTATCCTGGTTGACCAACAAGCTGTCCAAAGCGGTAATGCCCAGCTCCGCAGTGCCGTTCACGACCTGCTGCTCGATGATAATATCCGGCCCCCCCGGAATAATCTCGGCCTCAATGCCTTCCTCTTCGAAAAAGCCTTTGGCTTGCGCCACAAAAACCCCTGCGAACTGCGCTTGCGGTACCCATTTTAATTGCACTCTTACCTTCGCCGTTTCGACGGCGGGCGCTTCCGACGCCGGACTTCCGCTCGCGTCGCCGCTTGTCGTTGCCACCGGAGCCGACGACTGGACATTGTTGCCGTTGCCGCCGCACGCTGCCAATACCGATACCATCATGGCAAGGACGAGCATAACAATCGTTTTGTTTGTTTTCCGCATGGGCTTCTCTTCCTCCTGTAGTTGCCTTTTTTTCTATAATGCTTGTGGTGTTCTCTGTACGGAATCCCGTTTCGAAACCGGCTTTGCAGCATCAGATTTTCAGCGCGCTCACCTCTTCCTTGCAGCCGCCCGCCAGGGTACGAACAGCCCTTCGACGGACATGACCAAATAATAGAGACCGATCCCCAGTATTGCCGCTAATATAATGCACGCCCAGGCCAAGGGCATATTAGCCAATTTGATTTGATCCGACAGCAGGTAGCCCAAGCCGCGCGAAGCGAAGAAAAATTCGCCGACAATCGCCCCGATAATACTCGTGGTCATATTGATTTTGAGCGCAGAAAACAGATTGGGTTTGCTGTGCGGAAGTCTGATTTTACAGAAAACGTTCCATTTCGACGCCGCGTAAGATTGCATCAATTCAAAGTAGGAAGGGTTGATCGAGGTCATGCCCTTAAAAGCATTCACGCACATGGTCGCCATCGTCAGTGCCGCTACGACCCCGATCCGCGAGGACACGCCGTCTCCGAACCAATTGTTCATCACGGGAGCCAGCGCCACGATCGGAACGGCATTAAGCGTTGCGATCAAAGCCACGCCTCCGCGGCCGCTTTGCGGGAACAACGCTGCCGGTATGGCCACGAGAAAGCCCAGCAGCGATCCGATAACGAATCCGCCGAAAATCTCGATCCCCGTAAAACCGGCGTATAAGACCAACACGTCGAACTCTTCCCGAATGGCTCCCGCGATTTGCGACGGAATGGGCAGCTGGTAAAGCTCCAGCTTCAGCAAGCGGTGAAAAACCTTGTACTGCCAGGCCAATAAAATCAACAGACCGAAAATCCAGGGAAACAGCATAATCATTTTTTGTTTGAAGGAGCGGAAGGACGGCGCCGACCAGGAAGCCTTGCGCGACTCGGTCAGAGCTTGCTCTTTGTTCATTTGCCTCCACCGCCCTTTCTGAACTCGGGTTGCCATGGAGTAACCAGTCGTTCGATTCCGGCGATCAGCAGATAGGCCGCCAGCCCAATCATCGCGCTGCACAATACCGTCGCCCAGAACAAGCCGGATTGCGAGGAACCGTAATAGAGGCTGCTGACCATCGTCACCCCGATTCCGTTCGGAGCGCCCATCAATTCGACAACGATGGATGCCGTGATGGACAAAGGCGCAGCCAGCTTCATGCCCATGAACAGGTGAGGCAGCGCGGAGGGAACGGCCAGCTTGGTGTAATACTTCCATTTCGAGCTTGCGTAGGATGCAAACAGCTCGCGATGTTCCGGACGAACGGCATGCAGCCCCGCAAGGAAATTGATCGTAATCGGAAAAAAGGTCACATACGCCGCCATCCCGATTCTCGACATGTCCGCATCCCGGAGAATACCAAATACAATGGGGGCGAGCCCGACAATCGGCACCACTTGCGAGGAAATCACGTACGGCGTCACGATTCGTTCAACCGTCTTGGATAGACTCATCACAATGGCAAGAGCAGGGCCGATGACGCAGCCGATCGCAAAGCCGGATAACGCGTTCGCGAACGTAATGCCGCCTTGCCGGATCAACATGCCCATGTTTTGAAAAGTGTAGATCAGGACGTTGGTCAAATAGGGCCATTTGGTTTCAGGCTGGGTTACCGGAAGGACATGGCGGATGCTCCAGGCCCCCCCTTCCCACAAAACAAGCAAGATAAGCACCCAAACGCCCGTCTGCAGCCACCTTCGGTCAGGCAAGAAGATCCTCATCGTATGCTCCCCCGTCGAAACAATTCCGGATTTGCGTCATATAGTCGAAAAATTCCGGATGTTCTCTGATTTTCAAATCCCGTTCCCCCGGCAATTGAACTTCAACGATATGCTTCATGCGCCCCGGATGCGCGGACAACACGACGACGCGATCCGACAGGAAGACGGCCTCCGGGATGCTGTGCGTGACGAACACTACCGTTTTGCCCGTTTGCTGCTGAATGCGGATGACCTCCAGGTGCAATTTCTCTTTCGTGAATTCGTCCAACGCCGAGAACGGCTCGTCCATCAGTAGGACCGGCGGGTCAAACGTAAGCGCCCTGGCGATGGCAACCCGCTGCTGCATGCCTCCGCTGAGCTGCCAAGGATAGTGGGAGGCAAACTTCTCCAAGCCGACGATGCGCAGTTTTTCGAGGGCGACAGCCTTTCGCTCCTTCTTCCCGATGCCCGTAAATTCCAGCGGCAGCGACACATTATCGGTGACGTTGCGCCATTCGAGCAGCGTAGGCTGTTGAAAAATAATGCCGAACTTCCGCTGCAGCCGCGCCCGTTCGGGCGTATCCCCTTCCACCTGAATGCTGCCGCCGGTCGGCGTCAACAAATCGGCGATCAGCCTCAGCAGCGTAGACTTCCCGCAACCCGACGGGCCCAGCAGCGATACGATTTCCCCTCTCGCGATGTCCAGCGAAATATCGCTTAACGCGGTGACGATCTTGTCGCCCGTTCCGAAGGTCATGCCCACGTGTTGAAAGGTTATCTCGGCACTCATCGTCTCAGTCTCCTTCCCGAACGGATATTGATCCTGCAATGCGAACGCCCGCCGCATCTTGGTAGACCGTGCTGACAACGGAATAATCGGAGTCCGATTGAGTCCCGTCTCCCCCCATAGCCATGCGGTACAACTGCTGAGCCATCCCGCCGAGAAAGAGCGGAGTCCCTGTCGATTTGCCCATCTGCATGGCCAGTTCGATGTCTTTGTACATCAGTTTCAAGGCGAAACCGGGTTCATATCGGTCAGACAGCATCGTTCGCGGCAACCATTCAGCCAACAGACGGTTGGCTCCCGTCGATTGCAACAGAATATCCCGAATGAGATTCGCGTCCGCACCGGCCTTGACGCCCATCGTCAGCACCTCGGCATTGGCGGCCATAATCATCGCGGCCAGTAAATTGTTGCAAAGCTTGACGACCTGCCCCGTACCCGTCTCCCCGGTATAGTAAATATGATCGCCCATTACTTGCAGCACCGGCAGGTATCGATCGTACACTGTCCGTTCCCCGCCGGCCATTATCGTAAGCGTGCCGCTCGCTGCCTTGACCGTCCCCCCGCTGACCGGGGCGTCGAGAATATCGATCCCTTTTTCGGCAAGCGCACTCGCGACTTGCTTGATCCCGTCCGGCGATACGGTGCTCATCGTCAGAAACAACGAACCGGGCTTCATCGCGGTGGCAATGCCTTTCGTGAACAAAAGTTCTTCGATTTCGGGCAAATTCGGCAACATCGAGAGCACAATATCGGATTCCGCAGCCGAAACGATGACATCCGTCGCTTGCGTTGCTCCTTCTGCAACCAATCGATCCACGGGACCAGGATTCCGGTTCAACAGCACCTCGACGGTATGTCCCGCTTGCAGCAACAATCTGGCCATCGATTCGCCCATCAGGCCGGGTCCGAGGAACAAAATGCGCATTTTTTCATCCCCTTGTTTTCGCAATATAGTTCAGAATATCTTGCTCCAGATAATAGGCATTCGGGAGCTTGGCGAGTTCACTTGCCGTCCACTCCTTTGTCGAAACGGCATGCTCCAGGCTATCCAACAATACCGCGATGCCGAAACAGGTAAGCTGCAAATATACTTTAACCGTCTCCACCGCCTGCGGATCGCTCAGAATCCGCAACACCCCGTCATCCGTGCACGATTCGGTTGCCGTTTGCTCCATCCGTTGTTTCGCCTGCCGTTCCTTTGCCTCGAGCCACCCGAGCGGATCCGCCACTTCGCTCAGAATGCCGGCTATATAGGATCCCGCCATCCGGCAAATCGCCGTCCAGCGCTGCCGTTCGTCCGCTTCCAGCCACTCGAAGGACAGGATGAGCATAAGCGAATGGTGACGAATCATGCTGTAGGCTTCGGGAAGCGGCGCAAACGGCTGGTAGACGTCGTTCATGATGCCGATTTTCAGACGCGACCGATCCGCGAGTGCTTTATTTGCCATTTCTTTGTCGGTGCAGCATTCGTCCAGTGCAAGATCAAGAAAAAGGAGAAAAACGCTCCAATCCCGCAGTACCGTCAGTTTGCCCGCTCCGTCGACAAACTCCGGATAACACCCCATCCACCGGCCCAACGGAAGAACAGATGGATCGGCGAAGGTTGCGTCTATTCGCAATTGCGCGTTCCCGCCAACCAGGTCACGGGCCCCCGGCATCGCCCAGTCGATCCATTCGGCAACGATTTTCTCATCGATTGAACCTTGTTCCTTGAACCGTTGCAGCTTGCTTGTAATCGTCATTTCGTCCACCTCAATCCGTTATCTCTTTATTTTTTTAGCGGGTTTTGCCCCCCCTATCCGACCCGTGAAGTAAATTCCGCAAGCACTGAATAAAGTCAGCAGCAGGGAGAACCACATCTTGTCTGCCCCCAGGAAGAGATAAAAAAGCGGGTAGATGGACGCATCGAAAATAAAAGTGCTGATACTGAAAGGAATCCCCCACTTGGCCTCAAGCATCTTCCCCGTCAGCGAGCCTCCTCCCAGGCTTGCGTTAGCTGCCCCCATGATGCCGAGTCCCGCTCCCATGACGATGCCGCCCGCGACACTGCCTGTCCAAATCGATCGAATGCCGATAAATACCGTCAACGGTTCCATCAAACCGATCAAGACCGAACACAAAATCATACTGCCGAGAGATTGCAAGAACAGCTGTTTACTTAGGCGCCAAGCGGCCAGAAACAGCGGCGCGTTAAGCAGGAAGTACAGAAATCCGACATTCCAACCCAATGTCTGATTTAGCAACATACTTAGGCCCGTAATGCCTCCTGCCGAGATTTGATTGGGAAAGGCAAACAGGATATTTCCTAATGCAAACAGGATGACACCAGCCAGAATCTGAACTTGCCTTCTTCTTATTGATCCAATTCTAAACACCTCGTCACTTAGTTCCATCAATTTCATTTTATTATGGACTTATGGTCTATAGGTCTGACCAACTAAGTTAAATTGATTATAAATTCCAGCCAACTCATTTGTCAACATCTTATGTAATATAACATGACTTAAAACTCGAAAAAAAAGATATTAAAACTATATATGTAACTATATATAACATAAAAAGAAGGCAGATTGGAGCGCTACGGTAAAATACAGTCAAAAAAACACCCTCACATGAAATGAAATCTGTCAACCTCCAATATGTGTCCGGATTATTCATCTAAGATACCGCATTAATCGAAAATGAAAATCGGGCAGTCTTAGACATAATAGGGTTCAATAAGGCAAGGCGGTCAGTAAACATAAGAGCCAGGCATGGGAAGTTCGCGTGTTCGTTGCCCAATCCAAACTCGCTAAGAACAGAGCAGACGCTGAACCCGTAAAAAACCCAACAAGCCCGCCCTAATACAATCCACTTGAGCAAAGAGGCAAGGATTCCAACATGAATCCACCGCTCAGCGTAAACCCTAACTCTTAACGTCTGACCTTCAAAGAACCTTTGCAACTTGTATCTCTCCTTCAATTGTTCAAATAAATGCAAAAACCCCTACCGGTCCATGTAAAATAAACATAAACTGGTAGGAGTCATTAGCACAAAGGCGGTTAATGGCGAACTCCATCGCCTATTCAGTTACTACTCATGTTCCGCGCGGGCGCTCCAATTCAAACTGGAAACGAACCGACCGACCTTGCGAATGTGTAACAAAGCCACACAAAGACCCGCCTGAAATTCCATTTCTTCCTTTAAATAGTTAAACATGGGGAATCGAGACAATGCTCACGCAGGCGCTTATGCAAGAGAAGACGGCTGCGTGTAGATGCCGGCGTCCCAACCGAAGAAGACTAACACGCGGTCGCGTTCCGGGTAAGCCCGTGACGCAATCCCGCGATGCCACTGCCCATCGATTTCCACCGCTGACGTAAGCACGACCTCAAACATGTCCATAGCCGGGTTCCCGGTCGGCTTGTAGCTCTTACGTTTTCCCGGCAGGAATAGAGATTCTTGTTCATCCTTCATCTTCGTGCGGATGGCATGCTCGAAGGCGCTATAGAGCAACAACGCTAGCAACATGACATAAGCGAACGCTTCGACGCGCCGCGGCGAATGCAAGTAGAATGACCCGACGAAATAGGGACTTTTCAGAAAACGGAATCGCCCCTCCACTTCGTGCTGCTTCTTGTACAGCCGAAGAACCTGGGCATCCGGCAACCGCTTTTTCAGGGGTAACTAAATAGCCGTAAAAGCGCCATCGACAACAAAGTCTGCTCCTGTTGTAAATGGACTTGCATCGCCTGCAAGATACACGGCAATCGCCTGCAGTTCATCGGGACGTCCCATTCTGCCAAGCGGAGACACGCTTTCCCATTGCTGGATCAACGGCTTTAAATCCGGGGATTGCAGCGTTAACTCCGTACCGATGTAACCCGGACTAATCGTATTGACGCGCACACCGTGCTTGGCCCACTCAATCGCCAACGATTTGCTTAATTGTACCACCCCCGCTTTAGATGCGTTATAAGAAGCTTGCGGTTGAGGATAGTTGACAATATGGGCAGACATCGAAGCCGTGTTAATGATGGAGCCGCTCCCTTGCCGCAGCATGACCTTGCCGGCCGCTTGAGAGGTGAGAAATACTCCTGTCAGATTAATGTCGATCACCTTCTGCCACTGCTGCAAGGTCATCTCGGCGGCAGGGATGTTTATACAAATCCCCGCATTATTGAATGCGATATCAATTCTTCCAAAGCCCGCCAAGATGTCCTCGATCATCCGATTGACATCATCGGGATTGGCCACATCCGTCCGGATCGCCAAAGTTTTGACGCCAAGCTGTTCGGAGATTTCCGCAGCCGTTTTTTGCGCTTCGACAAGATCCAAGTCAACAATTGCTACATCGGCTCCAGCTTCAGCCAGTGCAGTGGCGATGCTTTTACCAATACCGCGTGCTCCTCCGCTTACATAAGCCTTCTTGCCATTCAATCGGAACTTTTCAATGATTCCCATGTAGGTTCACTTCCTTAAATCAGTTTTGCAAAACCGTTTTCTAAAACTAGAATAACTGTAAGCGATTACTTCCTGCATGTCAAGTGTTCTTAAATGCCTCTTTAGTTACGCCGAAATAACGGTATACTGTAACAAGAAGCGTCTCTGGACTTCTACAAAATGGACGTTATACCGTTCTCATAAAAAAGCTTAGCGGTAATGGAGTTGAGCCTGATGAATGAATTTCCGGAAACAGATATTAAAAAAACAAATCTATCCAATATGTTTCAACTGATTTATTTATCCGAGAAAGAGCATCGGATCAAGCTGTCAAAAGACGATATCTCTCGCAAATTAAATCTCAGCTTGCCTACGATCACGAGGAATCTAAGGGAATTATTAGCCCGGAACCTCATTATTGATGATACGAAGCTGTCCTCAAAAGGCGGAAGAAAAGCCATTGCCTACTCGCTTAATGCCTCGGCACGGTATGCAATCGGTGTGGAAATCCTTAAGCAATCTGTCACTATCCTTTCAGTGGATTTGTTGGGAGATACGACTCGCCGGATAAAAATAAACATGCTCTATCAAAATACAGATGCCTACTATGTAAAGCTCGCCGAACATATGAAGCAGTTTATTGCAGACAGTAGAATTGAGCCTCAGCGTATTCAGGGGATCGGTATAGGCATTCAAGGCTTAATTTCGCATGATGGTTCTACTGTGCTATACGGCAAGATTCTCAGCTGCACTGGACTCACCATGGAGAGGATATCGCAGCATTTGGATTATCCATGCCGGTTCTTCCACGATGCAGATTGCGTGGCTGCTGCAGAACAGTGGAAGCGGCCGGATTTGCAGGATGCGATGATTCTGTCCGTAGGAGAACATTTAGGAGGAGCGCTCCTCATCAACGGACTGCCTTATCATGGAATCAACGGCAGAAGCGGGACCATCGAACATACCATCATTAGTCCCAATGGCCGCGAATGCTATTGTGGAAAAAAGGGGTGCGTGGAGGCTTACTGTTCTTTGAGTGCGCTTGAAGCTGCTTTTGGCGGAGAAGTTGAGGAGCTCATGATTTCTATGCAAAAAGGCGATACAAAAGCTGTTCAGCTGTGGAACTCGTACCTGGATTATCTTGCACTCGCCATCAATAATTTTCACATGATCTTAAACACCCAGATTATTATCAGTGGAAGCATTCTTAATTATCTTGCTGAGAGCCACCTCGCCCAGATCAATGAATTGGTGAAGGCCCACAGCGCTTTTCCTGAAGAGGAGAGTAATATCATCTTAGGCAGCCTGACCAAGGATGCGGTAGCCATAGGAGCGGCTTTGTCCTTCATGAAGGAATTTGTAAATTCGATTTAAGTATGAAAGGAGCGGTTCGTCGTCATGAGGCTTCCTCCGATTTCGCAGCGATGGCACCGATAAAATAGCCTGTCCCGGAAGGTTCGTTCAACCTCCGGAACAGCCTCTTCCTACCGTCAGATCATGGAATATTTACACATCTAGTGCGTCTCTCTCTCCTGCTCCGCAAACGGATCGAACATCAGCGCAATCGCCAGCCTCGCTCCGTCGCGCATTCCCTGTAAATATAACCGTTCATTCTCCAATCCTCGGCAGTAATGGTGTTTATCTTCCCATTCCATGTACTCGGGACATTGAGTCATTTTTACGCAGGAGAACAACGCCTCGAAAGCGCCCTTCTCCTCTTCGCGGTACTTTCTCAGATCCGGATGGAACTGAATTCGAGCGGATACATCATCAAGGCGTTCCTGGATCGCGCTTTGAAACCATGACGGAAATTCCATGACCTCATCTCTCCCCGCAAAAAGCATTATCGATTCCCTTGCTCCCTCTCAACCGTTTTTTGAACATAAAATCGGGTAACTAGCTCATCGACCTTTCGACTCTGAGTCAGAACTGTCTCATTCACTGAAAGCGGAATTCCCTTCGCCAGCGATTCCTCTCCAAGTTCGTTTAACTTTGTCTTTTCTTTCTCGTATTTGTGCGTCAAATCATTTGTCAGGCGTCTCGCTCCCCTTCTCAAATGAAAGGTCTACACATATCAATAGTTACTTTATTTTACTTTTTGTTGAATACTTTATCTGTCGTGGATAGTATAACAGATTGATAATGGACTTAAAAGGAGTAGTTTTCCTTGAGCGATCCGTCCAATATCATCAAACAAATTATCGGAAAAACCTTAAAAGCGATGCGCCTCAAACAAGGCCTAAGCCAAGAGGATCTGGCGCATGAATGCGACGTTGACAGATCCTACATTTCAATGATTGAAGTTGGCAGAAACGAGCCTTCCGTCACGAAAATATTCGAACTCTGTAGAGGGTTGAAAATCAAACCATCCGACTTCTTTAAGTTGATTGAGAATGAGTATGAAAAGGTGCGGAAGTGAAAACGCAAATAAGAGCGGGATCAGCTGTTTTGAAAGCCAGCGTCTCGCTCTTATTTTTTATAACTAATAATAAAGAGTTTCTCTCTGCCTGAGGCTTGCCTAAAGTAAGCCTTGAGGTCGGGTGGCTTTCCCTTGCCCACAACTTGCTTAAGAAAGCCAGTATAGACGCAAAAAGCCAAGGAGCTAAACGCAAACAAACCGCTTAGCTTCTTGGCTTCTTTTAAATACCATCCTATTTCATTGTTAGGGGTGTACAAAAGGTTACTTTTGGGACAAAAACTTTTAATTTGATAAAAGATTAGTTTTTGGGAGAATAGGGGTTAGGTGTTCCCGATTATTTGTCAACACGGTTATGTTGACTGACTACACATTCAACATGTATAAAGTGCTGAGTGTAGCGCGGATCGTTAGAGTGAAAAATCGAAGTTACTGAGGACGGCAATGTTAACCTCAGCGCGGCGATTGGAAGAAGGGCAGATGCTTATTTCTTGGCGGTATACTTGCGTACGGCCGGCGCGATTTGTGTGGCGACAAGCTCGATGTTTCTGGCCAGCTTGTTATAAGGCAGGCCGCCCACATCCATCTGTAGCAGAAGTCGTTGATGACCGTATAATTCATATTGATGCAATATTTTTTCTATGATCAACTGCGGGCTGCCGACCATCATGGCATCCTCGACGTTCGTAGACTGCAAAAAGCGCTCTTTCGGAAAAGACATACCGCGCATCACCTTGAATACGTGATTGATATACGGATAAAACTCGTTTTGTGCATCTTGCGAATTATCAGCTGCATATAGCATCGTCGTTGTCGCCACAGGCAGATTCGCCGGATCGTGACCGGCTTGAGCGGCGGCTTGACGATAAACGTCTACAGCCGGCTTGAAGTAATCCGATGTTCCGCTGAGCGTGGCAAGCGTCATGGGAGCTCCCGCAAGTCCAGCTTTAATCGCGCTTTCCGGCGAACCGCCTACGGCACGCCAGATCGGCAACTTCCCATTAAGCGGTCGCGGCAAAATGTGTGCGTCTTTAAGCGGCAACCTGAACTTTCCTTCCCAAGTGACTCTTTCCTCGCGATTCAACTTGAGAAGCAGATCGAATTTTTCCTCGAACAATTGCTCATAATCGTTCACATCGTAGCCTAAAGTATAGTAGGTTCCAATCGTGGAACCCCTGCCGGCGATAATTTCGGCTCGTCCATTCGAGATCAGGTCGATCGTCGCAAAATCTTCATAAATACGAACGGGATCGTGCACGCTGAGCACCGTCGCCGAGCTGGCGATTTTGATGCTTTCGGTCGCCTGTGCGATAGCGCCGATAATGATGGAATGCGCCTGGGTCGCGGCATCATCCTGATGCCTTTCGCCGACAGCGAATACGTCGAGTCCCGCTTGCTCGGCCAGCTTGCTTGCTTCGATCAGTTCCGCAATCCGCTGCTGCACGCTGATTTTGCGACCGGCAACCGGATCCGACACATGCTCCCCAACCGAGTAAAATCCGAGTTCCATTCCTTGATCGGCATTCATACGATATTGTTCCATGGGCGTTCTCTCCTTTTGGATTGTCTGGCAACTTCGACCATAAATTGCGTACTAGCGAGCATGATGACATCTTTGTGTGCAATGATTGGATCGTGCGTCGATTTCTTTACTTGACTAATCAAGTAAAGAGGTAAAAAAACTATGTCGGCGGCGGAATCATTTTGTTTCGGCTATGCTTCTCGAGGCGCGAGATCAGCGACAACAGCGTTTTTTGCTCTTCCTTAGACAACACCTCGTCGAAGAAAGAGGTTTGAAACGCCAACTGCACGGGAAACGCCTCGTTCATGACCGATTCCCCCTTTTCCGTCAGGCTGATCATTTTCGTCTTCCAGCCCTGCTTGCGCGATATATCGTTCCTTTTCCAATCTGGCAAGCATCCGCGAAATCCCCCTAAGGTCATCGTCACCTTTTTGGCCAATTCCATCTGGTTCAGCGGCTGGTAGGTTCGGATTTGGACAAGGACATCAAACTGGGCGGTCGTCAACTCGAAACGCTTCAAAAATTCGTTCGTCATCTGGTCGCTGCGATTCTTGAACTGAACAAGGCGTAGCCAGACTAACAAACCCATCGTGTAATCGTTCATTGTCCCCAACTCCTTTCGCACAATAATCATCGCTTCACTACTCAAGTGATGAATTGTCAAGTAGCAGTTTGAGGATCGATCGAGATTGAGGAAGTCATCATTTACGAAACATAACGAATAAAAACAACAATCGATAAAACGGTTAAGAAAATAATCATTGCTGTATCTTTTAAGGAATCCTTAACGCGAATATGTGAAAGGATGCCGCCTACACCTGTAATAGCAAATATAAGCGCACCTGCTGTTGCAAAAGCTGAAGCCCAATATCCGACGATTAAAAGTGCTGCCCCTACTAATTCAACAATCCCAGTGACAAATCGAAACCATTGGGGCAATCTCAAATGCTTAAATGCCTCCACATGCATTTTGACACCTGTAACTTTTCCGAATCCTGCAAAAAGAAACATCATTGCAAGAATTCCTTGTACGATATAAGTTAATATTTCCACGACACGACTCACTTCCTTCTTCAATTTCGTGTTACTACACTTTACTTAGATAAAGCCCTGCGTACCATTGGTGCTACTTTGTTCGCCAGTAGATCAATTGCCTTTTCTACCCGAGATAATGGCAGACCACCCATATCGAATTGTCCCATGAAGCGTGAATGCCCGAATAGCTCATGCTGATACAAAATTTTCTCTGCTAATTCTTCTGCACTACCAACTCCCAATATTTGTCCTGCTGCTCTCTGAGGCATCAATTGCTCTTCCGTCGTTCGAAAGTGTTGACCACGCTCCTTTAAAAAGTATCCAAAATACTGATTATAGTGCGAAATAAATTCGGTAATCGCTTGTTCTCCAGTTTGCGCGATATACGAATGCCCCGACACTGAAACCCTTAGCTTAGTTAAATCATGACCTGCTTCTCTTGCAGCTTGCCAATAAAGATCTACTAATGGCTTGACAGATTCTGGACTACCGCTTAGCAAGCCAAGTGCCATATTTACTCCAAGTCTTCCCGCACGAGCGGCACTTGCAGGTGTTCCTCCCACTCCAATCCAAAGGGGAAGTTTCTTCTGAATGGGTCTAGGTGCTATTTGTGCATTTTGAAGAGATGAACGAAACTTTCCTTGCCAGCTAACAACTTCCTGTTCTTGCAATTTCATAAACAGCTGCAGCTTTTCAGCAAACAATTCATCATAGTCATCTAGACTTTCTCCAAAGAGAGAGAATGATTCTGTAAATGCCCCACGACCTACAATAATTTCAGTTCGTCCGTTAGATAATAAGTCAAGCGTTGCAAAATCTTCATAAACACGTACTGGATCCGCTGTACTAATAACGGATAGGGTACTCGTTAGTTTAATATTTCTCGTCTCGCGTGCAATCGCTGCAAGCAGCATGGCATAGGATGATGTTACAAAATCCAGACGATGATGTTCTCCAACACCAAATATATCGAGACCTGCTTCATCCGCCATTTTTGCCATTTGAATAATAGCTTCGACTCTGGATTGTGCCTTAGGGCTATTCCCACTTGCATCTGGTATTCGTTCTCCCAATGAATATACTCCGAATTCAAATTCGACCATTCTCTTACCTCCTAGTCATCCAAGACTATATTTTTTATAATGTGCTCCTGAACCATGATTTTTCTTACCCAACAACTTTCGCTTATACAACACTTGTAGTAAAATCAATATAACAAGTTGGATAATTATAGGCAATCGACAGTATTTCAGATCTATCGCTTAACCAACATAATGGTAAAAATGTCTAAAAAGTAGGTGAGAATGTTATGGAAAAACAAATCGATCCTCGTATTCTTCGCACTCGTAAGCTCATTATGGACGCGTTTATCGAGTTAACAAAGAAAACAGATTTTAATCACATCACAATCGGCGATATTACATCTGCAGCAACGGTTAATCGCGCAACATTTTATAATCATTTCTTTGACAAATATGATCTGCTTGAAAAAGTATTACGTGAAAGCGTGATGAGAGAAGTCCTTCAAGAAGTAAGTATGCATGAGGTCATTAACGAAGAAACGATAAAGTCGATATTTATCTCGATTATTAAGTTCCACACATCGGTTGGTAACCAGTGTCAGCGAAGTTATGAAGCTTTTACCCCCCAAATAGAAACGATTTTCAAAAAGGAACTCCAAGCCTTTTTTTCAGAGTGGGCAGGAAGACAATCGTCTAACCAAAATCGAATAGAATTAGAGACTTTTGCGGTGATGTTAAGCTGGTCACTTTATGGGGCTGCAATGTATTGGATGCAAAATCGCTCTACACAACCAGAAGATTACGTAAAGAAAATATTGCATAAATTAAACCTAGAATAATATGGATGAAGGAAATGTAAGTTAGCTACCTTTTGACGTGTTTTACGGTGTTCCTATCATTTTTGGTTCTAATTATTCACATAAAAAAAGCATCTACAGCGGCGGTGGCTGTAGATGCAATTAAGCTAATGATAATTTGATCTGGTTTTAATACACAACACTTAACAATCTTTAACTGAGTCTCTATGAGTGAAGTCACGAGTGTTCTCGGCTATTTCATAAATCACTTATTCCGAAGCAGTGCTGTCACATCTCATTTCGCACGATCAATATCAGACACTCCACATGGCCCGTATGCGGAAACATATCCACCGGCTGAACCTCCACCGTCCTATATCCCCCATCCTCCAACAGCAGCAAGTCCCGAGCCAGTGTCGAGGGATTACACGAAACGTACACAATGCGGGCAGGTTTCAGCTCCAGCATGGTCTCAATCAGCACCGGATCGCAACCTTTGCGAGGAGGATCAACAACAATGACGTCTGGAGTGATGCCTTCCGCTTGCCAACGGGGCATAACGACCTCCGATGCGCCGACGGCAAACTCGACATTATTCATCCCGTTGATTGCGGCGTTCCGGCGAGCATCCTCAATCGCTTCGGGAACAATCTCGACGCCGAATACGCGATCGGCATGACGGGCGAGGAAAAGAGAGATCGTGCCGATGCCGCAGTAGGCGTCGATGACGGTCTCTTGCCCGGTCAACGCGGCATATTCCACAGCTTTGCCGTACAATCGAACCGTCTGTTCCGGGTTCACTTGGAAGAATGAGCGAGGCGAGATGGCGAATTGAATGCCATCGATCTCGTCGTAGATAACGTCCTCGCCCCACAGCGTGCGGGTTTCGTCGCCAAAGACGACCGGAGTCTCTGCTGTCTGGATGTTCTGGCAGATGCTTGCGATGCCGGGAACTCGCTCCCGGATCAGGCCAACAAGCTCCTGAGCGTGAGGGATATCGCGCCCGTTCGTGACGAGAACGACCATACGCTGACCAGTTGTCCGAGCATGTCGTACGACGACATGCCGCAACAGTCCGCGTCCCGTCGTTCGGTTATAAGCCGACACGCCCAGCATCCGAGCCGCCTCTTTCACCGCTCGCACCGTCTCCTCGTTCTCTTCCTGCTGAATGAGGCACGAATCCATCTCGACGATGTCGTGGCTCCCCATCTCGTAGAAGCCTCCGATCAGTCCGCCTTCGCCATGACCGATCGGAACCTGAGCTTTATTCCGATAGCGCCAAGGCTCGTCCATTCCGATTGTCGGATGCACGATAACGGCCGGACGATCGCTAGATGATTGCCCCGTGCCTGGTTGATCCCCAGCCACCTTCAGCTTCCCAATCCGCTGCAGATTATCTACAACATGCTGCCGCTTCCACTTGAGCTGCTCCTGGTAGTCCAAGTGCTGAAGCTGGCAACCGCCGCACGAATCGTGGATCGGACAAGGGGGTTCGACTCGCCCGCCTGTTCCTCGATCCAGCAATTCCGTCATTCGGGCGCGGCCGAACGACTTGCCAATGCTCAGCACCTCTGCCTGCACCCGTTCCCCGGGAAGCGCGCCACGAACAAAAAGGGTATAGCCCTCCACGCGGCCTACCCCTTCTCCGTCATGCGTCAATCCGACGATATCGCTCTCGACACGCTCGCCGACCCGAACCGGAACGCCGGCAAGCGACGAAAGAGCGACGCGCGCGACGCCAGCTCTGTCACTACGGTTTCCAGCGCCATGCTCTTTGGCGTTGAAATCTCTGTCTCTCCGCTTTTTGCTGCTATGATCCTTACCGCTAGATCTTCCTTTTCCCCCGCTCCTCATAGCTGAAGCGCCCGTCCTGCGCCGTGCTTGCTGTAGGAGGATTCGCCATACTCGTCCATGATGACGTTGAGGTGCCCGGGCAGCAGATTAAACGAGCAAGGAAGCGTGCCTCCGAACTCTCCGTCCACGTTAAGCTGGACTCGGTCGCTCGAATCCACTTCGACCCGGTTCGTCTGAAAATGGATGATGTGCGGATCGTCCAAAATGTCTTCCCCGCGCAGCACGATCGTCGCAAGGCGAATAAACTCCGCCAGATTGCACTTGCGCAGAGCGAGCACGTCGAATACGCCGTCGCAAGTGCTCGCATGCGGAGCCAAGCGGTCGAAGCCCGCCACGGAGTTGCTGTTGGCGATCAGGAACAGCATGAATTCCTCGTCGAACTCGCCGACACCCTCAGCCCTAATCTGCATTCGGGTCGGATGAAGACGCGTAATCTTCTCCAATCCCTTCATATAATAGGCAAGCTGTCCGACCATCGTCTTCAGCTTGCTCGGAACTTCGTAGGTCAGCTCGGTCAGGGAACCGCCGCCGGCGATATTGATGAAATACCGGTCGTTCGCCTGTCCGACGTCTACCGGCTTCGTGAAGCGGCGCGTGATCAGATCGCACGCGTCCTCCCACTTCCGCGGAATGCCGTGCGCGCGCGCAAAATCGTTCGTCGTGCCCAGCGGAAGAATGCCCAGCGAAGGCCTTTTCTTGCACACCGACAAGCCGTTCACGACCTCGTTTAACGTACCGTCCCCACCGGCGGAAATGATCATGTCAAAATCGCGCTCCGCCGCCTCCTGGGCAGCCAGAGCCGCGTCTCCCTTGCCTTCCGTCGCGTGGCAGGACGTCTCTACGCCGCCCTTCTCCAGACGCTGCAAAATCGCGCCCAATTTGCGCTTCGCTTCTTCCCGACCGGAGGTCGGATTATAGATTAATCGTGCCCGAATGATATCCAACAGGATCCCCTCTCAATTTCTCTATCCCTGATTGCCTGCCCCACTCTGCCGCCCTAACGCCGTTCCAACCACTCCCGCGCCTGCCGCATGATCCAAGCGGCGACATCCGGATGCGGCATCAAAGCCGCGCCGTCGTAACGGCATGCTTCAAGCCCGCCCGAACTCTCCAGATGGCGGGGAATAACCGTCTGCGTAAAATAACCTTCGCTAAGAAACAGCCCGACCGTCAATATGCGTTGGCCAGGCCTGTCTCGCCGGATCGCCTCGATTCGCTCCCCCACCTGATTCGGCAGAAGCAGCGCCGTTGCCCACGAGCGGTAGCCGCCCTTCTCCGCCGCCCGTTCCGCGATGCCGGACAACTCCCGCTCCCAACTCTCGCGGAATCCGGCTTCTTCGCTGCCATGGCCGATGAGCAGAATACATTCCTCGGACGGCTCCTCCGACAGTCTCTTCAATCGGTCCGATACAATGCTCTCGATCTCCGGAGCCTCTCCCATCGGATGCCCGTAATCGAGCCGCAGCCCGCCAAGCTCATAGGGCGTCAGATCGGTCTCCGTCCGCGCTTCCGGATAGGCGCCGAGCGCCCAGCCGATCTCGTTCACGTGGGTGCTGCCGGAAGAGACGAACAACGGAAGCGCCAACGCTTCCGTCACTCCCTCGGCAAGCAGCTTGTCGATCCCGTCCTGAATGAGCCGCCCGTCCACCAACTCGAGGAAAACAGCTTCTATTTGCAACTCGGTCCCCATCCGCGAGCGGACGGCGTCTATCGTCTCATCCACCAGAGAAATCCAACCGCGCTCCCTGGAACCGTGGCTGATGACCAGAATGCCTCTCTTCTCCAAGAACCTGACCCTTTCTCGTTACAATGCCTTTCTATTCATGCTAGCGAAACGTCAAGCCAATGTCAACGTGGAGAGCTTCCTCCTTATCGGTTATCGGCGAGCATCCCTATCTCTATTCTCCCCGTACCGTGGACAACGAAACCCATACCGGTCCTGCAAAAGCCGAAGCCTCCTCGCCTTTCGGATTGCAAAGACGGAACAGATATCGTTCCCCCGCCTCCGACTCCCAGACGATGAAGTCTCTCACTCCCGCCGAGCCGCTGGCCTGAAGGTACAACTCCGCCTTCCCCAGCGGATGCTCAACCAGTTCGCCGCTATGATCGGAGACGCCGCCGAACTCCTTAAACTCCTGCTCCGCGGTCGCGCGGAGCGCGTTCAAGTCCTCGGCCTCCGCCAGCCGCTCGATGTCGACGTAATACTCGTCGTCAGCCTTCAAGCTCAACCGTCCGGAAGCTTCGTCAAATTCAAACCCCTCGAACACGTACAAAGAGAAGTCCTTCCCTTGCTGCAGCTCGGCCGTCCGGGGCTGATAGCCCTCTCCGGTCAGCAGCTCGAAGCTTGCGGTTTGCGGACGCTGCGTCGAGGCCCCCTGCTCCGAAGATGAAGGCGCAGAAGATTCAGTTGCCGGAGGAGTCCCTCCGCCGCCTTGAGACGGCAGAACGCTGCCGAAGGACGACGACGGCGAAGCAGGCCGCTCGTCGCCTCCCGCACAAGCCGCAAGCACGCAAGCCGCGGCGACAATGGAAAGCATTTTAATCGAATTAGTCGGTCGAATCATCTCGTTCTCTCCCTTTCGTCTCTTTTTCTCCAGTCGGTCCAATCCTCGAACCTCCTGCCTTCTATATAAGCAACTACCGGCCGTATCAAACGGTTATTCCGAAAATGCAGCGATTATTTCCTATGACATCAAAAACGCCGAAGAAGTTGCACCCCGTACCCGTTCCATACAAAAAACCGCCAGGGAAACCCCTGACGGTTGAAGAAATATGACTCGTACGGCCTTAGCGGGAAGCCAGGAAAGCGTCCAGTTGCTTCTGCTTCTCGGCGATCACGTCGTCCAGCCCGTTCTGCTTCAGCTTGTTGTAGTACTCATCGACCTTCGCCGGATCGACCGCACCCGTCTCAAGGCCCGGAGCGTATTGCGACTGCACGTTTTTGAGCGCCGCCACCTGCGTCTTGACCGGCTCCGCATCGAACGTAAAGCCAAGCGCCGGAGAGTTGACCGAGCCTTCGTTGAATCTTTGGAACTGCTCCCATTTGTCCGTAGCTTCCGTGTCCCAGATGTAGTTCAGGAACTGGTTGCCGAGCATCCACGTCGAAGCGCCGGCAATGTAGTTCGGTTTGCCCGGAGCGTCGGACATCACTTCGCCGTTCAGCGTGAAGTGCTCGCCTTCGATCCCGAAGTTGATCAGGTTGTTCAAGTATTTATCCGTGTAGAGCAAGTCGATGAACATCATCGCGCGCTCCGGATTTTTCGACGTCGAGGAGATCGCGAGCATCGAGCCCGTCGTCTCGCCCGTGGAAGTCGTGATCGAGGTAATGCCGACTTGGCCGATCTTGCCCGGCAAGTTCGTCGAGCCTGCCATCTCCGCGTCTTTACCCGGTTTCAGCGGGGATACGACCATGAACACGTTGCCCTTCTTCAGAGCGTCTGTAGGCGACAGTTGGGACGTCGCGGCATCCGCGTTCACCAGCTTCTTCGTGAACATTTCGCGAGCGATGTTGAGATACTCTTTGTAGACCGGATACTCCATGACCGGTTTGATCGTCGTATCGGTGCCGTCCTTCAGCACGACGCCTTCCAGCTTCGTATCGCCGAAGAAATCGAATTTGTTCATATAGTGCGAGTTGAGGTTTTCTCCGTCTTTGACGTACAGCGGCGTCCAGTCCGGCTTCTTGGCCTTCACTTCCTCCAGAATCGGAATCAGATCGGCCGGCGATTTCGCCGATTGGATTCTTTCCGTCAAGCCGAGCTCTTCGGCGATATCCGTACGGTACAGAATGCCGCCTTGCTCCGCCATCTCTTTCAGCGCCGGGACGCCGTAGTTTTTGCCGTTGATCTGCGCGCCGTCCAGAATCGCCTGGGAGACGACGCTCTTGATGCCTTGGCCGTATTGATCCAGCAACCCTTCGTTCAGCGCCAGATAAGCGCCTTTGCCCACGTTCGTGGCGTGACCGTTCCAGGAAGCCGTGAAAATGATGTCCATCACTTCGCGTCCGGAGACGTACAGGTTCATTTTCTGGTCGTATTGTCCCCAGTCGAGCATGCGAATGTCCAGCGTAGCGTTGATCTTCGATTTCAAATACTCGTTGATCTTCTCTTCGACCTTCTTCTCGTCCTTCGGAGGAGTTCCCGGGATGTACAAGGACAATTCGACCGGATCCAGCTTGCTGACGTCGATTCCTTCGGACGGTGCCGCGGATTCCGACGGAGAAGCGGCCGATTCGGACGGCGAGGCCGAAGGCGACGCAGAGGAAGCGGACGGCGACGCGGAGCCTTCATTATTGTTGTTGCCGCCGCAGCCTGCAAGTACGATGACCAGCGTCATGACGGTCGCGAGCATCAGCGTCCAGGATTTGCTCTTTCTGAACATGGTGGTGCCTCCCTTTTCTTCAACATGGATTTATGCTCAACCGGCCGGTAAACCGGTAGAAGCCTTTCCCGACTCTAACCTTTGACAGCGCCGACCGTTAATCCTTCCACGAAATAACGTTGGAAGAACGGATAAGCGAAGATAATCGGTCCGATTCCGACGACGGCCATCGCCATCCGGGCCGTCTCGCCCGGCATCGTGAAGTTCGGATTGTTCGCCGCCAGAGCGGAGTACGCCGCAGCGTTCGCGCTGAGATACTGAATATCGAGCAGCGTCTTGTACATCCGGTACTGAATGCTGACGACCGATTCGGGATCGGTAATGAACAGCAGGCTCAGAAACCAGTCGTTCCAATAGTTCAGCGTCGTGAACAAACCGACCGTTGCGAGCACGGGCATGGACAGCGGCAGTACGACCGTGAAGAAAATTCGCCACTCTCCCGCGCCATCGATCTTCGCCGATTCGTACAGCTCCTTCGGAATCGAGTTGGAGAAGAAGGTACGAATGAGCAGAACGAAAAATCCGCTTATAAAATAGGGCATCATGAGCACGAACAGCGTGTTCTGAAGGTGAAGCCCCTGCGTATAGACGAGGTAGAACGGAACGAGTCCGCCGCTGAACAAGATCGTAAAGAACATGAAGAAGGAGAAAAAGTTACGGTACGGATAATCCTTGCGAGAGATGGGAAAAGCGTACAGCGCCATCATCGCCAGACTGATCAGCGTGCCGAGCACGGTCAGCAGAATGGAAAATCCGTACGATTTCACGATCGCCTGCCAATCCTTGAGCAGGAAATCGTAGGCTCCAAGGCTCCATTTCTCCGGAAACAGACTGTAACCGTTAATCAGAATCGTATTCTCGTCCGTGAACGAGGCGATGACGACCACAATCAGCGGAAACACGCACAGGAACGTATAGATCCAGAAGAAAATGTTGATCGCGAAGTTCGCGCCGCCCGAAACTTGCTTGGCCAGCTTCAGGCTGGGCGTTTTGACGCCGGCAGCTTGTGACATGGTAGACCCTCCTAATCCGCTCTGCTTCTAAAACAAGGCGTCGTCTTTGCTGATTTTGCGGATGACCAGGTTGGCCGTGAACACCAGCACGAATCCGACTACCGCCTGATACAATCCGGCCGCCGACGACATTCCGATATCCCCCGCGTTGATGAAGCTCTGGTAGACGTACGTATCGATAACCCGAGTCGTATCGTAGATCGCCCCGGCGTTGCGGGTCACTTGCCAGAACAAGCCGAAATCCGCGTTGAAAATTCTACCCACCTGCAATAGCACCATAACGATAATGACCGGACGGATCAGCGGAATCGTGATCGACGTAATCTGCCTCCACTTGGACGCCCCGTCGATCGTCGCGGCCTCATAATATTCGTCGTCGATACCGATGATCGCCGCCATGAAGATGATCGCGTAATAGCCGATTCCCTTCCAGGTGTTGACGAGCGGCAGGATGAGCGGCCACCATTTCGGATCGCTGTACCACTCGACCGGATTGGCGCCGAACAGCGGCAGGATCACCTTGTTCATCAGCCCCAGCTCGTTGTTCAGGAAGGCGTAGACGAGATAGCTGACGATAACCATCGAGAGAAAAAAAGGCAGGAACATCGTCGTCTGATGGAACTTGGCCAGCATCCGGTTGCGCATTGAGTTGAACATGATCGCAAACGCGATTCCGATCACGGTGTTCAGGACGATAAACGTCGCGTTGTACAGCACCGTGTTCCTCGTAATGAGCCAGGCGTCGGACGTCTTGAACAGAAACTCGAAGTTGAACATGCCGACCCAAGGGCTGCGCAGGAAGCTCTCGAACAACGTCTCTCCGGGCGCGAACTTGATGTTCTTGAAGGCGATGAGCGAGCCGACCATCGGAATATAGTTGTTGATCAGCAGGAAGATAATCGACGGGGCCATCATGATGTAGAAGGCGCCGAACCGGCGAAAATGCCCCTGCTTCGACTTGGCCGGCTTCGCGCGGAAGATCGGGCGCTTCACCGTCTGCGCGGCTGCGGATGCGGATGCTTGCTCCATTCCTATCACAATCCTTTATGCTTATTGGCAATCTTTGTCTGTGTCCTCATTTTATCGCGCGCCTCCGTCCCCATCTATCTACTGGCATGACCTACATAGCACTTTTGTGACTTTTCGTGCAGAAAACCTTTTCCTTGATCCCCTGCGCATAACAAAACATCCCCGCTTCGCCCGGCCTCGGCCTGCCAAAGGCCGCCCGTCGGACGAACGCGGGGATGCGATCAACGGATGATTTCAACGCATGCTTCAACGCATGATCTGATGCTTCTTGCGGTATTCCTGCGGAGACAGCCCCGTCATCTTCTTGAACAGCTTCGCGAAGTAGGAGAAGTGGACATAGCTTAGATCCTCCGCGATATGGCTGATCTTGTCGTTCGTCTCCGCCAGCAGCCGCTTGGCCCGCTCGATCCGGCACTGCGCAATGTAGTCGGTCAGGGACAGCCCGGTCTCCTTGCGGAACAGCCGGGACACATACGCCGGATTGCGGAATACCGACCGGGCGATGTCGTCTCGGTTCAGTTCCTTCTGCAGATTGTCCTGTATGAACGACTGCACCTTCGCCACGATCGCCGACGAATCTCTCGTTCTGTCCTGCAGCGCCTCCGCGCATTTGCGAACGAGTCGGACCGCCCACGTCTTCAGCGCTTGCGGCGATCGCACCGCCTGGGAGTCGGCCAGATCCGACGGGTCCAGCATCTCGTACACCGATACGCCCGCCCGGAAGGCGGCTTGATAGAGCAAGTGCAGCAAGCCGTGCCGGAACAGCTCCAGCGTCTCCCTCCCGGCCGCTTCCCTTCCGAATTGATCGGTCGCCGCTTCGATCGCGCGGACCAATTCGTCCTGCCGGCCGTTGTCGAGCAGAATGCCCCACTCCAGGAAGGAAGGCAGCGCGACCGGCTGCCCTCCCTGGGCTTCCTCGCACCCGACGGTCGCGTCGATAACGGTCTGCGAAGCGGTGACGTTGGCGCGTTCGAGCTGCAGCAGCCGCTCCACGGCGGCCGGCAGCTCGGCCAGACGAACCGGACTGCCCAGATAGCAGGACACCCGGCAATGAAAATAATCATGGCAAGCCTGCACGAACTGCCCGCAGCGCCGCAGCAGCGCCTGCCGGTCCGGAGCGTCGGATTCGCTCAAATACAGCAGGCCCAGGCTGAACTCTCCGGGGTCCTGCACGACCGTGCCGGCGCGCTCTCCGAGAATCGTCTCCGCCGCCGCCTTGCGCAGCGCGTATTCCATAATGCTCTCGTCCCGGGAATCCAGCTCGACGTCCCACTGCTCCACGCTGAGCAGAATCGGCAGCACCCGCCCCTTCTCCGCGGTAAGCGGAATGTCCAGCTGCGCGAACTCCCGATCGAGCCTCTCCGGCGCCAAGCCGAACCGCCCTTCCAGCAGCTCGCGCCAGAACCGGTCGACCAGAATCGGCAGCTGGCTGACCCACTGGCGGCGGTAGTCGTCCAGCTTCTTCTCGAAGTCCGCCTGCTCCCGGCGGCGCTTCGCCTCCTCAATCGCGCGCGCGACGATGCCCTTGAGCACGTCGTGGTCGATCGGCTTCAGCACGTAGTCGAAGCAGCCCATATGCAGCGCCTCCTGCGCGTACTCGAACCGGGCGTGCCCCGTCAGGAACACGGTCAGCGTCTGCGGGCTCGCTTCGCGAATATAGCGCAGCAGCTCCAGCCCGTTCGCTCCCGGCATCTCGATGTCGGAGATCAGCAAATCTACTGCTTGCCGCTCGATATGGCTTTTCGCCTCGGCGACGCTCTCCGCTTCGAGAATCGTGCCGATCGGCAGATCGCTCCAGTCGATCCCTTGCGTAATGCCCTTCAAAGCGTACAGCTCATCGTCAACGACCAGCATCGTCAGCATCGGACTTCTCCTCCTTCGCCGCGGCGGCGTTCTCCTCGATCTCGAACGAACGGTCCCTTTCTCTCGGCAGCTTCACCAGCACGCAGGCTCCTCCCTTTTCTCCGTTGCGGAATACAATATCGCCCTTGCCCCCGTACAGCATCTTGAATCGCCGCAGAACGTTCCAGATGCCCAGATGATTGGCCGCCGACCGCGCGACATAGGCGGAAGCGTTCAATTCCGCGAGCATCGCATCCGGGAAGCCCGGACCGTTGTCTTCGATCGAGAGCAGCGCGTACTTCCCGGGCTCGTCGGCATCGTCCTCGCAGCGAATGGAGATCCGGAACGGAGTGCCGTCCTGCACGCGCTTGTTCAACCCGTGAATGACGCTGTTCTCGATGAAAGGCTGAAGCATCAGCGGTGAAATCTCCCAACTCATGTACTCCTGGGAAACGTCGATCGCGTATTCCAGCTTGTTGACGTAGCGGATTTTCTGGATTTCGAGATAGTGCTCGATATGGCGGATTTCGTCCTCCAGCCGAACGACGGTCCGATGCCCGAGCATCAGGAAACGGAAATAATCGGCCAAGTGCAGCGACAGCTTCTGCACCGTCTTGAAATCCTTCAGCGCGGCCAGATTGTAGATGATATTCAAGCTGTTCATGTAGAAATGCGGATTGATCTGGATTTGCAGATGTTTGTACTCCGCCCGCTGCAGCCGAAGCTGCTCCTCGTAGACGTCGATCTTCAGACTCTCGATCTGCTCGGCCATCTTGTTGAACGTTCCCGACAGGAAGCTGAATTCGCTGCTGTCCGCGAGCGCCGGCAGGCGGGTGTCGAATTGCCCCTGTCCCAGCTTGCGCATGCCGCGGATCAAGCGGACGAACGGCTGGAACATGACCCGCTGCAGGAACAGCAGATAGATCGACAAGATGACCGCCAGCGACAGCGGCATCCAGAAGTTGAGCACCTTTTGGAAAAAGGGAAGATTTTTCAGAATATAAGATTCTTTCATCATCAGCGTGTAGCGAATATCGGCGTATTGGGACGGCTGGGTCAGCACGATGTAGGATTCTCCGTTGTAGACGAGCCCTGTCTTCACTCCGTTCAAATCTCTCAGCTTGGCCATGAACGCGGCGTCCTTCAGCGGCGCGTATTCGGTTTCCGTGAGAACGCTTCCATCGGCGTCGAGCAAAAATACCGCCCCGTCCTGACCGACGTCGAAGTTGTTCATGACGCTCTGCAGCGCTTCCGCCTGGATCAGCGCGCCAGAGATCGTCTTGAAGCCGAGATCGTGCGTCTTCATCAGGAACGTCTGCCCGGCTATTCTCGTCAGGTCCCAGCGGCGCTCCCGGTCGGGAATGCCCTTCGGCACGTTCTCCTTCGCCCAGGCCGACAGCACGTCCAGCTTATCCAGCGAATTGTAGACGTACTGCGTCGCGTAGACGAGCTCCCCGGACTTATCCGAGTAGACGAAGAACGTATCGATCAGCGAGCTGTAGAAGATCGAGTCGATCGCCAGCTTCTCGCGCAAGCGGGTTTTGGACAGCGTATATTCGTCGCTGGACGTCTCCAGCAGCGGCAGAGCCTGAATCTCCTGCTCCCGCTCCAGATTGATCAAGTAATGGTAGTAGTCGAGCATGCTCTTGTCGTTGTTGCGCACGTATTCGGCCAACAAAATGTTGTAGTGCGACGAGATCTGCTCCTTCACGACGCGAATCGCATACAGATTGTTGTAGATAACGAAGGCGACGATGGGCAGCAGCACCAGAAAAAAGCCGACGACGATCTTGAAGCGTACGGACTGCCAGAAGCGCATAGATATCCCCCGTTGTGCCTGCGCAGGATTGGCCGAAGCCAACCTTAGCATAACTTACCAATTATTGAGCTAGCAACATGATTTTACGGTGAAGGCTACCTATTTTCTCCCACAACATCCCTAATAGGCAAACGTAAAATCAATATCACACCAAAAAAAGTGTTATCAAATATAACATTTTTGAGTATGCTTATGATATAAGAGGGATTTGAGCAAGATTTACTGGATCTTGGTATCAACGGGATTCAGCAAGCGTGGAGAGAACTTCTAAAGATTAAGGCAAGTGATATGTGGAAATCGCCAGAACCCGATCATAAGGATTCTACTAGGCTAGTGTGGTTCTTCAAGCGAGAGTACAACGGAATCACGGCATACATAAAGCTTAAAATTGACGAACGTGGTTGCGTATGTATTTCCTTCCATCCAGATCGATAATTTGTACATAAGAGAATCGGACATCTTTATTCCCCAACTTCTCTTATTGTTCTATACAATTTCATTGATTGATCTTACAACTTCTGAAATACCAGGGGGAAAAATCCTATGAGGTATTGCGATCACTGCGAAAACGAACAACCTACGACAGAGGTGGAAAAAGCAGTTCGGTTTACATTTCGGGGGAAGCAGATTTTGATTCAGCAGAGAATGGCGATTTGTTCCGAGTGCGGGCAACGCGTTTACGATGAAGAGCTGGATGATGCTGCTTTGAAACAAGTTTCTAATGCCTATGCTGTTCAATACGGGATGACAGGAGCGCAGATCGCTGCGGTTCGTGCTCAATACGGAATCGGTATCAGGCCTTTTGCCAAAATTTTGGGTATTGGATCTGCAAGCATCAGTCGGCATGAAGCCGGTGACTTGCCAAGCGAGAAACACCTGGAGATCTATAGGCAACTGCAGTTGAACCCACAGTCCATCCTGAATTATCACCAACTGAACAAGAGTAAACTAACCCCGAGGGAACAGAAGCAGTTGGAGACTGTTTTGGAAAAATGGCAACCAGAGGAGGAGCAGGACGACGGGGGAATCATTGAGTCCATTCATAAACCATTTGAAGGAACCGAAATGACGGGGTTTTCGTTATTTAATTTGGATAAATTCGTGCATATGATTTTATTTTACACGGCCCGCGGGGTAGCAAAAACCAAGCTTATGAAGCTTCTATGGTATGCAGATTTCATTCGATTCAAGCGCCAGATCGTATCGATCAGTGGCGCAGCTTACACACGGGCTCAGTTTGGGCCTGTACCAGCAGAACATGATATGACTTTGGCTCATTTGAAGCACATGGGTATGATTGACATTGATGAAAGATTAAACGACGAAGGCTGGACGCTTTTGACGATTAAAGCCGTCCACAGCTTTGACTCCACTATGTTTGATCCGGATGAACTGAGGATTTTGGAAGAAGTGCAAGAACGATTTGCTGATTACGGATCGCGGCGCATTAGTGATTATTCTCATGAAGAACTTGCTTGGCGTGAAACTTTGGACGGCAAGCCGATCAGTTACACCTATGCAGCAGCATTGCGCGACTTGTGAAAAATGCGACACCTGCTCCGGAGCTTCCCGGATGGTGTCGCATTTTTTATGAGCCGATTACGAGCAAACTGTCATAATTGGATTTGATTAAGTACGCATACTCCTGAGTCTTTCGAGTCACTCCGCCGACATTCGCTTATTTTGATCAGGGCTGTCAGTTCCCGTTCCCCGGAAGTCCGTCGTTGCCGAAGCGCCCCAGACGCTCCAGCGCCAGCTTATATCCGTCGTTGCCGTAGTTCAAGCAGCGCTTCACGCGAGAGATCGTCGCCGTGCTCGCGCCCGTCTCCGTCTCGATCTGGTTGTATGTATTGCCTTTGCCCAGCATGCGCGCCACTTCGAGTCTCTGAGACAGCGATTGAATCTCGTTCACCGTGCACAGATCGTCAAAAAAGACGTAGCACTCCTCGACGCTCTTCAGCGTGAGAATCGCCTCGAACAGTTGATCTATCGATTTATCGTTCAGCTTCTTCAGTTGCATGCGCACGCATCCTTTCCTCGATCCGATGGGCTTGGACGACGGCCGCAGCGCGCCTGTCGACAAGCGCAGCGCATCGATCTCGCTTGGTTCCATTGTACTGCGTAGCCGCTTACAGTTCAAGCATCACCGTATTCACGCATTACAGAGGTAAAATGTAACTGGGCGCGGGCATTCGTCCATTCCGAAGGCTCCAGCCCGGCATAGTCTATGTTGAAGAAAGGGTGTGATCCTATGACCGATCCGCAAGCTCCCTCTCTGCAAAGCTGGACTCCGGATTTCGGACAGAACGATTTCCCCGGCATCGGAGGAGGGTTCTCCGGCCCTCCCGCCGTTATAGATGAAGCGGTGCTCCCCGTTCAGGCGGCGGCCGCCCCCGCGACGAAAAGCGCCCTCCCCTTCAACCTCTCCAACCTTGGCGATCTGAAAACGATGTTCGATCGCATGGGCGGCATCGAAGGGGTCATCTCGACGATGGGGAAGGTTCAGAAATTCATGTCCACGATGCAGCAGGTGACGCCGATGCTTAAGCTGTTCCTCGGCAAAGGCGGCACGGCCGTGACAGCCAACGCCAAGAGCGGCTCGTCGCGCCGGCGGACGAGGCGGCGCCCCCCTCCGCGGAGGAGAACGCGCAAGCGCCGGCCGACCAAGCGCAGATAGACGCCTTCAGCGTACTCTGGACGATGAAGGCGTTTTGTCGGCGACGATTCAGATAAGGACAGCGAATTTGATACTTGCTGAATCGTTCAAAAAGAGGCTATTCCCCGGTTGTCGGCAGCCCGGGATTAGCCTCTTCTTCTTGTTAGCTCTCATATTCCAGGAACGGGTCCGGAATGCGAATGACGTGCGCCTCGGCGTCGCTAACCCCGGTGTAGAGAGAAGCGGTTCCATCGCCGTGCCTGACAAGCCCTCCGCTGAAGATGACGTCCTGCAGGTCGGGGCGTTTGGCCGGGCCGTCCGGGAACATCGCCCTCGTCGCGATCAGCTTGATCGGCGTATAGCGATGATTGTCCGGGTTGTACGCGAACACCATCGGGTAATAGTGCCGGATGTTGAACTCCTCCATCCAGGCGATATGCCCGAGCACGCCGATCAGCCCGCCTTTCAGCCGATGAGCTTCGTTCGCTCCGCCCCATTCGTCCGGCAGAAACTGCCGGCGAAGCAGATGCGCCTCGTTGATCGCCTCTTCCGTCAAGTCGTCCAGCGTCGCGATCTCGGTATAACCGATCAATGCGCGAGCGCCGTCGACCATCATCGGACGGGTGAACACGCCGATGCGTCCGTTATCCCGCTCGATCAGACGAATGTCCTTCATCGTCAGGGGCCCCTTGGCGAAAGGAACAAGCCCGCTGATGGAATAGCCCCGGTAAAATACGGTGCGCCAAGAAGTCACGTAGTGCGGATCGTCCCCGTCGAAGTACACCTCGACGCCTCCGAACACCAGCTCGTCGCCCACGAACGTGACGAACGGGTCCTGGAGCGCGAAGACGGGAGCCCCGTTGCGGGGAACCCAGCGGCCTTGGCGTTCGACGAAGAACATCACCTCAGACGACTCCTTGTCGCGATCCTCCACGCGCCCGGCGATGACCGGCTCTCCTTGATCCAGGAACGGAGCGCATATATTATACACGTCGCGGTCGCCGACTCCGGAGAAGACCAACTTCTCTCCCTCGAAAGACGGATTGCCCTCGAGAAATTCCTTCAGCAATTCGATAGTCGGTTTTGCCTGTTCCGTATACGCAAGCATGGAGAGTCCTCCTGACTGGACAGAGATGGCAGCGTCTTTACTTTATTGTAGCAATCTCGGGCGTTCAGGTTTGGGTGATCCCACGCCTATTTTTCCGACAATGCAGGTCTAATGCATGAACAATGCGAGCACGTAATAGGTGAGCGCTGCCAGGACGGAGACGATCGGAATCGTAATCAGCCACGTCATTACGATGCGCCCGGCCATGCTCCATTTGACGCTGGAAAACTTCTTCGCCGAGCCGACGCCCAGAATCGATGAAGTGATCGCGTGAGTCGTGCTTACCGGGAAGTGGGTCAGCGTCGCGCCCAGAATAACGGAGGCCGAAGCCAAGTCGGCCGAGAAGCCGTTGATCGGTCCGATCTTGAAAATCTTCGTTCCCATCGTCTTGATGATCTTCCACCCGCCCATAGACGTTCCGAGCGCCATCGCCAGAGCCGCGGACAGCTTAACCCAGAGCGCGATTTCCAGATCGGACTGAATGTTCGCGGCCACAAGCGCCATCGTAATGATGCCCATCGCCTTCTGCGCGTCGTTCGTTCCGTGCGTGAACGCCTGGAACGCCGCCGTAATCACTTGTCCGCCCCGAAAAACTTTATTCACGTGATGAGGACTGGAATTGGCGAATATGTGCTTCAGCAGGAACATGATCAGGAAGCCGAGTCCGAAAGCGATAAAAGGAGACAAGACGAGTCCTTGCAGAATGGACGAGAAGCCCGAGTAGTTGATGCCGCTCCAGCCCTCGGACGCGACCGCCGCTCCGGCCAGCGCTCCGATCAACGCATGGGATGAGGAAGAGGGAATGCCGAACCACCAAGTAATGAGGTTCCAGGCAATGGCCGCGACCAGAGTGGCGATGACCACCGTCAGCCCGTGCTCCAGCTTGAACGGGTCGGTGATCTTGCCCCCGATCGTCTTGGCGACCCCCGTGAAGCTTAAGGCCCCGATCAAGTTCATGACGGATGCGAGAATAATCGCCCGTCTCGGCGTCAACGCGCGGGTCGACACGGACGTCGCGATCGCGTTGGCGGTATCGTGAAATCCGTTGATGAAGTCGAAGCCCAGAGCCAGCACGACGATAATGATAACTATCAGCAGTGTATAATCCATGATATTCTATTCCGTCCCCGCTTGCGCCGATCAAGAATTGCGCATAATGATGGATTGCAGCGTATTCGCGACATCCTCGCACGAATCGGTCGTCTGTTCCAGCCGCTCGTAAATTTCCTTGTGCTTGATGAGCTCGATCGGATCAGTCGCGTTCACGAACAGGTTTTTGATCCCTTGGCGCATCAGATCGTCGCCTTCGTTCTCCAACTCGTTGAGGTTGACGCAATGCGGCTGCATCGCAAGCAGTTTCTTCTGGCTAAGCAGGTAGATCGCCGATTTGATTTCTTGCGCGCTCCGTCTCAGGCATTCGCCGAACTTCCGGATGTAAGGGTCGGCTTTCGTAATCTGGTACATCTCGAACCGCGAAGCGCACGCTTCGATGCCGTCGAGCACGTCGTCCAGCTTTTTGATCAGCTCCATGATATCTTCCCGCTCGATCGGCGTAATGAAGGTTTTATTAAGCTCGGTGAGGATAATGTGCGTGCACTTGTCCCCCTTATGCTCGTACTCCTTCATCTCCCGCGCGAATGCGGTAACGTCAGGCAAGTCTCCATTGACGGCGCTGGCGAAGTGGTCGACAGTCTCTACGATAATGTCCGACATTTCCTCCAACGTCTTAAAAAAAATGTCCTTTTTCCGAAACACGGATAGCCCTTCTTTCCCATGTATGTACCTGGCTAAAATTTACACTCCGTTAATATTGCGATAACGGTGCGTTAACCTAATTATTTTATCACATGCCGGACAGGCATGGTACAGCTTACTTTCGACTCTTTTCGATTTTTTATTACGGATTAGTGGCGAAATCGGGGGACCAGGGTCTTATCATTGGTTCCAAACCGCCGAAGTATTCCTGCCGCCGCTGTCGAAAATCCGTATGAAGGCGGCTTCCTGCGCAGTCGACCGTTCGCGCCGCTGCTCCTCGATCACGCGGCACAGCAAAGAGCCGCCCCCGATGCGGGACGGCTCCGGCTTGCTTTTCAGCCGACGCTTATTGGTACGTGACCAGCTTCTCCATAGGATTGGAGGTAGGCACGACGTGGTAATAGGTTACTCCCGGTACGAAGGGCAGCTCCTGACCGTCCTTCATCAGCCGGATCACGTCGCCTTCCTTGCGCTCCCAGCTGCAGGAGATCGCTTTGCCTTGCTGGAACAGAATCGCTTCCCCGCCCTTGTCCAGATCGACGACCAACCTGCCGACGTCGTCCTTGATGTCGTGCTTGGCGGACAGAACGACCAGATTCGCCGCGGACAGCTGTTCGTCGTTGTTCTTGTCGATGTGCGGCTGATCGTTGATCGAGCGGTAATACAGCCCTTTGACGCTGTCGTAGGCATAGGAAACCTTGTAGCTCGACAGCATGAACTTGATGTCGATATTCGCGGCGCTCGCCGCCGTCGCAAGTGCCGGGGAGCTGTCGCTATACGTCAGCACCGGCACGTTCGCCGTTGCCGCGTACTTCCGCTTCTCCGAGCCTTCGCGCAGCTTCTCGAGCGTCGAGTAGACATTGTGCGGCGCTTTGCGGGTCTTGTCCCGGTAGAAATAGGCTCCCGCGTTCGTGATCTCGTCCAGATGCTCCTTCTTCTGCTTCTGCAAGATGGCGAAGCCGTCGTTGCTGGCTCCCGCGTGAACGAGCACGCCGCCGTAGAACTCGCCGACCTGAATGTAATAAGGGCGAATGCTGCGGATCGGTCCGATCGGATCGGTGAACTCCTTGCTCTGGAACACGGCGACGAACCGCGTAATGCCGCCTTCGGCAAGCAGCTCCCATACGACGTCCGCCTGCGTCATGCCCGATTGGGGCCGAGCCGGCGCGAGGTTGTTGATCATGACCGAGAACGGCCGGCTCGTCACTTCCTGCTCCGCCGGCATCCCGGTCAGAGGGGCCAGGAAAGCCGCCGCAGGCGGCGAAGGGGACTCGCTCGGAGAAGCGGAAGCGCTTGCGGACGGCGACGAAGTCTCAACCGGAGGAGCTTCCGCCTCCTTGTTTCCGCCGCAGGCGGTCAACCCTACGATCGCGGCGGCCAGCGCGAGCTGCATCGCGATTCGCATTCGTTGCGTCATGCTCATTCTCCCTTTCGCATGTATGTACTCTACCATTAAACCATATAGAGCACTCCGGGAAAAAGAGCGAAATTCCGATCTTCTTCGCGCTTTTATTCGCAACTGTGAACCGGGATAGCGATTCAATCGGAAATGCAAGCCGGCTTAAACCTCGTCCCACAGCCTGCGAACGTTGTCCAAGCCGATGGCGGTTCCTTGCCGGCTCTCCTCCATCCCCTCGAACTCCAGCGTCACATAACCGTCATAACCCGAACGTTTGATCAGCTTCAGCAAGCTTCTTACCGGCAGGTCTCCTTGACCGAATATCGAGCCCCGCAGGAAATTGCCGTTCGAGGTACGGAACCATTTGCCTTCCCCGGGGTCCTGATCGGCCGGACGATAGTAGAAATCCTTCACATGAACGATCGAAGCCAAGGGCAAATTTTTGGCGACGCCGATGAGCGGCGGCTCGTCGACGCACAGGAAGTTGCCGATGTCCAGCACGGTGCGGAAATTCTGGCGATTCACCTCGGCGATTACCCGCTGGACGCGATCGCTGTGCTGCACGCCCCAGCCGTGGTTCTCGATATTCGTCGCGATGCCGCATTCGGCGGCGTAATCGGCGATGAGCCGGCTGCCCTCGACGATGCGAGGCAGATTTCTCTCGAAATGCGCGATGCCGGCTTCCTCTTGCGGAATCGTGAACAACACAACGTCATGCCGCATCGAGCGGATGCCCATCGCCGCAAGCAAGTCGACATGGCTCTTCAAGCGCTCGACCTCGGCATGAAAATCTTCGTCCGCATCGTGCGCGAAGTTGGCGGGCAGCGCGTAGTTGGACAGCTCAAGGCCGAGCTGTTCGGCCTTGCGGCGAACGCGCTCCGCAAGCTCCCCGTCGTCGACCAGCGAATATCCGTAGGGCACGAGCTCCACATGTTCGCAGCGATGTTCCTTCGCCCATTCCAAGACATCGAGGACGGTCATCTCCCCGTCTCGCAGCTTATCGACCAGACAATACGTGCTTATTCCGAGTTTCATCTCCCCGCGCTCCCTTCCGTTTGTGCGGATCGGATTCGGAGCGATCAGCCTTTGACCGCCCCGCCGACCAGTCCTTTAATAATAAACCTTTGCACGAACATATACAGCAATGTAATCGGCATGGCGACCAGCGCGGAAGCGGCGAACAATTGCGGCCAGTTGGCCGAATACTGCGTCTTGAAGAACATGAGCCCGATCGGCAGCGTCCGGCTGTCCGGGAACGACAAGTAGACGAGCGGACCGAAGAAATCGTTCCACGAGTTGATCGCGATGACGATAATGCAGGTCGAGGTTACCGGCAGCGTCAGCGGTACAACGACCTGCCAGAAGATCCGTATCGGCGAGCAGCCGTCGATCATCGCCGCCTCCTCGATCTCCAGCGGCACGGTCTTGAAAAACTGGAAATACAGGAAGATCGGCAGCGCCATCCCTCCGGCCACTTGAATGATCGAGAGACCCAGATGCGTGTTGAGCAGCGACAGCTCCCGAAGCAGCAGGAAGGATTGGATCGTTCCGGCGAACCCGGGCAGAATCATGCCGAGAAGAAAGTAGGAGAAATACCAATCGGCCTTCCAGGCTCTGCCGTGCCGCAGCGCATACCCGGCCAGAATGGAGCATACGAGCGTGGCCGACAAGGAGACGGCCAGCACGGTTACGCTGTTCGTGAAGTACAGGACAAGACGCCCGACCTCGATCGCCTTCGGATAGTTGCTCCAATGGTACGTCTCCGGCAAGGCGAGCGGATTCAGCGTGCCCGACGCATTTTGCAGCGATACCGTCGCCAGCACGAACAATGGGACAAGAATGACGGCCAAACAGACCGCGACGATGCCGTACGAAGAAACTTTGGCCGCCCTCATTGCTTGACCTCCCATCTGCCCAGCACCCGGATGATCGAGACCGTCACCAGCATGATGAGAATGGACAGCAGAATGGCCATCGCCGTTCCGTAGCCCGGTTGGGACGTCTTGAACGCGAATTGGTAGATCAGCGTCCCGAACACCTGCGTCGAGTTGGCCGGACCGCCCTGCGTCATGACCCAAATATGCTCGAACTGCTTCATGTTCCCGATGACCGACAGCACCGTATTAACCGTAATGGCCGGCACGAGCAGCGGCAGCGTGATCTTGAAAAACTTCTGCCGGGCGTTGGCCCCGTCAATGCTGGCCGACTCGTAAATATCTGAAGAGATGCCTTGCAGTCCCGCCATGTAGATCATCATCGAGTACCCGGTGTACTGCCAGATAATGACGAAGGAGATGGCGTAGATCGCCGTATCCGGCCGGCCCAGCCAGTCGATGTTCGCCAGCGTATCCAGGCCGAGCGACTCGAAAAATTTGGGCAGGAAGCCCACGAACGGCGAGTACATGTAGCTCCAGATATAGCCGATGACGACCGTGTTCAGAATGGCCGGGTAGAAAATGACCGCGCGCATCCAGACGACGCCCCGCAGCTTCTGGTCGAGCAGGACGGCCAGGAAGATGGAGATCGCGTGCTGGACGGCAATGACGACGACGGCCAGAATGAACATGTTGCGCAGCGCGGTGGCGAACAGCGGATCGGAGAATACGTTCTTGAAATTGTCGAGGCCGATCCAGTTCGCGCTGAACGAAATGCCCTTCCAGTCGGTGAAGCCGTAATATAGACCGCTGATGATCGGACCCGCATAGAACAGCGAATAAAGCAGCAATGCGGGAGCCAGGAACAGAAGAAAGGTTTTCAGATTGAGAATTCTCATAGGTCCCTCCCGTATATGCGATGCAAGCCCGCGAAGAAGCAAAGACCCGGGCCTCTTCCCCGGGTCGGAGCTATCCGTTCGCGCCTGCGCGGCGGATTACTTGTAGTCCTTCTCCTGTGCCTTCTGCATTTCTTCCATCAGCTTGGCCAGGTCCGGCTTCTGCTTCAGCAGAATTTGCTGCAGCATCGGGAAATACGCCGGCTCCATCGAAGGCGTCAAGCTCGGGAAAATCGTCGAGACGTTCGACTCGATGCTCTTCGTCAATTCTTCCGCAATGGAGTGGTATGTCGGCGAAGTGCCCCCGACGACGGTGACCGCCGATTTCGTATCCTCGGACCACAGCTTGGCGGTATCGGGCTGGGCGATGAAGTCCATGAACAGCTTCACTTCTTCGGGATGCTTGCTCCAGGAGATGCCGGTGAAAATATTGTCCGAGATCAGGTTGACGACGAGCGGCTCCCCGGCCTTGTTAAGCGGGATCGGGAACGCGCCCACCTCGAACTCCTTGAAGTCCGCAGGGAATTCGTCCAGCGCCCAGCTTCCCATCGGATACATCGCGGCCTTCCCTTCCTTGAACACCTGCACGACTTGGGCGTTGCCCAGTCCGACCGAATTTTCGAGGAAATAGCCTTTATCCACCAGCTCGCTCAGAGGTCCGAAGAAGTCCGCGAACTCCGGATCGGTCCACTTCTTCTCTCCGGAAGCCAGCTTCTCGAACACGAGAGGGTCCTTGTTCTGATAGGCGCCGAAGTTGCCGCTGGACATGAACTGGGTCGCCCAAGCGTCCTTGCCTCCCGTCACGAACGGCGCGAGTCCGCTTGCCTTGATTTTCTCGCTGACGTCGAGCAGCTCTTCCCACGTCGTCGGCACGTTCAGCCCAAGGTCGTTGAACACGCCGCGATTATAGAAAATGACAACGGCATAGTAGTTGTACGGAACTCCGTAGGTTTTGCCTTCCACGGTGCCCAATTGAACCGCGGATTCGAGATAGTTGCCTTTCCAGGCCTCGCCCGACATGTCCATCAGCACGCCTTGGTCCACGTATTCCCTCATCTGGTTCGGGAACATCCAGACGATATCCATGTCCGCTTTGGAGATGATGCGCGTCCGGATGACTTCGCGATACTGATCGGCGATCTGATCCGGTTCTACGGTGATGTACGGATATTGTTCTTCGAACTTCTCGATCACCTTCTGGCTGATCGGATTCCAGCTGGAGATTTTCAAGGTGACCGTTTCTTTGTCCGCTGCCGCTTTCGACGGGGCAGCATCGGAGCTTCCGGTTGCGGGAGAGTCGGTATTCTTGTTCCCGCCGCCGCATGCGGAGACGATAAGAGAGACGGACAATAGGAGAAGCAGTAATGCGGATAAGCGAGAATGCTTCATTTCAAAACCTCCCTTTGATCTATGAAACGGCTTACAACGTTCATTATAGGAGCCGTCCGACTCCCCTGCCATGAACGGTTTATGAGATATTGACGCTATGTTTTGCCCACTTTCGGGCTCGTCCATAAAAAAATGTACGATTCTTGTGAAATCGTACACCTTTTTGATCGACCGGATCAGTTGCCGTTGCGATAATCGATCGGGGATTGCCCGACGTATTCCTTGAACAGCTTGCTGAAATAGTGCGAATGGGCGTAGCCGACCTTCTCCGCAACCTCGTAAATTCTCAGATTCGTCTGACGCAGCAGCTCCTTGGCCCGCTCCATCTTTTTGCGAATGACGTAATCGCTGAAGTTAACCCCGGTCTCCTTGAGAAAAATCCGGCTGAGGTGAGCGGGACTGACGTGGGCAAACTCGGCGCAGGAAGACAGGGATACGTCCTCGCAGAAATGCAGATCGACGTAGTCCATCGCCATGCGGACCGCCTGACCGACCTGCCCTTCCGATTCCCCGAATTCCCGCTGCAGTTCCTCGTACGCTTTTCTCAGCCCGGAAATATCGTTCGCCAGCGAGCCGCCGGAGAAAACCAGCGCAACGTTGAGCAGATTGGCCAGGTTCTTCTTCAGCTCCGCCAAGTATTCGTTCCATGTCCGGTCTCCTGCGCGCGCCCGCGCCGGCGCCAGCCACAGCAGTTCGTCCCGCTCGCCGACCGCGACCGCGCCTCCCCAATCGTGCGACACGTACTTCTCGATAAAGTAACGGGCGGCAACGAAACGCGAGCCTCCCTGCTGCGGCTCCTCTTCCCTCCCGCCGGAAGACAGGCGGATGCCGACCGGCCGGACGCCTTCCGTCAAGTCGGGCAGACCGAACGCGGCATACTGCTGCTCCAACCTGCCGTCGTCTCCCGCGCCGGAGAACAGAGCTTGCAGAAACTCGTTCTTCTCTTTCTCCGTCGTAGCGGAGAAAGCCGTGGAAGATCCTTGCGTCCGTTCCAGATTGCCCAGCACCTTCTTCAGCATGTCGACGATCTCTTCCTTGTCCATCGTGGGCTTGTGCAAGTAATCTGTGACGCCCAGCCGCAACGCTTCCTGGACGTAGGGGAAATCGTCGTAGCTGCTGATCACGACGACCTGAATCTCGCCGCCGCGTTCCTTGATTTTCTTCGTCAGCTGAATACCGTCCATCACCGGCATGCGAATGTCGGTCATGACGATATGAATGTCCTCTTCCTCGATGATTCTCCAAGCTTCCTCGCCGTTGGACGCCTCCGCCTTCCAGACGACGCCGCAGCTCTCCCAGTCGACCAAATAGCGCAGTCCGATCCGGACGATCGATTCGTCCTCAACGACCAGCATGTTCCACATCGCCGTTCTCCCCCCTCGGTTGGTACGGGAGAAGCAGAATCGCCTTCGTCCCTTCGCCGGGCGCGCTTTCGATCGTCAGACCGTAAGCCGCCCCGTATCTGAGCCTGATCCGTTCCCGAACGTTGCGGACCCCGATACTCTCTTCTCCGTCGGCGGCCGGGTCGTTCAATTCCTTCACCTTGGCCTCGTCGATACCTTGGCCGTCGTCCTCGACGACGATGCGCAGCGTGCGGCTCTCTTCCGCGATCTCCGCCGATACCTCGATGCGAAGCTGCCGTTCCATACTGCGCGGTCCGTGGAAGATCGCGTTTTCCAGCAGCGGCTGGAGCAGCATGACCGGCACCTGGGCTTTCAGCGCCGCTTCGGACACGTTCCATTTTACGACGAATCGATTCGTATAGCGAAGCTCCATCAGCAGCGTATACTCCTTGAGCAGCTCCAGCTCGTCCCCCAAGCTGACGAGGTCCTTGACCATCTTCATATTGGAATGCAGCAGCTTGCTGAGCGATTGCAGCAGTCTGGCGATATGGTCCGATTGCTGAATCAGCGCCAGCATACGGATCGAATTGATCGTATTGTACAGAAAATGGGGATTGATGCGGGCGCGAAGCGCATACAGCTCCGCATTCCTCTTCTGCTTCTCCGACTCCTCGATCGAATTGACCAGCTCGTCCAGATGCGTCACCATCCGGTTGTACCGGAATTGCAGCTGGCCGATCTCGTCCCTTCTCTCGTAAGGAAGGGCGACGGTCGATTCGAAATTGCCCATCTCCACCTTGCTCATCGACCGCATCAGACTGCGGATCGGTTTGGACAAGCCTTTGGCCAGCAGCCAGGACACCCCCGCCGCTCCGATAAAAATAAACAAGACGACGAGCAGTGTCCATTTTTTAATGGCCGCGCTTTCCTGAAGCAGCTCCTCGCGGTCGACCAGCAAATAGGTCGTCCAGCCGGTGTAATCGTTGAATTTCTCCACGCCGTTCCAGGAACGGTGGTTGCCGCCCACCGTCGACTGCAGGCGGAAGGCGTTCGCGGATTCCGAGCCTCCCGCGGCGACGCTGCGCACGCTTGCGTATTTGGACACTCCGCCGGTCTTCTCGCCTCCGCCGGCCTGCGACGAGCGGAACTCCAACAGCTTCTCGGTAATTTCCGGTTCCGAGGAGTAGACGTAGCCGTCGGGAGCGGCCACGGTAACGTGAACGTTCTTGAAGCTGAGAGAGCGGACTGTCTTCTGGATGAACGCCGGCTTAATATCGACGGCCACGACCGCGGCAGGCTGGAAATCCCGGTCGATCAGCTGCCGCGCGATCGTGATCGTCTTGAATGGCGCACCGTTGAATTGGGCTTCGTCGCGAAGGCCGGAGATGACCAATCCGCCTTCCCTGTCGATGGCCTGCTTGTACCACATTTCTTCGTATGGCTTGTAATCCGGGTTGATGGATTTGTCCCCGCTCGTCCGGTAGCCGTAGATGCTGCCGTTCGTGCCGTAGAACAGCATCCCTTCGATCATGGAGTTTACGGAGGGGTAGGTGGTGATGAGCTGAATGAGGCGCTGCTGGTTGATTAACTCCCGATAGCCCCACTGATCTCTTGGCGAGAACGGCGAGGCGATGATCTCGAAAATCTCTTCCGTGGAATAGGGGAGCATGCTGTAGCGTTCGAAATCCTGTACCTGCTTCTCCAGCGTATTGTTGAATTGGCCGATAATGACCTGCAGATCCTCGTTAACCCTTTTTTCCAGAGAATCCGCCGACTGCCGATACGCAATCAACCCCACGCTGGCCGTGGGGATGACGCATAGCATATAAATCGCGCACAACAACTTGGTCTGGTAGCTTAGACCGTTCCACCATCTCAGAAGCATCGCTGTCCCTCTCCATCCTGTCTCATAACCTCTAGTTTAGCGGTCTTGGGACGGATGCGACAGATAAGCGGCTAACTTTTTCGGGGATCAAATTAACTTGGCCGTCACGCTTCCCCGAACGCGATGCTCTCGATCTCGGCCATGAAGCGTTCGCGCTCCTTGTAGCTTCCCTCGTACTCTTCATTGCACAGCAGGACGATCGTCAGACCGCCGTCCAGGTAGCGGCGGAATTCCGCGCTGTATCCGGGCCAATAACCGGAGTGCTCGACCAGTCGGCCCCGGCTCGGGACTTCGCGGACGAACCAGCCCAGACCGTTGCCGGCGACGCCCTCCAGGCGGGTAACCACCGGCGTATAGGCTTCCTCCAGCGCGCTTGCGGGCAGCAGCTCGCCCGATCGGAGCGCGCGGTCCCAGCGCAGAAGGTCGCGAGTCGTCGTATGCACGTTGCCGTCCCCTTGAAGCTCGTCGAGGTAGAAGCAGAACTCCATATCCGGCAAGCGATGAGGCGGTACGTACCGTCCATCTTCTTCACGGTAATATCCGACCGCATAGTCGGGCAGTTTCGCCGCCCTTTCCGCATCGTGATTTTCCGCCGTGCGGTTCAGACCGAGCGGCTT
>Ga0065721_10049134_pt1 | contig 44973 bp, 32 predicted proteins | sample Mesricmetagenome_FD_59108 | JGI IMG/M metagenome (GOLD analysis project Ga0065721, IMG submission 59108) | Mesophilic microbial community from rice straw/compost enrichment Sample: eDNA_1 v2 (version 2) | ecosystem: Engineered > Solid waste > Grass > Composting > Bioreactor | place: USA: Davis...
TTTTAGCCTTCGAGCAGCGGGCACCCCCCCCCCCAAAAAAAACTCCTCTCCCCAACCCTCTCCTCCGGCTTCGCTCGGAAGAGAGGGAAATGCGAGCGTCAAGCTTTGGCTGAATGCTTCATCAATCCTGGCGCGTGCGTTCAGTTGCGCCTTCGAGCAGATCATCGAGATTTCGCGCCACTTTGAACACCGCGAGGAAGCTTTTCGCCCGCTCGGGTTCATTCAGAACAATGCCACCTGTTCGAATTCGCGAAACCGGATCGCCTTCCAACTGAACCGGATTCTGTTTGCGAGTCGCATCGGCAAACGCAGTGAAATGGTCGAATCCCAATTGCTTTAATTGCGTCCGGTTCACAATTCGAAACAGCCCGCAGCTTCCAGGACAGGCTTGCTTCATCAACTCGACGGTCACCCTTCCCATCGTGTAGCGCGGATTGATCTCCACGATCGGTTTCAACCGGCAGCGTCCATCCGCCGCGCGATAAACGAAGGCATCGATCCCGACCGGTCCGATGTAATCTGCCGCGCGCAGTTCAGTTTGAAGCCGAGCGAAAATGTTCTGATACAGCGCGAGCATCCGGCCCGAGATGTCTGGCAGATGCGGGAAGCAGGCGACGACGCGCGCGGGAATGCGTTTGTGATGATGCGACTCCGCCCAGTTCGCCTGGAACTGACCTCTGGCGTCGTTTTGCAAACCGGTGAATCCACACAGCTTCAGCCCCTGATCGGTCATTTCAAGCTGGACGGAAAAATCCACTTCGCGTTCCAGCCACGGTTCCACCACGAGCTCACGTCCGTCCGAAAGCGAGTTTTCAATCCAGCGACGCTGTTGTTCCAGAATTTCCGGTTCGAACAATCGCATCGCGTTTCCGCCCGCGACACCGAGCGCCTGTTTAATGACGACTTTGTGATGTCCGCGAGCGCGAATGGATGTGATCGCTTTCAGCGTGGCTTCAAGTGAAGTCACATGCATGCCGACTTCGGATTCCGCGCAAAGCCAGGAGCTGAATTGATGCGTGGCCGAATCGGGATGTGCGGCAAGAACAGCGCGAAGCAGTTCCGCACCGAACGCTTTTGAATACAGCCGTGCCGTTCGTTCACTGAACCGTTGCGTGGCGGTTCGCTTTTCGGCCGTCACGTTCGGAAACAGCGGTTGCAGCAGTTCCATCGAGTCGGGCGACCATCCCCACGGACGGAGCCGTCCGAGTTTGCGGTTCGCAAGATTTCCGATGTTCTCCACGAACTCGGGCAGCGGAAATCCCGCCTGCTTGATTGTGCTGAGAAATTCCACGCCCGGTTTCCGATCCACGAGCACGATGTCGTCCTCCCGGCACAGGAACTGGGGAAGGTTTTGCAAATCCCGTGAAAGTTCGAGCTGGATGCCGGTTGGGTTGAACGTTTTTCCCAGGGCGATTCGCGCCTCGGCGAACGGATTGAAAACGAACACGCTCGGCGTGCGGCCCTTCGACTGCGAATAGACGTTCAAGTGCGCGATGAATTCCGGATCGAGCCCGGCGGCGCGGCGGCCTTCGACATTCACTGAAAAGCCCTTTGCGCGTTGGGGTGAAAGCGGAAATTTCAGCTGCCGGCAGAATGCCTCCCAATCGCTTTCCGTTGGATTTTTCCAGCGCCGGAACCACTTGAGGCCATACGCCACATGGCCGATTTCATCCCGATAAATTTTCTCCAGCAGTTTCGCGGTGTCGGCATCTCCCACGGTCGAAAATCCTTTTGCGAAGTGCCGGGCAAAATCGAGATTCGCCTGCTCGAACGTGAGACAAAGGCTGGAGACGTAATCCATCGGATTTTCCATCGTGGAAACCGTCCGCCAGAAATAGCCGCTGACGGGCAGCTCGCCGAACTCGATGCCGCACGCTTTCATGCGGTCGATGTAAAGCTTCGTGTGTTCCTGCTCGTCCTTGAGCGTCTGAAACACGCCTTTGCGAAATGCCGGCGGTGCGTCGGGAAAACGGAGCAGCACAAGCGCCATCAATTCCGTGGCGAGCAACTCGTGATTCGCAAAAAAGTGAAGCAGCCGTCCGCGTTCGCGCTGTGATTCCAACTCGTGCAGCCCGGGAAAATCGGCCTTGCCGGAACCCTGCGGCTTGAAACGCAGTTCGACCGGACGACCGGGCGCGGCCGGTGTGACCAGCGCCAGCCCGGGTTTTTCGTCGGTGATGTCCTCCACGATCTGAAGCTTTTCGTCGATCGAAGTGGAGAACAGCACGCGTTCAGCAAACTCACGCAATTCCATTCGTTCCTAACGAATACCAGTCGGCAATCGATTAAGCCAGCGGCTCGGCGGGCGCCTTGCGAGGGCACGCGCATTTCGGTCGGAGTGGGAGTTTCTCATTAACACCGCGCTTCAGTGCGGTGAGGGGATGAAACGGCTTAGTTGCCCCACTCATCGCAAACACCGCGTTCAGCGTGGTGGTGATGAGATGAATGGTTCGCTCTGAACTCCCAAATGGAACGCGGCACTCAAACTGCGGAAAATCTCACCCTTAAAGGTGGTTGCCGTATGTTCTTTGCAACGGCATTCTTCGACCCTGCATGAAACGCCAGATTCCCTTTCACACATTCAGTTTCATTCTCCTCGCCGGGATCATTGCTGTCGCCTGCAAATCTCCGCGCAAATGCGCGTCTGACCCGGAAGCACTGAAACGGCAGGCTGAGATTCTTGCAGTCATGGAACGCGTCGCCGACTGGCAGCTCGCGAATCCGAGCCGGCATCGTCTCACCGACTGGACCCAGGGCGCAGGGGACACCGGTTTCATGGCGCTCGCCGGACTTTCGAGCAATCCCAAGTATCGCGACGCAATGATTCGTGTCGGCGAAACCAACGGATGGAAACTCGGACGCCGTCTTTATCATGCGGACGATCACGTGGTCGGCCAGACTTATTGCGAACTCTACTTTGAATCGAAGGACGAGAAGATGATCGCGCCGATGCGGGAACAGTTCGATCGCGTTCTCGCCAACCCGCGCCAGCTCGAGTCCCTGGATTTCACCCAGCGCAATGCAAGCGATCTCTGGTCGTGGTGCGATGCGCTCTTCATGGGACCGCCCACCTGGATCCGGCTTTGGAAGGCGACCGGCGATCAGCGCTATCTCGATTTCGCGGTCACCAACTGGTGGCGCACCTCCGATTATCTTTACGACAAGGAGGAGCACCTTTATTTCCGCGACAGCACCTACTTCAACAAGCGCGAGAACAACGGGAAGAAAATCTTCTGGAGCCGTGGCAACGGCTGGGTGATGGCCGGTCTGGCGCGCATGATGCAGTTCCTGCCGGAAGATCATCCTTCGCTTCCCAGGTTCCAGCAGCAGTTCAAGGAAATGTCCGAAGCGATCATCAAGGTGCAGCAGCCGGACGGACTCTGGCGTTCCAGCCTGCTTGATCCGGAGGAATATCCGCTCAAGGAAACGAGCGGTTCGGCATTTCACACTTATGCGCTCGCCTGGGGCGTCAACGAAGGATTGCTGGATCGCAACCGCTTTGAACCGGCGGTTCGCAAAGCCTGGACGGCACTGGTGGATTGCGTGAACGCGGACGGAAAACTCACGCACGTCCAGCCGATTGGCGCTGATCCGAAACGGTTCAATCCAGACGCAACGGAAGTGTATGGCGTTGGCGCGTTCCTTCTCGCCGGCAGCGAAATGCACCGGCTCGAAGCACCGTGCTGCGGCGGTAAGTAACAACCGATTCCAGCGATGAACCGCTCGCCTGAGCTCCTGCTCCGTCGCATCAAGGTTCTGACCTGGATATTCATCATCGGCCTGTTCATCAGTGGTGTCACAGCCATCCCGCTGGTTACCGAACTGAACTGGATGGTGAAGGTGTCAAATGCGGCTGAGCTGTCGGCTTCAGCCTCGGCACCGGCATGGGCGGTGTGGCTGGTGAAAGTTCAGCGTGCGCTGGTCGATGTCACTTCGGAATATCCGTTCCTCGCCTATGGAACCGACTGGCTCGCCTTTGGTCATTTCGCGATCGCCATCGCGTTCATCGGCGCGCTCCGCGATCCGGTTCGGAATCGCTGGCTGTTCACATTCGGCATGATTGCCTGCGTGCTCGTAATCCCCCACGCGTTCATCTTCGGAGCGATTCGAGGGATTCCAATCTGGTGGCGCCTGGTGGATTGCTCGTTCGGAGTGTTTGGCTTCATTCCGCTTTGGTTCTGCTGGAAATGGAGTGGAGATCTCGAAGCGTCGAGGCCGTGAAAGTTTATCTGAAAATGGAGAGCGGCTGTGTCGAAGACCGGCCGCAACCACCTGAAAAAGTAAGAATCGGTGCAACGTTTCGAAGCACCGCGGCTGGTCGCAAGCGAAACAGCCGCGCTCCGGGATTTTCAGTCTCGCCCCGAGAAGATCATTCTGTTCGGTGAATTAACCAGGGAATCCTTCGCGCCCTTCGCGTCCTCCGCGTGAGGCAAAAGATCAAAGACAGAGTCGTTCACGCGAGCCGCAGATTCTGCAGCACTCTCAACGTCGAAGCCGACTTGTTCAGCGTGTAGAAATGAATTCCCGGCGCGCCATTTCGCAGAAGGTCTTCGCACTGCCTGGTGGCGTATTCGATTCCAAACTCCGCCGCCGCTGCGTCGTTGTCGCCGATTTCATCCAGCTTCGCACTCAGTGCCGCCGGTATCCGCGCGCCGCACATCGAGGTGAAACGTTTGATCTGTGATCCGCTGAGGATCGGAACAATTCCCGGCACGAGCGGAATGGAAACACCGAGCTGCTTCGTCAGGTGATCGCGAAATTCGTAGAAATCCGCATTGTCGAAGAACAGCTGCGTGAGAACGAAATCCGCACCCGCGTCGATCTTCGTTTTCAGATGCTGCCAATCGACGTGTTTGCCTTCCTTGCACGCGACGTGTCCCTCCGGAAAACCGGCGACGCCGACGCTGAAGCCGTCCATCTGGCGGATGAACTCAACCAGCTGGCTGGAGAATTCGAATCCACCGGGCGTGACCTTGAACTCGCCGCCGCCGGGCGGATCGCCTCGAAGCGCGAGAACGTTTTTCACGCCGAGCGATTGAATCTGTTTCAGCAGACCGCGAATCTCTTCCTTCGTCGCGCTCACACAGGTCAGATGCGCCACTGCGGTCAGATTATGTTCCTTCTGGATGCGATCCACGATCATCAGGGTCTTGTCGCGCGTGCTGCCGCCGGCGCCGTAGGTCACCGAGACATAATCCGGCTTTGCCTGTGTCAGTGCGGGAATCGTTTTCTCGAGAAGCGTTCGATCGCCTTCCTCGGTTTTTGGCGGAAAGAATTCGAAGGAAATCACCGGTTTGCCCGCGGCGCGTTTCTCGGCGTAGATGTCTCGAACCAGTTTCATGAGTGCGGAAGTATTGCGATTCGCTCCGAGGAAATCCAGCTTCCGCCGGTGTGGAAATCATCCCAGCGTGTGCTCGGGGCAGGGGAGCAGAGGGGAAACGGGGAAAAGGAGATGAGGGGAAAGTGGGAAGGTGTGTAGGTCGGACGATATGGATCAGGTCCGTCCGCCCCTTTTCTCCTTTTCTCCTTTTCTCCTTTTCCCCTCTGCCCCTCTGCTCCTCTGCCCCCTTGCCCCAATCTGCTTGTTCCGAAACAGGCCCGTGCTATCTTTCGCGCCCTTGTGGATATCGCAAAAGAGATTCAGAAACGGCGGACGTTCGCCATCATTTCACATCCCGACGCCGGCAAGACGACGCTGACGGAAAAGTTGCTGCTGTACGGCGGCGCCGTGCAGCTCGCCGGATCCGTCACCGCCCGAAAGAATCAGCGCGCCACAACCTCCGACTGGATGGAGCTGGAAAAGAAGCGCGGCATTTCAATCAGCTCAACGGTGCTTCAATTCGAATACAACGGCTTTCGCATCAATCTCCTCGACACCCCCGGCCACAAGGATTTTTCGGAAGACACTTATCGAGTGCTCACGGCTGTCGATTCGGTCGTGATGGTGATCGATTCCGCCAAAGGCATCGAGCCACAGACGCGCAAGCTGTTTGAAGTCTGCCGTCAGCGCGGCGTGCCGATCTTCACGTTCATGAACAAGTGCGATCGCCCGATGAAAAATCCGCTCGAGCTGATCGACGAACTGGAGCGCGTGCTGGGCATTGGTGCGTTTCCGGTGAACTGGCCGATCGGCAATGGTTTCGAGTTCCAGGGCGTTTACGATCGGCAGACAAAGCAATTTCACCTCTTCGAACGCACGGTCGGCGGACAACATCGCGCTCCGGTTCAGGTGGGTGGAATCGACGATCCGGAAATTCGCGATCGCCTGAGCGACGAAACGTATCTCAAGACCGTCGAAGAACTGGAGATGCTTGAGCTTGCGGGACATTCCTTCGACGAAGCCGACGTGCTTGCGGGAAAAACCACGCCGGTATTTTTCGGAAGCGGCATCAACAACTTTGGCGTTCAGCTGCTCCTCGATGGTTTTCTGAAGCACTCGCCTCCACCCAAGCCGCGTGTGATGGCGGGAATCGAAATCTCACCGGACAATCCCGCATTCAGCGGATTCATTTTTAAAATTCAGGCGAACATGGATCCGAAGCATCGCGACCGCATTGCATTCGTCCGCGTCTGCTCGGGCAAGTTCGAGCGTGACATGACGGTTCATCATTCGCGATCGGAGCGGAAGGTTCGCCTTTCCAGTTCGCACAAGATTTTCGGCAACGAACGCGAGACGGTGAACGAAGCTTATCCCGGCGACGTCATTGGGTTGGTCGGTCACGACAGCTTTGGCATCGGCGACACGCTCACGACTGATCCGAGCATCAACTACAAGGAGATTCCGCGCTTCACGCCGGAAGCCTTCGCCTATCTGCACAATCCGAACACGGCGAAATTCAAACAATTTCGCCAGGGTCTCGACCAGCTGCTGCAGGAAGGTGTGATCCAGGCGCTCTACATCCGTGACTCGATGCAGAAAGTCCCGCTGCTCGCTGCCGTCGGCCCGCTGCAGTTCGAAGTCGTGCAATATCGACTCGAAAGCGAATACGGCGCTGAATCGCGGCTTGAATCGGCGCCGTGGCAGGTCGTTCGCTGGCTGCCCACCGATTTCAAGGAGGACGATCTGGACAAGCTTTCCCTGCCCACTGGCGCGAAGATTGCCTACGACATGGGCAAGAATCCCGTCCTGCTCTTCCAGAATGAATGGTCGGCCAATTACTTCAGTGAAACGAACAAGGGCGTCGAGCTGTCGGCTCTCCCGGTTCAAACTTCCCGCGAGTAATACGGGTGTTTTGCGCACTGGGGGCAGATTTTTAATCAAGGTAACCGGCGCTCGGAAAGCCTCCTTCGTTGAATCACCCGATTGGGCATTTGCCGGTTTCTGAACCGGTGTTACCGTATTCTCGTTTTGCGGTGCCTTCGTGCGGTTGATGATTCCAGCATTGGCTCTGTTCGGCGGATCTCTTTTGCCCGGCAGTATCCAGTGACCACCTGCTTCTGGCCGTTCCCTGACTTCGCAATCAGCCAGCTCGCCTTGCGGGCGGCCCAACACACAACATGAACATTCATACACTGAAACCTCTGGCGCTCGCGGCGCTCGCCTCCGGACTCGGATCATTCTCGGCGCTTGCGGCAACCGTAACTCTCACGGGCGATGACGCCTTCGGAAACTCCTCATTCAACAGCGCCGGCTTCTGGGACAACGGCGCCGCGCCCAGTGCCGGCAACGATTACTTCACCGGACAATTCCGCCTTCGCACGCCCGCCGATGGAAACAGCTACACGTTTGGCGGCAATTCGCTCGTGGCCAACAACGCTCCGATCCAGGACGGTTCGGCAGGCATCGGCTACAAAGGGGCTGGAACCACTGCCATCCTGACCGCGAACTGGGTGCTCGACGGTGGACAGGCATTCAACCTCCAGGACGTCTCCACCGTCTTTCGAATGGGAGGCACCCTGTCCATCACGCCAAACGGCGGACAACTCTGGGCCAAGCAGGGCGACATCGTGGTGCACGCGCCAATCAGCGGCACCGGTCCCCTGACGATCGCGCAGACCGATGCTGCGGGAGAAACCACGCGGCGATTCGTTTACCTGTTCGGAAACAACACCGCTTTCACCGGGCCGATCACGCTGTTCGGAAAACTCGGCATCGTTTCGGAAGAAAACCTCGGCGGCAATCCGGCCACATTCACGCCGGATCAGCTGATGTTTGACGGCGGCATTCTCGGCGTGACCAACTCCGTCGTGATCAACGACAGCAATCGCGGTTTGACCATAGTGAGCAGCGGAACGATCTCGGTTGCGAATCCCGATGCAGAAACAGTTGCTGAACTGACCATCGCGAGTCCGATCACGGGCGGTTCGTTGAGCAAGACGGGCAATGGCGTTCTGACACTGTCCGGAAACAACGAATTCGCAGGCACGCTCAGCGTTTCCGCCGGGCAACTGAACCTCAACAGTTCCACGGCGCTGGGATACGCTTCGCTCACTCTGAGCGGAGGAACGGTTCTCGACAGCACAGGCGGCGCCAACGTGACGCTCGCCAACTACAACAGCCAGACCTGGAATGGAAACTTCACCTTTCTCGGCACCCGCAACCTTAGCTTCGCCCAGGGCAGCGTGATCATGAACGGAAACGTTTCGGTCACCGTTTCCAACGGAACGCTGACGGTTGGACCGGTGTATGATGACGGCGGACTTCGCACCTTGACCAAAGAGGGGCCCGGCACGCTGGTGATCGACGGCGGCATCGGCATCAGCGGAAACACCGTTGTCAATGACGGCACTCTCACGATCCTGAATTCGTCTTACCTTTCTGGCACGACAATCAACGTTTCTTCGAACGGAACGCTCAACGTTGCGTCCTCCGGCTTCAATCTCAACGGCGCACAAATCCTCACAGGCAGCGGAACGGTCGTGGGTGCTGTAACGGATTCCTATGGCAGCACGATCGATCCCGGCAACGGAATCGGAACGCTGACGATCAACGGCAGCCTGAACCTGAGCGGAAACGGTGCGATCTCGTTCCAGCTCAGCCCTGACACCACACCTGGCGCCGGTATGAATGATCTGGTCGTTGTAACAGGGCAATTGAATGTCACTGGGCCGACGACATTGAACCTGCTTGGTTCGCCGGCAACCGGCACTTACACATTGTTCCAATACGGATCGTTCTCCGGAAGCACGGCCAACCTTGTTGTTCCTCCCGGATACAGCATCAACAACAACACGACGGCAAAGACCATCGAGCTGATCGTGACCCACGTTCCGGTGGCGCTGACATGGCAGGGTGACGATTCGGCCAATGTCTGGGATCTCGGTGTGACCGCCAACTGGCGGCAGAATGGCAGTCCCTCGGTTTTCCTCACGGGCGATTCCGTCACGTTCGACAACAGTGGTTCCGTCTGGCCGGCGGTTCAGATCGTTGGTGAACTTTCACCTGCGTCGGTCACCGTGAATTCTTCGCAGAACTACACCTTCAGCGGCGGCAGCCTGATCGCCGGAAGCCTGACAAAGAACGGCACCGGCACACTGATTCTGGACAATACAAATTCCTATTTGGGACCGACGTTGATCAATCAGGGCACCCTTCAGGTGGGCGATCCTTTCTCGCCGACTTCAGGCGGAAGTGTTGGAACGCTCGGCCGCGGCGCGGTCACGAATAACGCCACGCTGCTGTTCAATCGCATCGGCACGCTGACGATCACCAACGGCATTCATGGCGCGGGCGTGATTACCAATCTCGGTGGCAGCACCATTCTCGGCGGCAGCAACAGCTATTCAGGTGTTACTGTCATCGAAGGTGGATCCATCACCGCGGACAATTATTTCGCTCTCGGCTCCACCAACAGCCCCACCATTGTGCAGGGCTTCGGACAGCTCAACGCGTGGGTCAATCGCACGATCGACGAAAACCTGATTCTCAATCCGCTCGACATCTCGACTCCGGCGATCCGCAACGGCGGCAACCAGACGTTCGTTATCAACGGCACGGTTGCTCTCGTGAGCTCGACGTCCATTCAGGTGGACAACGGCTCGACGATGGTTTTCTCCAATCAGGTAAGCGGATCGGGAGAGTTGATTAAAAATCAGGGCGGAACGCTTGTCCTTGCCGGGTCGAACACGTTCACTGGCGGACTGTCATTCAGCGCTGGAACCGTGAACCTGGCCAACAGCAATGCGCTCGGCGGTTCGCAGATCACAATGACCAGCACTGCCGGCGGCCCCGGACTCAGCGGCTCTCGCGTCACCGTCTCCGGCGGCTCAATCATTCCAGGCAGCAAATCGCTCTCAATGCCATCCTCTGGAAACGGCACCGTTCGATCAGCACTCGTCGGCGGCGCAGGCACCAACGCCTGGACCGGACCGATCACGATCACCGGTGATTACGATCCAGGAAACCAGATCGGTTTCGGCGCGGATGCAAACGCGACATTCATCATCGCCGGCAACGTCACGGCAGATCCGAGCTTCATCGGCAAGATCAACATCCGCGGCAATGCCACCGGCGTCGGGATTCTCTCCGGCATCGTGACTCTCGCTCCGGAAGGACAGATTCAGGTGGACGACGGCGCGACATGGGTTGTCGCATCGACCGGAAATACCTGGGGCACGAACCGCATCGTGAGCGGCACACTTCAACTGGGTGCCAACAATGCCCTGCCGGTTGCTTCTGTTATCACCGACGGCTCGCGTTTCGACCTTGCCGGGTTCAACCAGACGATCGCCGGACTCAATGCGTCCGTGACGATCACGAACAGCAGCGAAGTCGCCGATTCGACCCTGACTTACGCCGGTGGCCCTTCGACGTTCACCGGTTCGATTCGTGAAGGTGCGCGGAAGCTGAATTTGAACATCGCGTCGGGAACGTTGACGCTCACCAGCGCCAACACTCTCAGCAGCCCGCGATCGACTGTCTCGGTTGCAAGCGGCGCTGTGCTGGATCTGAGTTACATCGGCACCAATCGCGTTGCCGGGCTCATTCTCAACGGAGTCGTTCAGGAGCCGGGCTTTTACAGCAGTGCGACCAGCTCGCCGTTCCTGATCGGGAGCGGCGTGATCGAGGTGGCAAATCCAATTCCAACCACGCCCACAACCATCACGGTCGGCGTGACCGGAAACACGCTCTCACTGTCATGGCCGGACAGCCATGCCGGCTGGATTCTGCAGGTGCAGACCAACAGCCTCGCGACCGGTCTCGGCTCCAACTGGACCGATGTGCCCGGAAGTGCGTCGATCACATCGACGAACATCACCGTCGATCCCGCGGCGCCCGCGACATTCTTCCGTTTGCGCGCTCCGTAACAGGTTAGTGGATTGCAGCCGCCGTGGCAGCGATGTCACGGCGGTTTCTATTTTTTGAGGCTCGCGCCGCCGCATTCCTGCTTCCCTTTTGCGTTGCTGCAAAACAGAATTGCCGCTCATCGCGGAAGAATCAGTCACAACACACATGAACACAGACAGGAAAGTCTTCATCGGCGCGGACGGCGGGGCAACGACCTCAAAGGTCAACGGTGTCTGGGAAAACGGAGAGGCCATTTCCACGAAGCTTCTGCAACGGCCGACGAATTCCCAGAATGGTCGTGAAGCTGTGATTTCCAGCTGGATTGAAGCGATCACCATTTTCCTCAAGGAGAATTCGCTCCAATGGTCACAGGTCAAAGGGGTCGGTCTTTCGATTCCGGGACCGTACCTGAAATACGGCGTGTTCGATAAATCGCCAAATCTTCCCGCCAGCTTCGCCGGTTGGGACGTTCATACAACGTTCAGTCAGGCGCTCGCTCAGGTCGCCAGCCATCCGATCCCGCTCATCTGTGGCAACGACGGAAATTTTGGCGGCGTGGCCGAAGCCGGCTACGCGCGTGGAAACACGAAGGCGACGGTGCTCATGCTGATGCCGGGTTCCGGTCTTGGCGCTGCATTTGTGGGCGCTGACGGTTTTCCGCTCGAAGGCGACACTCTCGCGGGAATGGAGGCCGGCCACATGCCGGCGGCGTTGCACCTTCTGGGGATGAGTCAGGTCAGGCCGTTCACCTGCGGCTGCGGCAAGGACTGGGGTTGCATCGAAGCCTACACCACGATTTCGGGACTGCCCCAATTGCTTTCCGTTCTCCTGCCGAAGTATCCGGATCATGAACTGAACTCCGCGCCGGGAACGCCGAAGGAGAAGGCGTTGTCCCTTCGCGGCCGCGCCCAGAAAGGCGATCCGCTCGCGCTCGAAGTTTTCGATTTCCAGGCCCGCGCACTCGGACTGCACGTGGCGAATCTCGTGATGGCCCTGGATCCAGGCATTGTGATCATTGGCGGCGGGTTGATGGATCCGGGATCCACATCGCAGGAATTCCGCGACCGCTATCTGCGCGGTGTGCGCGACGCGGCCCAGCCGTATCTCTGGTCTGCTCAGAAGAACACGATCAAGTTCGCGCCGGCCATTCTCGGCGATCTTTCGCAGGCAATCGGTGCCGCGCTCGTGGCGCTCTATCGCGACAAGCAGGGAGTGCGGGATTTGTGAGAAGGAAACGTTCCCTTCATCTGATTCTCTCCCACTCGATCGCCTTCTTCATTCGCAACGGCGAAGGATGGGAAGAGAAGACCCGCAGGTTCGTCCGGCGAAATTTATTTCCGCATTCGTAATGTCCTCCATCATCACCGTCACCGACGTCGTCATTCGCTATAACGAGAAGACCATTCTCGATTCGGCGACGCTTGGCATCATGGAAGGCGACCGCATCGGACTCGTCGGACGCAACGGCTGTGGCAAAAGCACGTTCCTCAAAATCCTCACCGGCCAGATCACACCCGACAGTGGCGACGTGAGCCGCCGACGTGATCTTGTCATCAGTTACCTTTCGCAGGACTTCACGCTCGATCCGGCTTTGGACGTTCGCGCGAATGTCCGCGCCGGCGCAAAGCATGTGCTCGATCTGATCGAAGAGTTTGAATCGCTTCCCGCCGAGTCGAAGCGTCACGAGGAACTCGAGCATCGCATCCAGACACTGGAAGGCTGGACGCTCGATCAACGCATTGAAACCGCGCTGTCGCATCTGAACTGTCCGGCGGGCGATCGCAGCATCGACACACTGTCCGGTGGTGAAAAACGTCGTGTCGCCATGGCTCGCGCGATTGTTGCCCGGCCGGATTTTCTGATTCTCGACGAACCGACAAACCATCTCGATCCGGAATCGATCGAGTGGGTTGCAGAATTTCTGGAGGCGTTCAAAGGAACATTTCTGGTCGTCACACACGACCGCTATTTTCTCGATCGTGTGGTGAATCGCATGGTGGAGCTGAGCGACGGAAAGTTCTTCTGGCACGAAGGCAACTACACCGATTACCTGCTCGCGAAGGCCGAGCGTCAGGCCGCCGATGCCACGATCGAACACAAGCGCCAGATGTTTCTGAAGAAGGAGCTCGAGTGGGTTCGCACCGGCCCGCGCGCGCAACGCAGCAAGCAGAAGAATCGATTTGAACGTTATTACGAAACGGCAGCCCAGGAAGGGCCGGCGGTCGAACAGGATGTCGAACTCGTCATTCCGCCGCCACCGCAACTCGGCAATCGCACGGTCGATCTCACCAACATCGGAATGACCCTCGGCGGACGAATGCTCTTCAGCGGTTTCAGCTACAGTTTTGAAAATGGCAAACGCGTCGGTGTTTGCGGTCGAAACGGCCTTGGCAAAAGCACGCTGCTCAAGATCATCATCGGCCAGCTGCAGCCCACCGAAGGCACAATCAAGATCGGTCAGCTGACGAAGTTCAATTACGTCGATCAGGGCCGGCTTCAATTGAACGACGAGCGCACGGTGCTCGATGAACTGGCCGACGGCACGGAGTTCGTTCAGTGGGGCGAAGCGAAGCTTTCATTGCGGGCGTATCTGAAGCGGTTTCTCTTTTCCGACGATCGCGTCAGCACGCAGGTGAAATATCTCAGCGGCGGCGAACGCAGCCGATTGTTGCTCGCGCGCATTTTAAAGAATGGCGGCAACTTCCTGATCCTCGACGAGCCGACGAACGATCTCGATCTCTCCACGTTGCGTGTGTTGGAGGAGGCGTTGATCGCGTTTCCAGGCGTGGTGTGCGTTGTCAGTCACGATCGCTATTTCCTCAACCGCGTTTGCACGGACATCCTGGCGTTTGAAGGCGACGGGCGCATTCATCACAGCGCCGGCGACTACGATTATTACATCGAGAAGAAGAAGCGCGCCGAAGCGGAAGCTGCACGACAGAGCGCTGCGATTCTTTCGACAAACAAGTCGGCGGCAGGTTCGCGAAGTATCGCTGCCCCGAAGCAGACGAAGCCCCGCAAGCTTTCGTTCAAGGAAGCGCGCGAACTGGAAGGCATTGAAGCACAGATCCAGGCGGCCGAAGCGGAAGTCGGTCGAATTGAAGATTTGTTTGCGTCGCCGGATTTCCACAAAACTCACGCCACGCGCACGAACGAACTGCTCGCCGAACTTGCGGCGAAGAAGGAAGAAGTCGCAAAACTCTACGCGCGCTGGGAAGAGCTGGAGGCAATCAAAGCAGCAGCATCCTGAACGGCTGCGATCGGGCGTGCACGCAGCTCGGAACGGATCGTCACGACTCCATCGAAACGACTGCTGCCTCAACTTTCCTGAACTTTTCCTAAACCCAAACGTTCCCCCGCCGATCTCTGCTCGTTCCTTGCGGTTTCATCAGACAGCGTCGTGGGGCGCTGTCGAAAACAAGAACCGCTCGTTTAATGAGGTTATTCAAGCTGGTTTTGTCCGCTGTCGTTGCCGGTTGCAGGTTCAGCATTGCAAGCACATGAAGCGCGTTCGATTGAAGTTGTGGCATCGTCTCGTACTCGTCGCCATCACCGGGTTTCTTCCCATGCTGGGAGTGGCGTTGTTTGTCATTCACACGACCGTCAGCAGAGACATTGAATTCGGCCGGCAGGAACTTCGTGGAAACGCTTTGCAACGGCCGCTCGAACAGCTGCTGGAACTGCTTCCACGTCATCAGGCCGCCGCGCGCGACATCGTCCGCCACGGTTCCTCACGCGAACGTCTCGCAATTCTCGAGCAGCAGATCGATACCGCATTCAGCCGCTTCATTCGGGCCGTGGGCGAACACGGCGTTGCCCTGCAACTCACCCCAGCCGGACTCGCGGCCCGTCAGCGGGAGCATGCAGATCCTTCCCGGGTGCGGAAGGATTGGGAGACTCTGAAACAATCGACGCCCGAACTCATTTCCCGCGGCGAGATCACGGGACGGATGATGACAGCGATTCGCACGCTCATCACGCATTCCGGCGACACCTCCAACCTGGTTCTCGATCCGGATCTGGACGGCTATTACGTGATGGACATGACGCTTCATGCGCTGCCGCAGCATCAGGAGAGACTCGGCCGCGCCATCCTCGAAATCGGCGGCTGGCTGAGAGACGGAACCGCCACCAGCAATCGTGCCGCAATTGCTGTCGTGGCCGAACTGCTCCAGCAGTCTGACGAAGATCGAATCGTCAGCGCTGCGCAGGCGGCGCTGAATGAGGACAAAAACTTTCACGGCGTCAGTGAATCACTTCACAAAAGCCTGCCGGCTGCGATGGCGAATTTTCGGGTGGCAAACCAGCATTTCATCGACTTGTTGCGCAGCATGGTAGCGGACGGGCCGCTTCCCGATCCACAGAAGTTCGACGCGATCGGATGGCGCGCGCATGAGGAGAGTTTCAGGTTGTGGAATGTCGCGGCGTCCGAATTGGACAACCTGCTGGCCACCCGCATCGCGGATTACAAAGCGAAGCAAATTGCAGATCACGTTGGAATCGGGATGGCGGCGCTGCTTCTGATCGCCGTCGTCTGGTTGATTGTCCGCGGTCTGAATCGCCGCCTGCATCATCTCGCGGAAACTCTGGGCGACGGTTCGTATCGGATCATCGCCGCAGCCACAGAAGTGGCATCATCGAGCCAGGCGCGCGCTGAGGGAGCCACTCAACAGGCGGCTTCATTGGAGGAAACCAGCGCATCGCTGGCAGAGATGTCGGGCATGATTCGACGAAACGCGGAAAATGCCCACAGCGCAAAACAGCTTGCGGCGGAGGCGCGCAATGTGGCCGACATCGGCCGCGCCGACATGGATCACATGGCTGTTGCAATGAAGGACATCGAGCAGTCGAGCAACAACATCAGCAAGATTATCAAGAGCATCGACGAAATCGCTTTCCAGACCAACCTGCTTGCATTGAACGCAGCAGTGGAGGCGGCCCGGGCCGGGGAGGCTGGAAAAGGGTTCGCTGTTGTCGCGGAGGAAGTGCGCGGGCTGGCGAAGCGGTCTGCCGAGGCAGCGCGTGAAACCGCGGGGCGAATTGAGGATTCCATCCGAAAGAGCAGTTCCGGCGTCAAAATCGGCTGGCGCGTTTCAAAACATTTCGAAGAGATCGTTTCGCGGGTTCGCATGATGGATGATCTGGTGGGGCAGATCGCGGACGCGTCGAGGGAGCAGAGCACGGGAATCGAACTGGTTTCCTCCGCAATGTCTCAAATGGACAAAGTCACTCAATCCAACGCCGCCAGCGCGGAAGAAGGTGCCAGCGCCGCAATTGCTCTCAACGAACAGGCCGCGTCGCTGGAATCCATGGTCGCGGAACTGCGACAGATGGTGGGTGGTGATGACGTTGTTGTGGGGAAGATCAACACGACCGTGACAGAACCGAAGCCTGAAGCCGGGAAATCGAATGAGCGTGGTTTTATTCCCGGATTTTCGGCAAATTCGCGAACGCAATCTCGCATCGGCGAAGTGGTGGCTCGGTAACATGATCCGGTCGCGTGGAGGACGATCAATCAATTGCTACCAGGAGTTCCAGCTCGGATCGAAGACCTGCGTGTGGTTGAGCTCGAACGCGGCTTTCTGAAGCATGGAGTTATTCCGGCGCTGGATTCGATCAACGACCATCTTCTGTGTGTCCGCTGCGGAATACTTTCTTCGCGCGGAACCCACCGGCAAAGGATCCAAACCGAACTTGCCGCGTCGTTTCCTGTCCCAATGGCCGGATGACCATTCGCAGGATCGGGCCGGTGTGTCTTCCCGGGCAGTCGGATTCGGGAACCGATTGCGGGCTGAAATTTTCAAAACCCGGTTTCATTCAATCCATTTCATGACGGGTGTGCTGAACTTTCCCGAGAGAAGAAAGAAGCTGCCATCGATGTTGCCGGAGCCGTATCCGGTGATCGTCAGAGAACCGGATGCGAGGTGATCGCCGAATGTGTCTTGAGCGGACCGTGAATATTTTTCGACGGTGTTGCCGGTGAACGTAAACGACGTTCCCGAGGGCGAAGGATCCTGGAACTGAATGGTCGCCTGATAGAAATAGGTGTGATTCAGGAGGCCGGAGTTGATGTTCTCCTTGCCTTGAAACAGAAAGTTGGTCTGCGTGTAGGTGTCGGTGTAGGTCAGGTATGGAGCGGTGTTGCTGACGAGCACGACGCCGTTGACGGACTGCACTTCGAAATGATCGAAGTTCACCAGCACGAGCTTGGATCCGAGCGGAAATCCGCTGGGAAGAGTCGAGGTGTAGAACGGCTGGAGGAGATTGAGGATGTAATTGCTGCTCAGCCGGACACTGCGAACCTTGTCGGTATAGACCCCTTTCGAAAGCTTGCTGCTGTCCTGATGCTGAAGGGTGAGTTGTGTTTTGATTGGAAAACTCTGGGCTTCGACCTGGGTTTGTTGCATCCCCACGAGCGCCGCCCCCAATAAAGCCAGCCAGGTTGTTGTTTTCATATTTGTTCCTTTTCAGGAGTTCTTTATCTCGGACGACCGCGCAGGCTGTTTATTCATGCGCCGGCGAAGGCCTCTTGACCTTGCGGTTCCGAGGAGGGACCTTCCGCGAACCACTTGCAGCCATCGAGAAATCGCATCAAACACCATGAGTTCGACCATCAAACCAATACCCGACGGGTTTCACACCGTGACGCCTTACCTCACGATCAAGGGCGCCGCGGAGGCTATCGACTTTTACAAGAAAGCATTCGGAGCCACCGAACGTTTTCGTATGAATGGGCCGGACGGGATAAATGTCGGGCATGCGGAACTGGTGGTCGGGAATTCGATCGTCATGCTGGCCGACGAGTTTCCCGGCTGCAACAAGTCGCCCGCCTCGTTGAACGGAACCTGCGTTGCGTTTGTCGTTTATGTGGAGAACGCAGATGCTGCATTCGACCGGGCGGTCCGTGCGGGAGCCAGGGTCAAGCTGCCGATGGAAAACAAGTTTTACGGTGAGCGAGCCGGGACGGTCGTCGATCCGTTCGGGCACGAATGGACGTTCATGACGCACGTGGAAGATGTTTCGCCGGAGGAACTGGAACGCCGGGCGAAGGCAGAATTTGCGAAGATGAAACAGGCGGGCTGAGCTTGTTCACGGTGAATCCCGGAACGTTTCATTGCGTTTCGGGATTCTCCTTTCGTCCTTTGCCGGGACGATGTTCGACGGTTCGTCTGGTTCGTGTCGCGGAATACGATTTGCATTCAATGACATCATCCGTAATCTGTGCAGCCTGACTGACCAGATGCGACAATTCGTACCCATCGCAGCGAACACTTTCATGGAATTGGTCCGGCAGCCGATTTTTCTGCTGCTGACGACAGTCTCAACGGCGTTCGAGATTTTCCTGGCCACGCCATATTACTTCGCGTTTGGGGACGAGCCGAAGCTGGTGAAGACCAGCGTCCTGGCGGTGATGCTTCTTTCCGGGCTGTTTGGCGCGGTGTTGAGCGCCTCGGCGGCGCTCGCGCGGGAACTCCGGGCGGGAACGGCGCTGGCTGTTCTTTCGAAACCGGTTGGGCGCGCGCAGTTCCTGATCGCGAAATATATCGGCCTGGTTTGCGCGCTGACGTTGATGGTTTACGTGAATCTGGTCGGCGCACTGGTGGCAAGCCGCATGGCCTTCGATGCCTATGGCAAAACAGATCTGGCGGCGCTTGGCATTTTCTCGAGCGGTCTCGTGCTGGCGTATTGCATTGGCGGCTTCAGCAATTTCTTCCTTCGACGTCCGTTTGTAAGCGACGCCTTCTTTGCGATGCTGGTGACGGTCACCACCGCGGCGTTTTTAATCGTCCAGTTCACGGAACAAAGGGTGAGTCTTGGTGAGGCGGCGCATGTCGAATGGAATCTGGTTCCAGCCGCCATCCTGATTCTGTTTGCGACCTGGATTCTCGCGGCATTGGCAGTGGCCTGTTCGACCCGGCTGGACATGATCCCGACGCTGGCGATCTGTTCCGCATTTTTCCTGCTGGGGCTCATGTCGAACTATCTGTTCGGCCGGCCTGCTGAGAAAGGTGCGTGGTGGGCGTCGATTCTTTACAGCGTGATTCCGAACTGGCAGCTTTTCTGGCTCGCGGACGCGCTGGAAACGGGAAGAAGCACTTTCCATTGGGGATATGTCGGCAAGGCGCTGGCGTACGTGGTGGGTTATGTCGGCGCGGCACTTTCATTCGCCGTGCTGCTGTTTGAAGAGCGAGAACTGAGCTGAGCGGTGAAGATGCGAAATTCCGAATTCGAAATTCGAGGCTTCCAGCAATGTCTGGGGCAAGGGCCGGCGCGTCCATCCGGAACCTGGAACTCGAAGTCTGCGCGAAGCGTGGAACTCGAAAATCGGAACCTGAAACTTGCCTCCCTTTCATTCGCGTCCATTCGCAGTTGAGATCATCATGGAACGAAGCACAAAGAAAAATGGATTGTTGAACCTCGGGTTGCTGCTGCTGGTCGGCGCAACTGCGTTCGCCTTGGCGCGGCTGACCCATTCGCTGGCAGGCCAGTTGTGCGCTGCGTTCATGGGCATCGGCGTCCTCGTGTCGGCCATCAGCTGGTTCCAGATGCGGTTGGAGGAGCGCGAGCAGCTGGAAAAGCTGGAACTGGATGAACTGGCCAAGGGCCGTGGGAGCGCGACGTTGTTTGAAGCCAAGGATGCCGAAGTCTATCCGGCGCAAAGATCGCGCGAACAGTTCGAACGGTTCTTTGTTCCCGGATTTGCAGCGCTGCTCTGCATCCTGGAAGGCGTCGGTGCATTCGTGCTTTGGAAATGGCTGCAAAAGAGCGGGACGCTGGTCGAGATGCAGAAGCCGGCGATCGCGATGTCGCTCTTCGCTCTGTTCGCACTTGTCCTGTTTCTGATCGGAAAATTTTCCGCCACCATGGCGCGCCTTGGCGACCATCGCCTTTTGCGTCCGAGCGCCGGCTGGGTGCTGCTCAGCGCCTATCTCTGTTTTGTCGTCACGCTCGGGATCATCGGTGTTGAAACCGATTCGGATCGTCAGTCCGGGTTTTTCAAAGCTGATTTGTATGTGGCGCGCGGGCTGGTTGTTCTCCTCGGATTGATTGCGCTGGAGACGCTGCTGAATCTGATCCTTGAGATTTATCGTCCGCGCGTGAAGGGCAAGGTGGCCCGCCCGCTGTATGAAAGCCGTGTGGTGGGATTGCTGGGCCAGCCGGAAGGCCTCGTGACCACTGCGGCGCAGGCGCTGGATTACCAGTTCGGTTTCAAGGTTTCAGAAACATGGTTCTATCGCTTCTTTGAAAAAGCACTCGGCTGGCTGTTGCTGCTGCAGGTTGGAATTTTGTTCGTCTCAACGAGTGTCGTGTTCATCGAACCGGGCGAGCAGGGTGTGTTGGAACATTTCGGCAAACCGTCTGAAGGCCGTGCGATCCTCAATCCTGGCCCACACCTGAAATGGCCGTGGCCATTTGACCGCGTCTATCGTTTCCGCACGGAACAGATTCAAAACTTCAATGTCGGTTTCACGCCTGATGAACAGCTTGAAAATGCTCCGGCGGTGCTCTGGAACGTTGCTCATTCGAAGGAGGAAAACTTCATTGTCGCCAATCGCGAAGAAGTCGTTTCGACGAACAATGCCGTCGGAGGCAGGCGTCCACCACCGGTCAGCCTGTTGACGGTCAGCATCCCCGTTCAATTCCAGATCACCAACCTGATCGAATGGGTTTACAGCAACGACCGGCCGACCAATCTGCTTCAGAACGTCGCCACCCGCGAAGTGGTCCGCTATCTCGTGAATGCCGACCTGAACGAAGTCATGTCCACCGAACGCGCGGAGGCCGCAAACGTTCTTCGCCAGCGAATTCAGCAGGCGGCCAATCGACATCGGCTCGGCGTCAACATCGTGTTCGTCGGATTGCAGGATATTCATCCTCCCACGAAAGTCGCTGCCGATTACGAAAAGGTCATCGGCGCAAAACACAAGAAGCAGGCGCAGATTCTGGAGGCCGAGGCTGCCCGCATTCGAACCAACGCCATCTCCCGCGCGCAGGCGACAAACATCATCAATCAGGCCGCCGCGGAACGGGTGAATACTTCGATTGACTCTGTGTCCATGGCTGCCCTGTTTACCAACCGGGTCGTTGCCTACAACGCTTCGCCTTCCATCTTCGTCGAGCGTGCCTACCTTGAGACATTCATTCGTTCGACGGCCCAGGCGCGGAAGTACGTGTTGCTGAGCACGAATGCGAACAACATTTTCAACATAGATCTGCAGGATCGCATCCGTAATGACCTGCTGGACCTGGACGTCACTCCCGAAAAATAAATTTGAGATTAGCCCCATGAAACGGAATCCACTGACACTGGTAATCGGAACGCTTCTGATCCTCATTTTCGGCCTGCTGCTGTTCACCTTTCAGGTGCGGACCACGCAGGTCGCGGTTGTAACGACATTTGGCAAGCCGCGCGGCGATGGCATCACGGAGCCGGGCTTCTACTGGAAGCTGCCGTGGCCGATTCAGCGCGTTTACTACTTCGACAAGCGTGTGCAAAGTTTCGAGGACAAGTTCACGCAGGAAACCACGGCGGACAAAGCCACGTTGCTCACGTCGGTCTATGTCGGCTGGCGCATTACCGATCCGAAGTCGTTCTTCCCGAAGTTCGCCGGCGGTTCCGTGGCCGAGGCGGAGAAGATTCTCGGAGACCTCATCCGACACGCAAAGACTTCGACGGTTGGAAAGCACGACCTCGCGGATTTCGTTTCCGCGGACGGCTCGGGGAAGTTCCCGGAAATCGAAGCGGAAATGCTTTCCATCATCCAGTCACAGGTTGAGGCCCACAACTACGGCATCTCGGTTGATTTCCTCGGTATCAAAAAACTGGGTTTCCCGGAAAGCGTGACACAGGAAATTTTCAACCAGATGACCTCCGAACGGAATGTTCTCATTCAGGGGCTGGAGGCCGAGGGGGAGGCGCAGGCGCGAATTATCCGGTCTGAAGCCGATCGTCGCGCCGCGGAGGTGCTGGCCACTGCGCGCGCCGAAGCGAATGCAATCCGCGGCAAGGGTGAAGTCGAAGCCGCCGGAGCGCTGGGTGTGTTTCAAAAGAATCCTGAGCTGGCCAGCATCCTGTTCCGGCTGACGGCGCTGGAGGAAGCGCTGAAGGAACGTTCCACGCTCATCCTGGATTATCAGACCCCGCCATTTGACCTGCTGCGTGGCGTCTCGACCAATCGCATGACCCGCTGACCCGTATGAGCGAGCACACTCATCACGATCATCATCACGACCACGGGCACGGGCATGACCATGGCAGTCCGGCGCCTGCGCCAACTCCGATCGATCCCGGTTCCCAGGCGCTTGCCGAAGCCCTTCGCAGCAGTTTCGCGATTGTCAAAGTCGTGATGTTTCTGCTGATCGTTGTTTTCCTCGCCTCTGGATTTTTCCAGGTGGGTCCGCAGGAACAGGCAATCATTCTGCGCTTTGGTAAACCGGTGGGAGAAGGGCAGAACGCCCTGCTCGGGCCCGGCTGGCACTGGTCGTGGCCGTATCCGATCGATGAGTATGTGAAAATTCCGATTACCGGCCTCCAGCAGGTGCGGTCCACGGTTGGATGGTACGCCACCACGGATGTTCAGGAAGCGGCCGGAACGGAACCGCCTCCCGGACCTTCACTGAATCCTGCCATCGATGGCTATGTGCTGACGGCTGATGGAAATATCATTCATAGCCGGGCCACACTTTATTTCCGGATTGAAGACCCGATTCGTTACGAGCTTGGAGTGACGAATGCGCTCCGACTGGTTCAGAACGCGTTGAACAATGCGCTGGTTCAAACCGCAACCCGCTTCAAGGTCGATGACATTCTCATGTTCAATGTCGCCGGCTTCAACGAAGCAGTCGCAGAACGCGTGCGTGAACTGTTGAATCAGCAGAATCTCGGGGTCGCGGTCGATCGCTGTGTGACCGAGAGTATCGCTCCGCGCCAGTTGAAGGCGGTGTTCGAACAGGTGGTGAGCGCCGGGCAGAAGCAACGGACGGTTCTCGATGAAGCGCGCAAATACAGCAATCAGGCGCTCAGCCGGTCCGGAGCGGATGCCAAACGTATGATCGATCTCGCCGAAACGGAACGGGACAGTTACGTGAAGGAAATCACCAGTCTGGCCGCAACGTTCGATCAACTGGTTCCCATGTACAATCAGAATCCCGAGCTTTTCCTGCAACGCGAGCTGAGTCAACGGCTGGGGCGCAGCCTGACGAATGCTGAAAAGTGGGTGGTGCCGGAGTCGGTCAATGGAAAAAGCCAGAACCTGTGGTTAAATTTGAACCGCGAACCGCAGAAGCCGAAGACCGAGCAGCCGACGCCCTGACCGCGGTCGCATCCAGTCAGATTGAAACAGTCAGACGCGTCAGAACTTAGAGTTTTAGTATGCAAGTCACATCTTTGTTAAGCCGGCAGGAGCACGCGCATCATCATCATGAGCACGGCCCGAGCTGCGGCTGCGGCGCCGACCACGAACACGCGCCGGTTCGCTTGAAGCAGACGCTCGTCGGCGTCGCCTTCGTGCTGAACGCGTTCCTCATCGACTGGCTCTTTGACCAGGGCTCCATCATTTCCAGCGCGAGCGCGATGATTGGGGCGATCATTCTCGGAACGCCCATTATTCTCATCGCTATCAAGGACCTGAAAGTCGGCAGGCTCAGCATCAATGAACTGGTTGCCATCGCAGTGCTCGCGGCGTTTGCCTCCGGCGATTACAAGACCGCGGGCGTCGTTGCGTTCTTCATGTTGATGGGTGAAATCATCGAAACCCGCACCGCCGAGGGGGCGAGGGAATCGATTGAATCGTTGATCAAACTGACACCAACCAAGGCGCGCCGCCTGAAGGCCGACAATACGGAAGAGGAAGTCGCCGCGAGTCAACTGGCCGTGGGAGATGTCATTCGCATTCGCCCCGGTGACAACGTTGCGGCGGACGGTGTGATCGTGAGCGGACAAGGATCGTTCAATCAGGCCACCATCACCGGTGAATCGCTGCCGGCTGATAAAAAGCCGGGCGACGAAGTTTTTGCGGGAACGCAGAATCTCACCGGCGTTCTTGAGATCAAGGTCAGCCGCGCCGGAACCGACACCACGCTCGGACGCGTTCGCGAGCTCATCCTTGCGGCGGAGCAGACCAAACTGCCGGTGCAGAAGATCGTCGATCAATACATGGGGTTCTACACGCCGCTGGTGCTGGTGATCGGCGCGCTCGTGTGGGCGTTCACTCATGATCTCAACCGTGTGATTGCGGTGTTCGTGGTTTCATGTCCGTGCGCTTTCATTCTCGCGACACCCACGGCGATGGTCGCCGCGCTTTCGGCAGCGGCGCGTTTGGGAATTCTGATCAAGAACGTCGCAGACATCGAGCTGGCGGCGAAGATCAACGCGTTCGTGTTCGACAAGACGGGAACGCTCACGACCGGACAACTCGCCGTGAGCCGGCTCGCACCGCTGGGCGAGGTCAAGCCTGCCGAACTGCTGCTGCTGGCAGCTTCCGCGGAAAAGTACAGCAACCATCCCACCGCCAAAGCACTTGCTCAGCTTGCAGGCGAAGCCAGCGTTCCATTGATTGAACCGAAGGACTTTTTAGAAACCGCCGGTCGTGGAGTGAAGGCTCAGGTGAATGGCGCGAACATTCTCGTCGGCCGGGCCGCATGGCTGAAGGACAACGGTGTGGACGCAGGTTTCGAGAAATCAGTCGATCTGAGCGAAACCGAGGGCTGGAGCCTGATCTTTGTCGCGCGTGACGGAAAATGTGTTGGGTGGATCGGTCTTCAGGACAAAACCCGCACGGAAGCCAAACAGGCGCTCGCGGAACTGAAGGAGAGCGGAGTTCGCCGGATTTCCATGGTGTCGGGCGACCGCCAGCCGGTGGCAACACGCGTGGCCAAAGAGATCGGTTGCGAAGAAGCTGTGGGCGAATGTCTGCCGCAGAACAAGGTGGAGTTCGTGAAGGGTGTGAAAGCCAAGGGCTACAAGGTGGCGGTCATTGGCGACGGTGTGAACGACGCGCCGGCGCTGGCGGCGGGCGACATCGGCATCGCGATGGGTGCGGCCGGAAGCGAAGTGGCCATTCACAGTGCGACGATTGCGCTGATGAACAACGATCTTCGCCGGCTTCCATTCCTGGTGCAGCTCTCGCGCAGCACGCGGGCGGTGATCAATCAGAACTTTGCGTTTGGCGTGGTGTTCATCATCGGCGGTCTTGCGCTGGCATCGTTTGCGGTGATCGGTCCGATCGTGGCTTCGATCCTGCACGTGGCCGGAACATTCATTGTGGTGTTCAACAGCGCCCGTCTGGTGCGCAAGGGAGAAGACCTGGAGCATTTTCAGCCCGAGGAGCAAAGGCCGGTGCAGCCGAGCGGTTCAACGCCCGGCGCAACTCCGCAGCTGGCGCCGAAGATGGCGTGAATGGGTGCGGATGATGTGTAAATTGCCCCTCTGAACAACGCTGATACGTTCAAACCGTGAGCACAACCGAGATTATGCAGCAGATTGACAGGCTTCCACTTTCTGAGCAGCACGAGATCTTTGCGCATCTTGTCCGAAAGGTTGTGGGTGAACCGGCGGGCGAGGCAAAGCCATGGGCGTACATGCCAGAAGCTTGAAAGAGCATGGTGGCAGTGAAGGCGTTCTTGAACCGGGATTGGTGGAATCGTGTTGGCTTCCGCAAAGAACACATATTATCTCGGGCACTGCGACTTGTTCGCAGGCGTTCGTGGACGGGAACAAGCGGACCGGAATAGCAGCTGCATTGATTTTTTTAGCTCGAAATGGTGTTTACAATCAGCAGCCCAAATGGGCTGCCTGTATTCCGCCATGATTGATATTGCAAATAGGAAGATCACCAAGGCTGACTTGGCTGCGTTCCTCCGCAAGTACGCTTAACCAAGCAAGACAAATGACACCTGTTGAAAACAATCCGCAATCCGCAGTCCGCAATCCGCAATCAGGCGAAGTCGTCGTCGCCGTGCGCGGACTGACCAAGGTGTTCAAGGATTTCTGGAATCGTCCCAAGGCCCGCGCGGTCGATAATGTTGATTTCGAAGTCCGCAAAGGCGAGGTCTTCGGTCTGCTCGGGCCGAACGGTTCCGGCAAATCCACGACGGTAAAATTGCTGCTTGGGTTGCTGAATCCAACGAAGGGCAATATTCAGGTTTTCGGGCATTCACCGCGTCACGTTCAAACCAAGTCACGAATCGGTTATCTGCCGGAGGAATCATATCTCTACCGCTATCTGAATTCGCGTGAGACGCTCGATTTCTTCGGAAACCTTTTTCACCTTTCGAAATCCGAACGCAGCAACCGCGCCGAACAGTTGCTGGAAATGGTCGGTTTGAATCAGACCCGGACCCGCGCCATCGGCGAATTCTCCAAAGGCATGCAGCGGCGCATCGGTCTTGCGCAGGCGCTGATCAATGATCCGGACCTGGTGATTCTCGACGAACCCACCGCCGGCCTCGATCCGATTGGCTGCCGTGAGGTCAAGGATCTCATTCTCGCGCTCGCGCGCCGCGGCAAGACGGTCATTCTCAGCAGCCACCTGCTTTCCGATGTCGAAGATGTCTGCGATCGCGTGGTGATTTACTATGGCGGCAAGATTCAGGCGATGGGCGCGCTCAAGGAATTGCTCGCCAAGCCGGACGCTGTCCGCATCACAACTCCGGTGCTGCCGCGTGAAACGATGGAGAAGGTCTTGGAGGTCATCCGGCGCGATGTCGAACTGAACAACATCCGGATCGAGAACCCGACCCAGAATTTGGAGAGCTACTTCCTGGAAGTTGTGCATCGCGCCCGTGCCGCACAGCAGACCAGCGGCGCGCAATCCGGCGCGCGTGTCGCGGCTTATCTGCGTGGCGATGCCGAAGCTGCGCCTGCAACCGAAAAGATTCTTGAACGTCTCACGGTGACTGAAAAGCCGGCTGAAACTTCGGCTCCGGTTTCAGCTCAATCCGCTGTTCCGACTGCGAACGAAAGCAAACTGGCGGAATTGACGAAAGCTTCGGAACCCGCGCCCGTTGCGTCGGAAGAGAAATCCGCCAAATCCGCTGCGGATCAGAAATCAGTCGATCTTTCGAAAGCGGACGAGAAGTTGTCGTCGCTGCTGGGTGGAGGGCCGAAGGAATGAGACGGAGCAAAGTTTTAAGTTTCAAGTTCCAAGGCTCAAGGAGGTTTCAAGCTTCAAAGGATCGAAGTGTCGGGCTTGATATCTGGAACCTGGAGTTTCCTTGGAATTTGGAATTTGGAGTTTGGAATTTCTGAAAATGCAACGCCTTCTCGCCATCACATGGCTGACGTGGAAAGCGGCCCTCCGATTCCGGTTGTTCCTTGTCATCGCCGCGCTTCTGCTCCTTGCGGTGGTCGGGCTTCCGCTTTTGATCAAGGATGACGGCACAGCGCGCGGTTTCACGCAGATTCTCCTTACCTACACGCTCAGCACGATCACGGCATTGTTGGGACTTTCGACGTTGTGGCTGTCGTGCGGCACGCTAGCGCGGGACATTGAAGAGAGCCAGATTCAGGTCGTCGCCACGAAGCCAATTGCACGGTGGCAGATCTGGCTGGGCAAATGGTTCGGCATCATGTCGCTCAATGCCGCGTTGCTGGCGATCTCGGGTTTGAGTGTTTATTTTCTCCTCGTCTGGCGCGCGAACCAGCTGCCTGCCGAGGAGCAGACGATTCTTCGCAATGAGATTTTGGTGGCGCGCGGATCGGTCAAGGATCTGGACCGGAGTCGCGACATCGAAGAGGCGACGGAGCAGATTCTCAGGGATCGCCTTGCAAACATGAACGTTTCCCGCGCTGAACGTGAGGAAGTCCGGATGCAAATTCGAGAGCAGGTCAAGGCTGAGTGGCAGATCGTTCCGGGGGGTTATTCGAAAGTGTGGGAAATCGACCTCGGCCTCGCGAAAAATTCGTTGCGAGACAGACCGATTCACCTGCGGGTCAAGTTCAATTCCGCTGACAAAAGCCCGACCGGAACCTTCCCCGGAATGTGGCGCGCCGGTATCCCGCAGAAAACCCAGTTGTGGATGAGTGAAGACGTGATGAGTCTCGCGCCGGACACGTTCCACGAGTTTACCCTTGCGCCAAATGTCTTCGATGAAAACGGGATCGTTCGGATTGAATTCCTGAACCTGAGCAACACAACACTCCTGTTTCCGCTGGAGGATGGAATCGAGATTCTCTATCGCGAAGGCAGTTTCCCGCTCAATTTTGCGCGCGGCCTGGGGATCATCTTCTGCTGGATGGCTCTTCTGGCGGCGATCGGTCTGGCAGCCGCCAGCTTCCTTTCGTTCCCCGTTGCAGCGTTCTTTGCTCTCGGTCTTCTTGTGATGGCATTCTCAAGCGGCACCCTGGCAAACGTCGTTGAAGAAGGCACCGTCATGGGCGTCGATGAGGAAAGCGGCATTGTCGGCTACTCCATTGTGGACACCGTCATTGTCCCAACCTTTGGCGCGGCGTTGAAGGTGATCAATCTCGTCCGCGATTTTTCTCCGATTGAAGCCTTGAGCACGGGACGGAGCATTACGTGGGGGCAGCTGGCACGGGCATTTTTCCAGATCGTTGTGCTGTTGGGGGGAATTGTCGGATTGATCGGAATTGGAATTTTCAACCGCCGCGAACTGGCGACTGCACAAGGGAATCAATGAACCCTCGCGCTAAAAAAATCATCCTGATGGTTCTCGCCGTGGTGCTGCTGTTCGGCACGTCGCGCGTGCAGAACTCGTTGAATCACGATCGCGACCGGCTCGGGCTTACGCGCGTGGAACCGCTCGAAAATGCGCCGCCGGTGCTGGCATTCACGACTGTGGCGCTGGGCGGATTTCGCGGGTTGATCTCCAACATGCTCTGGATTCGGGCCAACGAGCTTCAGGAGGATGGCAAGTATTTCGAAGCGGTGCAGCTCGCGGACTGGATTACGAAGCTGGAACCGCACTTCTCCATGGTCTGGACGTATCAGGCCTGGAACATGGCCTACAACATTTCGGTGAAGTTCAAGCAGACGGAGCCGGGCGAATACCCGGATCGCTGGCGCTGGGTGAAACGGGGGTTCGAACTGCTTCGGGATGAAGGACTCGCCTACAATCCGAACGACGTTGCAATTCATCAGCAGCTCGCGTGGATTTTCCAGCACAAGATGGGCGCGAACCTCGACGACGCGAACATGTATTACAAGGAGAAGTGGGCTGCGGAAATGATGGCCATTCTCGGCACCAATCTGAATCGCGGGTTCGATGAATTGATCGATCCCCAAACCGAGGATCAGAAGCGCCGGGCTGAATTGCTGACAAAGGTTTACAAAATGGATCCTCAATTGATGAAACGCGTGGACGAACGCTGGGGCCCGCTGGAATGGCGGCTTCCCGAGGCGCATGCGATTTATTGGGCTGCGCGCGGACTCGAACGTGCAAAGGAGAATCCGACCAAGGTGAAGGAGGATGATCTGATTCAGCTGCGTCGTGGAATCTACCAGTCGATGCTTCTGAGCTTTCAACGCGGACGGCTGTTGACGAATGCCTTCACAGGCAGATTCGATCTCGGACCGAACCTCGACATCATTCCAAACGTGAACGAGGCATATGTGCAGATGATGGAGGAAGACCCGGAGAAGGCGGACAACATTTCCAAGGGACACCGCAGCTTCCTTCGTCAGGCGGTTTATTCGCTTTACATCAACAACCGGGTTTCCGAAGCGGCAAAATGGTTCAAGATGCTCGGCGAGAAATATCCGAACATGCCGGTGATCGATAACCGGGATGATTCGTTCCCGCGCACTCTCACGCTTGAGGAGTACGCGTTCAGCAGTTTGCAGATCGACATCAATGAAACTTCCCGCGACCGCGTGAAAACCGCGCTGGAAGGTTTCATGGTCCAGGCATTTTCCAATCTGATCTCGGGGAATTATGATCGCGCCATCGGTTTCCAGCTTCTGGCCAACAAAGTCTGGCAAATTTATCGCGACAAAATTCCAAGGGATCGTTGGGCCGCCATCGGCATTCCCTCACCGGCTGAAATCCGACGGACCCTCCTTGCGGAAATGCTCGCTCCGGAAAGCGGGATTTCACCTGAAGCCCGCGCCATTTTGCAGAGCGAATTGCCGGAAGAATCCGCCGCTGCTCTTCGCAGCCTTCAGATTCCCGGACAGCCCAATCAGCCTCAACGCGTCGATTAAGTGAGGAATCCATCGAACAGGAACCGCATTCCCATCCTCGTGGTACAGGGGCTTTCAATTCGTCGCGGACGAACAAACATCCTTTCCAACATCAACTGGGAAATCGCTCGCGGCGAACATTGGGTGATCCTCGGCGCAAACGGTTCAGGCAAAACCTCCCTCCTGAGCGCGCTCACCGGCTACCTGATGCCGACCGAAGGAGAAATCGAACTCCTTGGACAGCGTTACGGTGAATCAGACTGGCGCGAATTGCGAAGGTCGATCGGCATCGTCAGTTCCTCGGTCCGACAGATGATGGCCGACGAGGAGCCGGCGCTGGAGTCGGTGGTGAGCGGAAAGTATGCGATGATCGATTTCTGGGGCCGGCCGAAGCGCGCGGACTGCGCCAAAGCACTGGCGATTCTGAAGCAGATCGAGTGTTTGCACCTTGCAGATCGTCCGTGGAGCGTGCTGTCGCAGGGGGAACGCCAGCGAATTTTGATCGGTCGTGCGCTGATGGCAGAACCTCGAATGTTGATTCTCGACGAACCTTGTGCGGGACTCGATCCAGCTGCGCGCGAACATTTCCTCGCGTTTGTGGAACGTCTCGGACGCAGACGCGGTGCGCCGACACTGGTGCTGGTGACGCATCATGTGGAGGAAATCATGCCGGTGTTCTCGCACGTTCTGGTTCTCAAGTCGGGATCAGTGGCGGTCGCTGGGCAGAAGCAGAAATGTCTGACCGGAGGAATTCTTTCGGAGGCGTTCAATGCGCCGGCAAAATTGAAGAAAGTCGGAGAACGCTTTCAGCTGCGGGTTGCGGCGAATCGGCGTGTGGCGATTTGAAGCGGGGATCAACCACGGATTGACACGGAGACACACGGATGGCGGTGAGAATCCGTCCGGTCCTTTGCGATATTCGAAGTCTCTTCATCGTTTGGTCGTATTTCCACGCAGCTTCATCCGCGTTCACCCGTGTCAATCCGTGGTTGAGCAATGAATTTCCATCTTTGAGACGCGCTCGAATTTATGCCTGTTCTCTATTCCATCTTGCAGGGAGGGTTTTTGCCCATATCATCCCCATTGGTTTTTTGGATGACGCACACTGAAACATCGCTTCAGAAAACCCGTCCGTTACCGACTCACAGAGAACAAGCTTTATGAAAAAAATCTTTGGAATCCTCGCGGTCTGCGTGGCGGCGGGCGTTGTTTCGATGGCGAGTTGCCTGGCAGCTGCTTCCGAAACCGAGACGAACAATGTTCTCTCGGAGCTGAAGAAGGAGCAGGAACGGCTGTCCCTTGAGAACACGATTACCGACGCGCAGTTAAAAAAGGAACTGGCCGCGCAATCCGCCGAGAAGCAACGGCTCGAACTCAAAAACTCGCTTGCGCAACAGAAGCTTCAGGCCGAGATCGCTGCTCTCCAGGCGGAGATCGACAAGCTCGCAAAACAGGCCGACTTGCTCAACCGCCGCACCGCACTCAAGGAAGCCGAACAGCGCGCGAAGTTGAATGAGGAGTTGCTCGCCGACCGCGAACGCCTCGAACGGATGCGGCTGACGAATGATCTGGCGGCCGCCGAACTGGCTGCGAAAAGCCGTGAGTTGACCCAGCGCGAACAGGAATTGCGCGTGAAGTCGGCGGAACTGCAGGCCCAGCGCGGTGAGTTCGATTTCCAGCTCGCGAAACTCAACACCGAACTTGATCTGCGGACGAAGAAGGATTTCTGGAAGAGCCGCGTCAACCGTGATCTTCAATACACCACGGAACCGTTCAAGGATGGCGTCCTGACGATCAGCGACCGACGCGTGCCGCTCAACGGTGTGATTACGCCCGATGTCGCAGATCACATTGCTGCGCGCATTGACTACTTCAACAACCAGAATCCGCAATATCCGATCTTCCTGGTGATCGATCGTTCTCCGGGTGGTTCTGTGATGGGAGGCTACAAGATTCTGAAAGCGATGGAAGGCAGCGCCGCGCCGGTTTACGTCGTGGTGAAGTCCTACGCAGCCAGCATGGCGGCCAACATCGCGACGCAGGCGAAAAAATCCTTTGCCTATCCAAACGCCATCATCCTGCATCATCAAATCCTGAGCGGCGGTTATGGGAATCTCACCGAACAGAAGGAACGCATCAAGGAGCTGGAGGAATGGTGGCGACGCCTGGCGGCGCCTGTGGCGACGAAGATGGGCGTGCCGCTGGATGAATTCATCAAGCAGATGTATGCCAATCGCAGTTCGGGCGACTGGCTGGAGTTCGGCGATCGTGCGCGCCAACTGAAGTGGGTGGATGAAATCGCGCTCACCGTCCGCGAGGAATCTTTCGACCGCAGCTTCGACGAACCTTCCGGTCCTGGATCACCACCGCCATCGATCGACATCGATACGAAGGCGCTGGAGGAAAGAGTGGATGCTCAGGGCCGCCGTCACGTCGTGCTCCCGCGGCTCGACCCTGTGGACTGCTATTACCTTTACAACCCGGACAACTATTATCGGTTCATGCCGTGAGTTGATCCGAGAGGAGACGCCTTCAAAAAATTCGCCGGCGAATGAACCAGTTGTGAGATCTGGAACATCCGCCGGCTTTCTCCCAGCCCCCCTGGCGGTTGAAATCGTGCGTCGTGATATGACCAGAAGGAACTTCGCTCTGCAGTTACAAATCTGTTCCCTGAGTGGAGTCGTGTGCAGACATTGCGAAACGCGGGAGTGGTGAGCCTGAGGAACCTCAATGAGCAGTCTTAATTCGTGTTTGTACATGTCCATCCGTCGTTGGTAAGAATCGGGAGGGAAACTGCGCACGAATTTTTCTGGAAGAAACCGGATGGCGGGCGTTCAATGGCCGCATGAAAAAGATTCTCCTCGGCCTCGCAATCGGTGTCGTGGTGCTCGCGATCGTGGGTGTGCTCGCCGTGACTTTTCTCCTCGATGGAACGGTGAAGCGCGGTGTGGAAACGTTCGGTCCGAAGCTCACCAAGGTGGATGTGAAACTCGACGGAGTGAGCATTTCGATTCTGTCAGGATCAGGCTCGATCAAGGGATTGATCGTCGGCAATCCGGAGGGCTACAAAACGTCCCAGGCCATTTCCGTCGGTTCCGCCACGCTGGCGTTGAAACCGACATCGATTCTCGGCGAGAAAGTGGTGATCAACAAAATCGAATTGTTGTCACCGGAGATCACCTTCGAAGGTGGTTTCGGCGGAAACAACCTGAGCAAGATTCTCGCGAACCTCGAAGAAACCACTGGCGGCACCAGCACCAACGCTGCGGCTGAACCGGACGAAGGGCCGAATCAGAAACTTCAGGTGGATGACTTCCTCATTCGCGGCGCGAAAGTTCATGTGAGCGTGACCGGCATGGGCGGCAAAACATTGACGGTGCCGATCCCGGACATTCATCTGACCGATCTCGGCACCGGTCCGGATGGAATCACTGCGGCGGAACTGACGAAGCGCGTGATCAAGGCAATCGAGCAGGGCGCGATCAAGGCGGCGGACGGCGTCATTTCCGATCTCGGAAAACAGGCGACGGAGATTGGCCGTGATCTTGGAAAAACCGCGACCGGTTCAGTGACGAACATCACGGGTGGATTGAAGGACCTCCTGAAAAAGAAATAACCGGCTGAGCGAACCCAGCCGGTTTACAAGAAAACTTTCCGGCGATTATTCCAGAATCTTGAGTTCGTATTCGCGGGAGAATGCGCTGTTGGGAATCGGTCCGCCAAACGCATTGACGAGGTAATCGAACTTGTATTGATACGCCACCTTGCTTTCCCCGGCCGGCACGGGCACGAGACCTTCCCAGCGGTTTGTCATGAGTGGCGTGGGGCGCATCGGGATGAATTCGCCGTTGACCAGGATTTGCGGCTTGATGCTGTCCCAGCGCAGAGCCTGTTCGCGGGAGTTGAAAGCGACTTCGACGGGATAAAGATTGTTGGCGTTCCGGACCTGCTGCCTCGGGGTCAGATTCGTGAACTGGGCGGCGCACCCGGCCAGCAGCAGCGGCAGAACCAGAAGGGGCAAAAGTTTCTTCAACATGTGCCGGAGCGTGTCAAAGCGCCTAATTCTTGTAAAGGTGGATTTGGACCGCATCAAACGGGAGTTTTGCTGCTTTTCCAAAAAACGCATCATGGGATCGGCAATTCAATTTTTTCGACGGTGATGTTCCCCAGGTTCAACGTCCCCGCCGAGGTTTTGCCTGCCATGATTTCGATCGGTTCCTTCGAGATGAGTATCGTGGGAACAATAGTGACATGGCTCGCGGCTGAGGGATTGAAAGCCGGAATGATCATGAGATTGAGTTCATACTTCCCCGGTTGAACCTGATCCGCTTCAAACGAACCATCGGGGGCAACCGTGAGCCAGGACACCTTTAAATTCTCGAAGAGAGATTTGTGCTGTTTCTGGAAGGCTTCCTTCTCTTCATCGGTCTTCAGCTGCCGGAGCTTCGAAAGGATTTCACGCGAAGGAGTCTGAAGACTTGCGTGGGCGTTTTGAAAATCTACCGCGCTGTTTGTATCCGAAAGCAGGATCCGTCCGGACACTTTGCGTCCGTTCAGAACCAGCGCGACAGGTGTTACCTTCCCGGATTCCACCGTGGCAGAACTAATCATTTGGGCCGTCCAGCGGTTCTCCGCCCGCGGCACCCGCCGGCTGATGACATATCTGCCCGGTGGAAGCATCGAGAGAACGAATCGTCCCTGGTCATCGGTCCGAGCAGAGAAGGCTGTCGAATCGATTTGTACCTTCGAGGGATCGATTGAAATGGAGTTTCCTGAAAGAAATTCGTTGGTTGCAGCTTGTTCATTGAGAGTCAGGCTCCCTTCGATCGAACCCCATTTTTGCAACATGAGGCGGGAAGACGCTTTGAACTCATCGAGGTTCATCGTTGCAATTCCTTCGGGATTTGCTGCGACGATGCCCAACGTTCCTTCATACAGCGGAAGCGTGAAAGTGCCGTCCGGTTTCGTATGAGTGAAAAGATCATCTTCGCCGTTCAGTTTGCCCTTGCCGATCGACAGATAATGATTTTTTACATGCAATGCGACCTGGACATCGGCGACCGGCTTCCCGTCGGGCGACAGTACCACGCCCTTGAGATCTTCGCCTTCGACCCTCCGGAGTTCCGGAATCGACATGCGGAAGGGTTCCGGCGAGGCAGGCTTGTCGATTGCCGCGAGCTTTTCGTACACCGTTTCACCAGGGTTTACCTGAATCTGTTTCAACGGAATTTGCGTCCAACTGCGTATCCGCCCGGGGCCATTCATCTGCCGTGCTGAAATCTGAACCTTGCCTGGCGGGACGCGATTGAATTCAAAGCGCCCTTGCGAGTCGGTTGTAGCCGGCGTTGAGATCATGATTCCGCACGCCCAAAGTTCGGGCAGGGAAACATCGAGAACTTCATTGGTTGCGGGGCTGGCATCCCGTGACAGTTCGCCGGTGATTTTGCCGAACGGTTGAAGTTTGATAATGCCGTCGCGGCCGAGATTTTCCAGGCGGACGAATGCAAAACCGTTGGAGGAGGATGCGGCGATGGCGTGAATTCCGAACTGCGGTTTGAATGAAAATTTTCCGTCGGTTCCCGTTTTCTGCAAAGCGGACGGGTTCCGAAATGTCGTCAGTTCCCCCTTTGAGTTCAGGTTGGCCTGGTTGTGGGTCTGCCTCACCATGACAACGGTTGCGCCGTGTTCCGGAGTTCCGTCCGATGACACGACCACGCCTGCCGGACCCGAGCCCTTTTGGAGGGTCACGAGGAGGTTGGTTGTTTCGCGCTGAGGCACCGCGATACCTGTTGGCAGATAACCGTCCGCTTCAATCAAAAGGTGGGGATCGTCGAAACTTCTGGGCACATAGATGCTGAAACTTCCATTGGTTTCTTCTTCAACACGCGACGAATCCCATTCCAGGTTAAAATGCCCGTGCGCGCCTGGCGTCACCCGAAACGCGGCGATCGGTTCCTTTGTGCTGCTGTCGGATACCTGTCCCATGACCAGCCATTCATTTGAATGATCCACACCGCCTTCTGCACCGCGCAGTGGTTTGGTGTGAGGTTGTTCGTATTGGAAGCTTGAATTGTAGTTCGGCTCAGGTGGCGCGCCCTTTTCGAGGAGGAGAACGAAATCGGTGATGTCCCGGTTGATTATCCCTACCAATCGGGAATTGAACGGGTCGAGGCTGCGGTTTTGTCGGGAGATACGGTAATCCTTCACGCGAATGCCGAGACTGACGGTTTCGGACGGCAGGTTGCTGACATCGAACGATCCGTCTTTTCAAAGTGTGATCTGAAGGGAGTCCCATGCCTCCTCCCGGCTGACGAGCAGGCGTGTATTGTCTGGCAAGGGGACTCCATCCGCCAAAATTACTTTTCCAGCCAGTCGATGTCCGGCAACAGGAACCAGATTGCCGACATCCGTCTTTTCGCTGTCCTTCCCGCTGCGAACGGTTTGAACGGGAATCGAACCGACATCGCGAAGTGAATTCATCGTGCCATAAAGGACGTATTCGGTTTCTGGCGGGACATTGACGAAAAGAAAGTGTCCGCCGGGGCCGGTGGCCACTTCGAAATGGCCGGCGTACTCGTCCACGGAACGTTCCTTGCCCGAGATCCCGACAACAATGTTGCTCAGGCCTCGGTCTTGATGCAGCACACGTCCGGAGATGCTGGCTCCTTCGGTCATTGTGAGGACATTCGTCACCAGACCACTCGGGAGTCTTTGAAAGGTGCGATTCGCAAACATGCGCGCCTCCACTTTCACCGTCATAAAATCGAACGGCTCGCGCGAGGTGATCATGAATTCGCCGTTCTCATCCGTGACAGCCAGCGGGTCAATTCCGGGAATGTTCCCCCATCTCCCGCCGCCGTCGCGTGTCGCGATTCCTTCAAAGTTGACGATTGCACCTTCGATCGGTTTTCCCTCCGGATCAACGACCCGCCCGCGCAAGGTGCGATCGGGCGAGGCTTCGCTCGATTCAATTGGGTCCAACTGAATTTCGATTGGTCCTTTGGCCGGATCGATCTTGGAGACGGACTTCGGTTTGTAACCCTTCGCCACGGCAAGCACCTGGAAAGTGAGAGAAGGATCCAGGGATTCGATTTTGAATTCACCTGCCGGGCCGGTTTTGGAGTTCTTGGTGCAGTCGAAGTAACAGGAAGGGCAGAGGACACCAACACCAACTTTCGGAGCCGCAGTCGAAATGAACACCGTCCCCGTGAGAGGCTTTCCATCTTTCGTCAGGAGATGTCCGGTCAGATCAGGTCCAGGCGTGCCGTCGGCAGGTGCAGTTGTTGGCGATATGATCTGCCTGTCAGCAGCCACTGCGATGGGGATGGATAACAAACCGACAAACAGCAAAAGGACGGTCGCGGCGATGCCGAATCGAAGGTGTGTCAAAGTCCTGAGCCGATATCGCAACGAGCTGACGAAACCTGCTGCCGATCTGATCAATGTCTTCATGATTTCCTCCAAGGAATGTCACGGATTCAGTGTGCCTTTTAAATACTTGAGTCGATGTGCCTCCCGAACGGCTCGACAATCGGCTTTTCGATTCACGCAGGCAAGATTTTTGAATAGCGATCGCGTGGATCGAAGATGGGTCGTTCCGCGTTCGACTCGCGGTCTCAGACGGTGGAAGAGGAGAAAAGGGAAAGGGGAAAAGGTGCTGGAGCGAATGCCGGTTGGAGTTTTTTCCTGTCTCTGCACCTCTGCGTCCCTGCAGTTTTAATGCATTCCTAAAACAACCTTCAGGACTTGTTACAGTTCAGTGCTGGCTAAATTTGACCACTTGCTCTAAGGTTCCGGCGATTTACATGAGCAAACTGCTGTTGATCGATGATGAGGCCGACGTTCAGTATTCGTTCCAACGAATATTCGATTCGCCTGAAGTGGAGCTGACGACTGCCTCGAGTGGTGAGGAAGGGCTGGCGCTGATCCCAAAACTGAAACCCGATCTCGTGATCATGGACATCCGCATGGGTGGCATGAATGGGCTCGAAACACTGCGCCGGATTCGCGAGATTGATTCCAAACTGCTGGTCATCCTGATGACCGCTTACGGCACCACGCAGACCGCCATCGAGGCGATGAAGCTGGGCGCCTACGATTACCTGCTCAAGCCGTTCGATATTCCGAAGCTGAAGGAGATCGTCACCAATGCACTCAAAGCCGCGCATGACATGCGACAGGTGGTGTCATATCAGCCGCTTCTCGAATCCGAAGATTACGAGCTGGGCATCGTGGGACGCAGCGAGGCGATGCAGCAGGTGTTCAAACTGATCGGTCAGGTCGCGGCCACGGATGCGACGTCGCTGATCACCGGCGAAAGCGGCACGGGCAAGGAACTCGTGGCGCGCGCGATTTATCATCACAGCAATCGCAGCGAAAAGCCGTTTCTCGCCGTGAACTGTGCGGCAATTCCAGAACAGCTGCTCGAAAGCGAATTGTTCGGACATGAACGCGGCGCGTTCACCGGCGCCACCATGCAACGCATCGGAAAGTTCGAGCAATGCAACGGCGGCACGATCTTCCTGGATGAAATCGGCGACATGACTCCCGCGACGCAGACGAAGATTCTGCGCGTGTTGCAGAGCGGCACGTTTGAGCGCGTGGGCGGAAATTCTCCGATCAAAGTGGACGTCCGGGTCATTGCTGCGACGAACAAGCCACTGGAGGAAGCGGTCGCAGCGAGGCAGTTCCGCGAGGATTTGTTCTATCGCTTGAATGTCGTGCGAATTCACATTCCGCCGCTGCGGGAACGCCGCGAAGACGTTCGGTTGCTCGTGAATTATTTCCTCAAGAAATTCGCGCGCGACCAGAAAGCGCCGCCCAAGTCGATTTCATCGAGCGTTGTTCGCGCGCTGGAGCAGTATCACTGGCCCGGCAACGTGCGCGAACTGGAAAACGTGATCCGTCGCGCACTGGTGGTTTCCAAGGGTGATGCGATCCTGTTGAGCGAACTGCCGCCGGAGATCACGAGCCAGGGGAGTTTGTCTGCTGCGACGGTGTCATCGCCGGTGGTGTCGGCTCCTGTCGCCGGAACGGATGCAACCGGCAACGATGTCGTTGGGCTTGCGCGCCGCCTGTTTCAATGGGCTCGAAAAGATCCCAAGATGAAGATCATTCCCGCCGTGGAACGGGAACTCGTCATTCAGGCCCTCAAGGAAACCAGCGGCAACCAGGTTCAGGCTGCGAAACTTCTCGGCATCACGCGGGCGACGCTGCGCAAACGCATCGAGAAATTTGGCATCCAGCGCGAGCTGAGCCTGAAGTGATTCAGAACATGAATGGCGGTCTGCATACCCCTCCGCGTGACTGACCCCAGCCTGCTGCTTCTCATACCTGCGTATAACGAGGAGGATCGGATCGAGCCGACCCTTCGCGAGTTTGCGTCGTATTTTCAGAGCAATTACAAAGGCAAGTTTCAGCTGATCGTGGTGTTGAACGGCTGCCGCGACAACACACTGGGCGTCGTGGAGAAGGTCGGCCGCGATTTCCCGTTCATCAGCGCGCTTGAGTTCAAGGATCCAATCGGCAAAGGCGGCGCGCTGATCGAAGGACTGAAACTCGCCCCACTGGCGGATTGTGTCGGTTACGTGGATGCCGATGGCGCTTCACCGCCGCGGGCGTTTCATGAGCTGGTGAAGCATCTGGACCGGGCGGATTGCGTCATCGGTTCACGGTGGCTGCCGGGCGCGGTGCTGCATCAGGCGCAGACGAAGATGCGGCGTTTCACGAGCCGCGCTTTTCATCTCGTTGTGGAATTTTTCTTCTGGATGGGAATCAAGGACACGCAATGTCCCTGCAAGGTGATGAAGCGCGAATGCGTGGAGAAAATTCATCCTTATCTGCGAATTGCTGATCTGGCGTTCGATGTGAATTTGATCGTCGCGCTCAAGCGGGCCGGCTATCGCGTGTTGGAACTGCCGACCGAATGGACTGACAAGGCGGGTTCGAAAGTGACATCCGCCCTGTTCCGGTCTTCACTCACGATGTTTCTTTCCGTCCTTCGCGTGCGGCTGATCTATTCGCCGTTCTACAAGTGGTTGCGACCGTTGCGTCCGCTGGAAGCCTGGATCTACAGGAAACTTCGCGCGCCTCAGCCATTGCAGGGACAGAAATCTTCGGCGGAACGCGAGCGTCCGTCAGCTTGAAGATGGCTGCGATTTTTTCCCGAACGCCGCCCAGGCGCACACGAGCAGCAACAGGAAGTTGAACGCGGTCAACGTTTGGAGAATCGTTTCGAGTCTCAGCGAAACGTGGTTGAGCATCCAGGGAATCGTGAATCCATAGGTCACTGCGATCAGCACCATGAATGGGACCACCTTGAAACAGCCGCGCGCCAGCAGGTCATTTGCAAGCACGTTTGCCAGCGCGAGGAAAACGATCGCCGCGGCATACCAGGGCAGAAGCGGACGTGCTGGCTCCACCCACGCAGGATCGCTCACAAGCCGGATCACCATCGGCCCGAACAGCCAGAGGCCGATGCCGCCCACGATCGACAGAATGGCCGTTCCCGCGAAGACAAGTTTGAGCAGGTTGTTCTTTTCCGACTTTGCCGCGCTGTGGACGAGTTTGGGAAACATCACAGTCGCCATCGGCAGCACCAGCCATTGAACGCCGCGGCCGAGTGTGCCTGCGATGACATAAGGATCGACATCTTTGCCTTTGAAAAAGGCCTTGGCGAACATGACGTCGGACGTGAACAGAAACTGACACGACCAGAATCCGAGCAGCAGCGGGACGGCTTTTCCGAGCATGGGGGCGAAATCGAACTTCTCGCCCGGGGCAAGCCACCAGTCACGCGAACGCCACATCGCCACGATCATTCCCATTCCGAGTCCGGCCAGTGCGCCCACCATCATCGAGGTCGCGCCGCCCGCAAAGAGCAGCACCAGCACTGCTGCGAGTCCGAATCGAATAATTCCCGGTGTCAACGTCACCCAGCCCAGCCAGAGAAAATCCTGTCGTCCTTGAAGAATACCGCTGAAGATCGGCAGCCAGAGAACCACCAGGATCGTTCCAAGCGTGATCCAGAGGATCGCGGTGCTCGGCAGTTCCCAGCGGGCGACGATCCTGTCCTGAAAACTCAAGACCAGCACCGCTGCGACCGCCCAGAGCAGGAACGTCCAAAGGCAGGTCTGTCGCACCATGCTGGCAATCTGCCGCTGGCGGTTCTTCACGATTGCCTCCGCGACCTGATGCGCGAAGATCATCTGAATGGCGATGGTCGGAAGGCAGGAGACGAGATTCAAAACAGCGCCGAAGCTGGAATACTCACCGGAAGGAACGTTCTTCGAAAGCCCGTGAACGCAGAAGGTGAAGCCGCCCTGCAGGATCGTCGCGAGCATGAGCCAGCCGCTCTGACGAAAGAACGTCGCATGTTGTCCGTCGGGGGATGCGGCGACGTCAGAATTCGGTTTCATCAGAGTTTCCGAAAGTCCTTACGACAGCGAACGGAAGAACCGGAGGAGCATCGATTTCGCCCGTTCCAAGGATGTCAGGGAAATCCATTCGTTCGCCGTGTGCGCCTGGGCAATGTTTCCCGGCCCGAACACCACGCTTGGAATGCCTGCTTCGGCCAGCACCGCGGCATCACAGAAGAAATGGACGCCGAGCGGCTCGTTCTGGCCGACGCTGTGCATGAACTGACGAACCAATGGCAACCGGATGTTCGTCTCCAGGGCATTGCAAGGCGCCAGTTTTTCGCTGGTGAAAGTCGCTTTGAGTTTTTGCGCTCGAAGCAAGTCAAGGATCTCACGTCGAACTGTCGTTTCTGTTTCGCCCGGCAAGGTTCGCCGATCGATGGTGATCGAACAACGATCCGGGACGATGTTGGGCTGAAGACCACCGACGATCGTTCCAACGTTGATGGTGCCGGATCCGAGTAGTGAATGTTTGCGCCGCTTTAGCTTGCGTGCGTAATCAGTTTCCAGCGCGTGAACGATGCGCGCCATTTCGTGAACTGCGTTGCGTCCGAGTTCAGGCCGCGAACCGTGCGCTGCTTTTCCGCGGGTTTCGAGCCGCAGCCAGAGGCTGCCTTTGTGGGCGGTGACGACGCGGAGCTCAGTCGGTTCACCGACAATGGCGAGATCGGCATTCAATCCGCTGTCCGCGAGGGCGCGTGAACCGGCCTGGGCATTTTCCTCGTCGATCAACGCGGCAAAGATGAACTCGGTTTCATTTGGGCGCTTTCCGTCTTTTGCAAGTTCGGCAAGAGCGGAAAGCATCGCTGCGATCGAACCTTTCGTGTCGCACGCACCACGCCCAAACAGCCGGTCGCCCTTCTTGACGGGAACGAATGCCTTGTCTTCTGCAACGACGGTGTCCATGTGCGGCGCCAGCAGCACTCGCTGGCGGACGCGGCCTTTCGGGCTGAGACGCGCGATGAGATTGGATCGTGACGGAAGAACTTTTTGAAATTCGATATCGAGTCCTGCCCGTGCGGCCACGGATGCGAGGAAGTCGCCAACGCGCTGTTCACCGGCGCGAGGATCGTTCGAAGACAGAAAAGCTGGGTTGACGCTTGGCAGCGCGATCAATTCTCTCAACAGCTTTTCGATGCTGGTCATGCGGCTCTTGTTTGAGCCGGAGAGCTTAGGCGCAGAAAAAATCTGTGTCGAGGCTGGGGTTCATTACAGAAGTTAACGAAGGAAACAAAGAGGGGGGAATGAGCGATTTGGAGCAGTTCAAAAAATTTGTAGCCGCCGAGGTAACGAGGCGAGACCATGGGAAACTTCATCTCGGCGGCTATAGTTTTTCTCAAACGACTTTGATGGTTTTACGAAGTTTTCGGTGCACGGTTCAGCTTCGTTTTCTTCGTTTCCTTCTGTGAAGACTCAGTGGAGAAAAATGGTGCGCACGAAAGGACTTGAACCTTCACACCTTGCGGTACCAGATCCTAAGTCTGGCGCGTCTGCCATTCCGCCACGTGCGCAACCTTATTTTGCAGCATATTCGCGAGGTCCGGCGGTTTCAACTTTTCCGTTGTATCCCACCATTGTATCCCTCAGAATCGCTTTGGTAGGATTCGTCAGGCGTCAACTTGGAGACAAAACTCACATCACGAAAACGCGAGGAGCACCTATCACCGGACGGCAAATGGCGCTCGTTTCCGCGAGTGCCGCACCTGCTGCAATACGTTCCCAGCAGTGTTTACTATGGCCGAATCAAGGTGCGCGGCAAGATCATTCGGGACAGCCTGAACACGGATGTGTGGACGACTGCGAAGCTGCGGCTGATCGACTTTCTCAAGAAGCACAAGGAGGCCCGGCACAGTCTGGATACCCCATTGTTCTCAGAAGCCGCTGAGGCTTTGAAATCGTCTTTGAAGACTGACACAAGGCTCAAGCCTCGAAGCGTCCAGTATCGCTTGGATTGCATCACGAAAATGGAACGGACCTGGCCGGAGGTTTGGAAGCTAAGGATCGGCGACATCAAGGCGAAGGACTGTCAGGTTTGGGCGAGCAAGCTTCAAGGCAGGATCGCGCCCCAATACTTCAACAACATGGTCGGCACGCTTCGAATGATCATCGCAGCCGGAATCGCTGCGCATCGCGAGGAGACTGGCGATACAATCGAGAACGTCGCGATGGAGGTCAAACGCGTCCGGATCAGACCGAAGGACCTCACCCTGCCCGAGCCGGATCACTTCCGCTTGCTTGTCACCAATCTCCGAAAAAAGAGCGGCGGCTGGGGACCGCGTGTCGCCGACCTTGTGGAGTTCCTTGCCTACAGCGGAATGCGGATACGCACCGAGGCGTTGTGGGTGAACTGGGAGGACGTGGATTGGAATAGGAAGGAGATCATCGTACGAGGGGATCCCGTCACAGCGACGAAGAACAGCGAGTTCAGAAGGATTCCCATCATCAAGGACATGGAATCTCTCCTTGGGCGGTTGAAGGCAAAGCTGGGCACGCAGACTGCAACGGGAAGAATTCTAAGTGTTCGCCGCGCGCATGAATCCCTCGCGCGCGCCTGCAAGGAACTCGGCATTCCGCGGCTCACGCATCATGACTTCAGGCACCTTTTCGCGACCCGCTGCATTGAGAGCGGAGTGGACATCCCCACCGTCTCCCGTTGGCTCGGGCACAAAGACGGTGGGGTGCTTGCATTGAAAACGTACGGCCATCTTCGAAACGAGCACAGCCAGGCGATGGCGCAAAAAGTCAGATTCTAAGGAGACTCATCGCCGGCCCGACTCGGCAACTATCGCGTCTCGGTCTTTCATGAAACTCGCGAGCGTTTCCGATCTCCAGATTTGCACCTGACGAACGACCGCGCTACGGGCCTGAAAGGGCTGGTCCGTCTTCTCTGGATTTCCGGCCCGCGCAAGCTTGTCCAGCTCAGATATCATATATTCGTGATTTGCTGTGTCGGTGATAAGCACATTTTGAAACGCGTTAATTCTATCCCGATATTTTTCCGCTTCAGATTTGGTCATTTTTCTTATCGCAACTCCACAATCGCGCATGAATTGTGATCCACTCGAATGAAAGCCTCGTCAGCAGAATCTGTGGGTTGATTCGGGTTCCGGAAGGCGGCCGAGCGTGTGATACAAGGCTATTTCCATCGCATCATAGGTTCGGAATCCATACGAACGTCTGGTTACTA
>Ga0065721_10004512_pt1 | contig 44964 bp, 40 predicted proteins | sample Mesricmetagenome_FD_59108 | JGI IMG/M metagenome (GOLD analysis project Ga0065721, IMG submission 59108) | Mesophilic microbial community from rice straw/compost enrichment Sample: eDNA_1 v2 (version 2) | ecosystem: Engineered > Solid waste > Grass > Composting > Bioreactor | place: USA: Davis...
AAGCTGTACATTGCCCGCAGAGACGGAACGGGTGCCTGGAGCAATATCCCCGTCATGAACGGATCCAGCGTCGCCGAATACGCCGACGATAACGGCCACAATCAGCCGTCGATCGCGAGGGACGGAAGCGGACGGTTCCATGTATTCGCTTCGATGCATAACAATACGTGGCGTTACTTCCGATCGGATACGGTCGGCGGGGCGCCTCAGGAGCATTCGGCCGATATGCCGGACCCGACGATGAAGGTGACATATCCCGTTCTGACTACGGCCCCCAATGGAGATTTATACTTATTGGTTCGGGTAGACAAGGATGCCGCCGGCAAAAGAGAGGGAGTGTTGTTCCGTTGGGACAACGCCCAATCCTCCTGGAGTCAGGTCGCGGTCATCGCTTCCGCGCTGAATCGGTCGGTTTATCCCGACGATCTGGCCTTCGATTCCAACGGCGATCTTCACATCCTGTTCGAATGGGCGCACTTCGCAGCCAGCGCGTTGCGGCATGATTTGACTTATTTGAAGTACAGCCCCGCCACGGGCACGTTCTCCAAAGCGGACGGAACGGCCGTATCGGTTCCCGTCTCGCTCGCCGCCGCGGACATCGTCCAGCCGAAAGCGCCTGGCGAGGTTTACGTCCAGAGCGGCGACGACCCTGGCGGTCCCGGAATCCAGAGCGCGAAGCTTGCGATCGATTCTTCGAATCGTCCCATTATCGCCTACCGATACCGCGAGGAAGGGAGCGCGAATTTTGCCGTTAAGCAAGCGACGTTCGGCTCTGAAGGCTGGCAGCGGCAAACTGTCTATGACGCCACGGCAACGAGAGCCGCGATCGATGTCACCTGGACCGGAAGCGAGGCCAGGATCTATTACGTGAAATACAGCGGCACCGATCGGGCGTACATGGCCGTGAATGCGGGCGGCACGACCTGGAACGCGACTTCGCTCGCGCCAGGCAAGCCGATCGAGAGGCTTGCGGTGGAGCGAAGCGCCAAGAATATCGATATTCTATACTTGGTGGACATTACGAATTCGAAGCTATACTACGGGCGCAATCCATAAGCGAAAGTCGGGCGCGGGGGAATATCCCCGCGTCCTTTATGTTGTCGATAAATTTGACGAAGAGAAGAAATTATTTTAGGATGGACATTGATTCAGTAATTTAGTAAATTAGTAAATATCAATCAAACGAAACATTCGTACAGAAATGAGGAAAACCCATGAAAATTCCGACAACGTTAAAGCATAAACCCGTCATCGTAGCCGAAGATTACGCGAAGATCGACGGCCGCTCCGCCGGCAGCACCGATACGCAAGGATTGTCCCTGGGCCTGGCCCAATGGAACGATCGCGGCAAGGTCGATATTTCGGCCAAAGTGTGGAGATACACCGGGGAGAAATGGTCGCGTCAATCGGAGGAGCTTCCGCTTCATCGGGTGCTGGACCTGTCGATTCTGATCTGCCGCTCCCTGGAGCATTTTCGCGAAGCTTACCGGTACGATAATTTCTACGACCCGGAGAATCCGGTCATCGATCGCATCGGCCTCCAAGGGGATGCCATGACGGTCGAAGTGTGCACGGAGAACGAGAAAATCAAAGAGGATATCAAGCTGTTCAATCAGGCGCTGAGCGACGACGGCGAGCTGATCGGAGAACGGCTGCGCACCTTATCCCAGCTATTAAAGAACATGGGGTATTAACGCATACTCCGGCAGGAAAGGATGGAATCTCATGGACAAGAGCAGACGCAAGGAGCTGCAGGAAGAATACAAGGAATTAAAAACGTATATGGGCGTTATCCAAATTACCAATCGAAGCAACGGCAAAATCTATATCGACGCGTATCCGAACTTAAAGAACAAGTGGCTGACTATCCAGATGCAGCTCGACGCGGGACGCTTCGCCAATTCCGGTCTGCAGAAGGATTGGAAGGAGCACGGCAAGGATTCGTTCGTCTTCGAGGTGCTGGAACAGAAGGACACGACCGATATCGCCGATATTCGCTGGGAGACCAAGCAGATGGAGAAGAGATGGCTGGAGAAGCTTCAGCCTTATGGGGATAAGGGTTATCATAAGCCGAAAGTATGATAAAATGCGGAATGGAGTCATATAAACCGGCAAAGGATTGATCCCCATTCAAATCGATGTCTCTATCACCAAAGAGGATTTCTGGAATCTCAACAAGTTTGTCCTGTGGAACAGGCAGAGGAATACCGTCCTGGCCATGCTGATCGGGTATCCGATTGTGATTTTCCTGTTGTTCCTGCTCATGGATTATGCCGTTTGGATCAGCGTCGCGGCCGCCGTGGTCTTGGGCGCGGCGACCCTGGCCTTCCTGTTTTATCGCTTCAAGGGCAGGGTTCTGAAAGCGAGCGAAACTCCCGGCTTGCTCGGAACCGTCGCGTTCGAGATCCAGGAAGAAGGCTTCACGGAGATCGCGAGCGACAAAAGAAGCTTTATCCCTTGGAAAGAGATCGAAACGATCCAACAGAACGACGAGTATATCTTCGTGTTCATTAATCGGATTCATTGCCATTTGATTCCTAAGAGGGATTTTGTCTCTCCGCAGAAGGCATTCGAATTTTACAGCCAAGCGGTCGATTACTTGAAGGCCGGAAGGCGCGCCCGATGACGGATTTAGAGCAAGCGATTTTTCTTAGACAAGCTGGCGAGCATGAACAAGCAAGAGCAATGCTGCTTGACTTGGTCGAGCGCGATTCGATGAATCCGGAAGTCTGGTATCAATGCGCATGGGTTCATGACGTGATGGAACGGGAACGAGAGGCCATTCTCTATTATCGGAAGGCGCTGGAGCTTGGAATTGCCGGAGAGGACCGGGAAGGAGCCTACCTTGGGTTGGGCAGCACCTACCGGACGCTGGGCATGTATGCGGATGCCGGGGCCGTTCTGGAACATGCGATGCGGGAATACCCGGAGAACAGGGAATTCCTCGTGTTCTATGCGATGGTACTGCACAACAGGAAGGAATATGACAAGGCGATGGAGATCTTGTTGCGGCAGCTTGCGGAAACGAGCGGCGACAAGGGGATTCAATCGTACAAGCAGGCGATCTTATTCTACTCGGACAAGTTAGATAAAATCTGGGAATAGTTCCGCATAAAAACGGCCATGCAACGCGATTCGTTCGCGAGGCATGGCCGTTATGTCAGGATGGACCGATAGGTTTGCTTCAGTCCTTCGATCAGACTGCTGCGGGGGCTCCATGCCAAGACGCGTTCCGCTAGGCGGTTATCCAGGCAGCTGTCCCTAATATCGCCGGCCCTCGCCGGGCTGTGCTCTACGCCCAATTCCGGTCCGTGAATCCGCTTTAGAAGGTCGACCAGTTGGTTGATCGAAGTCCTTCTTCCCGTGCTGATGTTGACGGTTTGTCCGTCCCCCTTGCGGACGGCGGCCAGATTGGCTTCCACGATATCTTGAACGTAGATGAAATCGCGGGTTTGTTCGCCGGTTCCGTGGACGGTCAGAGGCAAGTTTTGCTTGAGCTTGTTCATAAAGACGGAGATGACGCCTCCCTCGCCGCGGGAGGTCTGGCGGGGACCGTACACGTTGCTGTACCGCAAGATCGTATAAGGCAATCCGGAGAGATGATGGAACAACCGAATGCTTTTCTCCGCGGTGTCTTTGGACAAGCCGTAGAAGGAGATGGGGGAGGTTGCCATGCTCTCATCTTTGGGATATTGGCTGCCCTCTCCGTAGACGGCGCTGGTCGACGAGAAGACAAGCTTCCGGACGCCCGATTGCTTGCATGCCTGCAGAATCCGCAAGGTTCCGACGACATTCGTATTCGAATCCTGAGCGGGATTCGCGATCGAGCTCTGGACGTCTATCTGCGCGGCCAGATGGAACAGCACGTCGGGACGGATCGCCTGGATGAGGTCCGAGATCGTCTCCCCAGTGATGTCTTCCTCATGCAAACGAGCGGATGGGTGGACCTGCTCTCGGAGCCCGCTCGAGAGGTTGTCGATAATGTGCACTTCGGCGCCGCCCAGCCGAAGCGCATCCGCCAGATGAGAGCCGATAAAACCGGCGCCGCCCGTAACGAGAGCTTTCATAATCCAACTCCTAACGAAGGAACTGGAATAGTGTACGATTCGCGTCCAAGGCTTGCGTGTGCGCTTGACTCAAGAATAAAAAACTCGGTCGGAGTTGAAATTCCGTCTAGGGTCGTGTTATCATTCAAGTAATTCAAGGACAGGAGTTGAACGCGATAATGGATTTTTCTTGCTAAGGTTCAAACGAGATAAGCGATTTTATCGCCTATTTTCTTTGCCTAATGCAAGAAAGATGCCATATCCGTTCGCTCAGACGAATATCCCGATCCGGCCTGGCATGGGCGGATTCGCCATATTTATTTGAGTCGCGAGAAGCATCTTTCTTGCGGCTCATTTTTTTTTGCGCGGGAGGATATTTCATGTCATTAATCAATGTGAGAAACCTAACCTTAGCCTATGAGGGCAGCTACGACAATATTTTCGAGAACGTCAGCTTTCAGATCGATACCGATTGGAAGCTAGGGTTTACGGGGAGGAACGGGAGAGGGAAGACGACCTTCCTGAACCTGCTGCTCGGCAAGCACGAATACGGCGGTCACATTAGCGCGAATGTGAGCTTCGAGTATTTTCCTTATCCGGTTCCGAACAAAGAGGATAACACGCTGGACGTGGTCGGCGAGATTTACCCCGATTACGTCCATTGGGAATTGATGCGCGAGCTTAGCTTGTTAGACGTCTTCGAGGACGTGCTGTACCGACCGTTCGAATCGTTGTCGAACGGCGAGCAGACTAAGGTGCTGCTGGCCGCATTGTTCCTTAAGGAGAACAGCTTTCTTCTGATCGACGAACCGACGAACCACTTGGATCTCCAAGCCCGAAAGCTGGTCAGCGACTACCTTCGCAATAAGAAGGGCTTCATTCTGGTGTCCCACGACCGGGCGTTCCTGGATCGATGCGTCGATCACATTCTGTCGATCAACAAGACGAATATCGAGATTCAGCAGGGCAACTTCAGCAGTTGGATGGAGAACAAACAGAGACAGGACCAATTCGAGATGGCCGAGAACGACAAGCTTCGCAAAGACATCAAGAGGCTGAGCGAAGCGGCGGCGCGCACGAGCCATTGGTCGGACGAAGTGGAGAAGACGAAGAACGGAACCCGCAACGGGGGACTCCGGCCGGATAAGGGTTATATCGGACACAAGGCCGCGAAAATGATGAAGCGTTCCAAAGCGATCGAGAACAGGCAGCAAGCGGCGGCGGAGGAGAAATCCAAGCTGCTGCGCAACATCGATAGCATGGAGAGCCTGAAGATCGGCCAGTTGGCTTATCACAAGCAGCAGCTTGGGGAGCTCGACCGCGTCTCGATATCTTACGGCGACCGGAAGGTTTGCGAGAATATCAGCTTCGCGATCGAGCAAGGAGACCGCATCGCGCTGTCCGGCAAAAACGGGGCGGGTAAGTCCAGCTTGCTTAAGCTCATCCTGGGAGAAGAGATCGAGCACTCGGGTACCGTACGGATCGGCAGTCAGCTGCGCATCTCCTACGTCTCGCAAGACACCGCTCACCTGAAGGGGAATTTGACCGATTACGCCAGGGAGCAGGACATCGAGGAAAGCCTGTTTAAAGCGATCTTGCGCAAGCTGGACTTCTCCCGAACGCAGTTCGAGAAGGACATGGCGGATTTCAGCGGAGGACAGAAGAAGAAGGTGCTGATCGCCAGAAGCTTATGCGAGAAAGCGCATCTGTATATCTGGGATGAACCGCTCAACTTCATTGACGTCCTGTCCCGCATGCAGATCGAAGATTTGCTGCTGACTCATGAACCGACGATCTTGTTCGTGGAGCACGACAGCGAATTCTGCAGGCATATCGCAACCAAGACGATACAGCTGTAACTTAAACATCGATCAGTATCGGCAGGATCATGGGACGCTTCTTGAGCTGCGCGAACAGATACTTGGCGATCTCATCCTTTAGCGCGCGCTTCAGAGCGCTCCACTGACGGACTTTGGCTTCTTTAAGATCCGAGAGAGTGCCAAGCGCCAGCTCTTGAATGCTGCGAATCAACTCTTCGTTGTCCTTGACGAACACGAAGCCGCGGGAGATGACGTCGGGTCCGGAGAGAATGGATCCGTCGCGCTTGCTCATTGTCACTACGACGATCAGGATGCCGTCCGCCGACAGCTGCTTGCGGTCGCGAAGGACGACCGTGCCGATGTCCCCGACGCCGAGCCCGTCGACGAACGCATCCCCGGCGGGGAGCCTGTCGCCGAGAACGGCTTTGCCGCCCGCGAACTCGACGGCGTCGCCATTCCCGACGATAAAGATATGGCTCGGATCGACGCCTACGGATTCCGCCAGCAGCCGATGCTGGTACAGCATCCGATACTCGCCATGTATGGGCACGAAATATCGCGGCTTCATCAAGGAGAGCATCAGCTTCAATTCTTCTTGGCTGCCGTGACCCGAGACGTGCATTCCCGTCGAAGTTCCGGATCCGTAAATAACCTTGGCGCCTAGCTGGAACAGGTTATCGACGATCCGGGACACATTCCGTTCGTTCCCGGGGATGGCTCCCGCCGCGATAATGACCGTATCGCCCGGATCTACGCTCATTTGCCGGTAGCTTCCGTTCGCAAGCCTGGCGAGCGCCGCCATCGCTTCGCCTTGGGAACCCGTGCAGAGAACGGCCACTTGATTGGACGGCAGCTTGGCGGCGGCTTCGGCATCGATCAGCATGCCTTCCGGAATATCCAGATAGTTTAACTCCATGGCGACGCTAACGACATTCACCATGCTGCGTCCGAGCAGCACCAGCTTCCGTCCCGATACCGCCGCCGCCCGAACCACCTGCTGCAGCCGATTCACGTTGGAGGCGAAGGTGGAGACGAACACTTTGCCTTCGGCATGGGAGATCGCTTCCTCGAGATGGGCGCCCACCAAACGTTCCGACGGCGTGAAGCCCGGCCGTTCCGCGTTCGTGCTCTCCGACAGGAGCAGAAACACGCCTTTCTCCCCGATGGCCGCCATCCGATGAAGGTCGGGGTATTGGCGGTTCTCCGGGGAGAGATCGAATTTGAAATCGCCCGTATGTACGACCGTCCCTTGCGGCGTCTCGAAGACGATTCCCAGGCAATCCGGGATACTGTGGTTCGTGCGGAAGAAGGAGGTTCGAATGTCGCCGAATCGAACGACCGAATCGGCGTGGATGACGTTCAGGGTCGCATTGCGCAGCAGGCCGTGCTCCTTGAGCTTCGTTTCGATCAGACCGATCGTCAGCGCCGACGCATACACCGGCACGTTCAGTTCCTTCAAGAAATATGGAATTCCCCCGATATGATCCTCATGTCCGTGGGTGACGATCAAGGCTTTGACTTGGCTCGCATGCTCGAGCAAATAGGAAATATCCGGAACGATCAGATCGATTCCGAGCAGGCTCTCATCCGGGAACTTCGAGCCGCAATCGATGACGATAATATCCCCGTCGTATTGAAGGACGTACATGTTCTTGCCGATCTCGTTCACGCCGCCGAGAGCGAAGACGGTTCCAACTTCCGAAGTGCGATTCATTTCGATTCTCCCTTTGTCTCATTATGCAAAGTATTATGAGATCGGACCCATGGGCTTATTCGGGATCGGATCGGCAAAAGTTACATTTTCATTACAAATAAGGGTTTATATCGAAAACGATTGCCGGGGGGATGGATGTTTGTTATAGTATAAAAATAGTTTAATAATAACTGAATATTGCGTCTTTTAGCTTAGTTTCCGGCTATGCCGGAGAGCGGGGGAACCAATCTATTGGGGCGAATCGATCCGATCGGATCGTAGGGGACCATCTAACCCGAGTCCGTCAGCTAACCTCGTCAGCTTTGGATGGGTCAATTATACGCGCAGCGGAGGATTTGTCCTCGGCTTGTCTTTTGACCCGTGCAACGGGTCTTTTTTGTTGCCCAAAAGAGACCCGGCAAGATCAAAAACAGGTAAAGGAGAGTGCCGATGCCTCAGCCGAAGTATTTGACGAACATCGACAGGATCGCGCAAATCCCCGAGTCGGAGAGAGAACGGCTCAAGCGGATAACCGAGAAATTCGTATTTAGAGTCAACGATTACTATTTGAATCTTATCGATTGGAACGACCCGGACGATCCGATTCGGAAGCTGGTCATCCCGAATGCGGATGAGCTCGGGGAGTACGGCCGTTGGGACGCTTCGGACGAGGATACGAATTACGTCGTCCCCGGCTGCCAGCACAAATACGGAACGACGGCGCTGCTCATCGTCTCGGAGGTATGCGGAGCATATTGCCGCTATTGCTTCCGCAAGCGGCTATTCCGCAACGATGTCAAGGAAGCCGTGACAGACGTGGAGCCGGGCTTGAATTACATCGCGGAGCATCCGGAGATCAACAACGTGCTATTGACCGGCGGGGACAGCCTTATTCTCGGAACTCCCAGAATTCGGGCCATCCTTGAACGGCTTAGGGAAATCGATCATGTTAAGATCATCCGAATGGGATCCAAGATTCCCGTCTTTAATCCGATGAGGATCTACGAGGACGAGGAGCTTCTGGCGACGATTCGAGAATTCTCGACCCCGGAGCGAAGGATTTACGTCATGGCGCATATCAACCATCCCCGGGAGATAACGCCGGAAGCCGTCAAAGGCTTCGAGGCGCTGCACCAGGCGGGAGCCATCGTCGTGAACCAAACGCCCGTGCTGCGAGGGATTAACGATGACCCGAAGATTCTTGGGGAATTGCTGGATAGACTGTCGTGGGCCGGAGTGACTCCTTATTATTTCTTCGTGAATCGGCCGGTCGCGGGCAATAAAGCGTTCGTGCTGTCTTTGCGCAGAGTGTATGAGATCGTCGAACAGGCTAAAGCGATAACATCGGGACTTGGCAAACGAGTTCGGCTCTCGATGAGCCACACCTCGGGCAAGATCGAGATTCTGGCCATCGAGAACGGCAAAGCTTACCTGAAGTACCATCAGTCGAGAGAGGGTCAATACGGCCGATTCATGGAGCTGGATTGCCCGGAAGACGCTGCCTGGTTCGACGATTTGCCCGGCAGCGAGAAGTTCTGGACGAAGCCGAAGAAGAGGACGAAGGAGGTCGTATCCGTTAACGCCATGCCGGATCTTCCGTCCGGAAAGGCGAATTCGCCGGTGCGAACGGCTGCGGCTAAATAAGAAGGGTCGGAGAGGGGGATTCCTCCTCTCTTTGTTTTGTCCCGGTATGCAGGTCCGCGGGAGAACGCATACTACAGAAAACGAAAGGGCGTGCGTTCGATCATGGTATCTTTTATCCTGAAATGGCTGATTAACGGGGCAATCGTGACGTTTCTCCTGGTTTATTACACGGAAGCTTCCTACCTCGGGGCGTTCGTCGCGGCCACTTTCCTCACCGTCATCTCTTATTTCGTCGGAGACCAGTTTATTTTGCGAATGACGAACAACGCGGTAGCGACCGTGGCCGATGCGGTAATTGCATTCGTCTTCCTGTGGTTCGTCGCGGCGATGATGAATTGGAGTTTAAGCGTTGGCGAGAACTTGGCGATGGTCATCATCCTCGGAATTGCGGAAGCGATCGTTCATCGATACATTCTGCCCACCGACTTCAGAGTCGCGACGAACGAATAAAGCCGGACCTTGGAACCAACGGAAGGGCTGCGCCTATGCGCGGTTCTTCTTATTTCCAGATGGCTCATCGAAAGGAAGGCGGTCCGGTTTCCGAGCGCCGTTTGCGTCTGACGCTGTAAAATCGCATTGCGGCAGGTACGCCCTTAATTTCAAGAATACCGTTATATATCAGCTCTCTAAGCCGGTATTCCAGATAAGAATCCCCGATAGGTTGCTCGCAATGACCCATCGCTTCTCCAATAAGTCGAGCTGATTTAAGGAATTCGTTATCCAAGGCGGGAGGCCTTAAGGAATCCAACTTTTCCAGCAGGTATTGGTCATAATAATCAGCGGGTACCGTGAGAACTTCGTTGTCTTGCCAAATTCGCAGCACTCCGGTTTGCTTCGAGAGGGTCTGCCATTCTTGTCTCGCTTGCGCGACGCCGGCAGTAGTCAGCCTGCCGCGGCCGTCTATTCGAATAAGCGCTCCTTGAAGCTCTTTCGCGGAAATTTCTCCCGAATGCCTGTAGCGTATGGCGGCATCCGGACGGTTGTGCAGCTCCTCGCAGATTGCGCAAGCATCGTATACCGAAATAGAATGACGTTTGTTGCGCATCAGGTAAATCGCGTGGCGCATTCCGATCTGCTCGCATGCGTTGCCGCTAGCCCAAACAATCACTTCTGCCCGTTCCGGAATTTGCTCCAGCTTGCCAAGAAGCTCACGGTATTCTTCTTCGAATTCAGCATAAGCTTCGAATGCCTCCGCGATATTGTCGAGAAACCAGTTGCTTCGCGCCTTCCGTCCTTCCGGGGAGTCCAAGCCTTCGAGCGGACCCATGGCATAATTCTCTCGCAACGCGATCAGCTTATGCTTATCCGCCCAGCCGAGTTCTTTTAGGGCTTGCTTCATGCCGCCCGCAAAAGAATCGCCCGAAACGATATGGACATAGGTGCAGGAGGGCACAGGGTCCCAGACCGCTCTCTTTTCCTGAAGTCCCATCAATTCGTCATACAGCTCAATGAGCTCGGCAACCGCCGATTCACGGGATCCATCCTGCTCCTTAATCGCCTGTATATTCGCCAAAATAAACCTTAAATAGGGCTTCAATTCTCCCTCTGCCAAGCTTTCAGTTGCCTTTATAATGGCTCGAAGATCCCTCAGATCCATTCCTCCTAATATCGGATTAGCTCGAAGGTTTGAACCGCGAAACAGGTGGGGATGTCACCATCTCGAGACAGCCCCTCCCTGTGTCCAAGCGATTTTAGCGTACGTAAATCCCTCTCTCATATTGAACGGGAGGCTCCACTTTCCGAGCTACCGCGCGGATCGCGTGCATCGCCCAATAAGGATCGTCGAGCATGCCGCGGCCGATGGCGACGAGGTCGGCGTCCCCGTTGGCGAGGGCCGCTTCCGCGACATACGGATTCTCCAGGATTCCGACCGCGATAACGGGCACGCCCAGTTCTTGCCTGTAGGCGCGGGCGAACGGAACCTGGTAACCGGGATGGTTGCCGGGCTTGCGCTTGCCGGCCGGAGCTTCTCCGCCGCTGGAGACGTGGAAAACATCGACGCCGGCTTCCTTGTAGCTATGGGCCATCCGAAGGGAATGCTCCAAATCATATCCTCCGTCCATGTATTCGACGGCCGAGATTCGGAAGATGAGCGGCATATCGTTCGGCATGACGCTTCGGACCGCTTGTATGACTTCCACTCCGAACCTCGACAGATCCTGGCCATATTCGTCCGCGCGGTCGTTGATGCCCGGAGAGTGGAACTGATGAATCAGATAACCATGCGCTCCGTGCAGCTCGATAACGTCGAAGCCGGCCTCCACGGCGCGGCGAGTCGCTTCCTTGAACTTGACGACCATCTCGCGAGCCTCTTCGGTCGAGAGGGCGCGCGGCGGATTCTTGATGCCTTGGACCGGAATGCCGGAAGCTCCGACCGGCTGCGCGGCATCCTGAGCCTTGCGGCCGGCATGCGCGATCTGAACGCCGATCTTGGCGCCGTATTTATGCACCTCGTCGACGATTCTCTTGAAGGCGGGAATCTGCTCGTCCGACCATAACCCAAGATCTTTCGAGGTAATGCGGCCGTCCGGCTCGACGTCCGTCATCTCCACGATGAGGAGTCCGGCGCCGCCGACGGATCTGGAGACATAATGGACGAAGTGCCAATCGTTAGGGATTCCGTCAAGCGCGTCGACCGAATATTGACACATCGGGGGCATCACAATGCGGTTTTTTAATGTAAGTCCTTTCAACGACCAAGGTTGATCCAGATAGCTCATTCCGTCAGCTCCTTATCCAATCGCTTTTTACTGTGTCTGACGTTAATACTATAAGGATAAAGGAGGCTTTTCAACCAAGCTTCTTTTTATCTTGCTTTTCTTATGGGAATGCGAAACAATATTAGCAAGGAAAAAGCGACAAGCATGTCAGGAGGCTGGCGAACAGGTGAATAGCACGCTCTGGCTGGTGGTTGCCGTCGTTGTCGTGATGATTGCGGGACTTATCGGCACGATCATGATCGGACAATCCCCAAGCAACCGGGAGGAGAACTCTCAATACTCCAGAAATTCGGGCAAGATTTGGGCGAATCTGACCTGGATTTACGCGATCGGGATGATCCTCGTCGTACTGCTCGTGATCTGGTTATTTCAATAGATCGGGATATCGTCATGAGGAGTCGCTCCGGAGCGGCTCTTTTTCATTGGTTAAGGTGAAGGAAGCTGTAACCCGAATCACAGACGTACCGCGGAACATTCTTTATCATAAGAACCAAATCTACCCGGACGGGAGACGTTAATCATGCCATCGAACGATATGCAGCCAGCCCAGCAGCTTCTCCTGCTCATGGAACGAATTTACCGGTACGGGATGACGACGACCTCCGGAGGCAATCTGTCGATCCGCGAGGCCAACGGGGATATTTGGATCACGCCGTCCGGCGTGGATAAAGGCGCGTTGACCGTGGAAGACATGGTATGCGTGCAAGCGGACGGTTCGGTTCGGGGCAAGCACAAGCCCTCCAGCGAATTTCCGTTTCACCGTTTGATTTACGAGACGAGGCCCGATCTGCGGGCGATCGTCCATGCGCATCCGCCGGCGCTCGTCTCCTTCAGCATCGTAAGGCGGATTCCCGATACCCGGCTGCTCCCGAACGAACGGCAAATCTGCGGGCGGATCGGAATGGCGCCGTACGCGCTTCCCGGAAGCGAAGAGCTTGGCCGCAACATCGCCAAGGTATTCGGGGAAGGCGTCAATTCGGTCATGCTGGAGAATCATGGCGTCGTGGTCGGAGGCCAAGACCTCTTCGAAGCGTTCCGCGTGTTCGAGACGCTGGACTATTGCGCCAGGCTGGAGATCGAAGCGTCGAGGATCGGGCGTCCGACTCTGCTGACCGACGAGGATTACGAGATCGTCAAGAAGAAGAGCGCGGTGTCGATGCCCGCATACCGCAGCGAAGGCATCGACGCGAGCGAGCTGGAGATTCGGCGCACGATGTGCGGATTCATTCGCAGAGCCTACGACCAAGGACTGTTCACGAGCACGCAGGGGACGTTCTCCCAGCGCTTGAGCGGGACGGATTTTCTGATCACGCCTTACGGGGTCGATCGCAAGTACCTGCAGCCGGAGGAGCTCGTACGCGTCCGGAACGGGGCGAGCGAGGAGGGGAAGCTCCCCAGCCAGTCCGTTCGTTTCCATCAAGCAATCTATGAACAGCAGAAGCATGTCGATTCGGTTATCCTGGCGCATCCGCCTTACATTATGGCCTTCGCCGTAACGGATCTGCCATTCGACTCCCGGACGATTCCGGAGAGCTATATCCTGCTTCGCGGGATGCCCAAGCTATCCTTCGAATCTTTATATAACAAGCCGGAGGAGACCGCCGCGCTGTTCAAGCCGAACACGCCGATCGCCATCGTCCGCAACAACTGCGTCGTCGTAACGGGCCAAGGCTTGCTGAACGCGTTCGATCGCCTGGAGGTCGCCGAATACAGCGCCAAGTCGATTCTCTCCGCGCGCGCCCTCGGACATGTGGTTCATATCGAAGACGACGAGATCCGGGATTTGAAGCAGGCCTTTAAACTGGAGGATTAGCTTTACCGACTTCCGACTTCGACTAATCGGATGGGAAGGACCGATTCGGCTTAGGCCGCAATCGGTCTTTCTTCGTTCGCTCCGCATATATTCCCTATTAGAAGATTGTCCGACAAGCAAGCCTTTTTGGAGGGATCTATGCGTAACCTTCAGGTTCAAATTACCGGGATGACCTGCAGCGCATGCTCGGCCCGGATCGAGAAGTCGCTTAACAAGCTGGAGGGCGTGAAGACGGCTTCCGTCAGCTTGGCGACCTCCCAAGCCTCGGTTCAATGGGAGGGAGCCTCGGCAAGCGAGGAGCTCGTCGTCGAGAGAATTCGCAAGCTCGGCTACGGGGCGGAGATTCTCAGGGGGGACGGAAGGAATCCGGCGGAGCTCGAGACCCGCGCTTATCGCAACCGTTTCATCGCCTCCGCGTTGCTGTCGATCCCCTTGTTCATTGCGATGGCAGGGCACTTTCTTGCGCCCTACGGCATTTATACTCCGGAGCTGTTCCAGGTCCCGCTGATCCAAATGATCCTCGCTTCCGCGCTTCTGCTGTATGCCGGCTTTCCATTCTATCTGGGAGCTTATCACGCGCTGAAGCAAGGGATGCCCAACATGGACGTGCTGATCGCGATGAGCACGGCGGTCGCGTACTTCTACAGCCATTATCAAGCGTTCAAGCCGGGAATCGGCCGAATGAACGCGCATGTGCTGCACGGACATCCGCCGCTTTATTTCGATTCGATCGCCATGATCCTCGTGTCCGTTACCTTAGGCAAGTGGCTGGAGTCGATCGCCAAAGGCAACGCCGCCCGGAGCCTGACATCCTTGCGGGAACGGAGGGCGCAAGAGGTTCGGGTCGTTCGCGGCAGCGGAAGGAGTATGGTCCCCATAGGAGAGCTAGCGCCGGGAGAACGGTTCGAGGTTCTCTCTTCCGAATGGGTTCCCTTGGACGGCGTCATCTTGGAAGGAACGGCGGAGGCCGACGAATCGCTGTTGACCGGCGAAGAGAGCGTAGCGTTTAAACGGGCGGGAGAACGCGTCTATGCGGGCACGCGCCTCGTAAGCGGACGATTGCAGGTTCAGTCGGACGATAAGGGCTCGGAGTCGAGGCTGTCGCGAATGATCGCATTCGTCGAGAATGCCCAGCATAGCAAGCCGAAGATCGAGAGAAAGGTAGACCGGGTCGCCGCGTTCTTCGTGCCTTTCATTATCGCTTTATCCATGCTGACCTTCGCGGGCTGGTGGTTCCGGGCAAGCCCGACGGAAGCCGTAGATCCCGCGATGGCGGTGCTGCTGGTCGCCTGTCCCTGCGCGCTGGGGCTCGCGACCCCGATCTCGATGCTGATCGGATCCAGCCTCGCGCTCCGAAGCGGCATCGTCGTCAAGGAAGCGAGCAAGCTGGAGGCTCTGAGCCAAGCGAACGTCTTCGTGTTCGACAAGACCGGCACGCTCACGATCGGCAAGCCTGCCGTATCGGACATCGAGGCATCGCTTCTTCCTCCGACGACGCTGCTTCGGCTCGCCGCGGCATTGGAGCAAGCCTCGGACCATCCGCTCGCTCAAGCCGTCGTCCGCGAAGCGAGAGCGCGCAGGCTGCTCCTAGCGCCGGCGAAGGAGGTCTCCGAATATCCGGGAAGAGGGATAACGGGGATCGTCGAAGGCAAGAAAGTCGTGCTGGGACGTGCCGCATGGCTGTCCGAACAGGGGATCGCCATGCCTTTGTCTTCCTCTACTGGCTCGGATGGCAGCCCCCATTCCGTTCTTCATTTCGCCATGGACGGCAAGTGGAGGGGAACGATCCGGTTCCGGGACCAAGTTCGCGACGATGCGGGCGCCGCCGTTGCGGAGCTCTCGCGATACGCCGAGATCTGGATGGCCTCCGGGGATCGCGGCGAGGCGGCGGCTAAGATCGCGGCGAAGCTGGGAATCCCTAACGTTCGGGCGGAGCTGCTCCCGGAGCAGAAGCTGGAGCTCTTGCTCGAACTGCAGAAGACGGGAGGGAGAGTCGTCATGATCGGCGACGGCGCGAACGATTCGGCCGCGCTGGCGGCCGCGGATGTGGGCATCTCGATGGCGGGAGGCAACGAGGCGGCGCTGCAGGCAGGCGACGTCGTCATCTCGGCGGGCAAGCTCTCCCGGGTAAGCGAAGGCTATCGGATCGCCAGACGGACGATGCGGAACGTCAAGCAGAACTTGACGCTGGCGCTACTCTACAATGCCGTCATGATCCCGCTTGCCGTCTTCGGCTTGCTGGACCCGCGCGTCGCGTGCATCGGAATGGCATCGAGCTCCCTGATGGTCGTCGGCAATTCGCTCCGGCTTGCAAGGCGGACGACTCCGGCACTCAGAGGCAACGGATCATGACCGGGGACGATGCGATCGTTGCCGTGCTGGCCGGATTGACGGGAGCTCCCCATTGCATCGTCATGTGCGGGGGGATCGGAGCGTCCATCGCCATGGAAGCCAGAAGAAGCGCGGCCGTGTCTTTGGCTTTTTATCATGGCGGCCGGATTTTGACTTACGCGATAACGGGCGCTTTGATGGGGGCGGCCGGTTCGTTCCTTAACCTCGCAGGCCGGTTCGTCGGCTTGCAGGGAGCGGCCAGCATCCTCGGCGGAGTCTTTATTCTTCTATGGGCATGGCGCAAGTTCACCCTGCCGCTTCATGCCATACGCTTCCCGGGCCATGAACGGTTGAAGCGGCTGTCGGGCTCGTCCGGCTCCTATTGGGAATACGTGTCCATCCTTTTAACCGGCTTGCTGCTCGGCTTGCTCCCATGCGGCCTTACCTACGCGATGCAAATGAACGCCGCCGCGACGGGAAACGTCGCGGACGGCTTTCTGATCATGCTCGTATTCGGCCTGACGACCTTCCCCATGCTGTTCGCGTTTGCTCTGTCCGCCAAAGGCCTAAGCAAGAAATGGAGAAAGCAACTGAGGGGAGCGGGGCAGAACCTGGCCGTTCTGATGGGCATTCTCTCCATCATGAAGGGGCTGAGCGCGAATGGCTGGATCCCGTCGATTCATCCTTGGCTATGGTGAGCGTTCGCTTGTTAAACCACCTTGTAGTCGTGAAGCAGGACAAATTCGTCCGAACCGATCCGAACCCGGGTCTCCGCGACCCAACGGCCGCTCATGACCGGCACGAGCGTTCCCTCGTAGCCGGAGCCTCGAGGATTCTGCCCTACCTTGGCCGTAAAGATTCCGCAGAACATCTTCGGCATCCAGGATTTGATCTGGATGCTTGCCGCTTCGACGTTCGCGCCGCGGGCGTCGGTGACCGTGACGAGGAATTGCTTCTCTTCCATGGGAGAAGAGCGCGCCTCGAGCGTTCTCACTTCGATTCGATAACCGTTCTTCTCCAGCGTACTGGTCAGGGGGACGGGGGAAGCCTCTCCGGAACGGGATAGCCAAACGACGATTCCAAGGCAGATAACGATGGCGATCGGCCAAATCCCTTTTTTGAGCAATCGCGACATGCTTAATCGCCTCCTTCAACCTCTATATAGGTATGCGTCAAACCAACGCAAAAAGAAGTCCCTGCCGCGAAAAGAGCAGGGGCTTGTCGTGTCGGACGAGAAGGGAAGAGGCTTATGTCGACTGCAAGCCCGATCGGCGACCGAAGGTTACCCTTCCGCCGTCCGTCCCGAGTTCAGCAGGGCAACGCCGCCGACGATTAGAACGATTCCTAGAACAAGAACGAAATTCAGGGGCTCTCCCCAAGCAAGCACGCCGATAACGGTCGTCAGAACGGTGCCAACGCCGGACCAGATCGCATAAGCCGTCCCGAGAGGAACGGTCTTCATGCACAACGATAGGAAATAAAACGCGAATCCGAAGCCGAGAAGAAAGAGAAGGCTGAAGACCGCGTGACTGAATCCGTCGGACAGCTTAAGCATGGAAGTGCCGAATACCTCGCCGACGATCGCTAAGGCTAATGCCAAATACCCGTTCACTCCGATTCCTCTTTTCCCGTTTAATGACTTTCTCTGGCTATCTCCACCAATACGACTCCGGCGATGATCACGAGCATGCCGAGCAGCTTGCGGGCGTTTAGCTTCTCCCTGAACGCGAGAATCCCCGCCACGGCGGTCAGAGCGGTTCCGAGCCCTGCCCAGATCGCGTAAGCCGACCCTAAGGGAAGGTCCTTCAGCGCCAACGAAAACAAGTAGAAGGACACCGCGTATCCGACAACGAGCAGAAGGGAAGGGAGCTTTCTCTTGAATCCGTCGGACAGCTTCATCATGGAGCTTCCGAACACTTCGGCGACGATTGCCGATGCCAGCAGAACATATGCAAGCAAACGATTCTCTCCTTTACGTTTCGGTCATTTTCTTTAAGGCGTCGATCACCTGGTTCCGCAATTCCGGATCGAGATTCCCGAGGCCGAATATTTCTGCAAGCCAAAGGCCGTCCACGGCCAATCGGACGATGGTGGCGGCGACAGGATCGATCCCGTCGTTCTCGATGTTCTTCTGCCAGCCCGAATAGCTGGTTCGCAGCTTGGCCAAGATGTCCGGATTCGAATAGAGGGAAGCGATCAATGCCGTGCTCAGCTCTTTGGAATGCTCGTTCGCGGCATCCTCGCAGGTGGCTTCGAGATAAGCTCTCGTCCAGCGCCCGCCATCGCTTGGCGAATTCTCTACTTTGGCGTTGAGATCGGCGACGAATTGTCGGGACGATTCCTTCGCCATGGCGTGAATTAAAGCCTGTTTGTTGGGAAAATGGTGCAGCAAGCCGCCTTTGCTGACTCCGGCTTCCTTGGCGACGGCGTCCAAGGTCAGCTTCTCGGCGCCAAGCGTTTTTACGACGTTAGAAGCGGCGGAGAGGATGTCGCCGTATCTCGAATTGCTGTTCATTGCGTTCACCTCAAAAAAACTATACCGTCTGGACGGTATAGAAGTCAAGCGCGAGCAGCCTTCCAAAGCGGTCCCGTCAAGCAAGCCGCGAACACGGCCATATTCAGGAAGCATCCCGTAAGAAACACGAGCTGAGCCCCTTCGTGCTCGGTCACCCATCCGGAGAACGCGATCGCGAACGGCATTCCCAGCTTAAAGACAGATCCCGTGATCCCGCTGATCCGGCCGATGAGGGAATAGGGAGTCGTCTCCTGGCGGAACGTCCATATGCTCACGGAGCTGATTGTCTCGAATAGGCCGAAGAGGAGCAATCCCAGGGCAAGAACGTAAGCCTTGTCGGCTATATAGAAGAGGAGCTGGACAAGCGCGGTCATCAAGGCGGATAAAGAGATCAACCNTCCNACGGAGAAATAGCGGCGCAGCCGTCCGATCAGCAGGCTTCCCGCNAGCCCGCCGACTCCCGCGGCCGAGAGGACGATGCCCAGCTCCAGGTTATTCAACTTAAGAACGTCTTTGGAATAGAAGATAATCGTCGTATCGATCATCCCCGAAGCCGAATTCAAGAAGATGACGATGACCGACATCCAGAGCAGCGGCCGGTTGCGAAGCAGCTCCGCCCAACCTGCGCGAAGCTCCGTCCGGAAGCCTTGTCCTTGCGCTCCGGATGTTCTCGATTCGTTGTTGGGAATAAACAAGAGAGTCGCATAAGCAAGCGCAAAGGATATCGAAGTGATCAATAGAGCAAAATGAAGGTTCGGCAGCATAAGAATGAGGCCGCTTATTCCGGGTCCCAGAATTCCGACAAGCGTCGTCACGAAGGTATAGGAAGCGTTCGCGGAGGTCAGAAGCTCTTCGGGAAGGGAGTGCTTCACCATGGCGACCCTGGCATTGTTGTAGGCGTAGCCGAGTCCCATCAGCAGAAATCCCGCGATATAGAACGCGTAGGGCTCGGGATGGCCGAATTCGATGACGCCGTACAGGATGCCAAGGACGATTGCTTGCAGGAATATCGCGGACAGGGACCATCTTTTTTTGTTCACCCGATCGACCAGGACGCCGATAAACATCGCAAGGAGCAGATTCGGAAGAAATTCGATTCCCCGCATTGTCGCCATTATGACGGAGGAGCGGGTCATGTCATACAGGATCAAAGGGAGCGCCAGCTCGTAAATCTTGTTGCCGAACGCCATGATCGCTCCCGTGCCGAGCAGAATAAGAAAAACGGGATTTCTCCAGACGGAGGGCGCGGACGGGGTGGGATTTTCTCCTGTTGCAATGGACGAGATAGTCGGAATAGCCATGCGGTCAGCTTCACTCCTCTTTACGGTTTAAGCGTCTCCCATTATACTTTTGGAAAAGTGGAACAAAAAGCGAAAGATGCCGAAAGGGATTTCGTCTTTTAGGGGAGGAGGCCGGCACTTATGGAGCTTGAGGATTATTATCTGCAGCTTAGGCAGAGCTACCCGGTACAGGGGGAAGGGCAGCCGCTGACGATCACGTTGGACGAATTCGCGAGCGCCCTGGATTGCACGAGACGGAATGCGCAATTGCTGATTCAGAAGATGATCGAAAGAAGCTACGTGGAATGGTCGTCGGGAAGAGGAAGGGGCAATCGGTCTACGCTCGTTTTCCTGCAAAATAAGGAGGAGCTCCTCCTTCGTAAAGCCAAGAGGCTGGCCGAGCAAGGGGAGCCGGGAGCCGCCCTGGAATTCGTGCAGAAGCATTCGGACGATTCTCTGAATGCCGAATTCCATAGCTGGCTGATCTCCCAATTCGGGCTTCAAAGGCGGACCGACGAGCTGGACGTGCTGAGGTTTCCTTTTTACCGGCCGATTCCCGATCTGGACCCGATGAACGTGATTCGGCGAACGGAGGCGCATATGGTCCGCCAAATCTTCGACACGCTGGTCGCGTACGATGCCGCGGGCCGAACCCATAAACCCGGTCTTGCGCACCATTGGGAGCATGACGAGACGAGAACGCATTGGACGTTCTACTTGCGCAAAGGAGTCTTCTTCCACCATGGGAAGAGAATGACCGCCGAGGATGTGAAGTTCACGTTCGAGCGAATCAAGAAGGAGAAACCGGACGATTGGCTGACGGCTAATATGGAGGACATCGAGGTTCTCGGCACGACAAGCGTACGGATCCGGCTCCGGGAATCGAACGGACTGTTTTTGAATTTTATCTCGCAGGAGAGATTCTCCATCGTGCCGAGCGACTTGGGAAGGCTTGTCCCTCGCATCGATTACCAGAGAATGCCGATCGGTACGGGACCGTTCCGAATCGCGGAGAATACGGCAACGAAACTCGTTCTCGAAGCGAACGATTCTTATTACGACGGACGTCCTTTCCTGGACCGGGTCGAAATCTGGGTGTGGCCTGATTATCGGGAAACGGCTTTGCGGGAGGATTATTCGCCGAAGGAAGCGCAGGTGCTCTATTTCGAAGCGGTCCATCGTTCGAAATCGGGGAATGTTCTTAATCGCGCGGAAGCCGGCAGCAGTTATTTGACCTTTAATTTAAGCCGTCCGGGGCCGCTGCAGGATGTTCGCGTTCGCTCCGCTATCCACGGGGCGCTCGATCGGCAGGAGATGGTTAGGGAGTTGGGCGGGAGAAGGCTGAAGCCGTCCTCGGGATTCGATCCCAGCCGCGACGAGGAAGGCTACGGCACCGGCGTCGGCTTGCGGCAAGCTCAGGAGCTTCTCGAGCAATCGGATTACAAGGGCGAAACCTTGCAGTTCTACACGTACGACTATTCCGCCAATAAAGAGGATGCCGGCTGGATTCGGAGCAGGCTCGAACGTTTGGGAGTGCGCATGGAGACGACGGTGCTGCCCATCCGCGAGTTGAGCCAAGCAGCGGCGATCTCCCGCGCCGATCTGATTCTATCCGGAGAAGTTCTGGGGGTCGAGCCCGCCGTCACTCTCATCGATATGTACCGCTCCAGCCCCGGATATATCCGGAACCATTTAGATCCTGCGAATCTGGCAAAGGTGGACGCCGCCGTCTCCAAAGCGTTGTCGGAGGGCGATCCGAATCGTTGCATGGACATTCTCCGCGACTTGGAAGTTGAGCTCCGGGATGCGTCGCAGCTTCTATTCCTATACCATAGCCATCAAACGGTCAGCGTGGATCCTGCGCTGAACGGGATCGCGCTTAACGCATGGGGCAAGATCGATTACAAGGATATTTGGCTCAAGGACAATCCCTTATGAGAGAGCGGTCTTAATTCTCTACCTTATTCCGAGACAGGTTTCTGGACTTTAATTCCGATCGCTCGATCTTTACCGATACCTGAACGACGACCTTGGCCTTCGCGAATTGCTCGTTCCATTCCTTGGACACCGGCATGAATTCATGATAGCGGTGTCGGTATAGATGCTCGCCGAAGCCGAACACGTCGACTTTATATTGTTTCTGCATCTTCTCGATCGTCGCGGTCAGGCATTCCTTGAGATGCTCGGACGCCAATCGGTCCAATTCCTCGTAGCCATGGATTTTATCAATGGCCAAATTATCGTCCATGCTTGCGACGAGTCCGGCAGCCTCGACATTAATCGAGACGAGCGGTCTTCCCTCGATCATTCGAACTTTCTTGGAAGTATGGTAACGGATCAGCCGGATGGCCGCGTATTTACCCTGCCCGTCAAGAGGGAAGGAGATGGTCGTCCGTTTCAATTGATTCGTCACCAAGAGAACCATCCTCGTATCCTCCTTCGACAGAAAGCCGATCAGCCGGTTCTCCCGAAACGCGGCCGATCCCGTAATCCTCACGAGCGTCTGGGGATCCAACATTTTACTATTTTCTACGCTTTCTTCCTTATCGCTTTTTTTATCGAGTGTAACCGCTCCAAGCAGGAGCTCTTTGCCCGGGGAGAAGGCGGACTGGGCTACCTCGTACATGAAGCTATCCGGAACGCCGCCCCAGTTGTTGTGATAGTTGAACACTTGGGACTGGATCCCGAAGCCGGCATACATGCCGTCCGGATAGGCCACCCGCAGCATGTCGGAGGCTTTCGTCCCGCGGGACACAAGCAGAGTAACGTCTTCCCTTACATAGCGGGAGCGTTGGACGAAGTCCATAAAGCGATCCAATCCTTCCCGGGCGATTCGCTCGTCGACGATGATCACTCGAATATGCGACGGAATCAGCATTCTATCGAGATGCTCGTTCATTCGTATCATGGCTTCGATGATCGTGTCCGCTTCGTTTGAATATAGCTGCGAGGGAGAACCGCCTTTGCCGCCTTTGACGCTCATCGTTTCCGCAGAGTTCAACACTTCAAGGGTGACGAGAATACGTCCGTCATGGCCTGGCTCCAGCGCCAATCCCGTCATTAGGGAAGCGCGGCTGACTTCGACCATGTCCCAGCATCCGCTCATCTGAAGGCATGCTCCCAGGAGAAGGACGGCGCCGATCAACCTTGCGAGCTTCCTCATGCGGAACGTTTCCCGGAGAAGCGGGATAAGGGGGACAGGTACGGAACCCCAAACGTCTCGATTCTCGTCAGATGGATCAGCAAGTAAGCACAGCCCAAGATAACTCCGTACAATCCGATGATGGAACTGAGAACGATTAAGGCGAAGCGGAATAGGCGAATGTTGGCTCCGAAGGTGTAGACGGGGGATACGTAACCGGATATCGCGGTCAGGGCGACGATGATGACGGTGATGTTGGATACGATGCCCGCCTGAACGGCGGCTTCTCCCAGTACAAGCGCTCCGGCAATGGAGATGGATTGCCCTACCAATCGGGGCATTCTTGTTCCGGCCTCGCGGAGCAGCTCGAAAGTGATCTCCATCAGGAACATCTCGACGACGGCCGGGAAAGGAATTCCTTGTCTTTGCGCCATAATGCTCGTAAGCAATAAAGTGGGAACCAGTTCCTGATGGTAACACGTTACGGCAACGTAAAAGGCGGGCAGGGTCAAGGAAAATAGAAAAGCCACATAGCGCAGCAAGCGGATGAACGTGCCGAAGACGAACCATTGGTATTGGTCTTCGGGGGACTTGAAGAAATCGGTGAATTGAGCGGGGATAATCAGCACGAACGGACTTCCGTTCACGATCAGCGCGATTCGTTTGTCCAATAAGCAGGAACAGATGGAATCCGGCCTTTCGCTGTTGTAGGCGGTAGGGAACAGATAGAAACGGTTCGACTGAAGTTCGTTCTCCAAACCGCCGGAATCGAACAGCCCGGTCAGACGCGCGCTGCGGAGCTTCTCTCTGATAGGATTCAACAGCCGCTCGTCGGCCTCGCCTTCGAGATAGGCAAGATAAACGGAGGTGTTCGACTTGGAGCCGATGACGTGCTTCTCGAAGCGGAGATTCTCGTTCAGGATTCGCCTGCGAATCATGCTCATGTTCGTATCCGCCGATTCGGTGAAAGCCTCCTTCGGCCCGCGTATGACATTTTGGGCCGTCGGCTCGGCGATCGAGCGCTTCTCCAGTTCCTGAACATGGATCAGAAGCATGCGGTCCTGCCCGTCTAGCAGCAGACCCGCATATCCTTGGGTTATCCATTCCGGAAGGTGACCCGGATCCTCGAGCAAACGCGTGTTCAACCCGCCGAATAACCGAAGACGCAGCGAATCCAGAGCTTCCGCCGAGTCGAAGATGATCTCCCGGTTCGAAGCTTGAAGGAGAGGCTGCACGACGTTATTCATTAGGAATGTGGAATTGGTCATCGTCGATAGAAAACAAAGGAGGCCATCGCGATCGGCCAGCCGAATGGGGATCAGGGATAAATCGGCCGAGGAGCCGAAGTGAGCCCGCAGCTCGTTTTCGATGCGATCATGACGGAATCGGTACGTTGCCATTATGCCTCCTTATGATATCACCGCAGCCTGAGCAGCAGCAGCGTCGCGAGAGGAATGGCCAGCTGAAAGGGGATATGCAGCCAGTAGATCGCGTAGACGAGGCCTTCGGAGACGTGCTCCGCGTTATTTCGCGACACTTTGATCGACAGGGCGCCGATCAGCAAGGCGAGAGACGGGGCGAATCCTCTCCAATCGCTCCCGAACAGGAATTCGGCTCCTTTGGCGCTGGCGTACAAGAAAATGGCGGATTTGACGATAACGCCGAAAATAATGATAAAGGCGACAAGCGCATCCATGCGCGTAATGAAATTCTCGATATTGATGAGCCTGGCCGCGTCCAGAAGCGCGAAGACCGAATACTTCATGGTCTCGATCCCGAGCACGCTCGTCTGAAGAAGGTTCGAGAAGGAGAGGATCACCGTCGCGCTAAGAAGAGAGAGGAGTCCGATTTTTCGCAGCGTCTTGGCTCCTCCTAAACTGGAACCGAACGCGAGGAACACGAGCACTTCCCCGTAAGGGAACCATATCGAGCTTCGCAGAGAAGCGCCTGCGACGGCTCCCAAGCCCTCGGATAAGAAAGGGAGAACCCGCTCGAATTCGATGGAATCGCTGAAGTACAAGAGGCAGGTCAGCACCACGAAGAAGAATAGAACCATTCCGGCAATAAGGATGGAGAACCTGCCCAGGGCGATAATTCCCCCGCATGCCGCGTAAGCGACAATACAAATGAACGCGAGGACGATAACGAAGCTAGGAGTATTGCGCAGAAGCGCCGTCAGAATCAGTTCGACCATGTCCCGGAGGTTGCGGGAAGCGATATATAGAAAGTAGACGGAATAACCGAGCGCGAACAGCTTGCCGAAGTGCTTGCCCCAAGCCGCAACCAACAGCTCGTACAGATTTCGGTCGCATCCTGTCCAGAATAACGCCAGGTAGATTCCGGTCAGCAGCAGGTAGGGGACGATCGCCACGATATCGATCAACCATGAATCCGGAACCAGTCTCGGCGTGCCGTAGATGATGGACGTACCCAGCAAAAAGACGAGCATCATCGCGTAGAGCTGAAGACCGGTTAATTTCGATTCCATCGCGTGTCCTTTCTCCAGCCGATTAATCTTGCTGACAGCCTTTGTCCGAACGGCCGCTCTCGGAGATCGTAGCAGCAGGAGAGGAGAAGAGCGGAAACCAGCAACGTCCACGCGCTTCTATTGAAGTAAGCGTCATCCAGGAACATGCGCTTAACGGAGATGAAGAAGGATTGACGATAAACCATCGTATCGAATAGAACTAGCAGAGCGAAGCTAAGGCTCGCCAAGACGAGCGTGCCAATCGCAGCCATCGAACCCACTCCTTGCCTTAAGGGTGCTACGCTTGCGGGGGAATTATTCAAGATAGACAGAGATGGCGAGTTGAATAGAGGATTAAAAGGTGCCGAAGTCAATCGTTGAACGACGTGCCTTGATTAGCCGGAACCGGAAGGGGGAATACTAAGAGGACGTGCGTTCACAAACTTGTCATATTTACTTCATTTTTTCTTCATGTGCTTTGGCGGAATCGATGATATTATTTGTATCAAGCAGTAAATAAGAATGATTATTGACTGCTAAACGTTCTCAATAAGTTTTTTAAATAAAAACAATTAGGAGGAAACCAACTATGTCTCTGATTGGAACCGAAGTCAAACCTTTTAAGGCGCAAGCCTACCACAATGGCAAGTTCATCGAAGTAACGAATGAGGACTTCAAGGGCAAGTGGAGCGTCGTTTGCTTCTACCCTGCGGACTTCACTTTCGTCTGCCCGACCGAGCTTGGCGACCTGCAGGATCAATATGAAACGCTGAAGTCCCTGGGAGTGGAAGTCTACTCCGTCTCGACGGACACTCACTTCACCCACAAGGCTTGGCACGACAGCTCCGAAACGATCGGCAAGATCACGTACATCATGATCGGCGACCCGACGCACACGATCTCCCGCAACTTCGACGTTCTGATCGAAGCGGACGGCCTGGCTGACCGGGGCACGTTCATCATCGATCCGGACGGCGTTATCCAAACAGTTGAAATCAATGCGGGCGGCATCGGCCGCGACGCTAGCGCGCTTGTCAACAAGATCAAAGCAGCTCAATACGTTCGCAACAATCCAGGCGAAGTTTGCCCTGCTAAATGGCAAGAAGGCTCCACGACCCTGAAGCCGAGCCTTGATCTTGTAGGCAAGATCTAAGGAGGGCATTCCAGGTGTTGGATTCTGATATCAAGCAACAATTAGACCAATACCTTCAGCTCTTGGAGAGCGACCTGCTGATTAAGGTCAGCGCGGGTTCTGATTCCGTATCGCAGGAGATGCTGGCTTTCTTGGACGAGCTAGCCAGCATGTCCTCCCGAATCAAGCTCGAGAACGCCGAGCTGGCGAGAACGCCAAGCTTCAGCGTAAATCGGGCCGGCTCGGAAGATTCCGGAGTCGCCTTCGCGGGCGTTCCCCTCGGGCATGAGTTCACTTCGCTGGTACTGGCTTTATTGCAAGTCAGCGGAAGAGCTCCGAAGGTAGATCAAGACGTCATCGATCAAATCAAGGGCATTAAGGGCACTTATGCATTCGAATCGTATATCAGCCTGACTTGCCACAACTGTCCGGACGTCGTTCAGGCGCTGAACGTGATGAGCGTTCTCAATCCGGGCATCTCCCATACGATGATCGACGGCGCCGCGTTCAAGGAAGAAGTCGAGAGCAAGGAAGTCATGGCCGTTCCGACGGTATACTTGAACGGCGAATTTTTCGGAAGCGGACGGATGTCGATCGAAGAAATTCTGTCCAAGATCGTCGAAGCTCCGGATCCGTCAGAATTTTCTAACAAAGAGCCGTTCGACGTGCTCGTTATCGGCGGAGGACCGTCCGGTGCCAGCGCCGCTATCTATGCCGCGCGCAAAGGCATTCGCACGGGAATCGTGGCGGAGCGCTTCGGCGGCCAGGTTATGGATACCGTCGGCATCGAGAACTTCATCAGCGTCAAGTACACCGAGGGCGCCAAGCTCGCAGCCAGCTTGGAAGAGCACGTCAAGGAGTACAACGTCGACGTCATGAAGCTTCAAAAGGCCGTTCGCCTGGAGAAGAAGGATCTGGTCGAGATTGAATTGGAGAACGGCGGCGTTCTGAAGAGCAAAACCGTTATTCTGTCTACGGGCGCCCGCTGGCGCAACGTCAACGTTCCGGGCGAAGCGGAGTTCAAGAACAAAGGCGTGGCTTATTGCCCGCACTGCGACGGACCTCTGTTCGCGGGCAAGCGCGTAGCCGTCATCGGCGGAGGCAACTCCGGCATCGAAGCGGCCATCGACCTCGCCGGCATCGTCCAACACGTCTCGGTGATCGAATTCGGCACCGAGCTGAAGGCGGACTCCGTTCTGCAGGATCGTCTGTACAGCCTGCCTAACGTAACGGTTTACAAGAATGCGCAAACGACGGAGATCACCGGCACGGACAAGGTGAACGGCATTACGTTCGTCGACCGCGATTCCCGCGAGGAGACGCATGTCGAGCTGGAAGGCGTCTTCGTGCAAATCGGTCTCGTTCCGAATACGGAATGGCTGGCCGATACGCTGGAGCGCACGCGCATGGGCGAGATCGTCGTCGACCGTCATGGCGCGACCAGCGTGCCTGGCGTGTTCGCCGCGGGAGACTGCACGAACAGCGCGTACAAGCAAATCATCATTTCGATGGGATCCGGCGCTACCGCGGCTCTCGGCGCGTTCGACTACCTGATTCGGAATTAAATATAACCGCACCAAAAGCAGCTATCGATCCCGATAGCTGCTTTCTTTATGTTATAGTTGCCATAACCACGTTCATCGAACAGGAGGCAGAACCCATGATCGAGGTAGACCTGCGAATCTTTCATACGAAGAAAGCTCTGCACACGACGCTGCTCCGGCTGTTAAAAACGGAGACGATCGATACCATAACGGTGTCCGCGCTTTGCCGCGAGGCCGGGGTCAGCAGAGGCGCCTTCTATATGCACTATAAGGATGTACAAGCCTTGTTCGACGAGCAGCTGCACAATCAGCTCAAGGAATTGACGGAGGCTTACTACGAACCTTACCGGAATAGCGAGAAAATCGATCCCATGGAACTCGAGCCTTCCTCGATTCGCATTTTCCACCATGTCAAGAAGTATAGGCCGTTCTACGAGATCGTGTTTCATAAGCATTCGTCAATCGCTTATTATCATTCTCTGTACGGGAAAATAAAAGAGCTGATGAAGAATAGCCCTTCTTTATCTCCGTTGGACGAAGACTGCGACGTTCCTCTTCTGATCGCCTACCAGGCTAACGCCGTCATGGGCTTGCTCATGGAATGGTACGAAGAAGGGTTCGTTCGCAGTCCGGAATACTTAAACGAACAATACATCCGCTTCTTGCGAATGCGAAAGCATTAAGCCGATTCCTTCTCCGGCATGCGGGAGAAGATCCATTTCAGGATCGGCGGCGTGACCAGCGTGGTAACGATGACCATGATAATGACGGACGTGTAATATTCCTCTTGCAGAAGGCTGGCGGATAGTCCCGTGGAGGCGATGATCAGAGCGACTTCGCCGCGAGAGATCATGCCGGAGCCTACCGCGATAGAAGAGCGGGTGCCGAATCCGGTCAAGCGGGCGCCCAATCCGCCGCCGATAAGCTTCGTAGCGATGGCGACGATAGAGATGACGACCACGAATCCGAGCTGCGAGCCTAAGCCGTCGAAGCTGACGTTCAGCCCGATGCTGACGAAGAAGACCGGAACGAAAATACTATAGGCAATCGGCTCCAGCTTGCGTTCCATTTCCTTATGCAGAGGAGTTTGGGAAAGCGCGATTCCTGCCGCGAAGGAGCCGATTATGCCGGCCATGCCCATATACTCCGCGAAATAAGCGAAGCCGAAGCAGATGGCGACGGCCGTGCTGATGACGGCTTCGGAGACGCGCAGCTTAGCGAGCCACTCCATCGCCTTCGGAATGAAGAACCAACCGACCACGAACACGACGACGAAGAAAATGACTTTTTTGCCGATCAGGAGACCAAGCGAAACATCGTTGCCGGTTCCGAGAACGCTCATCATGACCGCAAGCAGGATAACGACGAGCACGTCGTCGACGACGGCGGCCCCCAGGATGGTCGTTCCTTCGCGCGAGCCGAGCCGGTTCATCTCCTTCAGCACTTGAACGGAGATGCTGACCGACGTCGCGCAGAATAGAATGCCGAAGAACATGGCGTAGTCCGAGGAAAATCCGAACGCCAACGCCGCGGAATATCCCCCGATAAACGGCAAAATGATTCCGCCGATCGCCACGGCGAAGGCCGCCTTCCAATTGCGCTGAAGCTGGGCAAGGTCCGTCTCCATGCCGGCCAGGAACATAAGAAGCAGCACTCCGATCTCCGAGAAGTAATGAAGATAGGAGGCGTCCGGCTCGAGGACGCCCAGCACGGCCGGTCCCAGCAGGACGCCGACGATAAGCTCCCCCAGAACGGCCGGCTGGCCGAGTCGGGCCGAGAGGTGGCCGGCGATTTTGGTTGCCGCGATGATGATGGCCAAGTACAAGATAAATTCCATTACTACTCTCCTTTACTCTTCTTAAGATGTCCAAAAGCCGAAAAAAACAAAGAGGAGCCCTTGGTGACAGGCTCCTCCGAAAAACATAAGTTCAGCTATTAGGTTTATGGAGATTATAAAGCATTCGAATCCATGCGCGCAAGTCGATGCAAGGAATTTAACATAGGAACTAAGGGAAATCGCCCCCGAAATTGTTTATTATCTTTTAATTAATTGTCATTTTTCGCATGAATGTAGTTTAATTCGCAGATTTCAGAATCGTTGTCGATTGATAAGCAATCCAGGAACCTTTACGATTAATCCGAGAGGCGGAGATCGCGAAGCCTCTGGCGCTTTCTAATCGGATTCGTACTATGACCTACGGAGGGCTACGCCGAATGACAACGACCGCATCATCCAATCCGCTTAAAGACATCGAACGGATCTTCGCCTTGCAGAAGAAGAACCAGTGGAAAATGAAAAACACGACCGCGGCGGAACGAATTGAACTGCTGGAGAAGATGAAGGGAGCCCTGGAGAACCATCGAGAGGAGCTCGACGAAGCGCTTTATCAGGATTTGGGCCGTCCCAAGACGTCTTCCGAGATCAATGGAGTTCTGAAAAAGATCAAAAACGCCGCGGACCGCTTGGAGGAGTGGATGAAGCCCGTCGTACATTCACATCCGCATATCCAATCGGCGAGCTACTACGTGCAGTATGAACCGCGGGGAGTCGTTCTGCTGTTCGGAGCTTGGAACGTCCCGGTTGATTTGATCTTCTCGCCTCTGATCGCCATTCTGGCCGCAGGCAATACAGCCATCGCCAAGCCTAGCGAGTTAACCCCGAAGACGTCGGCGCTTATCGCGAGCATCATCCGATCCACGTTCAACGAAGACACGGTCGCCGTCGTCGAAGGGGATGCGAACCTTGCGATCGAGCTTCAGAAGCTGCCGTTCGACCATATCTTCGTAACGGGAAGCCCGAACGTCGGACGAATGGTCATGGGGGCGGCGGCCAAGCATTTGACCTCCGTGACGCTTGAGCTGGGCGGCCGCAATCCGCTTATTCTGGACGAAACGGCCGACTTCAAAGCTCTTGCTCAAGGTATCGGAATCGGCAAGACCTACAACTCCGGCCAGATTTGCCTCGCGGTAAACCACGTGTTCGCGCCGAAGTCGAAGGTGGATGAGCTGGTTCAAGCCTTGTCCGGCTTTTATACCTCGCTTTATTATGAGAACGGCGTCTATCAAGCTTCCAAGGTGGGGCGGATCGTTGACGCGCGGAATTTCGACCGGATCGTCGGCGACCTGGAGGGCACGATCAAGCTTGGCGCGAAAGTCGCCTTCGGCGGAGCCTGCGACCGGGACGCCCTGACGATCGAACCGACGGTGCTTACCGACGTTCCGGCGGACAGCCCGCTCGTTAGGAACGAGATCTTCGCGCCGATAACGCCGATTATCGCTTATGAAGACATCCAGGACGCGATCGATCATATCAACTCCGGAGGCAAACCTCTGGGCATGTACGTTTTCTCCAAGAATCAAAGCTTTATCGATCGCATTCTGGGCCACACGTCTTGCGGCGGGGTGACGATCAACGGATGGGCGCTTCATGGGGGCGAGGACGACCTGCCGTTCGGCGGCGTAGGAGAGAGCGGCATGGGCAGCTATCACGGCATTCACGGCTTCCTCGAGCTGTCCCACGCGAAGCCCGTCTTCAAAACATTCTAAAGGAATCGCAGGCGAAACTTGAAATGAGTACTTCAACGAAACCACCCGTCCGAAGAGGGGTTCTTCTCTTCGTCATGCTTCTGGGATCCTTCTTGTCCGTTCTCAATCAGACGATCCTGAACGTGGCGCTTCCTGACTTGATGGATTCCTTCGATATCTCCGCCGCGACCGTTCAGTGGCTATCGACCGGTTTTATGCTCGTGAACGGGGTGCTGATCCCGGCAACGGCTTATCTCATGAAGCGGTTTACGACGCGGCAGCTGTTTATCAGCTCCATGCTGTTTCTGCTCGTCGGGACGTTCATCAACGCCGTAGCTCCGAGCTTCGGCTTCCTTCTTGCAGGGCGGTTGATCCAAGCGGCTTGCGCCGCGATCATGATGCCTCTCCTCATGGCTGTTGTCATGGAGGTGTTCCCGCAAGAGGGAAGAGGCAGCGCCATGGGTACGCTGGGACTCGTCATGGTATTCGCTCCTGCCATCGGACCGACGTTGGCCGGACTTGTTATCGACCATCTGTCCTGGCGCTGGATCTTTATCCTGATGCTTCCGCTTGTCGTTATCGTCATAGCGCTCGCGTTGAAATATCTCGTGAACGTGGCGGATACCGGCAGGCCGAAGCTACGCTTCGGCGACATCGTCCTATCGACGGCCGGCTTCGGCGCCGTTCTGTACGGCTTCAGCAACGCGGGGAAGGACGGTTGGGGAGATCCCGTCGTGCTGAGCCTTCTGATCGCCGGCATTCTGATCCTGGTCGTCTTCACATGGCGGCAGCTTGCTTCCAAAGATCCGCTGCTCAACCTTCGAGTATTCGGGAACAAGGTGTTCGCGATGACGACGGTCGTCAACGTTATCGTGACGATGGTGCTGTACGCGGACATGATTCTGCTGCCGATCTATCTGCAGTCGAGCCGAGGCTATACGGCACTCGAAACCGGACTTCTTCTGCTGCCCGGAGCCTTGCTCAATGCGGCGATGTCTCCGGTAACGGGCCGCTTGCTCGACAAGATCGGGGCGAAGCCGCTCGTGATCATAGGGCTAATCTTCACGATACCGGCCTTGTGGGCGGTAACCGATCTAAGCGATTCGACGAGCTACGGCTACCTGATGGTCCGGACGATCGTCCTGCGCATCGGGCTTACTTTCCTTACGATGCCGATTACGGCGGCCGGTTTGAACTCGCTTCCGAAGCAAATGAGCGCTCACGGCTCCGCGGTGACGAACACGGTCCGTCAGGTCGCCGGAGCGATCGGAACGGCTCTGGTCGTCACGATCATGTCGACGAGCTCTAGCGGCCACGCGGCCGAACTGGCGGCATCCGGGATGATCGGAGATCGGTTGGCGGCGGAGGCTTCGATTCTCGGAACCGGGGATGCCTATCTTTTTACCGTTATCCTAGGGGTTATCGCTCTCCTGGTGACGTTGTTCATGCCCAATAGCAAGCCGGCTCCGAAGAAAGCGAACGCCGTCCCAACGGAAGGCCTTAAATAGGTAGAAGCCCGCGAAGTTCGCGGGCTTCTTTGTTTTGTCTCCCATATTGCGGCAGCCATGGGACTATGCCACAATAATACGTATCAATCGTAATGATGGAGGTTATGCCGTATGGAGCAGTGGGAATACACGACTTTTAAGTATAAGACCGGCGGTTTTCTGGGAGGCAAGATCGATTCGGAGGAATTCGAGAGCGAATTGAACCAATACGGATCGGACGGATGGGAGCTCGTTTCCTGCTTCGATACCGCCATGTCCCAAGGCGCTTCCCGGGATATAATCGTTATTTTTAAGAGACGCAAGAGCTTTTGATTCCTACCCCTTAGAAATGAGAAGCTTTGACATACCTACTCTTAAATAGCTTCTCGAGCCCGTTGGCGACGAGGTGGAAGCCGACGATGAGCAAGATATAGCAGGCAAGAGGGATGAATAGGATCCATTGGTGCGAGTAGAGGCTCGTTCTGGCTTGGCCGATCAGCCCGCCCCATTCGTTCGTGCGGCTGTGGTACTCGGGAGGGTCGAAGTACATGGTCGTGCCGCCGACGAAAATATTAAACAACGCCAATTGNCCGAATAGGGAGAGCACNAGAATCGCTTCTTGCACGAGGAGGATCATCAGGCTCTCCTTNAGGTGCGGAACNAGGTGCGANCGCATGATTTTCCAATGTCCCGCCCCTAGGGAGTGAGAAGCGAGGATGAACTGTCTCTCCCGGAGGACCATCGTTTTATCCTTGACGACGGACACGACGGAAGGCACGCCGACCGCGGTTAGCACGATGCCTAGCAGAGTGGACATATACAAGGGAGAAAGATTCGTATTGATCGTGATTCCGGTCAAGGCGAACCATGCGATCAGGAAGATCGGAATTCCGTTCAATACGCTCCAGGAAGATGACGTCCGAACCCGTTTCGGCGTTTTTTTGCTGTAGTAGCCCATCAGCATGCCGAGAATACCGCCGATGCCGACCCGGGCCAACGCGATCCCGGCGGAGAGGAAGATCGTATATTTCGCCCCGTCCAGAAGCTTGGCCATCAAGTCGTAACCGTTCTTGTCGGTTCCGAAAGGATAGTCCGCGCCCGGGGCGAGCGGGGGAGAGATGATGCGGCCGACGCCTTGTTCGCTGGGAATATACTGCCGCTTTACCTGTTCATCCAGTCCATGCGGGGCGAAATAGCTCCCGAACAAGGCCGCCGCAAGCAATAAAGCCGTAATAAAAAGCCCCGTCAGCAACGTTTTATTCATCGTACGAACACCTTCTCCCATCCACGCAAAAATAGTTTCAGCACGATAAATACGATAGCGTACACCGCAAGCAAGGATAGCAAGCCGTTCACGACCACGTCATATTGATAGCCTTCATAGGCGAAAGCGTCGGCGTACAGAAGCTTTGTCACGCCGTGCATGTTGAACAAATATTCCACGATAAACAAATTCCCCATCATAATCCCCAACAGCTTATGAAGATCGGCTTTGATAAAAGGCAGAACATTCGGCAGCGCGTGGAAAAACACGATGTACGTTTTGCCTAATCCGCGGGCTTTGGCGAATCCTATGTAATCCTCCGACAAGGTTATCTTCATCTGCTGGGCGACGTTGCGGATCATGTAGTTGGCAGGGAGGACGATCATGGAGATCAATGGCAGCATGACGGCCGGATGGTCGGTCGAGAGGCTGGCTACCCGAAAGACGACGATTCCCGTTTCCGATGCAATATACACGACAAGAAACTGAAGCAGCAGGATGATGACGAAATCCGGGAGAGCCCCGATAAACTCCACGACGCGCTTCAGCCATTCCGCGCGGGACAATCCGAGATAAATGCCGACGAGGATGCCGATCGTCGTCCCGATCAAGGCGCCGGCCGCCACATAAAACAAGGAAACGTTGAAGAAGCTGCCGATCTGCTCCCAGAAGGAGCGCTCGGTTCTCCCCGATAAGAAGCGGAACGATTCGCCCGTTCCGATCCCGGCGAAATAATCCCGAATGCTGGCGAAACCGCCCGACCAGTTCAGTTGGATGGAGCTGCCGTTCTCGCCTAACTGAAGCAAGATCGGCAGGATGGCAACGAGAAGAACGAATGCCAATAGGCCGGGTATGGCGATTACCGTTTTTGCAACCTTTAACATGCTTCGCGACAACTGCCTTTCCCTTGTCATAATAATTGACTATAAGTATAACTTTTAAGGGAGTAAAAGACTATTGTTTCCTTATTAGCAATCGTCTTGCTGATCTGGGAACGCTCCGAATAATCTTCCGCGGGGCAGGCAACCTACCTTGCAGGAGGGTAGGGCTCGAGATGAAATTAACTTCAAGACTTGGTTTCGCCTTGCTAGCAAGCCTGCTCTGCGCAGCGGGCTTCGGAGCGATCGCGATCCTGGTCGGCACGGAGCGTATCGCGAGCTTCGATCGCGCGATCATCGATTTCTGGCAGAGCCGCGAATCGACGACCCTAACGAAGGGGATGAAGGCGTTCACGGCCATCGGGTCCGGGATTCCCGTTGCCGTCATTTCAATAGGGATCATGCTATTTCTGTTCCTTGTGCTAAACCACCGCAAGGAATTGATTCTGTTCGCGTTCGTTCTGGCGGGCTCCGAGATATTAAACGTCGCGTTGAAGCTGGTCTTTCACCGGGAACGTCCGAGCTTTCATCGGCTTGTTCAGGCGAGCGGCTATAGTTTTCCGAGCGGTCATTCGATGGGGGCATTCAGCTTATACGGAATTGCGGCGTTTCTTCTGTGGAAGCACATTGCTTCGAGAGGGGGAAGAACGCTTCTGATCCTGGTCAGCTGCGCCCTGGTTCTGGCCATCGGGATCAGCCGGATCTACCTGGGGGTCCATTACCCGAGCGATGTGCTTGCGGGGTACTTGGCGAGCGGCTTCTGGCTGACCGCTTCGATTACGGTCTATCAGCGGTACTTGGAACGGGGGGGCGGCAAAGGCAAACGGCCTGCGAAAATAAGTCGCTAGCCGTTTGCCCTTGCCGTCTCTCGGCTACGTTTGAATATGGATATCATGTGCCTGGCCTTCCGCCGCGAAGCGAAGCAATTGCGTCCCTTCTTCCAGGAGGGCGTCCGATTGTTCCCCGGTCAGCTTGACGAAGGGCTTCACGCCTAACGTAGATCGATCTCGGCTTCGACGGATCGACCAAGTTCCGGCGACGAAGCCGTCCAAGAGGAACCGTCGGACGGATAATGCCGTTCACGGTAAAAACGCGGCTTCGGTATCGATCGTCGATGATCCGGCTTCGGTTCGCATGGGACAGGAGAATACTGTCGAACTCGCCAAGAAAACGGGGAGGAACCGGCGTATCCGCTTCCGGCCGGGGAGCCTCGGGCAAGTCGAAAAGCTCTCTGCCATCCGTATCTCTAAACGCGACAAGTCTGGATCGGAGAGAAGAGACGACTTCGTTTAACCGAGTCAGACCGGACCAAACCTGAATGTCTTCTACGGTTGCAGGTCCGTAGGCCGATAGGTAGCGCAGCACGAATTCCTTGGCGTCCGGATTCGGCGTTAATGGCCGGCCAAGCCAAGCTTCCGCAGAGGCGTGCACGGCTTGGCCCTTGAGTCCCCATATTCCTCTAGGCGGAACCTGAACAAGCGGCACGAGGTTTCGGACGGCGGCGGATAAGGCCTCCGCCGGATGATCCGTCCACCGTTCGCTCAATAATCTCCCTAATTCTTCGAAGGTTAAAGGTTGATACTCTACCAGTCGGCGGCCGGCTTCGGATAGCTCCTCATAGTTCACGCCATGGAGCCGTTTGCCATGATTGCCTTTCAGGGTCTTTTCCATGACGGGGCGGAGCCAGGGGCGAAGCTTCAAGGCATCTCGGCCGGAAGAGAGATGAAGAGTGGCGCGCATGAGAACCATGCGCACCGCTTGCTTCTCCAAGAGGAGGTTCGACAGCTGCTCCTGCCTGAAACCCTCCAGCCTAGTCCATAGGGCGAAATACGGCGCCAGCGGAGCTTGAGCCTGCAGGCCGATAAGCTTCTCGACGGCTTCTAGAACGGTGAGCTTCTCGCGGTTAATCAGCATTTGTCTGGCTAACAAGGAGCGATTTAACGCTCTGGGATTCATCGACATCATGTTATCTCCTCAATTCCGGATAGAAAAGGCGGATATCGCCGATCCATTTGATTTCTGTTTTCATAGTAGCTCTTCCTTCCTGACAACTATTTGACAAGGAGAAAAAGGATTATCCCATTTTTTCGAATGGCAGCCTGTCGAGAAACGGGATGACCCTGCTCGTCTGTTTGTGTATGATTTAGGAAGAACGGGTTAAGGCGCGGAAGATCGACTTCCCGCCTATGGTCGGAGAGGGGGGCAAATTTGAAAATACAGCGGTTGCTCGGAATAACGATGGTCCTATTGAGCCAGCGCAGGGTGAACGCCAAAACGTTGGCGGATAAGTTCGAAGTTTCGCTGCGAACGATCTACCGGGACCTGGAAACGATCAACACGGCCGGCATCCCCATCGTGTCTTATACGGGATCCGACGGAGGATACGAGATCATGGAGCAATTCCGGATCGAGAGACAGCTCGTCACCTTGGACGATCTGCAATCGATTCTCGTTGCGCTCAAAGGAGTCCAGGCTTCCCTTGACGATAAGGAGATGGACAGCCTGCTCGCCAAGATCAAAGCGCTGGTGGCCAGGTCGGATCAGCAGAGAATGGAGGAGCTCGGCGATACGCTGATCTTCGACACGAATCTCTGGCACGGAGGCGGTCTTCGGGACAAGTCGATCCTGAACTCGCTGCGCCAAGCGGCCAAGCATCGTTCCGTCGTCTCGTTCCGATATACGAATACGGACGGAGTCGAAGAGGAGCGGGAGACGGAGCCGATCGGCCTTGCGTGGAAAGGATACGCATGGTACTTGTATGCCTACTGCCGTCTTCGCGGCGACTACCGCACGTTCCGGCTATCCCGATTGAACGCCCTGCGCGTTCATCTGGAACACTTCGTTAGCCGCGGCGTTCGGATGGAAGAATTGGACGCCCGGTGGGGGAGTAAGGAGATCGAGACTCCCATAGCTATCGTTCTTCGGTTTCACCCTCGGATGAAGGTTCGAGTCGAAGAATCGTTCGGCTGGGAGAATGTCGATAAGCTAGAAGACGGCTCTCTGCTCGTCAGGGCGAGCTTTCCGGACAACAACTGGCTGTACGGGATGCTTCTCAGCTACGGGCCCGACGTTCAGGTGCTGGAGCCGTCAATCATCGCGGAGAAAATAAAGGATCTCGCGAAGCAGATGTACAGCCAATACGAAAAGAACGGCACTCAAGGCTTGATATCGCCTGATATTTGGAGATGATAAGATGATTCAATCCATTGTCCATATCGCCCTGGTCGTCAGAGATTATGACGAGGCGATCGAGTTCTATACGAAGAAGCTTCACTTCACATTGGTGGAAGATATCTATCAGCCCGAACAGGACAAACGATGGGTCGTCGTTTCTCCGCCGGGCTCCGCGGGAACCACCCTCTTGCTGGCAAGAGCGTCCAAACCCGAACAAGAAGCTTTTATCGGCAATCAATCGGGCGGAAGGGTGTTCCTGTTCCTCAACACCGACGATTTCTGGAGGGATTATCGCGATATGGTCTCGAAGGGAATCGAATTCGTCCGCGAGCCCAAAGAACAACCTTATGGCATGGTTGCCGTGTTCAAAGATCTCTACGGGAACTTATGGGATCTCTTGGAGCTGAACGAAGAACATCCGATTGCCAAACGAATGAAGTAATGGAATCATAACCGCTGCCGCCCTCTTAGGAGGACGGTTTTCTTTTGGCGCAAGAGCATGCTTCGCCGTTTCTTCACGATGTAATCGTCCGTTCACATTCAATCCAAATGGGCAGGATACGATAAAAAGAATAGAGAACGGAAGAGGGGGAACGGCGTTATGACAACCGTAATGGTCGTGGACGACGAAGCTCACATTCGCGAGCTTGTTCGATTATATTTGGAGGACGAGGGAATGGAGGTTGCGGAACGCCGGAACGGGGCGGAAGCCTGGGAGCTCTTGCAGCAGCGGGAGATCGATCTGGTCGTGCTTGACGTGATGATGCCCGGGATGGATGGCTGGGAGCTGTGCCGCAAGATCCGGGAGTCGGGGGACAAGCCGATTCTGATGATAACGGCCAAAGGCGAACCGACGGACAAAATCAAGGGCTTCCGGCTGGGGACCGACGACTATCTGGTGAAGCCCTTCGATCCGGTAGAGCTTGTGCTGCGAGTGAAGGCGCTGCTCAAGAGGTATAAAATATCCATCTCCCAAACGATCCGGCTAGGAAGAGTGACGCTCGACAGGAAGAGCTACCTGGTGGAATACGAGAACGCCGGCCTATCGGCTACGCTGCCGATGAAGGAATTCGAGCTTCTCTACACGCTTGCCAGCTATCCCGGTCAGCTGTTCACAAGGGACATGCTGATTCAGAAAATATGGGGAATGGATTACGACGGCGACGAGCGGACGGTAGATACGCATATCAAACGGCTGCGCGAGCGGTTTGCCGACTATGCCGACGATTTCAAGATCGTAACCCTGCGCGGCTTAGGCTACCGATTGGAGGTTTCCGATGTCTAGCCTGACCAAGTCGCTGTATGTCCGGGTCGTTTTTATTTTCTTAGGGGCGGTCATTGTCAGCTTAATCCTTTCGTTGATCCTCATTACTCGTCTCTTCGAGAACCAAGCGGTAAGCTACATCCAAGAGGGAATGATCGAATCCGGCCAAGACATTATCGCATCCTATACCGAGGCATACCCGCAACATTCCGCCGTGCTCGCGAAGGGGATCTCCGTCACTTCCGCGAATTCCGTCAACTTCTACGGTCCGGACGGGAGATTGCGGCATGAAGAGTCTCTGAACGGCGGGAAAAGGATCGAATTGGATCAAGAGACGATCGGCTACGTTCTGAACGGCGGCGTTTATCGCGGCTCCGAGCGCGGCCCCAAGAGTCTTCTGGTCGGTTTGCCGTTCGAGATCGAAGGGCAGCGGTTCGCCGTCTTCATGGAACCCTCGATCGGTCCGTTCATGACCTTGATCCTGAGGTTCTTCCAATTCGAGCTGTTATTCTCTCTTCTGTTCGGGAGCGTACTCATTCTTCTTGCCGCCCAGTACATCGTCAAGCCGCTCAAGAAATTGACGAACGCGACTCGACGCATGAGCAAGGGCGACTTCTCGTTCGAGCTGAGGTCGAAGCGCAAGGACGAAATCGGTCAATTGACTCGCAGCTTCGACTCCATGGCGAAGGAGCTCGGAACGCTGGAGAAGATCCGGCAGCGGTTCGTCTCCAACGTCTCGCATGAGATTCAGTCGCCGCTTACTTCCATCAAAGGATTTACCAAGGCGCTTAAGCAAAAGAAGATGGATGAAGAAAGCCGGCTGCGTCTCTTGACCATTATCGAAGACGAGACGGAGCGATTGTCCCGATTGGGCGAGGATCTGCTACAACTGTCTTCCTTGGAATACGAGCATCTCCAGCTTAATTTAGGAGCTTTGAGGTTGGACGAGCAGCTTCGCAAATGCGTTATCTCCTTAGAGCCGCAGTGGGCGCCGAAGAACCTCCGTATCGAGCTAGAGCTCGATGAGATAGAAGTCCATGCGGACGAGGACCGGATCTATCGATTGTGGATCAATCTGCTGAGCAACGCGATCAAGTTCACGGGTCCGGACGGAGAAATCTTCGTCACCGCCAAACGCAAAGGAGATAAGGCGATCGTCCTCGTTCGGGATACGGGATCAGGCATTCCGGAGAACGATCTGAGCTCGATCTTCCAGCCTTTCTATAAAGCGGATCCTTCCCGAACGAGCGCCTCCGGAGGCAATGGAATCGGCCTCTCGATCGTGAAGCGGATCGTCGAGCTTCATCATGGCGAGATCCGGGTAACCAGCGCTCCGGGAGAAGGGACGGAGTTCATTGTGACTCTTCCGTTGGATCAACCTTCCAATAAACTGTAACTCGCGCTTCACATAGGCGACAAATTCGCGCGCTATACTTCTCTCGAATAAAGAGAGGAGAGAAATAGATGAATTATCTAAGCAGATTAAGTCTTAAGAACGGGGTCGCCGTCGTTATCCTCTGCGTGCTCGTTCTCGGGTATGGCCTCTATTCCGCCACCCAGATCAAGCAGCAGACGTTCCCGGATCTGGAGCTTCCGGCGGTAGCCATCTCCGTCATTCAACCAGGAGCTTCGTCGGAGGAGATCGAATCAAGCCTTACGAATCCGATAGAGGATACGTTAAAGAGCTTTAAGGGCTACGATTCCTTAACGAGCTCAACGACGGAGAACGGAGCAAGTCTCTTTATCCAATTCCCGTTCGGAACGGATATGGAGAAGATGTCCGCGGACGTGGAGACGGCTCTGGCCAAACTCGCGCTGCCGGATAACGCGAGCGTTACGGTTCAGCGATTGTCCGCCGGATCGGTTCCGGTCTACCAGGCAGCCGTATTTTCCGAGGGAGACGGCCCGGATTCCGATGCGCTGGCCGCGAAGCTCGCTGACGAGATCGTGCCTAAGCTTCAGAAGCTTGAAGGGGTCAGTTCGGTAACGTTGGACGGAACGAAGACGGAAAAAGTGAATATCGTCGTCGATAAAGAGAAGGCGAACCGGTACGGGATCTCGCTCGGCTCCATCCAATCCGCCATTCAATCGCTTGACTATGCGGTTCCGCTAGGGAACGTAAGCCAAGACGAGACGACGATTCCGGTCCGGCTGGTCGGCAGCATCGACTCGCTCGACCAAATCCGGAACGTAGGGATCGCCGGCTCCGCGGCAGGACAAGCGGCGCAAGGAGGAATGCCCGCAGCCGTTAAGGTGAAATTATCCGATATCGCCACGGTAACGACGGTTTCTTCCCAGGATAGCATTACGCGCTATAATGGCACGCCGAGCTACGTGATCGGCGTCGTCAAGAACCAGGACGCGAACACCGCGGACGTCGCGGACGAAGTCAAGGAAGTTCTGAACGAATATCAGGATAAAGGCGAGCTTGACCTTCACGTGATCCAAGACCAAGGCGAAGCCATCGAAGAATCCATCTCTTCGCTTGTTCGCGAAGGCTTGTTCGGCGCTTTGTTCTGCGTCATCATCATCTTCTTGTTCTTGAGAAACGTTAGAGCGACGATCATCTCGATTCTTTCTCTTCCGATTTCGATCTTCGCGACCATCGCGGTTATGGATCAAATGGGGTATACGTTGAACATCATGACCCTCGGCGGTATCGCCGTATCCGTAGGGCGGATCGTAGACGACAGCATCGTCGTTATCGAGAATATATTCCGATGGCGCCAAGAGAAGGGCAAGGGAATGAACGGCAAGGAGCTTGCGTTTAAGGCGACCAAGGAAGTCATCGGCGCCGTCGCTTCTTCGACGATCGCTACCGTCGTCGTCTTCCTGCCGCTTGCTTTCGTGAGCGGCATTATCGGGGAGTTCTTCCGTCCGTTCTCGATCGCCGTCGTCGTCTCGATCCTGTCGTCCCTGCTCGTTGCCGTCATGCTTATTCCGGTCCTCGGAGCGAAGTTTTTCAAGAACGTCAAACCTCACAAGGAAGGCAAAGGGGTACTGGCCCGTTCCTTCGAGAAGGTGATAACCGGCGCTCTGAAGCGCAAAGCGATCGTGCTCGCCGCCTCGGTCGCGCTTCTCGTCGTTTCTCTTTGCACGATTCCGGCCTTAGGCGTCGCTTTCTTGCCGGCAGATTCGGTGCCGACGGCTTCGATCGAAGCGACTCTTCCCGCGCAGAGCTCTCAAGATCAAACGAATAAGGTTGCGGAGCAGATCGAGGATTATGTCGCCAAGCTTGAGGGAATGAGCAATTACCAGGTAAGTATCGGCGGCGGAGGTTCCGGCAATCCTTTCGGCGGGGGCGTCGCGCAGAACAACAAAGCGACGGTAACCGTCCAATTCTCGGATGATGCGGACGTAGAGCGCACCGTCGAGCAAGCGAATATCGATCTGCCGGCGTTGGCCGACGCGGCGGTAGAGGGGACGACGGTGACGGTGAAGGAAGGCGAGCAGCAAGGCTTGCCGTCCGGCAGCGGAATCGATGTCACCTTGTACTCCGGCAACGTGGAGCATCTGTCCCAAGCCGCCAAGCAGGTCGAGCAGCTCATGTCTTCCCATGCGGATCTTAAGGACACCGACAACAACATGAATGACGTCTCGCCGAAATGGGTGCTTACGCTGAATGAGAAAGGAATCGATTCCGGCGTATCGGCCATGGCCGTCATGCAAGCCGTGAACGAGCAGCTTAAGCCGGTCGATGCCGGAACTTATGCGTTGGAGAATAAGAATCAGGACGTAACGATCTCTTATGCGCAGCGGATCGGCTCCCGCGAAGAGCTGGAGAATATCGCGATCCCGACTGCCGCAGGAATGTTGACTCTGAAGGATATCGCGAATGTCGACGTCCAGAACGCTCTGGCCACGATCAACCACGATGACGGGAAGACTTATGCCAAGGTTAGCGCAACGATCAAGGACGGTGCCGATACCGCTGCCGTGACGAACCAAGTCAAGAAAGATATTCAAAGCTTGGCTCTTCCGTCCGACGTGGAGATCAGCTTCGGCGGAGGACTCGCGATGATCGCGGAGGGCTTCGCCAGCATCGGAATCGCGATGGCCGTCGCGGTCGGGCTCGTGTTCCTCGTCATGAGCATGACGTTCGGCGGCATCGTCACTCCGTTGATCATTCTGTCGTCCTTGATCTTTATTCCGGTCGGATCGCTGACCGCGCTTCTGATCACGGGACAAGCGCTGTCCATGAGCGCGATGATCGGCATGCTGATGCTCGTCGGCATCGTCGTCACGAACGCCGTCGTGCTCCTCGACCGCGTCGAGAAGAACCGCCGGTCCGGAATGGCGATTACCGATGCGATTATCGAAGCGTCGACGACCCGCCTGAGACCGATCCTGATGACCGCATTCGCGACCATGCTGGCCTTAATGCCGCTCGCCTTGTCGGGTTCTTCGACCAGCTTGATCTCCGGCGGCCTGGCGATCACCGTCATCGGCGGTTTGTTCACGTCGACGCTGCTGACGCTGATCGTCGTACCGGTCATCTACGAGCTCGCCTGGAAAAAACGCAAGGCTCCCGAGGTAGAAGAGTTCTGATCGTTCTCTCGGCAAGCATAAAGGACGATCGCTGCGAAGCGGTCGTCCTTTGGCGTCGAGTACGAATTACCAAACAAACCGGGAAGGCGGAACCTTGTAATACTTCTTGAAGGCTTTCGAGAAGCTGAACGGATCCGGATACCCGAGCCGTTCGGCGATCTGCTGAATGGAGAAGGTTCTGCTGTACAGCAGCTCGCGGGCCCGGTTCATTTTCAACTGATAGACGTAAGCGCCGGGCGTGATTCCCAAAGCTTGCTTAAAATAGAGGATAAAGTACTTCTCCGACATGCCCGCTACTTCGGCAAGCTCCGCGACGCGAAGCGGGAGGTGCAGGCGTACTTCGATATGGGAGAGGACGGGCTGAAGCGCTTCGAGATTTGCCGTCCGCTTGTTGTCCGAAGCAAGGGCGGCGAAGCTTCCCCGATAATCTCCGCAGTCAAGCCGTTCCATGATCTTGGCGAGCAGAACCGTCAGCGCTCCCTTCAGGCGTATGCCCGACATGGGGGCGCTGCCGCTATATCGTTCATGCGCTTCAAGGAACGGAGGAAGCTCTTCCTCGACAAGCGAGCTGGATAGAATGCCCGAGATCGGATAATTATCGAGAATCCGCAATTGGTTCCCCAAGCTGAAGTCGAAGTGGATAAACGCAAACCGGCAGCCGGCTCCAAGCGATGAAG